>Ga0181532_10006025_pt1 | contig 10166 bp, 9 predicted proteins | sample PEATcosm2014_Bin_33_FD_119768 | JGI IMG/M metagenome (GOLD analysis project Ga0181532, IMG submission 119768) | Peatland microbial communities from MTU Mesocosm Facility, Houghton, MI, USA - PEATcosm2014_Bin11_30_metaG | ecosystem: Environmental > Terrestrial > Soil > Wetlands > Peat | place... | reverse complement strand
TCTGGTTTCCGCCAGCAGAGTCATGCTATGCATCAGGTTCTGCATGGTGACGATCCCCACCAGCCGCTGCTGATCGACCACGGGAATCATGTTGAGGCCTTGCCGTCCGAGCTTGCGAAACGCGGAAGCCAGCGAGTCCGTGCTCTGCGCGATGTCGAAGGCCCGCACCATGGCCGACTGCACATAGCCGTTACCGCTTCGGCGCAAGGCTTCCACAATACGTTGCTTGCTGATGATGCCCACCATATCGCTGCCGCGAACCACAGGGAAGTCGTCTTGCAGCGTATGCACGGCTTTGTGTAGCGCGTCCTCCAGCGTGTCGGCCGGCGACAGGGTCGAGAAGCCGGTCAGCATCACGTCTTCCATGCGCACACTTTCCAGCACCGACTGAAAGACGACCGAGCGGTCCTCAAGCTGCGCGCCAACGAACAGGAAGAAGCCGATCAGCATCAGCCAGGGGTTCCACACGCCGAGAAAGATGAACAGCATGGCGAATCCCTGGCCGATGGTGACGGCCAGACGGGTGGCGCGGACATACTCCATACGCTCGGCAAAGAGCGCGCGCAGCACGCGGCCGCCGTCCATGGGATAGGCGGGCAGCAAGTTGAAGGCGCCAAGAAATACGTTGCCCCAAAACAGCGCGCGCGGCAGGTTGCCGGCGTTGACCAGCGGCCGGCCCCAGAGATTGACCTGCGGCAGAAAGAGAAGGATCACTACTCCCGATACGACGGCGATGGCGAGGTTCACCAGCGGGCCGGCGATAGAGATGCGGATATCGCGCGCGGAATCGGCTGTGCGCTGGCCCGTGTCTTCCATCAGGGTGACGCCGCCAATCGGCAGCAGGATAATGGAGCGCACAGCTACGCCGCTGCGCCGGGCGACCAGCGCGTGTCCCAGTTCATGCAGCACCACGCACAGGAAGATGATGGCGACCAGCGCCAATCCGCGCATGGCGCCCGCAGTGCCCAGCGCGACCGATTGTGTGAACCATACAAACACCAGCAGGAACAGAAAGGTGAGGTGGATGCGGATGTCCACTCCAAACAAGCGTCCTGCCGGTATCGACCAGCTTCTCATGCGCGAAGGCTGCTCCTTGATACATTCTATACAGGATGGCGGTTGGCAGTTGGCATTTAGCACTTAGCATTTGGCGCTTAGCTTGTCTCTAACGGTCGCGGATCGACTCTCATCGCGGGGCCAGGCGGTTCAGTCGCATTCACACACCGCTGGATTCGTTCTTCGACTAACGGCCAAATGCCAAGTGCTAAGTGCTAATTGCTAATTGCCGCTTCTTCTTATGCGCGTGATTGCCGGACAGTATCGCCGCCGCCCTTTGCGGTCGTTACCGGGACTGGATTTGCGGCCCACCAGCGATCGGCTGCGCGAAACTTTGTTCGATGTCCTCACCGCGGCGCACAGCCTCATGGGCAGCGTCTGGCTTGATCTCTATGCCGGGACCGGCGCGGTCGGGATTGAAGCGCTCAGTCGCGGAGCGCGCGAGGTCTATTTCGTGGAGTCGGCGAAGAAACACGCCCGGCTGCTGCGCGAAAATCTTGCTGCGCTTGCAATCGAGACTGGTTACGAGCTGCACGAGCGCGAGGTTTCGAAGGCGCTGCCGCTGCTGGAGACAACGGGGGTGGTTTGCGATTACTGCTTTCTCGATCCGCCGTACCGGATGCGCGGCACGTATGAGCAGACCCTTGGCTATCTGTCGCAATCGCGATTGCTGCAGCCCTCCAGCGTGGTTATTGCCGAGCATGAAAAGAAGTTCGATCTCGACGAGCGCTTTGGAGCGCTGCTGCGATATCGCCGGTTAGATCAGGGAGACGCGGCGTTGAGCTTTTATAAGCTGGGATAGTTGTCCGTTGTCGGTCTGCGGCATCGACTAAGATCCGCACCCCCCTCACTCGAAAGCCGCGACTGAATTGGGCACCCGGCTGGCTCCGGGCATCGGACGTTGTGCATAGCACGTGGAGCGCAGTACAATCGGCGCTTCCGTCACAAGCAAACCCATGGCCCACCCTCAGATCACACTCTCTGCAATAGCCAAGCTCCGCAGCAGCTTTGCGGGTACCATTCTTCAGCCCGGCGATCCCGACTACGATGTCGTCCGCGCTTTGCACAACGGCTTGATCGACAAGCACCCTGCCGTCATCGCTCGCTGCCGCAACGACGCCGACATAGCAGCCGGCATTGCATTCGCGCGGGAGCATGGCCTGGAGATCGCTGTTCGTGGCGGCGGCCACAACGTCAGCGGACGCGCCAGCGTCGAGGGCGGCATGATGATTGATCTTTCCCTGATGAAGGCGATATCGGTGGATACCACGGCAAGGCGCGCGGTGGCCCAGGGCGGCGTCACCTGGGGCGAGTTCAATCGCGCGACTCAGGAGCATGGCCTGGCCACCACCGGCGGAGTGATTTCCACCACCGGCATCGCGGGGCTGACCCTGGGCGGCGGATACGGCTACTTGGCCGGAAAGCACGGCTTGGCTACCGATAATCTGGTTGCCGCAACCGTTGTCACCGCGGATGGTAAGATCGTGCGCGCCTGCGACTCTGAAAATCCCGATCTCCACTGGGCGCTTCGCGGCGGAGGCGGCAACTTCGGCGTGGTCTCATCGCTCGAGTACAGCCTTCATCCCGTCGGACCCATGGTCATGGCAGGCGCGATTGCATGGCCGTATTCCCAGGCGCGTGAGGTATTGCGCTTTTATCGAGAGTTCACCGCGTCGGCGGGCGATGAACTCACCTGCATTGCAGGCGTTGGTCATGCGCCGGATGGTTCCGGCGTGAAGGTAGCCATCATCGGGGCAGCGTATTTCGGCGCCATGACGGATGGGGAACGGATGCTGCGCCCCATCAAGCAGTTCGGATCGCCGCTGTTCGATCTGATTCAGCCGACGAGCTACTGTGACCTGAACAGTATCTTCGACGCCGGCTATCCCAAAGGCATGCTGAACTACTGGAAATCTAATTTCCTGACCACCCTGGACGACGACGTTATCAACATAATGGTCGACATGCTGGAACATTGTCCTTCGAAATACAGCGGCATCTTCGTGGAGCACTGGCATGGGGCCGCGGCTCGCGTGCTCCCCGACCAAACAGCCTTTCACTATCGTAGGGAGGGCCACAATTTGCTGATCCTTTCGCAGTGGCAAGATGCTGCAGCCAGGGAAGAGAACATTGTTTGGGCGCGGCAGGGGTTTGCACGGCTGGAGCCTTTTTCCGCTGGAGCCCGGTACGTGAACTATCTCGATCAGGATGATGCGGGAGACCTGGCGGGGCCCTACGGCGCGAATTATGCAAGGCTGGCGAGGGTTAAAGCCCAGTGGGACCCGGAAAACGTCTTCCACCTCAACCAGAATATCCCGCCGCCGAGCAGCTGAGCGGTTGAACTGCGCGATCGGCGGAGGACATCGGCGTAATCTCCCACTCATTCGAAAGGCGGCGATGAGTGGAAGCACCGGACGTGGTTCGCGGCCGGTTAGATCGTTGGGCAAAAGGAGCTACGCATGGCGATACCCGGCCCGCACAAACGATGGAAGTACGATCTGCATCCCAGCGTGGCGATGGCGCACTCGGTCATCGCGGGGATGAAGGAAAAAACCGGGCGCTCGCTGGACGAGTGGGTGCGGCACGTCAAGAAAAACGGTCCGTCCGCGGAAAGAGCGCGCGCTGCGTGGTTGAAGAAGGAGCACGGGCTGGGCACAAACTATGCATCGTGGATTGCGGCCAAGTCGGCGGGCGCGAGCAACGCCTTCGAAGATGCCAATGAGTATCTGGAACAGGCGCAAGATTATGTCGACAAGATGTACGCCGGGCCAAAGGCACACTTGCGAGCGATCTACGACGAGATCCTGACCTACGCCAAGACGCTGGGCAAGGACGTGGGCGTATCGCCGTGTTCGACGATGGTTCCCATTTACCGCAAGCACGTGATCGCGCAGATCAAGCCGACGACACAGACGCGCATCGATCTTGGGCTGGCGTTGCGCGACACCAAAACACCGAAGCGGCTCGTCGACACAGGAGGGTTTGCCAAGAAAGACAGAATCACCCATCGCATCGAGATCGCCAGCATTGAGGAGTTCGACGACGAAGCAAAGCGCTGGATGAGGGTGGCGTACGAGATGGACGAGTAGGCAGTGGTCAGTGGTCAGTGGCTAGTGGCCATTGTGGGATGGGGATTTCACGCCAAGTGTCCGCGGAAGATGGCAGAACGCGATGTGGGGTCTTTCGACGCGCCGGGAGTGGCAGACGTCAACTCATGCAAAACCCTGTTCTCGTCAACTGAGAGCCGACTTCCGTGCAGCCCGTGACCGATGTTGTGGCTCATCCGCCGAGCGCAATGGCAACACCGACGAGCGCCAAGCCCATCAGCATCGCGCAGCCTCCCGCCACATAGCGGTTGGAGCCTGTGTATTTTCCCCACATGAACCCCGCAGCGAACAGCGATACGATCAGCAGGGCATTGGAGACTCGAAGAGCGAAGCGCGGCTCGGAAGAGAAGATCAGGAAGGGGATCACCGCCGGGAATACCGACGCCAGATCGATCCAAAAGATCGCGGCCATCCCGTACACATCATCCTTGACGAGGCCAGGCTCAGGCAATCGGATTCGTGACAGCGCGGGCAGAAACGCCTGACAAATGCGGGTGCGGTCTTCCTCGCTCGTCGCGGGCTCCAGCAGCGAGTCGAGCTGGCTACTAATCGCCGAGAATGCCGCGCTCTCATTTTCAGCGTTCCTGATTTTGCTAAGCAAGTGGAAACGCTGGCGGCGAGCCGTTAAGTTGCCCGCCACGTACAGAGCGCCGTCGATGATGCCCCAGGCGACGTTACAGCCGATAGCGGCAATCAACAGGTGCCGTACTCCCTGTTTTCCAGCGCCCGCCGTCAGCCCCCCGATGAGGGTGAAGTCGAGCACCATGATCAGTCCACACAGGACTTCTTCCAATCGGTCTGCCGGATCTAAGTACTTTTTGACAAACCGTGTCCTTGGATGAGAAAAGGCCACCTCAATCCTCCCAAAGTCTTCCCCTCTAACCCATCACCTTGAATTCTGGTGCTCTGGGGCGTCGGCAGCGAGCGATGTGGTTTTGCGCGCGTAGAGCCCGATGCCAGGCATGGCGCTTAGTCCGTGGGCAAAGATGCTGGGCAGCACAGTTACCATCACCGCAAAACAATGTTCGGGATTGCGCGTCAGTCATAGCTTTTCCTTCCCCTGTCTCTCACCAACGCTGTGCTACAACCTGGTGCTTCAGCTTAGCCTCCTGATAGCCCTTGGCCTTCTGGCGTCCAGGCAGCTTGGGAGGTGTATAGGGCACCTCCTCGAACGGGATGCGGCTGAGAATGTCGGCAATGCAGTTGAGATGGGCGCGCTTCTTGTCGTCCGAAGGCACAATGTACCAGGGAGTGGTCGCCGTATCGGTAGCGGCGAGCATCGCATCACGAGCCCGCGAAAAGTCGTACCAGCGGCGATGAGACTCGAGGTCCATCGGACTCAACTTCCAGCGTTTTGACGGATCCTGTATGCGCGCGAGAAAGCGCTTGTGCTGCTCTTTTTCCGACACATCGAGCCAGTACTTCAGCAGGATGATGCCGTTGCTGATCAGGACGTTTTCGAAGGGGGGACAGCCTTTGAGAAACTTCTTGTATTCCTCCTCGGTGCAGAAGCCCATGACGTGCTCGACCCCAGCGCGGTTGTACCAGCTGCGGTCGAAGATGACGACTTCTCCGCCAGCGGGCAGTTGCTCGATATAGCGCTGGGCATAGATCTGCGTCTTTTGACGTTCGGTGGGGGCCGGTAAAGCCACGAGTCGGAAGACACGCGGACTCACTCGCTCCAGGATGCGCTTGATGATGCCGCCCTTGCCCGCCGCGTCCCGACCCTCAAACAGGATGACGATTCGCGCCCCGGTCTTCTTCACCCAGTCCTGTAGCTTCACCAGTTCGACTTGCAGCTTGAACAGCTCTGCCTCGTATTCCTTCTTGCCAAGCTTCTGATTGCCGTCTTTGCTTGGATTCTTCTTATCAGTACTGTCGACTGCGAGGTCGTGGGCATCTTTATTCTTCTTCTTGGATTTCTTGCTCATTCGATCCTCCCGAAGTCTTTGCCTGTAACTCATCATGTTGCATCCCGGTGCTCCGGGGCGTCGGCAGCGAGCGATGCAATCTTGCGCACGTAGAGCCCGATTCCAGGCATGGCGCTTAGTCCGTGGGCAAAGATGCTCAGCAGTACGGTTGCCTCCACCGCGAAACGGATGGTTGACTCGCCCGGCAAATGGGTTTCCTGCTCTAGATAGACGAGGCCGAGAACAATGGACGCCAGCCCGCGCGGCCCGAACCAACCCATGAAGACTACGCTGGCCGCACTCAGACGGGTCCCGATGAGCGCGATTGCCACTGGCAACATCCGCACCAGAGTCAGGCTTAGAAGCGCGTATAACCACGATGCCACGCCGAACTGCGGCCAATCCCGCACTGCCGCCATGCCAAACAGGAAGAACACGCCGAGGTTCAGCAGTTGTCCCCATTCCTCCGCGAACTCGACGCTGTGCTTACCGGCTTCCTTGAATCCAAACTGTACCGCCAGGCCAGCGACGAACGCCGCGATGAACATACTTGCGTCAACCATTTCGGACGCCAACAGGCAAAGCAGCGGGAGTGCGACCACGCCGATTTGTTGGAACGATTCCGCGATCCACCCCTTGCGGCTCGCGAGGCCCAGCAACCATCCGCCGGCAAGGCCGATTACCAGCCCGACGAGCGCGCCGAAGCCAAGCTGTTCGCCAATGAACTGCATCAGGCTGCCCGACCCACCTTCGATTTTGGCGGCCGCGATGGCGATGAAGAACAAGAGGAACGGGACCGAGAGTCCGTCGTTAAGACCAGCCTCCACGTTGAGCGCCTGGCGAATGCGCATGGGCACGCGTGGGCTGTTTACGATGATCTGTCCCAGGCCGGCATCGGTCGGCGCGAGGATGGCGCTCAGAATTCCTGCTTCCCAGATGGAGAGCTGCGGAAACACCAGCCGCGCGACAACCGCGCCCAGAAGAATCGTCAGCAACATGCCTATGCTCAGCAACCGCGCCGGCAGGTTTCTGATACTGCGCAAAACGTTCAGGTCGGTGCGGCTGGCGTCCGTAAAGAGCAGCATCACCAGCCCGACTTCGGCAATATGGAGGCCGGCCTTGGCAGTGAACCCGGCTCTCAGAATTCCCTGCAAGGCGGGAAACATCAGCATTCCCGCGACCGTGAACACAATGGGCGCGGTGACGATCATCCGCTCCAGGCGCCCCGACAACAGGCTGTAGAGGAAAAGAAGCGAGACAAAGAAGGCTAGTGGAATCATTGCGGTCCGCCTCTGTGAACCGTAGTTGCTAGGTTCGCGGTTCCTTCCTGACCGCGGTCTTCAGGTTTTGCCTCTACCTTCTGAATGGGGGTCGCGCCACTGCGAATATTGCGGGAAGGTAGCCGTGCAGCGCACACCATGGCTCAGGATTTTCTCAGGAGTAGTCAGGCTTATCAGTGATGCCTGTCACATCCAGCAATTAGGCGAGTGCACAAGTCGCGGAAGTCTCGTTTGATTCAACTAAAGCGAACCGATTTGTTCAACTCCCGAGTCGTAGGCATGGTTTGTTACGCTGAATGTCCGCTATTCCGCGTGGCGGCGGGGCACGCGTTTGGAGAGATTGCACAGCGTCTCATAGACCACGGTGTCGGAGCATCGGGCCATATCCCAGGCGCTGATTTGCTCCTGGCCGCTGCGGCCGATCAGTACCACTTCATCGCCGATGGAGGCTCCGGCGATTCGCGTCACATCGATCAGCGTCAGGTCCATCGAGACGCGGCCTACGATCGGGGCACGGTGTCCGCGAATCAGCACCTCGCCGTGACCGACGGAAGGATGAATGTGGCACAACGCCGGATCGTGTCCGTTGCGGACGGAAATTTTGCGCGACAATCCGTCGCCATATCCCACCGACACCGCCGCAATGCGAGCGGACGCGGGAGTGACATAGGCGCCGCCATATCCCAGCGGCTGTCCGGCGGGCACATCGCGCAATCCCAAAATATGGGTCTTCCAGGAAAGCACTGGTTTGAGCGGCAGGGCAGGAACATCGGTTACCGGCAAACCGTCATGGCGAGACGGCGCATACTCATATCCGTACAGCAGGAGTCCGGGCCGCACGAAATTGTGCCAGGTGTGTGACCGGGAGGCGACAGCGCCGCTGTTGGCCAGATGGCGCAGCGCCGGATGCAGCCCGTGATTCGCCAGCGTGCGCAATGCAGCCTCATAGCGCTCAATCTGGCGCGCCGTGTCTTCATCATCCAAAACTTCGGAAGACGCCAGGTGACTGAAGACGCCCTCCAATTCAATCTGCGGCAAGCGCTTCACGCCTTCGGCAAATGACCCCAGCTCGGAAAGCGGCAGACCCAGGCGCGCCATGCCGGTATCGATCTTGAGGTGGATGGCTAGGCTTTGCGTGAGACCGAGGCGTGCGGCTGAACGAGCGAGATCTTCTGCCTGCTGTAAACGGAAGACGGCTGGGGTCAGAGAATGCCTCAGCGCTTCTTCTTCCTCGCCGGGATAAAGGCCGCACAACACCAGGATTCGGCCTTGGACGCCGCACTCGCGCAGCACAACGCCTTCGTCGGTTGAGGTGACGCCAAACCACTTGGCGCCGGCCTGCTCCAATGCGGGCGCACATTCTTCCACCCCGTGGCCGTAGGCATTGCACTTCACGACAGCACAGATGGTGACGTCAGCGCCCACGTGTTGTTGAACGACTCGAAAATTATGACGCAAGGCGGACCGCGATACTTCAGCCCAGTTGGGCCGGGTCTCAATGCGGGACGATGTCAGGATTGTTGCCAAGATTCGATCATACAAGTTGGGGACGATGGATTACGAGGCCGGAATCAAGCTGGAAACCTCTGCGTGTTCGCCGGTTCCTTAACAAGCAGTTGGCTGCTGGCACTTATCGATAATTATGGAAAGGGGGAATGTTTCCCCGCCTCTGAAGTTCCGAGCTTTTCCCGTCTGATCTGATCGATTGTCCAGTTCTTAGCCACCTCCGGCCAAGTATTAGACATTTTCCGGTATCCACCACACTAAAGAGCTATTTGTATTAATCCATCCGTGGTGTAGAAACGTGTAGATACTGGCCAGTCAATGTCCGCGGCTGATACTCTGTCTGGAACGTGAAGGCGGTTCTGGAAACACGGAAGCAATCGACAGCAATAAAAATCAAAAAGGAAAGCTTCCCGACATTTGTCATGATTAACGTGGTCATCGCCGACAATCAGGCCATTTTTCGTGCGGGGGTTGCCAAGCTCCTGGCTGTGGAAGAAGACCTCCGGATCGTCGGGCAACCGCCCGCACCCGAGCAGATACTCAATGCCTTGGAGAAGCTGCGGCCAGCCGTAGTCATCTTATCGACGGGTTTCCTTTCCTTCCTCCCCGCGGTTCAGGAGATTGCACAGAGGCGGCAAATTGCCGTGCTCGTGATCTGCGATAACACCGAAGACGCTTCCGACTTCATGCGCATGGGTGTGCAGGGTGTAATCTATCGTTCGGCCAGCGGCATTATGGTGGTGGAAGCTGTGCGGCGGCTTGCGCAAGGGCAGTCGTTCTTGCAGAGTCCGAATTCCGCCGAAGTTGAGGTCAACGATGACCTGGTGGGAGCGCGGGTACGGAAGCGGCTCTCAGACAGAGAATTGCGAATCATCGCGGCCATCGTGCAAGGCTATAAGAACCGGGAGATCGCCGCCCAGCTGTATACCAGCGAGCAGGTCGTCAAGAATGCTCTGCGCAACATCTTCGACAAGATTGGGGTCTCGGACCGTTTGGAACTGGCCCTTTTCGTCGTGCATCACCGGATTCTGGCCCAGGCTACGGCCACCGTCGTCCTCGATCCGCCGCCCGCGCGAGTTGCTGCTGTGGCTGCCGGCTCGGTCTCGGTTAAGGAGCGAGTCCGCATCTGCTTGCCCTCGCAGTCCATTCACTGACTGCTAGACGATGAGTAGTTCGGCAGCCCGGAAGGCTTCGGCTACGTATCGGGAGACCTACCACAATCACATAGGTCACTGCGGCCCAACCAATTCCTACTCCCCCGTTATTGTCTCTACGCGGTGCGCGGTTGCCGAATCCCCGCCGGGCTA
>Ga0181532_10006021_pt1 | contig 10167 bp, 10 predicted proteins | sample PEATcosm2014_Bin_33_FD_119768 | JGI IMG/M metagenome (GOLD analysis project Ga0181532, IMG submission 119768) | Peatland microbial communities from MTU Mesocosm Facility, Houghton, MI, USA - PEATcosm2014_Bin11_30_metaG | ecosystem: Environmental > Terrestrial > Soil > Wetlands > Peat | place... | reverse complement strand
TGGTGTTGGATGGATACCGCACCGAGGACGTGGGCGCGGCACTTAATCGCCAAGGGATCGCCGTCCGAGCAGGCCATCATTGCGCACAGCCCATTCTCCGTCGCTTCGGAGTCGAGAGCACGGTGCGTCCTTCCCTCGCGCTTTACAACACTTGTGAAGAGATCGACGCTCTGGCGTCAGCGCTTTGGGATCTGAAACTTGGCCACCATTCGATCTGAGAGTGCAACTTTGAGCCCAACAGACACGACGGGCTGTTGTTGGTCCGGAATACCGGGCCGATGTACCCGTACATCTAACTCTTGGTCGGGTAGCGAGATTCCAGAAAGAAGCGGAGATGCAGGAAGTGGCGGGAAGCAAGCGACCATTAACGGCGATTGGCTCTCTGGCATCGGTAGAACCAGCCAGCGCCACACTCGTGCGCCATTCCCTGCTAGACCAGATCGGTAACACGCCTCTCCTCTATTTGGCCAATATCGGACGGGAATTCCCGAACGTTGATTTCTACGCCAAGGCAGAGTGGTTCAATCCCGGCGGATCCGTCAAGGATCGCCCAGCTGTGAGCATGATCGAAGCAGGGTTAACGAGTGGACTTCTTCGCTCGGGAAAAACCATCATCGACGCAACCAGCGGGAACACTGGCATCGCCTACGCCATGATTGGCGCGGCACTTGGGTATCCTGTGACGCTCTGCCTGCCGGATAGCGCGTCGCACGAACGCAAGCGAATCCTCACGGCCTACGGCGCGCAACTGGTGATCACGCCAGGTGAAGCCGGAACTGACGGCGCGATCCGCCGCGTCCGCGAGATTGTGGCGGAGCGTGCCGACGATTACTACTATCCCGACCAATACAGCAATCCGGCAAACTGGCAGTCTCACCTCCGGACCACCGCGAATGAGATCTGGAAACAAACAGCAGGGGCGCTGACTCACTTTGTAGCGGGTCTTGGCACCAGCGGTACATTCGTCGGAACTACGCGCCGGCTTCGCGAACTGAACCCTAAAATCCGCTGCATCAGCCTCCAGCCGGATTCGTCGTTCCACGGTTTGGAGGGTTGGAAGCATATGCCCAGCGCGATCCGTCCGGCCATCTACGACGAGACGCTCGCAGACGAAAACGTGGAAGTGGGGACTGAGGATGCCTATCGGCTGGTCAAGCGACTTGCGCGAGAGGAAGGGCTGCTGGTGAGTCCGAGTTCGGCTGCCGCGTTGCACGGCTGTTTTGAGGTTGCTAAGCGGATCCCAGTCGGACAACGGGCCGTGATTGTGACGGTATTCCCCGATTCGGCGGCCAAGTATCTAAGCGAAAGATTCTGGGACGAGGTTTGACGATGAGCAACGCGGACAAACTGCGTATCGCCCCCGAAATCGTGGAGAGGATTCGTCAGCATGGTGTAGCAAGCTATCCACACGAATGCTGCGGCGCCCTGTTGGGGTGCGATTCAAGCAGTGACCCGATGTCTCCGGAGCCGCGGAAGATTGTTGATTTGTTCCCGCTAATTAATCGCCGCGACGATTCGCCCCACAATCGGTTCTCGGTAACACCACGCGACGTAATCGACGCGGATCGTGTCGCCCAAGAGCGTGGCTTGGAAGTAGTCGGCTGGTATCATTCCCATCCCGACCACCCGGCAAGACCGAGCGAATATGATCGCGAACACGCATGGCCGTGGTACAGCTACATCATCGTGAGCGTGCACCAACGTGTTCCGGGCGAGATGACTTCCTGGAGATTGAGAGAGGATCGCACCGCGTATACGCAAGAGATCATCGAAATTCGCGGGGAAACCGCTACACATCTCTGAATTCCAAGGAGAGAAACCAGCATGGCCGTTAAAGTCCTGATCCCTACGCCACTCCGGCCCCATGCCGGAGGGAAAGCTGCCGCGGAATTTCCGGCGAAGACTGTTGCCGAGGCTCTGCATAGTCTCACCACCGAATATGCGGACTTAAAGAAGCATCTATTCACGAACGAAGGCAAACTGAGGAGCTTCGTGAATGTCTACGTGAATGGCGAGGACATCCGCTATCTAGCGCAGGAAAACACACCGACGAAGGACGGAGACACCATCAACATCATTCCATCCATTGCGGGCGGACGGCCTTCGTAAGAGCTCGTGCGGAGCTAGAAAGGAGAACTTATGAGCGAGAGCCAGACAGCCACCCAGGCAAGGCCCACCGGGGCTTTGACTAATGAAGAGATCCTTCGCTACAGCCGCCACTTGATCATGCCGGAGGTCGGCATGGACGGGCAGCTCAAGCTGAAGAAGGCCAAAGTCCTGTTGATTGGCACCGGAGGACTTGGTGCGCCGCTCGGGCTCTATTTGGCTGCAGCAGGAGTCGGGAAGTTGGGGCTCGTGGACTTCGACAAGGTAGATTTCACGAACTTGCAACGGCAGGTCACGTTCGGTACGAGCGACGTAGGAAAACCAAAAAGCGAAGCGGCGCGCGCGCGGCTTTCCAATCTCAACCCTGATATCGAAGTCGTGGCGTTCGAAACGAAGCTTACAAGTGAGAACGCACTCGAGCTGTTCAAGGATTTCGACGTCATCGTCGACGGCACCGACAATTTCCCCACGCGTTACCTCGTGAATGATGCTTGCGTTCTGCTTGGCAAGCCTAACGTCTACGGCTCCATCTTCCGGTTTGAGGGACAAATCACAATCTTTGGGATGCCAGACGGGCCATGCTACCGCTGCCTTTACCCTGAGCCCCCTCCTCCCGGATTGGTGCCATCGTGTGCCGAGGGCGGAGTGCTGGGTGTGCTACCTGGGATCGTCGGCTCGATTCAGGCGATGGAAACGATCAAGGTGATCCTCGGCAGCGGTCGCAATCTCACTGGCCGGCTGCTGCTTTTTGATGCACTTGAAATGGAGTTTCGCGAGTTCAAACTGAGAAAGAGTCCGAATTGTCCCATCTGCGGCCAGCATCGCACCATTCACAAGCTGATCGACTACTACGAATTCTGTGGCGTCCGAGGTGAAGATGCGACCGCACCGGATCTAAGAGTGCCGGAGATTACTCCGAAGGAACTAAAGTCCCGGCAGGACCGGGGCGACCAGCTGTTCCTCGTCGACGTACGCGAGCCTCACGAATACCAAATCTGCAACTTGCAAGGGCATCTGATTCCGCTCGGCGAATTACCCCGCCGCCTCCATGAATTCGACTCTTCCCAGGAAACAATTGTCTACTGCCGAAGTGGCAGGCGGTCCGCGGACGCCGTCGATTTCCTTCGTAAAGCAGGCTTCCGCAAGGTACTGAATTTAAAGGGCGGAATTCTGGCCTGGTCCGATGAGGTCGACTCGACTGTGCCAAAGTACTGAGAATCTGATACGAAAAATGAAAACTTTGCGTTTGGCAACGCGAAGCCAAGGGGCATAAACTGCGACCATGTTGAATCTTGCCTCCACGTTGGCGCTGATGTGTTGCTGTCGCGGATGTGTCGCCATTGGTGTGGGGAGGCATAGAGACTAAGCTCTAACTCTAACGGGACTTTGTCGTACCGACCCACCACCATTCGACCTGGTAGGTGGGTTTTCTGTTTTTGGTCATCGAAACGCGAGCAGCAAAGGAGAACGCAATGTCTGGATATAAACACCCTGAGGTCCTGGTTTCCACGGATTGGGTCGCACAAAACCTTAATCGTAGTGGCCTTCGCCTCGTAGAAGTCGATGTGGATACCACCGTGTATGAGAAGGGCCATATCCCCGGCGCTGTTGGATGGAACTGGCAGACACAACTTCAGGACAACGTTCGGCGCGATCTGATCGATAAGGCAGCTCTTGAAGAGTTACTTGGGAAATCCGGCATTTCGAATGACACAACCATCCTTCTATACGGTGACAACAACAACTGGTTCGCAGCTTACGCCTTCTGGCAGTTGAAGTACTACGGCCACAAGGACGTGCGTCTGATTGACGGCGGTCGCAAAAAGTGGATTGCCGATGGCTTGGTCTTTACTACCGAACCTACAAAAGTTTCCGAGACCACATACAAGGCCGCGGATCCCGACGAATCCGTCCGGGCACGAAAGGAAGATATTTACGCGGTCCAGCAGAAGAAAAAGCGCGCCGAGCTTGTTGACGTTCGTTCCCTGGACGAGTTCGCGGGGAAAATCCTGGCGCCGCCAGGACTCTCTGAGACCGCATTGCGTGCCGGGCACGTTCCGGGGGCTGCCAATATTCCATGGGGGCAAGCTGCCAACGAAGACGGCACTTTCAAGTCTTATGACGAGCTAAAAAAGCTCTATGAATCGAAAGGGATCCTCGGGAATGACGAGGTGATCGCGTACTGCCGTATCGGTGAGCGCAGTTCTCATACCTGGTTCGTCCTGGAATACCTGCTCGGATACGAAAACGTACGCAACTATGACGGTTCCTGGACGGAGTGGGGCAACTTGGTCGGTGCCCCAATTGTGAATCTGAGTGCGGTGCCCGCTAAGGCAGCTGCAGTTTGTCAGAGCGCGTAACTCAGATCCAAGCACAGGGGACGGCAGGGACCGCGTCGAGGTGAGTCCCTGCCGTCCAAATATCTATTCGACAATCTGAGGCGCGGTAGCCAAGTGGTAAGGCAAAGGTCTGCAAAACCTTTATCGGCGGTTCGATTCCGCCTCGCGCCTCCAAACTCATTCGGAAGGATTAGTATGGTTTCGAATTCCTGGCGTCACAAGCATCGGTCAAATCTGAGACTGGCCGGTTTGATGGCCGCACTGTTGTTACACCCATCTATCGTCCCTCCACTAGCTGCGCAAACAAATCCCGATGGCCTCTGGAACGCCGTGATCATTGTCGGGAAGGCGGAAATCCCTTTTCAGTTCGAAATCAGCCGTCAAGGAAATCAGTGGCGGGGATTCTTCTTTGAAGGAGATCAAAGAATTGGTTCCACTTCCGGCAGCTTTGCTTCTGAGACGCTCCAGCTCGATTACGAATTCCTGAATACGACTCTGACGGCCACGTTCGACGGAAACCAGTGGAATGGCATCTATCGCTACAATCGAAAGAACGGGAAGGAGTACTCCTTTCATGCGCGCCAGTATGTCGCGCCGAGTCCCGATCCCACCACTCCACCTAAAATTGCCGAGGAGTGGGAGATGAAACTGATGGGCCAGGACCGGAGCCCAACAAAGGATTCTCGCACTGCGCTTTCCTGGAGACTCTTCCTTCGCCAATCGGGGGCCGATGTGAGCGGCTCGATTCTGCGTGTTGATGGCGATACTGGAACACTCACGGGACGCTGGCAAGGCGAAAAGTTAGTCCTCAGCCATTTTGCCGGTGAGCGGCCTGTTTTATTCGAGGCCACACTTCAACCCGATGGCACTCTAGACATTTTGCTGAATAAGCAAAACCGGTATATTGCCGCGCCCGTCTCGGATGCTCGCGCGAAAGGAATTCCCCAGCCAGCTGATCCATCCAATTACACCAATGTGAAGAATCCGAATGAGCCATTCCTATTCCGGTTCCCCGACTCCAATGGCCGAATCGTTTCTAATACAGATCCACAATTCAAAGATAAAGTCGTGATTCTCGCGATCGGTGGGACCTGGTGCCCCAACTGCCGCGACGAAGCTCCATTCCTGGTCGATCTGTACAATCGCTTCCACTCGAAGGGCCTCGAAGTTGTCGCTCTGAACTTCGAAGCCAACGGAAACCTGGAAGAAGACAAGCCACGTCTGGAAACCTTTATCAAGGAGTTCTCGGTACCGTATCCAGTGCTCTACGCTGGATCTATTGGTGAGGTAAAGGAAAAACTGCCCCAAATCGAAAATTTTGGGGCATATCCAACGTCTATTTATCTGGGACGAGACGGGCGCGTCGCCAGCATTCATGCTGGCTTTGCTAGCACCGCCACCGGCCAAGCCCATACGGAACTTCAGCAGGAAGTCGTTGCGATCGTTGAACGCCTGCTCGCGCACACTCCCGATTGATGACTCTGGGTGCTGGCCGATATGAACATCCCCAGTAGCGACAACGGGATTATTTCGACGGACTCACTTCAACGTGTGGTCTGCCAAGTTGAAAAGTTTGTGATGTTTTACTTTTGCAGTTTTCCCTGGTTGCAGTGTCGCAAAGTTTTAGCGTCTCAAGATATACTGAGAATTGTCTGACGGAGGAGTTTCATGCCGAAAACACAAGCGCGTGCGGAACTCGCGATACAGGACTGGGTCCATGGCCTCGCCGCTATCCCAGACGCGGACTTCACCCGGGACAATGTGCACCGATACTTGGTTCAAAACGCAATTGACCGTTTGAGCCTCGAACCCTATGTTTTCTTCTCTGGAAAACGCTACGCCCGGAACCTCATCTTCAAGAACTCCAACTTCGAATGCCTCGCCATGTGCTGGGATATTGGACAATCCAGTTCGATTCACAACCACAATGACAAATTGGGTTGGATCTATCTCGCGGAAGGGCGCTTGTCTGTCCAAAACTACACGATTGAAGCGCGGGATCCTGTCCGACAGACCTGTCGCGTCGTGCCAACGAATTCTGCTCAATTATCTGCTACCAATACTGCCTACGTGGACCACGACGAGGCGGTTCACAAAGTCTCCAATTTGGCGGATTACCAGCAACGTGCCGTCAGCGTGCACGTCTACGAACAACCGATGTCCCAGTGCGAAATCTATTCACTCGAAGCCGGCACCTATCAGGTAATCCAGCTTGCCTACACAAGTGAGTACGGAAAGTTAAATCCGACCGCGTAGCTTTGAGATCCCCAGCTAGCCTCTCAATTAGGCCGATGCACAAGTAAGGCGCAAGGTGGACCAAGCCAGCGTACGGCCGAAAAGTCGGCTATTCGTTGAAGTGACTGCTTAAAACGATGGGCAGTAATCAGTGTTCTTCCTGGATAACGGATGTTACTGCCCAGCCAGGAGTCCCAATGTGGAAAGTGAGGTTTCACCAAAACGGTGCTCCACCTGTCATCTCCCCGAACGCCGTTTGCGGCCAACTCCGGCCAACTTCCGGTTTGCCGAGAATTCGGCCCCAGCAAGATGCGCACAGGTTGTTAAGTGTTCGATGCGCTCTCGGGCTTGATGTTTTGGTTAAGTCGCAGCACGTTGTTTGGGTCGTACTTTTTCTTGATCTCCACGAGGCGAGCATAGTTCGGCCCATAGCCCGAGCGGACCAGTAGGTCACTCGTATCGCCCAACTGGTTGACGTACACTGCATGCGCAAAGGGCTGTAAATTATCGCGTGTAGCCTGAACCCATCGCACCACTTCCGCCTTCACTGCGGGAGTGTTCCAAACACCCGCCATGTCTATTTCAAAACCCGGCTCCCGGAGAGCAAATGCGGTATCGGCCATACCTACGCGGCTAACAGCCCCACGCAACGGCACAATGATCACCTTGCATGTGGCTGGTGCGTCGTCAATCGCTGCCGTAATTGCCGCAATGGCAGCTCCGCTGAGTTTTCGAAGAAAGAGATTTGTTTGGAAGTGCGCAACCGGCGCTGCAAGAAATCCACCGGCCGCCTGAGCTTCTAGGTAGGACATGATCTTGACGCCGTCATCCTGCGGCTTGAAAGCGCGCAGCGGCCGGAGCAAGTCATTTCCCATCCGGGGATTACCGCAATAGCAGACATCGACTTTGAGTCTTCGGCCCTGTTCGGATGGCAACAGTTGGGCAAACGCGTCCATTTCATCCGGGGCCCCAGCAAGAAACTTGACGAAAGCCTGCAGGAGATCTGGAATGCGTCCGGGCGGATAGGTGAGGGCTCCCGACAAAACCTGGTCGACCGGATGGAGCTGGTACTCCAGCGCCGTGACCACACCAAAGTTGCCGCCTCCCCCACGAATGGCCCAAAAAAGATCTGGATTGGACTTCGGGCTGGCTTCGACCTGTCTCCCGTCCACAGTCACTACTTGTGCCAATAGCACGTTGTCGCACGCGGCGCCGTACTTCTCCATCAACCGACCTTCGCCCCCTCCGAGCGTAAAGCCAGCAATTCCGACGGTGGGGCAGCCACCTGAGGTTGTGGCTAGCCCGAAGTGCTGGGTAGCAGTGTCGAGGTCACGCACGAGAGCGCCAGCCTCTGCACGGGCCACTCGTTTGCTGATGTCTACTTCGACTCGTTTCATCGCGGAGAGGTCGATGACGACACCGCCATCGCACATCCCGAACCCGAGCCGACTGTGGCCCCCGGCACGCACCGCCAGTGGCAAGTGCTGGACCTGGGCAAAATCGAGTGAGCGCGCGACATCGGAGGGGCTACCGCAGCGCACGATCACTGCGGGACGCCGATCGAATGCGCGGTTGAAGATTGAGCGCGCCGCGTCGTAATCGGCGGCTTCGGGCGTGATTACTTGACCCACAATTTGGGAAGCCAGCTTGCGGATCGCCTCCGGGTCCGGCGGAGCGCCATTCTGTTTATCCGCGTCGAAAAGCCCGTGCGATTCACCTATTGGCCAAAGCGGGCGTCCGCAGAGTGCAGCGGCAAACGCCATTTGCCGAGCGAAGCATCTCCGGGTAATAAGCGCCATATTTTCGCTCCGTCATCTCTCGTCGGTGGAATTTCATGGCGAATTCCCCAAACGAAACTCAGAGGGTACCACGTAGGGCACCAGCCCATCGTCCATGAAATCGATCCTTCCGGACGACGGGCCACCCGGAAGTTAAAACTCGCAAATATCCTTGGTTCCGGTTTGCCGACAATCCGTCCTGAGTCTCATGTTTGTTCCTCACTGATGATGGGCAAAAGATATCTATGTTGCACACGAACGCAGCGTTTTACACTTAATCTCGCAAGCAAATATGGGGGCGGGCCTTACCAAACTCAAACCGGGATTTGATCGGCAAGAGTGTCTCGACGCTACTGTTCCTGTAGGGGTGACGCATGTCGACTCGGATGGCTCTAGGATTTTTTCTCCTGTTATCAGCGATGCCGCAAGTTTCCCAGGATTACCCCTCGAACCCTGTGCGCATAATCGAACCATTCGGGGCTGGCGGTGGTCCTGACTTGATAGCCCGCGCCGTCGGCCCAAAGCTATCGGAGCTTTGGGGCCAACCGGTTACAGTCGAGAACCATCCCGGCGCGGGGAGTACCGCGGCCCCCGCCATGGTTGCGAAGTCGCCAGCCGACGGTTACACCTTGCTCGTGAACACCAGCGCTCAGGCGTACAGCGCCTCATCCTTGAAGTACCTGCCATATGACCCCCTGAAGGACTTCATTCCGGTCGCTCCACTCACGAGCCAGCCTTACGTACTGGTCGCAGGCAAATCGTCAGGGATCGCCACCGTGGGCGAACTGATTGCCACGGCAAAGGCGAAGCCGGGTGAACTCAAATTTGCCTCCACTGGTGTGGGCACTGGCTCGCACTTAGGGGTAGAGAAATTCAATCTCGAAGCGGGAATCAAAGCAGTACACTCACCCGCCAAAACGAGCGACGCGATCGCTGACGTAATCGCCAAAACAGTCTCAGGCGATGCTACTTACATGATGGCGCCCATACAACTCGCCTTGGCTGATATTCGTGCAGGCAAGCTACGCGCCCTTGGTGTAACCACCAAGAGTCGTTCTCGCTTACTGCCAGAGGTTCCAACCATCGCAGAAGCTGGCGTTCCCGGCTACGATTATCCGATCTGGTATGGAGTGTGGGTGCCCGCTGGCACTCCTGCAGGAGTGGTGGACAAGCTAGCAAAAGACATCGCGCGGGTCTTTGCCGCGCCGGAACTGCGCACTTGGCTAGAGGAGCATGGAGCCGATCGGATGAGCATGACACAGCCTGAGTTCGCGCGCTTCGTCCTGAAGGAGAGCGAAAGCGCAGAGCGCATCGTGAAGGCAGCTGGAGTGAAACCTCAGTGAGCAAGCGGCGCGACGCTTAGAGCGTCGGGGTATCGACATAGATTCCTCCCGAGTGACGCTACCATTCCCGCAATCGGATTAGGGAAGAGTCGCCGACAACTCGCGAACGAGGCGGTAGACCACCGCCCTAGTGGGTAAACTGGCGAGGTTAGGCCAAACAATGGCGTGCTGTTCTACCCGACATGCGTTCTTGGTACGGGTGGTTCAAGGAGCACTCCGATTTCGCGGAGATTATACTGGTACTTGCCAGCGTCTCCAGTTTCGAGCTAGTCAGTAGTAGGTAGTAGGCTGGCGTCTCTGGTCCAAAGTAAACGGAGAAGGCCCCCACCGGTCCGATGCCCAGCCGGTTCAACGCAGGAATCAGCG
>Ga0181532_10006020_pt1 | contig 10167 bp, 6 predicted proteins | sample PEATcosm2014_Bin_33_FD_119768 | JGI IMG/M metagenome (GOLD analysis project Ga0181532, IMG submission 119768) | Peatland microbial communities from MTU Mesocosm Facility, Houghton, MI, USA - PEATcosm2014_Bin11_30_metaG | ecosystem: Environmental > Terrestrial > Soil > Wetlands > Peat | place... | reverse complement strand
GTGGAGAAAGTTCGCGAGGCCGGCGGCAAGCGCGTCTTTCTCACCGAGCGCGGTAGCAGCTTCGGCTACAACAACCTCGTGGTCGACATGCGTTCGCTGGCCATCATGCGCGCGTTCGCGCCGGTGGTCTTCGATGCGACCCATTCTGTGCAACTCCCTTCGGCGGGATCGGGTAGCGGCAGCCGCCCGACTGAGCCACCGGGGTCCCTGACGCACGCCGATTCTGCGGGTGTCGGAGTGGAGAGCGGCGGACAGCCAGAGTTCATCCCGCTGCTCGCGCGCGCGGCGGTTGCCGCAGGCGTAGATGGCGTCTTCCTCGAAGTGCATGACAACCCAGCGCAGGCCAAGTCCGATGGCGCCAACGCGCTCGATCTGAAACTTCTGCCCGAAGTTCTCGACCAGCTCATCGCCATCCAATCTGCCGTGCGCTGATCGGTTTGTATCAGGGCACGTCTTTAGACGTGCCGTAATTCGGCCAACGACGACGTGGGCTTTAGCCCCTGTGGGATTGTGACATAACGGGGGCTGAAGCCCGGTCTTTGTTTCGCTGTTCGGCACGACTAAAGTCGTGCCCTGATACAAGACGGCAATTCTGTTCGGCACGCCTGCCCGGTATGTAGCCTCTGACCGGCTCCTTTTCCGGCAACAATTTCAATGTCGATTTCGCGCCTTTAGCTGGTGGAAACCACCCCTTTAGCCGTAAAATATTGGGAGTTTCCCAGTTGGCCGCTATCCTCTTAGCAAGGTTCCAATTGACTGCATTATTGTGTCCAGCTAAGTGCTTCGAGTCGTCCGCCGTGGCGGAGAATAAAAGGAGTTCTGACTTTGTCTAACCATCGCTATTTGTTTACGTCCGAATCCGTGACCGAGGGTCACCCCGACAAGATCGCCGACCAGATTTCCGACGCGATCTTGGATGCCTGCCTGAAGGAAGATCCCTACAGCCGCGTGGCTTGCGAAACGCTCACGGCAACTGGTCTGGTCGTCATTGCCGGCGAGATCACCACCAAGGCCTATGTCGATTTCCAGACGCTGGTGCGCGGCGTGGTCGCCTCCATCGGCTATGACAACGCGCTCTACGGCTTCGACTCCAATACTTGCGCGGTCATCTCCAGCATCAACAAGCAGTCGGGCGACATCGCCATGGGCGTTGACACCGGTGGCGCCGGCGATCAGGGCATGATGTTCGGTTATGCCAGCAACGAAAACGCCAATTACATGCCGACGCCAATCTTTCTGGCGCACAAATTGTGCGAGCGCCTCACTGAAGTCCGCAAGAATGGCACCCTGTCTTACCTCCGGCCCGACGGCAAATCCCAAGTCACAGTGGAATACGACGAGAACCACAAGCCGGTCCGCATCGACGCTGTCGTCATTTCCACTCAGCACGCCGAGACGGTAGGCAATGACGAACTACGTGGCGACATTCTCAAGCACGTGATTCAGGCCGCCCTGCCGGCCGAAATGCTCGACCAGGACACCAAATATCACATCAATCCAACCGGGCGCTTCGTTATCGGCGGCCCCATGGGCGATACTGGACTAACCGGCCGCAAGATCATCGTTGACACCTATGGCGGCATGGGACGTCACGGCGGTGGCGCGTTCAGCGGCAAGGACCCGACGAAGGTTGATCGCTCAGCTTGCTACATGGCGCGCCACATCGCGAAGAACATTGTTGCCGCCGGACTGGCTGATCGTTGCGAGGTGCAATTGGCTTATGCCATCGGTGTGGCCGAACCCGTCAGCGTGCTGATTGAGACCTTTGGCACGGCGAAGATCGACGAGAAGAAGATTGCTGAGCTGGCACGCGCGAACTTCGAGCTGACCCCGAAAGGCATCATGGAGTCGCTCAACCTGCGCCGTCCGATCTACCGCAAAACCGCGGCTTATGGACACTTCGGTCGCAACGATCCTGACTTCACCTGGGAAGCCACCGACAAGGCTGCCGCTCTGCGCGAGCAGGCTGGCCTGGCCGGTGCATCCGCGCAGAAAAGCGCCAAGGCAGCGAAGTAAAGGTGTGTATCAGGGCACGACTTTACGGGTTGCTGAAAAATGTCGGAGCGCATAACGTTTTGAAGGGGCGCAGCTCTAGCTGCGCCGTACAAGCTCTTTATTTGTCATCCCGAGGAGGCCTTTAGGCCGACGAGGGATCTGCTTTTCGACTTTTTCCACAGCACGTTTAGTCGTGCCGTACATGCGCTTCACAATTACGACTTTAGCCGCTGCAGCGGCTAGAGCCCTGGTGAGAAGCTGACCTTTTTTGGCACGGCTGAAAGCCGTGCCCTGATACTAATCGCCGCCTATGATTTTGTCGCCAGTCGGGTAAAGCGCGGTTCGCCGGCCCGTTACTGGAAACTCGAAAACTTGAAACTTTCTACAGGGAGATTATGTCAACCACACCCGTTCGCGCCGCCGGCGATGTCGCCAATCTCGCACTTGCCGATCTCGGCAAGAAGCGCATTGACTGGGCCAACCAGTCCATGAAGGTCCTGCAGATCATCCGCAAGGACTTCATCAAGAACCAGCCGTTGAAGGGTATGCGGATTTCTGCCTGCCTGCACGTTACGGCTGAAACCGCCAACCTGGCCATCACCCTGCGCGATGGCGGCGCCGATGTCGTTCTCTGCGCCTCCAATCCGCTGTCGACCCAGGACGATGTTGCCGCCTGCCTGGTGCGCGACTATGGCATCCCGGTCTACGCCATCAAGGGCGAGGACAACGATACCTACTACTCGCACATCATGTCCGCGCTCGATCACAAACCGCATATCACCATGGATGACGGCGCCGATCTCGTGACCATCGCCCTCACCAAGCGCACGGAAGTACTGGATGGCGTGATTGCCGGGACCGAAGAGACCACCACCGGCATCATCCGCCTGCGCGCCATGGCCAAGCAGGGCGTGTTGCGCTATCCCATCATCGCGGTCAACGATGCCGACACCAAGCACCTGTTCGACAATCGTTACGGCACCGGACAGTCCACCATCGACGGCATCATTCGCGCTACCAACTTCCTGCTTGCGGGCGCGAAGTTTGTAGTCGCCGGCTACGGCTGGTGCGGTCGCGGACTGGCCAGTCGCGCTCGCGGTCTGGGCGCTGAAGTCATCGTCACCGAAATCGATCCCACGAAGGCGATCGAGGCGGTGATGGACGGCTTCCGCGTGATGAGCATGGACGAAGCCGCCAAACTGGGCGACGTCTTCTGCACCGTCACCGGCAATAAGAGCGTGCTGCGCAAGGAGCACTTCGAAGCCATGAAGGACGGAGCCATCGTTTCCAACTCCGGCCACTTCAATGTCGAGATCGATATCCCGGCGCTGGAGAAAATGTCCTCCTCGAAGCGCACCACTCGCGTCTCGGTCGAGGAATACTCGCTGAAAGACGGCCGCAAGATCAACCTGCTGGGCGAAGGCCGTCTCATCAACCTGGCCTCCGCCGAAGGCCACCCGCCGTCCGTTATGGACATGAGCTTCGCCGACCAGGCGCTCTCGGTTGAGTACCTGGTAAAGAACCACGAGTCCCTGGAGAAGAAGGTCTACGTGGTTCCCGAAGACCTCGACAAGAAGGTTGCGCGGCTGAAGCTGGAGTCGATGGGCATCAAGATCGACCGCCTGACTCCCGAGCAGGAGGAATACCTGGCCAGCTGGAACGAAGGAACGTAAGTGAAAGGGCACGGCTTCAGCCGTGCCGAAGAAGTAGAACTCAACGCCGGGGCTTTAGCCCCGTTAGGTCAAAAGGGCGGCAGCGATGCCGCCCTTTTGCCTGCGCACCTGCGCACGTTCAAACTATTGCTACCTTAAGAATTGTCATCCTGAGCGGAGGCGTGCCGCTTCTGCACGCCGGAGTCGAAGGACCCCTATACCTTTTATCCTCTGTCATCCTGAGCGGAGCGTCCGCCTGCCTTTCCGACCCGCCGTTTTGCGGGTCGGGCGGACGCGCAGTCGAAGGATCTGCGGTTGCCCCATTCTCACGGCGACCGAAGCCCGAAGGGCGGAATTTGTGTCAGCCGTGGGCGTCAGCCCGCGGTTGGCATTGACCATGGAATATGAGCCGCGAAGCGGCGGCACCGTACCTAAACGAAAACGTTGGCTTGATCACATCGAGCCTATCTCTTTGCCTCTCTGACCGCCGTGCCTAATTGAGCTCTGCCGCCTGAGGGCCGATGGCCTCTTTCCCGCTACTCCCAAACGCCATCACCAGCGCCAATCCCGAAACGCCCATCAGCAGATGCACGCAATGCGGCCAGCCTCCGGCCACCCACGCCCACCCGGTGATCGTCGCGCCCAGTCCTCCGCCGATGTAATAGAACGTCACGTACAATCCCGCAGCCGAGGACCTCGCTCGGCCAGCGACCCTGCCCGTTTGCACCGTGCCTACTGCCTGGTAGATGAAAACGCCAGACGACGCCAGCGCCAATCCCGTAATGATTACCGGCAGAGAATGCAGCAGGGTCAACAGCAATCCCACCGACGTAAAGCAGACTGCGATGAACGAAGTCAGCCGAATTCCGTGCCGATCGAGCCAGCGGCCCGACAGCGGAGTCACAATCAGTCCCAGCAGATACACAAAGAACACACTGCCCAGTTGTTCCGAGTTCAAGTGGTACGGCGGATTGGCGAGATAGAAATTCGCGTAAGTAAACGTTCCGACCAGGCAGAACAGCGCCGAAAACCCCATACCGAATACTGCCAGCAACCGCGGATTGCGCAGGTGCTGCCAGCCTTCCGTGATCGAATGCCCGATGCTGGCTGCGCGCACAAAACGCTTGGCCCGCGGCAGCGATCGTTGCACGATGATCGCACCCGCCAGGTTCACCAGCCCGATCGCAATGAAAGCTTCTCGCCAGGCAAAGTTGTGGGCAACGACTCCCGATATGTAGCGCCCCAGAAAGCCGCCCAGCACGGTACCCGACACGTATGCCGACATGGCCCGGCCCACATGTTGCCGCGGAAACTCTTCATTGATGTATGCCATGATGACGACGATCACGCCAGGCACAAACGCGCCTTGCATGAATCGCCAGAAGACAAGCTGGTGCAGGTTTTGCGAAGTTGCGGCCAGCAGCGTAGGAGCAGTCAGGGCGTACAGGGATGGTACGATGACCTTCTTGCGTCCGATCGATTCCGCCAGCAACCCGATGAACGGCGCGGTTAAGGCCATCGCCAAGATCGTAGAGCTGACCGTCAACGAGACCGCAATCTCCGATGCGTTGAAGATTTGCCGCAGGCAGGGAAGCAGCGGCTGCGTGTCGTAGACGTTGAGGAAGGTACACATCCCCGCCAACATGCAGGCGGCGATGGCGACCCGTGGCGGCGAGTCAGTGGTTTCGGCGCTGGAAACAGGATTAGGGACGGCAACATCCATCGTGGGACAGCCTGAAACGTCGTTCGCTGATGGACGTCGTCGCACGAGCAAGCGGAGAGTCCAACTCAGGATTATAGGGCAGGCGGGAGTTTGCTCCTGTGACGCCTACAACACCACCAGTGTGATGCCGCGGTTGCCGCGTCCCAGGTCACTGTCGCTCTTCAGTTCGGGCATTCGCTTCAGCAGCTCCCAGCTGCGCTCGTCGCTGGTGCGCCATTTCTCTCCATAGATGCAGTCGCGAATCTGCCGCTGGTCGATCATCTGGCGCAAGGTTGACTGGAGAGCGATCCGCAGGTCGCCACCAACGCCGGTCGAACCGTAGCCGTGCACGATCTTCAGGACCTTGATCCCAGTCTGCTGGGCGAGCTGAATCTCGCCGTGCAGACGGGCGCGCGCCTGCTCCACGCTGGGCAAGCCCTCCTTCACGACGACGGTTTTGATAAGTGCAGCCATCGGGAGCACTCGCTCCAAGAGCGAAGCCTCATGGTAACCGAGATAGCCGAACTGCTCGGTGGCGAAACAATCACAATGCTTTCACGAACTGCTTTGTATCAGGGCACGACCTTGGTCGTGCCGAGCCCAGCCAGAATGACCTGGGCTTCAGCCCCTGCCGTTTTGGCCCTGCGCAGGGGCTGAAGCCCTGACTCTAAGAGTATTCTTCGGCACGACTGAAGTCGTGCCCTGATACAAACCAATGAAGAAGCGAGCTGACTCCTGCGTTCTCCCTACTCAATGGTATAGGTGAGCAAGACAGCGGCGATCACGATATCATCTTTACTTCGGTGATCGTGAATGAAAGAAATTGCTTCCTGGGCACTGGAAACGGCCAAGCTGCGCGGCGCCTCGCTCGCCGAAGCCCGAATCGTGGACGAGCGCAACCGGTCCCTGGCCACCAAGAACGGAAAGATTGCCAGCGCCTCCGATTCCGAGTCGCTTGGCATCGGCATCCGCGTTGTCGCCGCCGGCGCGTTTGGCTTCGCGGCAACCGACGATCTTTCGCGGGCCGGCGTGGAGAGTTGCGCGGCCCGGGCAGTCGAGATCGCCAAAGCCTCGGCCACCGTACGGTCGCAAACGCTACATATGCTTCCCGAACCGGCCGCCAAGGCCGACTGGATTTCGCCCTGCAAAATCGACCCGTTCAGCATTTCGATTGAAAAGGATTTAGAGCTTCTCTTCGCCATCGACGCCGAGCTTCGGAAGACAAAGGGCGTGACCCTGGCGGAGACCAACATGAACTTCCGCCGCTATGAACAGTGGTTCTATTCGACCGAAGGCTCGGAGATTCATCAGACAACGATAACGTCAGGCGCTGGCTACGCCGCTTATTGCTTCCAGGGAACGGAGATCCAGAAGCGCTCGTATCCCAACTCGTACGGCGGACAGTTTCAAAATCGCGGCTATGAGCTGATCGAAGAGATGAAGCTGCTGGAGCATGTTGGCGAAATCGCGGAGCAGTCGGTCGCCCTACATTCTGCCGATCAGTGTCCCGAAGGGAAGCTCGACGTGGTCCTCGACTCATCGCAGTTGGCGCTGCAAATTCACGAGTCCGTCGGCCATCCCATCGAGCTTGATCGCGTACTGGGTATGGAAGCTAACTTCGCCGGGACATCGTTTCTTACGCTCGACAAACTGCAAACCCTACAATACGGCAGCGAAATCGTCAACGTGGTGGCCGACGCCACCGAATCCCACGGCCCCGGACTAGGCACATTTGCCTACGATGACGAAGGTGTTGCCGCGCAATGCACGCCCATCATCACCAACGGCCTGTTCACTGGATATCTGACATCGAGGGACACGGCCGCAGCGATCGGCGCGTCACGCAGCGGAGGTTGCCTGCGCGCCGAAGGCTGGAACCGGCTGCCCATCGTCCGCATGACCAACATTAGCATTTTGCCGGGCGAGACACCGCTCTCGTTGGAAGAGCTCATCGCGTCCACCGATCGCGGCGTTCTCTTGGAGACCAACCGCTCGTGGTCTATCGATGACAAGCGTTACAACTTTCAGTTCGGTTGCGAGATTGGCTGGGAGATTGTCGGTGGGAAACGCGCACGGATGCTGAAGAACCCATCTTACTCGGGCATCACGACTGAGTTCTGGACTTCGATGGACGCCATCTGCTCGCGCGACCAGTGGACGCTGTGGGGCACGCCGAATTGCGGCAAAGGCCAGCCGCAGCAAGTGATGGGCACCGGCCACGGCGCCGCACCTGCGCGCTTCCGCGGCATCGCGGTGGGAACCGCATACAAGGGGAGCGCGTGAGTCATCAGCACTCAGCAGTCAGCATTCAGCCCGTCGGATAGCGGCCGGTCTATATCGGCGGTTTGAAGGAGGTGAAAGCGGTGAAGAATTTCAGGGATCTTCAAGTCTGGAGCAAGGCGCATGAGACGACTCTCTGCGTGTATCGACTGACGTCGGGATTTCCACAAAGAAGAGCTGTTTGGATTGACTTCACAAATGCGAAGGTGCTCAGCATCTGTCGGGGCAAACATTGCAGAAGGTTGCGGCCGACGCGGGAATGGAGAATTTCATCGGTTTCTCCAAATCGCATCTGGGTCGGCTAGCGAGCTGGAATACCATCTCTTGCTGGCTCGCGACCTCGGATATGTAAGTCTGGAAAGCTATCAGGTGTTGAATGCACAGGTGGAAGAAGTCAAGAAGATGCTTTCTTCTCTGGTTCGGAAAGTTGATTCTGAACGGACCCGATCCGGGTCCTATTGACCCCGAGGCCATTTTGCAAATTTTCGGGCCAGCCAAAAGTTGTTAATTTTGGCGACACTACCTGAGGACTGAATGCTGAGAGCTGAGTGCTGAATGCTTACCCGCGAACAGGCCGCTTCCATCTTCGACAAGCTGCACAAGTACTCCACCGCCGACGAGATCGAGTTGCTCATCTCGGGCGGACGGAGCGCGCTTACCCGCTTCGCCAACAACACGATCCATCAAAACATTGCCGAGGAGGAGTATCAGATCTCAGCGCGCGTTTCCTTTGGCGGACGCACCGCCCGCGCCACCACCAACAAGCATGACGACGACAGCCTTCGGCGCCTGGTGCAATCCGCGGAAGCGCTAGCTCGCGTGCAACAGTCCGATCCCGACCTGCTGCCCATGCCTTCACCGGACGAGATGAAAGGCAACGCGGTGGACTCCGGTGCTATCGAGGTGCAGCGCTATTTCGACGGCACGGCTCACCTGACTCCGCAAGATCGCGCCCGTTCGGTCGCCGCGATGGTCGATGTCGCCAAGAAGCACGGTCTCACGGCGGCCGGTATCGTCTCTTCGGCGGAGTCCGTCGAGGGCATCTTCAATTCGCGCGGAGTCGCCGGCTGGCACCGGCAAACTCTGGCGGAACTGTCTGTCACGATGATTGGCGACACATCTTCAGGATGGCAAAAAGCCAACGCGCCGGATGCAACGCACCTCGATTCTCAACGGATTGCCGAGGTAGCCGCCGAAAAGGCCATCCGTTCGAAGAATCCGCGCGAGCTGCCACCCGGCAAGTACACGGTGATATTGGAACCCGCTGCCGTGCTCGACGCCGTAGGCTTCATGTTTTGGGACTTTGGCGGTTCGGCGCTATTGGATCAGCGATCATTCCTGAATGACCGCATCGGCACTCAAGTCTTTGGCGAGAACATCACCGTGTGGGATGACGTTTATCATCCGCTACAAACTGGCGTCCCCTTCGATGGGGAAGGGATGAGGCGGCACCGTTTGAAACTGATCGATAAAGGTATAGTCCAGCGCGTCAGCTACGCCCGGTCGAGCGCCCGGCGGATGCAACAATCCGAGATGGCCGGCCAGGTCGGCCCCATTCAGGCCACGGGGCACGGCATTGCTTTGCCCAACGAACTTGGCGAAGCCCCGCTCAACATCGTGTTCGAATTTCCGGTGGAAGGTGAATCGCAGACCGTGGAGCAGATGATCTCCAACACCGATCGGGGTATACTGGTGACACGCTTGTGGTACATCCGCGAGGTTGATCCGTACCACAAAATGCTTACTGGCATGACTCGCGACGGCACCTTCCTGGTGGAGAAGGGCGCACTGAAATACGGGATACTCAATTTTCGCTTCAACGAAAGCCTGCTCCACATGCTGAAAAATGTGGAGGCTATGGGCTTGCCGGTGCGCGCTTCCGGAGAGGAGTCCATGGACATGGTCGTTCCCCCAATGAAGGTCCGTGACTTCAATTTCACCGAAAGCACGAAGTTCTAATCGGGATTAGCGGCATAGTTTCTGGCATTGTGCGCAAGTCAAACTGCGATATATCAGGCCATTAAGCAAATACTACTAAACTGCTTGTTTAAGTGTGATTCGGCCTCGGAGTCCCTATCGAGACAAGATTGCGAGCAGCACTGGCCCTCTATCGAAAAACCAAGAACTTGGCAATTTTGAGAGATTTTTCTCGCACAGTAATTAGGCTTGATGGTACTTTAGTAACAATCTAACTAGCGGTGATCAGGGTATGCTAGGTGTCACGACCATGTCTGCTGGCCACGAGTTCGACTTACGTAATTCAATTCGGTTTCCTCTGCACCTGCAGGTGACGTTGAAGACGCCGACAGCGGAGTACCACGCCAAGACCACGGATATTTCCGCCGGCGGCATTCTTTTTCACACCGAGGCCGACATTGAAGTGGGCTCCCCGGTGGAGTTCACGATTGAAATGCCGGTGGAAGTCTTGGGCACGAGCCATCCCGTGCAGGTGATATGCGCAGGCCGTGTGGTGCGTTGCTCGCAGGAAGATACAGGACGAAGTGTTGCGGTGGTGATCGATGAATACCACTTCCAGCG
>Ga0181532_10006019_pt1 | contig 10168 bp, 8 predicted proteins | sample PEATcosm2014_Bin_33_FD_119768 | JGI IMG/M metagenome (GOLD analysis project Ga0181532, IMG submission 119768) | Peatland microbial communities from MTU Mesocosm Facility, Houghton, MI, USA - PEATcosm2014_Bin11_30_metaG | ecosystem: Environmental > Terrestrial > Soil > Wetlands > Peat | place... | reverse complement strand
GGCGGTAGTCTGCCTTGCCGTCCTTGGCATGACCGGTAATGTTTCCGATGTGGCTCTCCACGCCGATGCGCTTTTCAAAGTCGGCCGGCGTGAGTTGCGCCCAGGAAGTCATCGGGAGCGCCAAAACCGCAGTCGCGCCCACAAGAAGCGACCATCTCTGCAATCTTGTCCGCATGTTCAATCCCCTTCTAGAAGTCGAAGTCAAATCCAACCAAGAGCTCGCTGGTGTTGACGTTGGCGGAGCCCAGACCGAGCGTCGGACCGGTGCCGTCCTGATGCAGCCAGTTGTATTCGTTGTGCCAGGCAAAGCCCGCCCGGCTGGTCATGAACGGGTTGTAGCGGTAGCCGATGGTGTAGGTCGTAATGTTGCCCAGGTTCGAAGGCGACGCCAAGCCGTCAAACGCGCCGGTCGCAGAATTGAAGCACTGTCCTGTCGGGGTCGGAGTAGGAATGGTGCACGCCGCACCATTGGACTGCTGCGACATCCGGATGGTCTCAAACCGGCCGATGAAGATCAGCTGTGGGCTGTAGACGTAGTGGGGTTCGAACAGGACGCCGTTCCAACTGGGCGCTTGCGCGCCTGCCGGCAGGGTGGTTCCTGGTACGTTGTTGCCCGGGACGGTGCCTCCGATCAGGTCTCCATAGCCTTGACCGAACCAGGCATTGTCTGACCCGTGCTGCGTGACGACCTGCAAATCGAGGTGCTGGCCAAAGTAAAATTGGCCAATAAAGCCTTCGCGACTAAACGACTGATTGCTTAACCCTGAGCCGCCGAGCGGAGTGCCTCCCTGGGTCAGGTAATAGGTCGGAGCTTCGCCAACCATGGCGTAGCCGCCGATGCGATCCACGCCCAGTCTGCCAGTGTCGAACGCCTGGCTGAAGGTGAAGAAGCCGGTATAGGCATTGCCATACTGCAAGCCGACGTTTCCGTCGGTGGAACTCAGCACAGCTGCGGAATACCGGGTACGGTCGTTGTTGGAGTGGCCCATCACCTCGACGCCAAGCTGGTTATCTCCCATCTGGCCGAAGATGTTGCCGTCGCCCTGCGGCCGGAAGTGATAAAGCTGGTAGATGCCGCCGTTGCCAGTGAGGGTGAGGATGCGCTTTTCTGACAACAGGTTATCGAGTTCGAACTTACCCAGCTTGATGTTGAGCCAGGGGCTGCCGAACAGGTTGTCGAGTCGCGCCATCACCGTCTCAAAGTGAAAGGAGGCGGTCGGATCGGAAGAGGGCAGCACGTAGAACGAGAAGTTCTTTTCCAGCGTGCCGCCGGTGTGGAAGTCGAGTCCGCTCAGGTCAAAGCCCGAACTCGTCACTCGCTGGACCGCGGAATTCCCTGTGGGGCCGCCGCCCGCGTAGGTGTCCACCTCAACCTTGCCCGTGCTCACCCGGTGCCAGATCGGCGTGATGCGGAACGTCACCGGCCAATAGCCCGGATTCTGCCAGATCGGGGCGTCCCGGTCGTTCATCAGCTGGTAGCCGTTGTCTTTGAATTTCTGACCGAAATAATTCAGCATTGGCCAGGATTCATGGCAAGCGGAACAGCGCAGGCCATACTTCCTGGCGAAAGCGGGGAGGGCATTGGCTGACGGGCTGGCGCTCAGAACCAGGGCGACCAGAACCAGCGCAGCGGCCGTGAAAGACGTTGCAAAACGAAACCGCACATGACGAGACCGCGTCAACGTGGACATGACGGACTCCCTCAAATTGTTATGTCTTCAACAATGCAAAAAGGCTGACATCCGCGACGAAAATCGCAAAATGAGAATCAGACAAAGGAACCGAAAGCAAGGAACCCCTTCCTGCTCCGATTTGAACCTGTGCCTAACTTCGTTCCCGCATGGTCATACCACCGTACCGTGCCGTGCCCAAGCACCCTACAACGATCCATTGCCGATGTGCAAGCGGAATTTTGTATTTTTTTGCAAATTTTTGACAATGTCTCCTTAGAGTTTTGCCAATGTCATCCGAAAATATGGCCGAGCGTTATGCCGTTGGGCCCTTCGCTTGCTCAAATCCGGCCTTCGGGTTGACAGGTTCCCACCCCTCGATTAAGAGTTAAGAGCGCTGTTTAGGATGCGTGCGTTGGGTCGCCGGGCGGAAGAGTCAGATCGAGGGCTCCCTTGCCGCCCAGCAGAGTCCCGTTGTAGGGGCGTGTAGTTGGGGGTCGTGTTATGGAGAGATCCGCCGCCGATATGCTGGTCATGGGGAAAGCCAGACAGTGGACTGGGGTCCGGCCGGTATACCCATCCCAACGATTCCTGGCGGCGCTGCTATTGTTGGCTGCTGCCGTGCCTTCGCTTCAGGCCCGAGAAAAGAACAAGCTTCCCTATGGCGAGGGGTTGATTGTCAATGTCCCTTACCCGGAGCCGGTGGTCGAGCAAGTCGTGCAAGACGTCGCCCAGAACGGGATTATCCACGGCACCAAGGAATACAACAAAGACCAATACATCGAGGGCGCCAAGGGCGCCGATTCGACGCGTGTGTTCCCACCCTGGACCCAAGGCGGTAAGGTTTTCTACAAAGTGCGGCTGCAGGCGCTCGATCCTCGCAATTTCAAAGACAGCGGCGATGTGGGTACGCTGGCGGTACGCTACGTGCTTCAACCTCAGGGCGACAAGAACACGGTGCTGCGCATCGACGCCGTCTTCGTCGAGGATTTTCGCAAAATCGCCCACGCCTCGAACGGCTCGGTGGAAAGCAGCGAGTACAAAGACATCCACGACCATCTCGACGCCCTCGACGTCATGAAGCAGCAGACCGAGCAGGCGGAGCAAGAGAATCAACAACTGCGGCTTAAAAAACAAGCCCCAGAGGTCAGCAGCAGCCAGGCGCCTACGCCCGCACCTCTGGCCGAGCCCGCAGTGGCCGCGAACACAAACCTCCCAATCAACAGTGGTTCCGCTCCGGAAAAGCCCGCGGAACTGGCAACGGGCCAGACATTATCCTCGGGGCAGACTTTGGAACAACACGTTCAGGATTTGCGCCGGCAGGTGGAACGTCTGGTGAAAGCGCCCGGCGCTCCGCTGAAATCTGCGCCCTTCCATACGGCGACCACCTTGAGCCCGCTGACCACGGGCACCGAGGTACTAATTCTGATCTCGACTCCCTACTGGTATGGCGTGGAGACTCGCGAGGGGCAGCATGGATGGATCTTCCGCGACGAATTGGAGCCACTGCCATGAACTGGAAGCGGCCATACGCGGTGCGCCGGGCAGTGCTGCACGCGCCCGTGCATGCGCTCTGGGGAATGATGTTCCTGGCTTTACTGGCCGGGCTCGGCAGCGCCCAAGGCAGCGGCTACGAGCGCACCTTCGTCGAGTCGAGGGCGACCGTTGAAAACGTCCTGAAAGAGATGCAGGCTTCGATTGCGGGACGGCTGCCAGTGTTGGACGGTTTCGCGCTCGCCGGGGATCGCCCGCTCGATCGCTACCAGCGCGGTTATTTCCAGTCCACCGTGCAGGTCACGCCTACGGCTTCTGGAGGATCCGTCGTCCATGTGAGCACCAAGGTGACGGCCTGGTATTCCGACCCGATTCCCTCCCGCTCGGGATATCAGCTGTTGAATTCGAACGGCCGTCTGGAAGTGGATTTGCTCGACGAACTGGTTGCGGAACTCGCCAGACGAACGGCAACCATGTCGATACCCGCGGCAAATAATGCGACTCCAAAGCCGGCGCCGCAAATTCCACCGGCGTCGTCCCCTATATCTCAGCCGCCTGCGTCCTTGTCTCCTACGCTGCCGTCCCCGGCTGCATCAACATCTGTGCGGCCAACTCCTCCAGCCCAGACAGTCGCATCCGCCCGGCTCGCTGACTCCACACCGCCCTCGCCGTCGCCGCGATTGCCGGAGACGGGCGGAACATTTTCTTCGTCTCTCTCTTCGCCTCTGGCGCACGGCCTTGCAGCCGAGCGATCGGGTGCGGCCGACACCGCGCACACCCCGCCACCAGACCCTAACCAGCGAGAGTTGAAGGCCGAGGCCGACAGCCTGGAAGAAATTCTCAAGAACCAATCGCATCCCAAGAATCTGGTGGCCGTGAAGAAGTCGGGTACGCCCGTGGTCGCCTCAGCAAGTTTGACGGCGAAAACGCTGTTCCTGGCCAGCGCCCACGATGAGTTCGAGATGCTCGACTACAACGCCGACTGGGTGCATGTGAAGATTTCCGGCTTATCCCGGGGATGGATCTGGCGCACCAGCCTGGAAATGCCCGACGGCGTCCCCGAAGTCGGTACGCAAGCTGGGCGCGCTCCAGGGCCGACCGCCGACGAGTTGTTTCGCGTCAGCCGCGAAGAAACGGCGCCCTTCCCAGGCGACTGGGAACCGCTTCGCAACAAAAACGTAAAAATAATTTCGGTGCAGAAGACCGATGAGTCGGCGGCGGGCGGGGATGCGAAACTGAAGCTGGAATTCGCGAAATCCCTGCTCGACAAAAGCTATTCGGACCTCGAAAAGAACGCGAACGGCCTGGCGGGCATCGTACTGATTTTCGACTCCGCCGACGGCGGCATGATCGCAACTACTCTCGCCACGCTGCAACAGTGGAAAGCGGGCACGCTGTCAGACTCCGCCCTCTGGCATCAATCCTACTTTGATCCACCGGAGATGCTAGGTTCGCCGGGTTCGTCCGCGAGTCAGTAGCCGGAGCGTGGTCAGCTTTTCATTACTTTCTGAAACGCGGCCTGAAACTTTTCCATCTCGTCCTGCGTGCCGACGGTAATGCGGACGCACGTCGGCATGATGGGCCAGACTCTGCCAATCATCACATTTTCCTTCGCCATGGCGTCTCTTACCTGCTGGCCGGGCCGTTTGGTGTCGAGCATAAAATGGTTGGCCTCGGAAGGAATGTAAGAGTAGCCGTTGCGATCGAGCCATTGAAACGTTTGCTGACGAATCGTGGCATTGATGCGCCGCCGTTCCGCCACCACGGAGGGATCATTCAAACTGGCATTCGCCGCTACGACCGCGGTGACGGGCATGAAGTTCTGCCCGCGAGCGACCACCTTTTCGAGCAACTCGGGGCGCGCAATCACCAATCCGCAGCGCAAGCCGGCCAGCCCATAAACTTTTGAGAACGTGCGCAGCACGATGACGTCTTTGCCGGCCTTGACCAGATCGAATGCCGAGGTCGTCGCTTCGGTCAAATGGATGTAAGCCTCGTCGACCAAAACGATCGAATCTTTCGGCTTGTTCGCCACCAGATATTCGACGTCCGCATGCGACGTGACCGTGCCCGTGGGGTTGTTGGGATTACAGATGTAGAAAACCCCGCCGTCGGGACCGGCCGCCAACATCGCCTTCACGTCATGCGCGTAGGTCTTGGTGAGCGGAACCTTGACCACGCGCGCCCCCGCAATCTCCGCCATCATCATGCCCGTCTCGAAACATGGATCGGCCGTGACATAACTCTTCTGCGGCGAAGTGAACGCCAGCACGCTTAACATCAGCGGTGGGGTTGAACCCGCGGTGCAGTATACCCAGTCAGGATTCAGGCCTTCCTGCTTTGCGAAAGTGCTGATCAGGTCGTCGGTCAGGTTGTCGGAGTAGCGGCCGCCCTGCGGGATGATGGCGGCGACGGCCTCGCGCGCTGCCTGGCAGGGGCCCAGCGGATTCTCGTTGGCATCGATCAGAACCGCATCCTTCGCGTGCGGCAGCCGATGCCGAGCACCCGCGGCCAGCATGGGTTCGGTCATCCCGTGGAAAACAGCCGCCGCGGACGCAGCCGCCGACAGGTGCAGAAATGAACGCCGGGAGAAACGGGGCATGGAACCCTCCGCAAGGGAGTGTATCAGTTTATGCGTTTGTGCTTGTGTGGAGCGGGCACTCGGTAGTGGTGCAGTTTGAGAAGAAGCTTCGTATCAGGGCATGCCTTTCAGGCATGCCGCACCGCTATACAGTTCTCGGCAGGCTTTAGCCGCTGTCAACCCAACCCTGCAGCGGCTAAAGCCGCGACACTCGCACGCGGTTTAGCGGCATCGCTGAAAGCGATGCCCTGATACGGATCATTATCTTCAAACTGAATCACTACCGGGCACTCCGCCTGCTTCACATCAGAGCTAATCTTCTTTACGTCCGGCATAATACCCGGCGCGGGACTGAATCTTATAACCTTCTTTGTTCTTGATCTCGAGCTTGCGGTAGGTTCCGTCGAGTTTCGTATTGGTCGAGGTAAAGCCGATGTTGTACTGGCTGCGCAGTTCGGCCGCGATCTGGTCGAAGGCGTCGCGAAGCTTGTCGAACTTGTTGCCCACGTTGATGACCCGGCCTCCGGTTTGCTCGGTGAGTTTGTGCATGTCGTAGTCGCCGGAGTAGCCCATCCCGCCATAGAACCCGCGATCGGCGCAGAGCAGAACGTAGACGATGGCGTCCGCTTTCTGCGCGGCTTCAATCGCATCTTTGATCTTCAACCGGCTGCCTTCATCCTCGCCGTCGGTGAGCAGAATCATCGCCTTGCGTCCAACTTCTTTGGCCAGCATGTCATGCGCGGAAAGATAAACCGCATCGAACAGCACCGTACCCGCTGCTTGTGCTGTCGGCACCGGTCCACCACCGGCGCCGGGCAGCGTCGGCATCGTAACCCCGGAATTAATCTTCACCGAATTCAGGGCTTTCTGCAGCCGATGCACGTCGCGGGTGAAGTCCTGCAGTAGGCTGGCATCGATGTTGAAGTCGATGACGAAGGCCTCATCTTTGTCGGTCAGGATCTGCTTCAGAAACGCCCCGCCGACTTCTTTCTCCATATCGAGAACTCGCAGCTGGCTGCCGCTGGAGTCGATCAGGATTCCGAGCGTGAGTGGCAGGTTCGTCTCGGGAGTGAAATATTTCACCGTCTGCTGCTTGCCGTCCTCAAAGACTTCAAAATCATCTTTCGTGAGGTTGGGCATGAGCGCGCCGTGTTTGTCTTTAACATTGAAGAAAAGCGATACGACGCTGACGTTCACCTTCAAGGTTTCGGTGGGCTGCTGGGAGTCGTCGGCCGTCTGGCCTTGAGACGTCTGATCTTGAGATTTCTGATCTCCAGGCTTTTGGCTCGGGGCGGCGGGCTGCTGGCCGGGCGCTGGCGGCTGGGCAGACGGCTGCGGACTCGACTGCTGGCTGGCCGGCTGCTGCGCCATGGCAAAAGGCGCGGCGATGCACATGGCAGCCAGGGCCGCTACGGCCAGGATTCGCCGCTGAAAAACAGGGAGCTTAGGCATTCGGGACTCTCTCAGGATTCTTTGGTAGTCTAATCCTGTGGCGTTAGATGCACCAAATGGGGCGAGTTGGGCATCTTAGAGACAGAAAGTGGTTTTTAGCGGGACGAGTACCAGGAAAGCGATGGCGCCGGTGAAAACAAATAACACATGGTGGATGCCGTTGGGAAACATCCTGAGGGCTCTGGCGATGGTGGCGGCTCTGCTGCCCGGGGCACTGCAAGCGCAGTCCAGCGGCAGCCAGACGCAGACACAGCCGCCCGCCAACTCCCAACCGCAGGATATCCCTGATGCTCCTTCGACCGTCCAGCCGCCTCCCAAGCCGACCTTACCGGCACCGCAGCCCAGCGCGCGGCCGAACCAGCCGATCCCATTTCCCGGCGATGCCCCGCAACCAGCCGACCAGAATAAGCAAGATCAGAGTAAGCAGGATCAGAACCAGGCGGCTCCGCCGCCAATGCTACCGGTCGAACCCCTCCCGGCGGGCAAGCCGCCGAGAAATCAGATCAATCCCGCTGAAGGTCTCTACACGATCACGAGCACGGTCAACTTCGTCCAGATTCCCGTGATGGTGAAAACTCCCGACGGGCGCCGCGTGGATGGCCTGCTTCCCCGAGATTTTACGGTGCTGGAAAACGGCAAGAAGCAGAATCTGACGTACTTCACCAGCGATCCCTTTGAGCTTTCCGTGGCGATTGTGATCGACACCGGCATGGCCGACGTGGCCTTGCAGAAGGTAAACGAGACTTATTCTGCCCTCGCCGGCGCCTTCAGTCCCTACGATGAGGTTGCGCTCTACACCTACAGCAGCACGGTCAGCCAGGTGACGGATTTCATCACCCGGCCCGAGAGATTAACCGCCGCGCTGACCGAACTGAAAGAGGTTCGCGGGAACGCCAACGGCCCTCCTGTACTGGGCGGCCCGCTGGGACCACAGGGCCCCACGGTGAATGGAGCGCCGGCTGGGGGACCGATCATCGCGCCAGTCTACACACCGCCGCGGGAATCCCACGTTTTGAACGACGCCATCCTGCGCGCGGCGCTCGATTTGAGCAAGCGCCCGCGCGAACGCCGGAAGGTAATCTTCGTCATCAGCGATGGCCGGGAAATGGGCAGCCAGGCCAGTTACAACGGCGTGCGGCACCTGCTCCAGACTCGCAATATCCAGGTGAGAGCTGTAATCGTCGACACTGGCGCATTGCCCGGTTTCCGGCAGCTCGAAAGGTTCCATCTGCCCGACCAAGGCCGCGGAAACCTGCTTACGAAGTACGTAAAGGCGACCTGCGGCGCCGATCCGCTTGCTGAAATCTCCCGCAACGCCATTGAAGACGCCTATGCGGAAATCACCTCCGAGGCCCGGAATCAATACACGTTGGGATATAACGCCCAGGCCACAACCGGCAATTCGGCCTACCGCAGCATCGAAGTGCTGGTGGCCAAGAAGGGTCTGAAGGTGGCCGCCAAAGATGGGTATTTTGCGGTTCCGACGGCCCGCTAGCGCGTCTTGCAGCTGCACACACTTGCCGCGTGGCACCTTCCGGTAGGCGGGGGGTCACGTGAGTAACCTGCGTCGGGCACCTTCCGTATGATATAAAGACCGCGAGCCTCCAAAAGGACAAAGTGTGCGCGGCCGCCCGCAAGGGTATGCCCGCATTTGAGGAAAGCCTTGAGTTTCATCAACTTCGCAGCGCGTGAGATCAATTGCAAGATCGTGTACTACGGCGCCGGACTCGGCGGCAAGACCACGAACTTGCAGGTGATCTACCAGAAAACTGCGGACCAGCAGAAGGGCAAGATGATCTCGCTGGCCACCGAAACCGAGCGTACGTTGTTCTTCGACTTCCTGCCGCTTGACCTCGGCTCAGTGCGCGGCTTCAAGACTCGCATCCACCTCTACACCGTTCCCGGACAGGTTTTTTACGACGCCAGCCGCAAACTGATTCTGCGCGGCGTCGACGGCATTGTGTTCGTCGCCGACTCGCAGGAGCAGCGCATGGACGCCAATGTCGAAGCGCTCGACAATCTGATGTCGAACCTGAAAGAGCATGGCTACGATTTCAATAAGATTCCCTACGTGCTGCAGTTGAACAAGCGCGACCTGCCGAATATTCTTCCTGTCGATCTGCTGGCCACCGAACTGCGCAAGAAGAATGAAGCTATCGTCGAAGCGGTCGCCTTCCAGGGCGTCGGCGTCTTCGAAACGCTGAAGGAAATCGCCAAGCAGGTGCTGACGGAGTTGAAGGCGGGCGGGTAGACGGTTCTCAGTTCTCAGTTCTGAGTCGACCCGGCGCACCACTCTGCTAAACCCCGCGGCCAGCCAAGCCTGACGGCCAACCCCTTGCCCTCTAGTACAATCAAGCCGTGAGCGACGCCGTCCGCATCGGAATCCTGGGCGACTTCAATGCCGATTTCCGCTCACACCAGGCCACCAACGACGCCCTGCAGCACGCCGCCCGCAAGCTCAATCTCCAGGTTGAATCCGCGTGGATCCCCACGCCGTCGCTCACCGCCGCCGAAACCGAGATGACGCTGGAGAGTTTCGACGGCCTGTGGGCCTCGCCCGGCAGTCCCTATAAGAGTTTCGATGGCATGCTGAAGGGCATCGAATTTGCCCGCCGCCGCGATTGGCCTTTCCTCGGCACCTGCGGCGGATTCCAGTACGCTTTCATCGAATTCCTGCGCAACGTCCTCGGGGTTAAAGACGCCGACAGCGCCGAAAACAATTCCGGCTCCAAGAACATCGTGATTTATCCCGTGGCCTGCGCCGTGCCCGACCGCAAAGGCGATGCCCCCAAGTTATCCGGCGCCGTTCCGGAGATCCGGCTGCGGCCGGGTTCGTACTTGCAGTCGTTCTACGGCAAGAGCCAGGAGACCGCGACCGAAGAATTCTTCTGCAATTTCGAAATCAATCCCGAGTTCGAGTGGGCCGCCATGGAAGCGGGGTTTCCTGTAGTCGCGCGCGGCGTTGGGGGCG
>Ga0181532_10006018_pt1 | contig 10168 bp, 5 predicted proteins | sample PEATcosm2014_Bin_33_FD_119768 | JGI IMG/M metagenome (GOLD analysis project Ga0181532, IMG submission 119768) | Peatland microbial communities from MTU Mesocosm Facility, Houghton, MI, USA - PEATcosm2014_Bin11_30_metaG | ecosystem: Environmental > Terrestrial > Soil > Wetlands > Peat | place... | reverse complement strand
GACCGGGATCAGCGACGCGGTCGGGGTCTCCGCGACCGGCAGCCCGTCCGTATCGGGCCCGGCCGCGCTAGCCGTATCGGGCCCGGCCGCGCTAGCCGTGTCGGGCCCGGCCGCGCTAGCCGTATCGGGCCCGGCCGCGCTAGCCGTATCGGGCCCGGCCGAGTCGGCCGAACCGCCCGCGCCGGCCACGCTGCCAGCGCCCGGAGGCTCGGCCGTCATCAGGGCATGCGCTCGTAGGCGGGGATCGTCAGGAAATTGACGTAGTCGTCCGCCAGCGCCACCTCCGTGAACAGCGCGGTGGCCTGGCCGAAACGTTCCGCGTCGAACGTCTCACCCAGCTGCTCGCGGATGCCGGCCAGCTCCTCGTCGATGATCTGCTCCACCCGCTCGCGGGTCACCTTGGGGCCGTCCTCAAGCAGGATGTCGTTGTGCAGCCACTGCCAGACCTGGGAACGCGCGATCTCCGCGGTCGCGGCGTCCTCCATCAGGTTGTAGATCCCGACCGCGCCGTTCCCGTCCAGCCAGGACGCGAGGTACTGGATGCCGACGCTGATGTCGTTGCGCAGCCCCGCCTCGGTGATCGTGCCGGGCGTCTTGCTCACGGCCAGCAGGTCCGCGGCGCTCACGCTGACCTCGTCGCGCAGCCGGTCCAGCTGGTTCGGCCTGCTGCCCAGAACGCCGTCGAAGATCTCGCGGCAGACCGGCACCAGGTCCGGATGCGCGACCCAGGACCCGTCGAAGCCGTCGGAGGACTCCCGCGTCTTGTCGTCGCGGACCTTGGCCAGCGCCTTCTCGTTGACCTCCGCGTCACGCCGGCTGGGGATGAACGCCGCCATCCCGCCGATCGCGTGCGCGCCCCGCTGGTGGCAGGTCTTGACCAGCAGCTCGGTGTAGGCCCGCATGAACGGTGCGGTCATCGTCACCTGGTTCCGGTCCGGCAGGACGAACTCGCGGCCCCGGGTGCGGAACTTCTTGATGATGCTGAACAGGTAATCCCAGCGGCCCGCGTTCAGCCCGGCGGAGTGCTGGCGCAGCTCGTAGAGGATCTCCTCCATCTCGAACGCGGCCGGAATGGTCTCGATGAGCACGGTGGCGCGGATCGTGCCCCGCGGGATGCCGAGCGCGTCCTGAGCGATGTTGAAGGCGTCGTTCCACAGCCGGGCCTCACGGTGGCTCTCGGTCTTGGCCAGGTAGAAGTAGGGGCCCTTGCCGTTGGCGAGCTGCCTGCGGGCGCTGGTGGCCATGTAGAGCCCGAAGTCGACCAGGCTGCCGGAGGCACGGCGCCCGTTGACCAGGATGTGCTTCTCGTCCAGGTGCCAGCCGCGCGGCCGGACGACGATCGTGGCCAGCTCCTCGTCGGGCCGCAGCTCGTAGTCCTTGCCGTCGGCGGAGGTGAAGTCGATCGTGCGGTCCAGCACGTCCTTGAGGTTCAGCTGGCCCGTGATCATGTTGTCCCACAACGGCGAGTTGGCGTCTTCGAAGTCCGCCAGCCAGACCTTCGCGCCCGAGTTGAGCGCGTTGACCGCCATCTTCTTCTCAGTGGGGCCGGTGATCTCCACCCGGCGGTCGGCGAGGCCCGCGGCGGGCAGCGCTACCTGCCAGGCGGGGTCCTCCCGGATGTGCCGGGTCTCGGGCAGGAAATCGAAGCTCCCGCCGGCGATGATCTCCGCCTGCCGCTGGTCCCGCGCGGCGAGCAGTTCGGCCCGGCGATCGGCCAGTTCCCCGTGGAGCGTCGCGATCAGGCTGATCGCCTCGGGAGTAAGAATCTCGTCGTAGCGATCCCCGGAAGGGCCGGTGATCTCAACGCCATCGGTGCCCGGCATGTCTAACTCCTCCGCAGTCTGCTGTACATCCTAGGCAGATCGCGTCCCGTCGTACGAGACCCGCACCTGCGGCCGTTTGCCCCTGGTATCCGCGGCGCGGCTTGCCGCACGCTGGTACGCCGCGGCTGGCGAGGCTAGTTACTCGCCAGTAGCGGGTATCGGCTCGGCAACGCTATCGGGGCCTATACGCGGACGTCAATGACGGGTCGCCCGGTCACGCGGAGGCTCTGGGCCAAGCCCGCCCGGTCACACGGCGGCTTCCCGGCCAAGCCCGCCCGGCCAAGCCCGCCCGGCCAAACCAGTGCCCTGCGGTCAAGCTCGCCCGGCCACGCCGCGGTGCGCGGGGGTCAAACGCGGGGGTCAAACTCGCGCGGCCAAGCCAGAGTTCGCGGCGGGTAACGCCGGGACGCTGCGCGGGGCTGCGTGCTCTCCCGGGCGGCAGCCCTCTCACGGAATACACCACGGCCGAAGAGCGCTAATAAGTGAGTCAAAACCCTGATCTGCTATACTCGCATGTCCGCACAACGGGCCGGTTAAAGGATCAAGATAATTACTTTGACTGAAGAAAGTATAACAACTAACATGCCCGATCGTCAAACTGAGTCTGCCCTTTCCGAATCCATCAGGAACGAGCAGGATTACGTTTCCATGCTGTACAGGCTGCTGGACGCGGCGCGGGAGCGGAGCGAGGCGGCCCTGCGTGAAGTGCACGGGCGCGGCGCGGTAGGCGGCACCTTCGCGTCCCGCGTCGAGCGCGAAGTCTCGGCCGCCGAGCAGGCCAGAAGGCTTTCCCAGCTGAACGGCGTGGAGCGTGGCCTATGCTTCGGGCGAATGGATGACACCGATGGCGAGACCTTTTATATCGGCCGTATCGGGTTGCACGATGATGACTATGATCCGGTCCTTATTGACTGGCGCGCGCGGGCGGCCCGCCCTTTTTACGCGGCCACGCCGAATGATCCAGTCGGCCTGCTCCGCAGGCGCCATCTCTATACCCGCGGCCGCACCGTGGTCGGCGTCGACGATGAGGTATTCGACCTCGACAAGATGAGCGAGGCGGACCGGCGCGGCCTGGTCGGCGAGGCCATGCTGCTGGCGACGGTCGGGCGCGGCCGAACCGGGCGGATGAGCGACGTGGTCGCCACCATCCAGGCCGAACAGGACCGGGTGATCCGTTCCGCGCTGGCCGGGGTCCTGGTCGTCCAGGGCGGCCCGGGGACGGGCAAGACCGTGGCGGCGCTGCACCGCGCGGCGTTCCTGCTCTATACGCACCGCAAGACCCTGGAGCGGCGCGGCGTGCTGATCATCGGCCCGAACGCGACCTTTCTCCGCTACATCAGCCAGGTGCTGCCGTCCCTGGGCGAGACCGACGTGGTGCTGTCCTCGCTCGGCGAACTGTTCCCCGGCGTCCGCGCGAGGCGTGCGGACACTCCTGAGGCCGCCGTGGTCAAGGGCGACCTGCGCATGGTCAAGGTCCTTCGGTCCGCGGTCCGGGACCGGCAGCGGGTGCCGCGCCAGGACCTGGAGATCGTCACCGACGGCGTGACGCTGCGGGTGGCCGCCACCGTCATCGAGCGCGCCCGCAGCCGGGCCCGCGCGCTGCGCAAGCCGCACAACGTGGCGCGCAGGCTGTTCGTGAATGAGCTGCTCGACGCGCTCGCGGCCGAAGAGGCCGTGGTGCTCGGGCGCAGCCTCGATGACGAGGACCGGCCCTATGCCCGGGCACGGCTATGGGAGGAGGAGCCGATCCGCGAGGCGCTCGACGAGCTGTGGCCGTTCCTCACCCCGCAGCGGCTGCTGGCCGATCTGTTCGGCGAGGAAGGTGCCCTGAGCCGCGCCGCTCCGGGTTTTACTGCCGCCGAACGGGCCCTGCTGCTGCGTTCCCCGGCGGGGGACCCGTCCGCGGCGGACGCCCAAAGGGCCCAGGATGCCGTGCGCGGGATTGTGACCGGTGTCCGGCGTTCCCAGGACGCCGAGGGCGAGTGGACCGTGGCGGACGTTCCGCTGCTGGACGAGGCTGCCGAGCTGCTCGGCGCCGACGACTCTGCGGACAAGGCCATGCGCCGGGCCGCGGAACGTCAGCGGCGCGAGGAAGAGGAGTACGCCCAGGGCGTGCTGGAGCTCACCGGCCTGTCCGCCGACGGCGTGCTGGATGCCGCGACCGTCGCCGCCCGGAACCGCGACGAGGGCCCCGACCTGACCACCGCCGAACGTGCCGCCGCGGACCGGTCGTGGGCCTACGGGCACGTCATCGTGGATGAGGCCCAGGAGCTGTCCGAGATGGCGTGGCGGATGGTCATGCGCCGGGTCCCCACTCGCTCGCTGACCGTCGTCGGCGACCTGGCCCAGACGGGGAACGCCGCCGGGGCCCGCTCGTGGGGCGGGATGCTTGACCGCTATGTGAGGGGCCGCTGGCGCGAGGAGCGGCTCACCGTCAACTACCGCACTCCGGCCGAGATCATGACCGTGGCCACCGACGTCCTCGCCGCCGTCGCCCCGGACGAGCACCCGCCCGAGTCGGTCCGCGAAGAGGGCGCCTTCCCCCGCGCGATCCGTGCCGGTTCTGGCGGAGGGTTCCGCCAGGGTGAGCTCGGTGACGAGGACTACGGCGGTGCGGACTACGGCGGTGCGGAGTACGGCCCGGATGAGTACGGCGGTGCGGAGTACGGCCCGGATGAGTACGGCGGTGCAGAGTACGGCCCGGATGAGTACGGCGGTGCGGAGTACGGCCCGGATGAGTACGGCTCCCGGGAGCACCGCGATGCGGAGTACGCCCCCGTGGGGGTCACTCCTGGGGGGCTTGCCCCCGGCGATTTCGGCGCGACCGTCGCGCGGGCGGTGGACGAGGAGCTCGCCGGCCTCACGGCCGCGGAGGAAGGCCGCCTAGCCGTCATCGCCCCCGCGGCCCGCCTGGCCGAACTAGCCGCGGCACTCCCCAGCGCCGTCACCGGCGACCGGGCGGACGCGCTGGAGTCACCCGTCGCTCTGCTGACCGTCGCACAGGCCAAGGGCCTGGAGTTCGACCGCGTTGTGCTGGCCGATCCGGCCGGGATCATCGCCCAGTCGCCCAAGGGAGGGCACGACCTCTACGTCGCGATCACCCGGGCGACGCACCGTCTGGCCGTCGTCCACGAGGGCGAACTCCCGCCCCTGCTTTCCGCCCTGACCCCTTCCGCCCCCGCCCCCGTCCCCTGACGAGCGCCCGCGGGGGTGGGGCGGGCACATCTGGGGCTCAGCCGTTGTTTAAATAAGCGACAATCCGAAGTGCTCGTGGCACTATCGGGACAATGAGCTTTGTCGGCGCCCCCAGCGGCGCCCTGTCCTTGGAGGACAATGACCGCATTCTCCAGCGAGCGGCCGGACCCGATCGTCACCGATCCCGTACTTGAACGGAACGGGTCACCCCGATCGCACGGGTCACATGAGCCGGCCGCCGCCCCCGGTGAATTCGACCTGGAAGAACGTCAGGCACTCCGCCGGGTAGCGGGTCTGTCGACCGAGCTCCAGGATGTCACCGAGGTTGAATACCGCTCCCTTCGCTTGGAGCAGGTGGTCCTGATCGGCGTATGGGCCGAGGGCAGCCTGGCCAGTGCGGAGAACTCCCTCCGGGAGCTGAGCCGTCTCGCCGAAACGGCGGGTTCGGAGGTTCTCGAGGGCCTCATCCAGCGCCGAAGCCGTCCCGACTCGGCGACCTACGTCGGCGCGGGCAAGGCTGCCGAACTGGCTGACATCGCGGCGTCCGTGGGCGCGGACACGGTGATCTGCGACGGCGAGCTCTCGCCCAGCCAGCTGCGGCGGCTGGAGAGCATCGTCAAGGTCAAGGTCATCGACCGCACCGCACTGATCCTCGACATCTTCGCCCAGCACGCCCGCAGCCGGGAGGGCAAGGCGCAGGTCGAGCTGGCGCAGCTCGCGTACATGCTGCCCCGGCTCCGTGGCTGGGGCGAGTCGATGTCCCGGCAGGCAGGTGGCCGGGTCGCCGGCGGCGGCGGGATCGGGACCCGTGGCCCTGGCGAGACCAAGATCGAGACCGACCGGCGCCGGCTCCGCACGCGGATGGGCAAGCTCCGGCGGGAGATCTCCGGGATGGCCACCGGGCGGCAGGTCCAGCGCGGCCAGCGCCGTCGCCGTGACGTTCCGTCGGTCGTCATCGCGGGCTACACCAACGCCGGCAAGTCGAGCCTGCTCAACCGGCTCACGGGAGCCGGTGTCCTGGTCGAGGACGCCCTGTTCGCCACGCTGGACCCGGCCGTCCGGCGGGCGCGGACCCCGTCCGGCCGGGCGCTCACCCTCACCGACACCGTCGGGTTCGTCCGGCATCTGCCGCACCAGCTGGTGGAGGCGTTCCGGTCAACGCTGGAGGAAACGGCGGACGCCGACCTTATCCTGCACGTGGTCGACGGGTCCGACCCGGAACCGGAGGCGCAGATCGCCGCGGTCCGCGGGGTTCTCGCCGAGATTGGCGCGGGTAACGTGCCGGAACTCGTTGTGATCAACAAGTCCGACGCGGCCGACCCGATCGTGGTGGAAGGCCTCCGGCTGCGCGAGCGCGGCTGCGTGCTGGTGTCCGCGCGGACCGGCACCGGGCTGGAGAAACTGCGGGACGCGCTGGAAGACGCGCTGCCCCGACGTGACCGCGAGGTCGAGGCCCTGGTGCCCTACAGCCGGGGTGACCTGGTGGCCCGGGTCCACGAGGAAGGTGAGGTCCTGCACATCGGCCACGGCGCCGACGGAACGGCACTGCAGGCCCGCGTCCCCCCGGCGCTCGCCGCCGAACTCGAGCGATTCGCGGTCGCGCCCGGCCTCGGCGCGCTGGTCCGGTGAGGGTGCGCACTTCCCGCCTCGGCGACAGTCCGGCGTCGCCCCGTTCGGCAATCGCGCGTTGACCGGTTCGCTTACGTGCTTGATGTCGCCGTAACGGGACGCCAGCGCGGTCCGTCGTCGCTCTTCGTGAGAAACTTTCGGCCGCCCTAACGAGCAGATAACGGGATATGATTTGTTCCGTGATGCGCGCGGGCTGCTAACGATTGCTTTCAGGGTCGGGTTTGTCGATTTTCTTACGCATTGCCGGTATGCGTGCGTGTGGGCGTCCGTGCGGCTATCTTCAGTAAACCCTACCGGGATCCGGCGTTTGTGTCTTTTTCCGGCGCATTAAAGCGTATTGTTCTAGCTTACGCACAGGCAGTCGTCGGAGGTGTGGGCGAGTGCGCTGCCGCGGAGCGATCCTCAGACCCCATCTGCATGTGCACCTGCAAGTGCATGCAGGCAGCACGTGCACCGGTCTGGATCCACGAGCGATGCGGAAGGCAGATGCAGACGACGGTGGCGAGCGCCCTGGCGGGGGCTCTCCGGCTGTTCCTGATGTACGGAACCTCGCGGTCCACGAAGAAAGGGCTGTGTTTTGTCAAAAGCCTTGTACGAGGTCCTTGAGGTGCAATACGGTGACTGAATCGATATGCTGGCTGGCGCATGCGCGCGCGCAGCCTTGCAACGTAGGCGCGCGCGATCCGCTTCCAGGAGTACGTTCCGGCATCTGCGCCGGCCTACGACTCACGGCAGGTGACCGCGCATGAAGTACGGAACCATCACCCCCGGTTCCCGATGTGTAGGGGTTTACCGTTGACTGTCCGCTTGATGACCAACATCGGTCGCCTCTGGACAGGGTCAGAGATCCTCAGCAACGCGGCCATCCTGACCAAGGATGAGCGGATCGCCTGGGTGGGCCCTGCGGCCGAGTTGCCCCAGCGCATACCCGGCGTGGTGGACGACATCGTTGATGTCGACCACGTCGAGAACTTGGGCGGCGCCCTTGTGACGCCGGGCCTGATCGACGCGCACAGTCATCCCGTGTACGCGGGCAACCGCTGGGCCGAGTTGACCATGCTGGCGGGCGGCTCGACCGCCGCCGAGATCAATTCGGCCGGGGGCGGTATCTCCTCCACCGTCACTGTGACCCGCGGAACCGATCCCTGGACGCTCTGCAACGGCGTGCGCGAGCGGCTCAACGCCTGGCTGATGTCGGGCACCACGACGGTTGAGGCGAAGACCGGCTATCACCTGACCCGGGATGGCGAGCTGGCCGACGTCCGCATGCTCCGCTCGCTCGAAAGCGAGCCCGGGATGCCGCGGATGCACGTGACCTTCCTCGCCGCCCATTCGGTGCCGCCGGAGTTCTTCGGGCGCCGCGCGGACTACATCGACGCCGTGAGTTCCTGGTGTCCCGACGCGGCGGCGGCCGGGGCGGACAGCGTGGACGTCTACTGCGAGGACGGCCGTTTCACCGAGGCCGAGGCCCGGTGGATCCTGAGCGCGGGCCGCAGGTCCGGGCTTCTGCCGCGTATTCACGCCTGCGGCCAGTCCCGCATCGGCGCGGCGAGGCTGGCGGCCGAGATCGGCTGCGCGTCCGCGGACATGCTGCACGCCGCCGACGATGACGACGTGGCCGCGCTGGCGCGGGCCGGAGTGGCGGCGGTCGTCTGCCCGTCCACTTCCCTGCAGACCCACGGCGCGCCGCCGGTGCGGGCCCTGCTCGACAAGGGCGTGGCCGTCGCGCTCGGCTCTGACCACACGCCGGGCGGGAACGGCATCACGTCGATGTCCCTGGTCATCTCGCTGGCCGTCTGGCACTTCGGGATGAGTGTCACGGAGGCGCTGCGGGCCGCCACGATCGGTGGTGCCCACGCGCTCCGGGCCCCCGACCGCGGCGCCATGGCCCGCGGCCGCTACGCGGACATCGTGCAGTGGGACGCCGACCACGAGGGCGCGTTCGTCTGGGCTTACGGCCTCAAGCCGTACCGCATCTGGCGCGGCGGCGAGCCCGTCACGCCCACCATCTGACCGGCCCCGCCCGGGCCCGTGCGCTGGTCCGCGTCCTCGCGCGGGCCCGCGTACTTGCCCGCGTGCTCATGACGGATCGCGTCGCCCGCGGTGTGCGCCGCCGGCTGAATTCATGGCATGCTGCGGAGCATGACCACACGCTCTGACGCCCCGGCGAGCGCTGCCGCAACGGCCTCCGCGCCGGTCAGCGTCATCGTCGGAGAAGAAGAATTGCTCGTCGAGCGATCCGTCAGCGCCCTGGTCACGGCCGCGCGGCTGGCCCTGGCCGCCGAAGCCGGCATGGTCCCACCAGATGGCCGAACGGGCCCCGGCGACCCGGCTACCGCGCCAGCAGACATCCACGATGTGGCCGCGAAAGACCTCGCCGTGGGGGAGCTGGCCGCGCTGACCTCTCCATCGCTGTTCGGCGGCGGAGGGGTCGTCGTGATCCGCGCGGCCCAGGACGCGGGCAAGGAGGTCGCCGACGAGATCGTGCGGTACGCGGCCGATCCGGCCCCCGGCGTGGTCCTGGTCGTCACGCACGCCGGCGGGGCCAAGGGCAAGGCCCTCCTGACGTCGCTGACCAAGGGCCGCAGGGCGGCCGGGGCCGTGACGGTCATCGAATGCCCAAAGATCAGCCGGTTTTCGGACCGGCTCGATTTCGTCCGCGGTGAGTTCCGCCGCGCGGGCCGGGTGGCGGACGAGGGGGGCCTGCGCGCCCTACTCGACGCCGTCGGATCAGATCTCCGGGAGATCGCGTCCGCGTGCAGCCAGCTCTCGGCGGACGTGGCAGGTCACATCGGCGAGGAGGCGGTGTCCCGCTACTACCACGGCCGCGCGGAGGCGAGCGGATTCACGGTGTCCGACCGCGCCGTCGAAGGCCGGCTGGCCGACGCGCTGGAGCAGCTCCGGTGGGCGCTGGCCACCGGGGTCCCGCCGGTCCTCATCACCAGCGCGCTCGCCCAGGGTGTCCGGCTGCTCGGCCGGGTGGGCGCCGCGCCGCGGGGCAAGAACAGCGCCGCCCTCGCCGCCGAGGTGGGCGCGCCGCCGTGGAAGATCGACCGGGTGCGGCAGCAGTTGCGGGGCTGGGCGCCGGAGGGCGTTGCCCGGGCGCTGCAGGTGGTCGCCGAGGCCGACGCGCAGGTCAAGGGCGAAGCGGCCAGCCCCGGCTTCGCGCTGGAACGCGCCATCCGCCGCATCGTCGCCTGCCGCAACTGAGCCGGGCCCGGCCCAGCGCCAATGACGGCGGGCGCGCCCGTGCGCGGCCCGTGCGCGGAAAGCCGTGCATGTCGCGTGATTACGGCCGCGCCCGCGGAGGACGCCCCGCTGGATGTTGGGGACGCGGCCGAGATGGGGACGGCTCAGCGCCGGTGACCGCCCGACCGGAGCTTTGCTGCGCTGGAGGTCAGCTGCGCTGGAGGTCAGCTGCGCTGGAGGTCAGCTGTGCTGGAGCTTTGCTGCGCTGGAGGTCAGCTGCGCTGGAGGTCAGCTGCGCTGGAGGTCAGCTGCGCTGGAGGTCAGCTGTGCTG
>Ga0181532_10006013_pt1 | contig 10173 bp, 10 predicted proteins | sample PEATcosm2014_Bin_33_FD_119768 | JGI IMG/M metagenome (GOLD analysis project Ga0181532, IMG submission 119768) | Peatland microbial communities from MTU Mesocosm Facility, Houghton, MI, USA - PEATcosm2014_Bin11_30_metaG | ecosystem: Environmental > Terrestrial > Soil > Wetlands > Peat | place... | reverse complement strand
TCTGGAGTGTGTTGATGGCGACGAACGACGGGTGCCCGACCGGCATCCTCCGAACGAACTCGGCTAGCCCCGCAAGAGCGAGAGTGGACTGCTTGTTGCGGTGGTCCTCTGGGTAGTCCTCCGCCACCCGCTCGCGCCACCGAGCTTGCTCGATCAAGAAGTTGACCAAGATCTGGCGGCCGGACCCACTCAATTCACCCACCTTCTTCGCCAGTGCCTCCTGGCACACCTGAGAGACGTTGATGTCGTTGTCGTACCGCTCGACCTCGCAGGCCAGGGTGTTGGGTAGATAGATCGTGAGCTTCGGTATTTCGTGCTCCTTCGTGTCGGGATATTGGAAGTATACCGATAAGGGGAGTACATGGCAACGATCAGCCGGTGGTTGCCGGAACGTAAATCTACGGAAGCCTTGCAGCCACCCGAATTCCGCCAGCACTTCGACGTGTTGAACTTCGACAACTCCACTGCCACGCACCCGTTTGAACGCTGTCACTCCCCCACACTCGCCCCGGTGCCCCCCAAACGACGGGGGCGGGGGTGTTGTATAAGGTGCCCGGCCAATCCCCAAATACCAGGGTCGGTTCAGAGAGATAGGGGTTTCACTTTCCACCCATCGGGCATTGAATAACTCTGTTGCAGCCAGACATTGGCGCAACACAGCGGACGGGGTCCACCAACCCCGTACCGGATCGAACGCCCCTGGGGGGTTGGGTGCGTTCGATCAACTGGCGATGGACTCCTGGCTGCCCCGGGGGTCCATCGCGTCCCGGCCAGAGCAGAGAGGAGCACCGTGCAGTAGGTTGCCGGGCCAGGAGCATGGCGGCGGGACCTCGCTCAACTGACCCGGCAATTTGATCGTATCTGGACAATTGCGCGGCTCAGGTTCTCCTCGGCCATGGCCCCCTCGATTGCGGCATCGAGATGGGCGTCGAATGTTGCAACACCGGAAAGGTCGGGCCCGGAGCATCGGGCGGCGGGTGCCTTCTGCTCGACGGACCCGACCGAAGCACCGTATCGGTCTGCCACCTTGGAGGGAGCTGTGAGAGGCACCGCCGGGGATTTGAGCAGAGTGCGCCGTTCGCGAAAGTAAGCACTGAGATACCAAAAGGATCGTACGTGTATTAGGCGATCTGGGACACCCCAAACGGACTGGTCAGCCAACTGGTTTCCCTCAGTCGCGGCGTTACCGTACCCATGAGGGGCTTCTGGCGGGGGGTCAGGAAGCCCTTTCATCCAGATCATCGAACCGGCGAACCCGGCCAGGGTGTTGACCTGGGAGTCGCCCTTGTCCAGCTTCCGTCGAGCGGCGAGCCAGCTACCCGCACCACCGCCGATGGCTCCGAGTGCCTTCTCGGGGCCAAGGCTGGCGCCGCCGATTAGCGACACGGCGGAGACCACAGCGATCCCCGGTACCTGTTTGGTGTCTACATGCTCGTCGGGGAGGTCGGCGACGAATCCTGGTGTCAGCTCGGGGAGGTGCATCACCCGGTGCAACACGCCGACGACCACCCCGGCGGCAACAGTGATCGCCAGCCACAACCAGTGACCACCTAACCAGCCGGAGTTGGCATCCGAGAACCACTTGGCCCCATGCCCGATGATCCCCAGGAACACGAGGGCAGCGAGCGCCCCGAAGACTCCAAGCGCCACCGCGTAGGCCATGAGGGACCCAGAACTCCCGGGTCTGGGCGACTGGAGAGGAGATCCCTCCGTCTGTCGTGGAACTCATGGATGCCCTTCCCCCTCACCCGGAGGGACGTGCCCTCCCGATGAGCGGGTCCCGGCAGACGATGGCGTCAGGTTGTCAGCTGACTTCCTTGGCGGCTTCCTTGACGGCCTTGTCGACTTCCTTCGCATTGGCGTTGAGCTCCTTGGAAACATGCTTCTCGGCCTTCAACTCCGCCTTGTTGACAGCATCCTCGATGGTGCTCTCCCCGACGATGAGCAGTGCCGCCTGCCCTGCGTCGATGATGTCTCCGAGCTCCTTGACGTCAGACCGGGACATGCCCCGCCACAGGTGTCCACTAACGCCTCCGATCGCGCCGCCGACGATAGCCGTGCCGATGATCGACGGCGGGAAGAGGATCCCGATCACCGCACCCGCAGCTGCCCCGCCCCATCCGCCGTGACGGGTCGCCATCTCGTCCTTGTTCACATGGACCTTGCCGTTCGCGTCCTTGGTGACCACGGCCGCGTCATACGTCCCGACTTCACCGACCACATGCAGGTCCTTAACGACGTCGTAGTCGGCCCGGGCCGATGCCTCGTCGGGGTAGGTGCCCAAGTACAGGAACACTCCGTCTGGATTCGCCATCAGATCTCTCCTTTTCGTCTGTCTCTCTCGTACAACAAGACTCTGAACTCGCCGCTCGTTTCGATTCTATGCTGACCGGTGCCAGGCGCAATGGGACAAATGGCCCTACTTCATCAGCCGGGCAGTCGGGAAGATGAGAGGCGGACTGGCGGAAGCGCTGAGAAGTCCGGGGGGGGACGCGTGGACGAAACTTCGGGAGAGGAGAGCGATCAGTGGAGGACCTGGAGGGCGTCACGGCGTGCCCGGCCTGTGAGTCGACAGACGTCCGATTCCTGATCGCCCGCTGGAGTGATCTCGCTGAAGGTGGGATCTCCTGGCGCTGTCGCCAGTGCCAGACGGAGTGGCCTGCATCTCCCGCCGACACAGTCCCGGGCATCGGGTGAGGCCGTCGCAGCGATGGAGCGAGGCAGGTCGATCCAGTCGCAACCCGCTACCTGCCCCCCGGCCAGGGACCATCGGTGTCGGTACTGTGCCCGGATGGGTGCCTGCCTCTTGGCTGCGAGTCGGTCGCACGGCGCACCCTTCGAAGCCGGTGCTCCCGCATGAGCGGGTCGCAAATCTTCGTCGGCCTCGCCCTCACGGTCGGCCTGGCGGTGGCCTGCCAGGTGGTTGCGGCCAACCTGAACCTCCCGGCCATCATCCTCCTCCTGCCGGTTGGATTCGCGGCGGGGGCGCTCACGGTCACAGTCAATCCCGACAAGCTCTTCGGTGCGGCGTTCCCGCCACTGGTCAGCCTGGCCGTGGCCATCATCCTGTTCGACGGTGGGTTGGACCTCACGGTGACACATCTCAAGGGCGACAGCCGCCTAGTCGTGCGTCGGCTCCGTGGACTGGGGATCCCGGTGACCTGGGCCGGTGCAGGCTTCTTCGCCTGGCTCCTGCTCGGCCTGTCATGGCGCACGGCTGTCATGCTGGGTGCGATCCTGATCGTCTCGGGGCCAACGGTGGTCACCCCGATCCTCCAGGCGGCCCGGCCGGGCGCCGAGCTCACCAAGATCTTGAACTTCGAGGGGACCACCGTCGATCCCCTGGGCGCGATCATCGCCGTGGTGGTATTCCAGGGCCTCAAGGCCAGTCACGGACACGGCCTGGTGTCCGGTCTCCTGGGACTGGTCGGACGCCTGGGGATCGGTGTCGTCGGTGGAGCCGTCGGGATCGCGGTGCTGTGGCTGCTGTTGAAGAAGCTCAAGATCACCGACAATCTCGCCACCGAAGCCATCATCGCCACTGTGATCACTGTCGCCGGTCTGTGCGACGCCATTCGGGACGACACCGGCCTCGTTGCCGCCATCACCATGGGCATCGCCCTCGCCAATCTGCGGGGCGTCATCGTGCCGGACGACCGGCCGTTCCTCAAGACGATCGTCCAGCTCACCATCGGGGTGCTGTTCATCTCGATCTCGGCCACGGTGACCCCGGCCTCCTTGCGAGGCGTGCTGTGGCCTTCGGTGGGACTGGTGGCCTGCCTGGTGCTGCTCGTCCGGCCGACCGTCGCTGCGCTATCGACCGTCGGCACAGATCTGACCCGGAACCAGCGCATATTCGTCGGATCGATGGACCCTCGAGGCATAGTCGCAGCGCCACCGCGGCGCACTTCTCAGCCCCGCTCGTAGCCCTCGGCCTGGTCGGGGCGGACAAGTTGCTACCGGCGACGTTCCTGGTCATCGTCGGCACTGTTGCCATCTACAGTCTGTCGGCAACCCCCTTGGCCAAGGCGCTCGGCCTCCACGACCCGAAGCAGGAGAAGGACCCCGAAGTGCAGCCATCGTGAACCGTCGCGATGGCTCCCGTCGAAAGGATCTCAGATGAGCAAGTGGAACTACGAAGCCATGGGCCGGATCGGGCTGTCGGGAGTGACGGCGAAGGTGGCGACTCCGATCGCCGCGACGATCTCCCGGCGCACGGGACGTCCGCAAGGGCAGGTCCTGGCCCTGATCGGAGCCGCCTTCCTGGCCATCTCGCTCGTCGACTTCCTCCGCACGGTGGACTCGGTGATCGCCGCGGGGCGAACCATCAGCCAGCCGGAAGACTCTCAGGTGCGCGTGCCAAATCAGGACGTTTGAGGAGACGAGGGGACACTTCCTGAAGGGAGCGGTTGAGGTCCTGTGGTGATTCGACCGCCGGCAACGTCTCCTCCTGCACGGACAGAGAAGACGGGTGCATGATGGACGAGGCGCAGCGCCTGCGCCCAGGATCGGGGGAACCATGGCGGAGCAGAAGGAGACGGCAGGCCCAGCCGGGCAGGCGGTGCCCCACCTGGCGATAGCGGAGCGGGAACAGCTTGGCAAGGAGGCCCGCGCCCGAGCGCCCCGCTCGTCCCAGGCGGAGTTCAACCCTGCCTCTCACCGCCCGGATCCGGTCAGCCTGCTTGAGCGCCAGGCCACCACCCGGGTGCCGGAGCTGGTGCCCATCCGCTACGGGCGCATGCTGGTCTCGCCGTTCACGTTCTTCCGGGGCGCGGCGCTGGTGATGGCCTCCGACCTAGCCACCACTCCCAAATCAGGGCTCATTGCCCAGGTCTGCGGCGATGCCCACCTGTCGAACTTCGGTCTATTCGCCTCGCCGGAGCGGTCTCTGATGTTCGATGTCAACGATTTCGACGAGACACTGCCGGGACCCTGGGAATGGGACGTGAAGCGCCTGGCCGCCAGCGTCGTCATCGCCGCGAGGGACCGGGAGTTCGCCGAGAAGGAGGCCCGCGCCGCCGCACTCGAGGTCGGGGCCAGCTACCGCACTGAGATGAACCGGCTGGCGTCGCTGTCCACGCTGGACGTCTGGTATTCCCGGATCGACGTGGCCACCCTGCTCGCCGACCTCGAGGCCACGGCGAGCACCACCGGTTCCAAGGCCGACAAGCGGATGGCTGAACGCACAGCAAAGATGGTGACCAAAGCCCGGACCCGGGACAGCCTCCAGGCCCTGGACAAGCTCACCCACGTGGTCGACGGCCAGCGCCGGATCGTCAGTGACCCGCCGTTGATCGTGCCCGTCGAGGAGGTCTTCCCTCAGATGGTGAGCGACAGCCTCATCGACGAACTCCACCAACTTCTGCAGAAGTACCGGCACAGCCTCCAGACCGACCGCCGGCACCTGCTCGAGGAGTTCCAGCTGGTCCAGGTCGCTCGGAAGGTGGTGGGCGTGGGCAGCGTGGGCACCCGGGCCTGGATCCTGCTGCTGGTGGGCCGGGACGCCGACGACGTGCTCTTCCTCCAGGCGAAGGAGGCCGAGGCATCGGTGCTCGAGGAGTTCGTGGGCCGGAGCGGGTATGCCACCCACGGCGAGCGGGTGGTGGCCGGTCAGCACCTGATGCAGGCGGCCAGCGACATCTTCCTCGGCTACGAGCAGGTGCAGGGCCCCGACGGTGTCCTTCGGGACTTCTACCTCCGCCAGCTGCGTGACTGGAAGGGCTCCTTCGAGGTCGAGGGCTCGATCCCCCCGGGCCTGACAAAGTACGTCGGTGTCTGCGCCCAGGCCCTCGCCCGGTCCCATGCCCGTTCCGGCGACCGGGTCGCCATTGCCAGCTACCTGGGCAACGGTCCGACCTTCGACCGGGCCATCGCCACCTTCGCGGAGGTCTACGCCGACCAGAATGAACAGGATTTCGAGGCCCTCAAGGCCGCAGCGGCCAGTGGCCGGATCACAGTCGAGTCGGGCCTGTAGACCTCCCAAGTCACGGCCGTGAAGGACGCGGTGGCCGCGGTCCAAACGCAGGCGATCGGCGAGAGGGATGAGCGCTGCCTGTTCCCTGCCCTCGAGAGACACTGTTCGGCGTACTGATCATTGGCGACCCTGGTTGGATCGACCGGGACCGTCCCTGGCTACGGGAATTGAACAGCTTTCTGATCGGGATCGTCACCCTGGCCACCGCCTGCCGCCGTCCGCCTGGTGGTCTCCATCGTCAACGTCTCAGTGTTCGCCATCAACCCCAGTGTGCTTTTGGCGAGCGGCGGGGCCATTTGGCTCACCAATGTGATCACCTTCGTGCTCTCGTACTTGAACCCGGACCGTCGTGGGCCCACAGCCCGGGCCAATGGTGGTGGCGATCCGGCAGCGCTGATCTTCCCGGAGATGAAGAATGAGGAGCACGTGGCACCGCGTTGGACACTGAAGTTCATTGAGTACGACCACTTCGCCACCGCTCTCAGCTCAACCGAGGTCTCGGCCAACAGGCCGTTGACGAAGCTGATGATGATGGCCGAAGAGGCGATCTCGCTAGTCGTCGCACTGTTGGTCACAGCCCGGGCGGTGGACATCCCGAGGTGGGCTGGTGGTCGCGAGCGTGGTGCGCCTATGGCAGAGGAATTCGGTCGGGGTCAATTGCGCCCGTGTGATCGCGATATCGGGACGATCTGGGAGCAGTCGTCGCTCGGCAGTCCGTCGATGAGCCGACTTGCCCCCGTGACGTTGATATGGATGAAGGATCGACCGGAACAGATGGCCCCGGGGCTGACCAGCGAACCGAACTGTGGAGCATTCATGCTGATCGAGCTCAGACATCCAAATCGAGGGGGCGGGGCCACTGTCGGGAACGGCACCGACCTGATCTCCGTTCCCGAGGCCGCACGCCGAATCGGTCTTCACGCCGACACCCTCTATCGACTGTGCCGAACGGGCCGGTTCAGGCCTGCGATCCAGATCGGCTCGCGATGGAGGGTGTTCGTGCCGAAGCTCGAACGCTACCTCCAAGGCTTCGACGACTCCGCTTGACCTACCGGGGACGGGAACGTCTCCCCCACCACGCCCGAAGTGGTCACATTCGCCGGTCGCCCGACCGGATGTCCAGATCTACCCTGTGACCTGGTCTTTCTTGTGGGCGCTAGAGGACTCGAACCTCCGACCTCAGCCGTGTGAATCTCCTCCATCTGCCTAAGTGGGTTGGCAATTCACGATCATTAGCCGTCTGAACTGCCCCGATGGAAGGTTTGGGCGACAATGGACGACAGACCAAGGCGCTATTTCAGGATCTTTTTCTAGGACAGAGCCCGCGCCTGTGGCTCGGCCGCAATCCGGCTGAGGAGGCCGAGATGGGCGCCCCGGTGGTCCTAGTTCGTACTGAAGTCGACCGCAGCCTGCATAGAGCTGCGGTCGATTTCGAGTCGATTAGTGGAGCCCATCTCGTGCCATCCAACCGGCGACCAGGGGCATCCCCTGCCTCGCCTACCCCAGTGATGCCCTCTGTCATCAGAACCAAAGCGGCTGAGTCCAACACCCGTGTAGCTTGGCCCCACCCACTACCCGAGGAGGCCCGTTATGGCGGTCGTCGTACAACAGAAGTTCACCGGTTCCACTCTCGATCAATACGACGAAGCCATCGCCAAGCAGGGAATCACTGCCGGGGCCCACACACCAAGCCCGGGCTGTTGTTCCACTATGTAGTCGCGACCGATGAGGGGGTCGAGATCACTGATATTTGGACGACTCGCGAGGGATTCGAGAAGTTCGCCCAAGAAGAGATCGCCCCGGTCACTCAGGAAGTAGGCATCTCGCCCCCGACGAGCATCGAATTCATCGAGGTGCACAACTACAACACCGCTGGGTAGTACCCATCACTTGCCGACAGGAAGCGTGGTCGGCGCATGTTGGCCTTGGCTGCCGACTCATTGCCGTGTACTGCGCCTCGCAGGGACATCAGAGACTGCGGGGATGCGAAGCACCTGAACTCTGCGTGCTGGACTTATCCACATGGTTGACGCCTATACGCCCCGATGTGCCGGAGCGTCCCAGACCCGCTGTCCAGTCAGCCTCGACGAGCCCAGGCCGTATGGAATCATCAGGAGATCGCCCGACGCCACCTAACGCCGATCGCTCATGAGACGCTGGCTGGACTCAGTACCGAAAGGCTTCTTGCATATCGCGCTCGTTTGCTCTCGCTAGTGGTCTGTCGCCCAGATGGCTTGAGTAGTCGTGGCTACGCTGGCCGTTGATCGCGGCGCCAGGGATGAGTTCGACACGACGGGAGCGTCTTACTCAGGAACGCATCGCCACCAGACAGGGGGCACACCATGGGCAAACTCATCGTGACCGAGTTCGTGACGCTCGACGGAGTGGCACAGGCGCCTGGAGGGCCCGACGAGGACCGCGACGGCGGCTTCGCTCACGGCGGGTGGCAGGCGCCACTGGCGGACCAGGAGTCGGGCGGGGTCATATTCGAGCAAGCGAGGAGCATGGACGCCCTGCTCCTCGGGCGAAGGACCTACGAGATCTTTGCCGACTACTGGCCAAGCGCTCCTCAGGAGATCCCGTTCACCCGCCTGCTCAACGGCGTCCCCAAGTACGTTGCCAGCCGAACACTCGCTGGCTCTCTCGCCTGGCAGGGGTCGACGCTCGTCGCCGACGACCTCGCCGAGAACATCACCGCCCTCAAGGGACGCTATGACGAAGTCCACGTCATCGGCAGTCTCGACCTCTTGCAGACTCTGCTGCGCTTCGGCCTCGTCGACCGGATGAACCTGTGGGTGTACCCGCTGCTGCTCGGCAGCGGCAAGCAGGTGTTCGCCGACGGGACCGTGCCCACGGCGCTGCGCCTCACCGAATCGGTCACCTACCCGAGCGGCACGCTCCACCTCACCTACGAGACCGCTGGCGTGCCCGCGTACGGCAGCCTCGCCGGTGAGAAATAGGACCCACAGTTCCTCACCGGAGGTTCACGAGTCTCCCACCGGACCGCTACGTCCATGCCCACACTTATCCCCGGGGTGCCGCAGTGGGTCACCGAGCCGGCATCGATCGGGGCGCCCGTCGATGGACGACACCTTCGCTACAAGGTGGCCAGGTAGGCGTCCATCTTGACGAAGCTGGTCTCGAGCCCGGCCTGGGCCTCTGGGCTCATGAATATCGGCGGCACATTGGTCTGATGGGTGACTGTTTCCGTGCGCCCGTCACCGAGGTCGTTGAAGACGATCGCGGTCGTCATGCCACCTGCGACATCAGCTTCGGTGAATGAGAACGTACGGGGCGGATCGAACTCCACGAATACGCCATTCGTCGGGTACTCCTCTCCCGTTTCGTCGTTGACCATCACCGTCTCGAAGCGTCCGCCAGGACGGGGTTCGACCGTGATCCCCTCAAGTGGCGTGCTCATGCCGATCGGCCCCCAGAAGTGGGTCAGGTGGGAGGGTGTGGTCATGCACTCGAAGACAACTTCGGGCCGGGCCTCGAAGATCCGAGTGATAGTCAGTTCGCCCAGTTCGGTCGGTGCGTCGCTCATGGTCTCTTTTCCTTCTCCTTGTCGTGCGTCATGCGCTTCAGGTGCTGCTCGAGCTGGTCGAATCGCTCCGTCCAGATCTGTCGGTTCCTCGCTATCCAGTCAGTTGCAGCTTCCAAAGGTGCCGGTTCGAAATGACAGGGCCGGTACTGCGCATCCCGTCCCCGTGAGATCAAACCGGCCGCTTCGAGCACCTTGAGGTGCTTGGACACCGCCTGCAGGCTGATGTCGAAAGGCTCAGCGAGCTCATTTACCGTCGCTTCACCTTCCGCCAGGCGGACCAGGATTGCCCGTCGGGTCGGATCGGCCAGGGCGGAGAAAGTCAGACTTAGCGGATCGTTTGCCATGTGTATTCAACTGATGAGGTCATCAACTCACTGGTTGATTATGTCCCAGGGCCAAACGCATGTCAACTGGGGAAGGCGTTCGGGATCGAACGGACCGCCAGTTCAACAGGCGACTGCCGGGGTGCCCCAGTCGTGACGGTCGAGGGCGGTTAGGAGACTGCTGATTTAATCGCCATTGGTACTCGCGATTCGCCTGCTGACCGACAAGAATTGGGGAATGCAGGGATCGTCTGACCTCAATCGTGAGCTCCTCGACGCTGACGCCTTGTGTCGCCACCTGGTGGCCAAAGGAAGTGTCGAGGACTTCT
>Ga0181532_10006011_pt1 | contig 10174 bp, 15 predicted proteins | sample PEATcosm2014_Bin_33_FD_119768 | JGI IMG/M metagenome (GOLD analysis project Ga0181532, IMG submission 119768) | Peatland microbial communities from MTU Mesocosm Facility, Houghton, MI, USA - PEATcosm2014_Bin11_30_metaG | ecosystem: Environmental > Terrestrial > Soil > Wetlands > Peat | place... | reverse complement strand
TGGCATCGGCGCCTGGCTCGTGGGCACGACCACGATGAAAGAACTTGCGGGCCGAAACCTGAAGCTGCCGCGCGCCAAGAAGCCGGTCGCTCGTCGTGACCACATCGCCGACAAAAACGCCAAACGACTGGCGGTCGGTGTGGATGCGAAAGGCGTTCTGCGCTTCCAGGAGAACGAAGTGGATGGCGATCACGTCGTTCTGCTTATCACCGACCGCGTCGGCGACGATTACCTGGCGCACCTGCAGTCCGCCGGCGTCTCCTACCTTTTCTGCGGCAAGAAGGAAGTCGATCTACATGTTGCCCTTCGCAAGCTCGGCAACGCTTTTCATCTGCGCAAGCTGATGCTCCAGGGCGGAGGAAAGTTCAACGGCGCCATGCTCCACGCCGGGCTCATCGATGAGATCAGCCATGTCACCGTGCCGGTCGCCGACGGCGGTGTTGGCATCTCCAGCTTTTTCGATATTCCCGGCGACCCGCCGCCCAAAGCGGCTGCCACCCTTCGCGTCCTGTCACGCAAACAATTACCCGGCAGCGTGACGTGGTTACGCTACCGCGTCCTCGCAAAACACACTCGCTGAGGGCAGGAAATCCTCCCGGTGTAACAGCGCGCTACACAGAGGTCCGTTCCCTTTCAGATGAAACGCCGATCTCCGCCGGATAGGCGGGTCGGTGCGAGTGAGCGGTGATGGCCTCCCAAAAGTTGCCCCTAAACGTTAGTTTGCCCAATTTGCGGTGGGGCATCGCATCGATCGCAGGCTCGCGCGCGAAAAGAAAGGCCACCATCACCACCAGGAGTGTACCGAGCATAAGGCGCAGCACCCATGGTGGGGACATATAATGGGTTAGAAAGCCCGCGCACAGGTGGCCAAGCGGCATCCCGCCTTGTTGCGCCAGAAGCATAACCGACAGGACTCGGCCGCGGTTCGCATCGGTGGCGAGGAGTTGATTGGCGGTGTTGCTTGGATTCAGGCTCAACAACCAGAAACAACCGCTGGCGACCAGGATGATCAGGCTCAAGGCAGGTGTGGTGGAGAGGCTGAAGAGCAGCCCGATGGCAGCAAAGACACACATGGCCAAAGGGATGAGGTGGTGGCGGGGGTAGAAGGAAGGAATACTGGAGAGCAGGAAGGCTCCGAGGATCGAACCCAGGCCGATGGCTGAGAGCATCAGGCCGAACAGTCCTGGGCCGCCTTTGAGCACACTCTGGGCGAAAACGGGCAAAAGACCCTGCAACGGCGCGGCCAGGAACATAAAGATCACGCCCATGATGGTCAGCCGACGGGTGCCGGGGCTCGTCCAGACGAATTTCAAGCCTTCGCGGATGTCGTCGTAGATGGAAACCGTCTTGGGGCGGGACGGAGCGGGTGCGCTCGGAATGGCGAGCAAAAGGGCGATCAACAGCGGAAGGAATGTGCAGGCATTGAAAGTGAAGGCACCCGCGACACCGATTGTACCAATCAGCGCCGCCGCCAACATGGGGCCGCAGAGCCTGGCCATATTGAATTGCACGGAATTCAGTGCGAGGGCTGGACTCAGTTCGGCGCGTGGAACCAGACTGGGCACGACTGAAAGGAAGACCGGGCCGTTGAGAGCCCAGATGATCCCTTCCAGAAACGTAAAGACGATAACGACCCAGGGCGTCGCCCGCCCCAGGAACGCTGCGATGGCAAGGCCTGCGCCGAGCGCACATGCCAACGCCTGCAAGGTGATTAACCAAACCTTCCGGTTCACCCGGTCCGAGATGACGCCGGCGAGCAGCGCGAGCAGGAGCACGGGACAGAAGTCCGCAAACTGCAGAATTTCGACGAGAAGGCCCTGGTGGTGACTGCCGATGGTCTGACTCGTGACGGCCCAACTCTGAGCAGCGTTCTCTGTCCAGTTGCCGGTGTTAGAGATGCAGGCGCCGATCCAGAAGATCAAAAATGGCCGGTGTCGGAAGACTCTCAGGGGCCTCCCGATGGATGATGGAGTCAAAGTGTTGGGGCTGTCTGGCATCAAGGACTCCTATCACTTCAACGACGGTGTTTCAACGGCCTCCTTGAAGGTTCAGACGCCAAGTCGTCCATGGTTGTCCGGGCGGTCAAGGTCCGCACTAACCGCCTCACATCGTTTTCGTCGTCCCGCTCATGCCGCGTGAGCGGGAAGTGATGGCTCTCGTTGTCGCTGGGCTGCTTAACAAACAGGTTGCAAGCAAACTCTCCACCACCGAGCGAAAGATTTAATCTCATCGCGCCCACATTATGCAGAAGATGGGCGCAGAATCTCTCGCCGACCTGGTTCGGATGGCCGAAAAGCTCGGAGTTCCCCAGCCAAAACAAAATCACCTCCGACCTGTACCAAAGGACAGTGTCCGCTCCTGTACTAAGGGACAGTAGAATTTGCATGCTGCATGCGATTATTGTCATGGCATGAACAAAATATGGTTAAGGGACAGCAATGGATGCGAAAATTGAAACAACCAAAGAGCCGCTCGTCTCGATCGTGGACGATGGCGTCATCCACTGGAGTTACGTCTCACCTGTGGGCCTGAATCCCGGCGCCGAAGGCATCCTGTCCGCACTAGAGGAATTGCAGAACAAGGCGGAGGTAAAATGAGCGGCCTTGCCTCGAAATCGCGACTGACCCTGCCCAACGCCCGGCGCGATCATATTCAAGGACCGATTGACGCGCCCATCGCGCTGGTTGAATACGGTGATTACGAATGTCCCTATTGCGGCCAAGCTTATCCGATCATCAAGGCGATTCAGAAGCGCTTGGATGCGCGGATGTGCTTTGCTTTTCGCAACTTCCCGCTGGTCCATTCACATCCGCATGCGCAACACGCCGCGGAAGCGGCCGAAGCCGCCGGCGCGCAGGGCCGCTTTTGGGAAATGCACGATCTCCTGTTCGAGAACCAGGACGCTCTCGATGATGAAAGCATCGCCCAATACGCTGAGGCTTTGGGACTCGATGCCCGTCGTTTGATGGGCGAAGTCTTGGCTGGCGTACATACCGCGCGTGTGCGCGAGGATTTTCGGAGCGGAGCGCGCGGCGGCGTCAACGGCACTCCGACATTGTTTATCAATGGTGTGCGTTACGAAGACGCGCTTGATGAAAAAGCGCTGCTGGAGGCGCTTCTCGATCCCGACTGATTCAACCAAACAAAACAAAGAAAGGAAGCAAACGAATATGAAAGCTACGTTGGAAAAGCCTGCCCCGACGGCCAGGATGTACGAGACAGAAAATGATATCTCTCAAGAGCGCCGTGCGGAGCTCAACACGCTGATGAACCAGCGTCTTGCCGACGCGGTGGATCTTCAAGCGCAGATGAAACAGGCGCATTGGAACGTGAAAGGCCCGCACTTCATCGGACTGCACGAGTTGTTCGACCAGATCGACGAAGCCGTGGAATCCTACGTGGATTTGATCGCCGAGCGCATTGTGCAGTTGGGCGGAATTGCCGAAGGCACGGTGCGCGTGGCGGCGGCGCGCTCACGCCTGGAAGAGTACCCGCTCACCATCGCCGATGGACAGGCTCATGTCGAAGCCGTTTCCAAAGCGTTGTCCACCTTCGGACACGAGGCGCGCGAGACCATCGATCAGGCAGACGATTTGGGAGATGCCGACACTGCCGACATTTTCACGGAGATTTCGCGTGGCATAGACAAATGGCTGTGGTTTGTCGAAGCCCACTCCCAGGCGACTAGATAGGTCCACATGATTGAGAAATATCCACTGAACCGGGTGGCAGAGGCTTTCGAGCAGATGCACGGCGGCAAGGTGCGATTCCGTGCAGTCCTTACCATGGAGGGGTAGCGTGTTACTCCCATGAGAATCGGCCTGGGATGCAGCGTCAGCGGAATGCTCGGTTTAAGCTTCTTTTAAGCCAGATCTTATGAGCCAAACAAGTCAGTTCCTCATCAACCACGGACTGCCCCTGGTTTTCGCGGCTGTATTCGTCGAGCAGATGGGGCTGCCGCTTCCGGCGCTGCCCTGGCTTCTCGCCGCCGGAGCTTTGTCGGCCATGGGGAAATTCAACTTGCCGTTGGGACTCGCGGTCACAGTAGCCGCTTGCCTCCTCGCCGACGCCATCTGGTTTTACCTGGGACGTTATCGGGGCAACCAGGTATTGGCCCTGCTTTGTCGCATGTCCCTGGAGCCCGATTCATGCGTTCGTCGCACCCAGAACGTATTTACGAAATACGGCCTGCGCGGCGTGCTAGTGGCGAAATTCGTGCCCGGCATGGGTATCGTGGCACCACCAGTCGCAGGAATGTCCAAAATCAGCGCCGGGCGATTTCTTTTCGTCGACGGAATCGGTTCCCTCCTCTACGGAGGCTGTCTGCTTGGTTTTGGATATTCCTTCAACCGCCAAATCGATCAAATTGGTGGCGCTGTCGCCCGAATCGGAGGGAGTGCCCTCAGCCTGATCGTTGGGGTGGCAGTAATTTTCATCGCGTACAAGTACTGGCAGCGACAACGGCTCCTGCATGAGTTGCGCATGGCGCGAATCACGGCCGCTGAGTTGCGTAAAATGCTCGATGCCGGCGAATCTCCGCTCATCTTCGACCTTCGCTCCAGCGCCGCAGTCCAAGAAGATCCCACATTAATACAGGGCGCCGTCCATCTCAGCATGGAGGATATCGAAACTCGACTGAGCGAGTTTCCCCGGGATCGGGAGATCGTAGTTTATTGCTCATGTCCAAACGAGGTCTCCAGCGCAGGATTAGCGTTACGACTCCAGCGCAAAGGTTTCACTCGCGTCCGCCCGTTGCTTGGCGGAATCGATGCCTGGCGTGAACAGAATTATCCTCTGCAGGAGAGAGACGCGGTTTCGGCAGAGACTGCTGGCAGCACCTTACGGAATCTGCCGATTCAACTAAAAACCCCGGTGAGTGTGCCTGTGGAGAGCGCTGAGCTTCTGGTTTCAACCCCCAAAGAAAAAGCAAGAACATGAGAAACAAAACTAAACCAACGGAGAAGAACACCGCGATGCTTCGGCCGAGGCATCCCTGCGTGCGCAAATCGAGACACCCAATGAGCATTTCGTTGTGCCCCATACCGTAGAAGTCGCCGGTGTCCAGCAGTGTGACGCCCTGATCCAGCGCGGCCTGGATGGTGGCGATGCCTTCGGTCTCGTCAGTGGGGCCACACATTCCGGACATTCCCATGCACCCAAGAGCCAGAGGAAAAGCGCTTGGACCGGCGGAGCCCAAACACCGGCACGCGCCATCATTTTCGCAAGTCATGCTTCAACTATAGGTTTGGTTTAAAATGCGTTTCAGCGACTTGTGAATGGTCGTTGCTTAAACGAGATTCTCTGAAGTTTGGTGGTTCACTTGCTGTGAAGGAAAACTGGTATGAAAAGGAAAATGAAAATAGGGATCATCGGTACTGGGAACATTGGGGCGACCCTCACCCGGCATTTCACCCGTCTGGAACTCGATGTGGTCGTGGCCAACTCGCGCGGCCCTGCAAGCCTCGTGGATTTGGCAAAGGAAACGGGCGCAAAACCGGTGTCGGTTGCCGAAGTGCCACGCGGGTGCGACTTGGTGGTCGTCACCATCCCGGAAGGCAGAATCCCTGACCTCCCACGCGCACTATTCAAGGACGTTCCCGCCAACCAGATCGTTATTGATACCGGCAATTACTACCCGCGCCACCGGGATGGGAAAATCGAGGGCATTGAAAACGGACTGTTGGAAAGCCGCTGGGTGGAACAGCAACTGGGCCACCCCGTCATTAAGGTATTTAACAATATTTACGCCGAACACTTGGCGAAGCGGGGCAAACCTCCAGGGGGCCCGGGCCGTATTGCTCTGCCCGTTTCCGGTGACGACGCTAAGGTCAAAGAAGTAGTGATGGAACTGGTCAATGACATCGGCTTTGATCCCGTGGACGCAGGCGAGTTGGACGAATCCTGGCGCCAGCAACCTGGGACACCCGTTTACGCAGCAGATTTCGATGCTGCCGGCGTCCGCCGGGCCCTGGCTCAGGCAGCGCCAGAGCGCAAGCCCGAGTGGTGCGCTACGTCCAAAAGCACTGGCACATTTGAATCGCCGGCGTAAAACGGGTGAGGAGCAAGGCTGTTCACCGGTAAGGTTCATCACTTTGAGCCCAAGGTTCGAGGCACCCACAAGATGTCGTTTACGAATTTCACCACAGGAAATAGCCATTCTTTTGGCGGAACGTATCTCGAACTGGTGCCTCACGAACGCATTTGCTACACGGACAAATTTGACGATCCGAATCTGCCAGGGGAACTTCGGGTCTACTATAACGTCGAAGAAGGTATCGGTCGGAACCGAGTTGAACATCGTGCAAGAAGGGGTGCCCGAGGTCATCCCGCCCCAGGCCTGTTATCTCGGCTGGCAGGAATCGCTGACGCTGTTGGCGAAACTTGTCGAGGCCGATATTCCGGGTTAACGAGAAGGGCTTCGAGGGTGAGTTCGTTTGGGTTAATTATCGCGGCTTTATCGAAATGAAACTCTGTCCTCTTATGGAGAAACCACTATGTCACTAAGGCCTATTAAACGACTGATCGAAGCCAAGCCAACCCTGGAAGGTGCCGGCGTGCGTCTGCGGCGCGCTTTCGGGTTCGGCAACACATCCGAGTTCGATCCGTTCCTGCTCCTTGATGATTTCCGAAACGATGTTCCGGAGGATTACCTCGCCGGCTTTCCCTGGCACCCGCATCGGGGTATCGAGACCATCACGTACGTCCTGGCCGGCACCGTTGAACATGGGGATAGTTTGGGCAACCGCGGCACCATTGGGGCGGGCGATATTCAGCGGATGACGGCCGGCCGAGGCATCATTCACCAGGAAATGCCGAAGGGCGACCAAGTCGGCCAAATGCATGGATTTCAGTTGTGGGCAAATTTGCCGGCCTCGCTAAAAATGACGGCTCCTCGGTACCAGGAAATCAAAGGTCCCGAGATCCCGGAACTCACCGATGACGATGGCACCAGGGTCCGCCTGGTGTGTGGGAGTTTTTGGGGCAAGCGGGGACCGGTGGAGGGGATCGCGGCTGACCCGATCTATATTGATGTTAGCGTACCTCCCGGAAAGCGGAAGACCCTCCCGGTTGAAACCACTCGGCACGCCTTTGCTTATGTTTTCGCTGGCAGTGGAAAATTCTGCAACGCATCCGGCCCCCTGGCGGTCCCAACTGAAGGGGTGAAATGGCTCGAGACCGCGCCACCAACTGAGGCCGGTAACCGCTCGCTGGTTTTGTTTGATTCGGGAGAGAACGTGGCGGTGCAGGCCGGCGACGAGGGAATCCGGTTTTTACTGGTTTCGGGCAAGCCGCTGCAAGAACCCGTAGCCTGGTATGGCCCGATCGTGATGAACACACAGGCGCAGCTCCAGCAGGCTTTCGAAAAACTGCGGGAAGGGACATTCTTGAAACCATCAGCTTCCCAGCTCTGGGGTGACCACCGCGCCATTCGCCCAGCTTGGCCGACGCAAATAGTCCGGGAGGATCTTCTAGCGTTCTTACGAGGTCACAAACCTGGTCACAAATGCCAGTCCGTTTCCTTCGTCTCAAGTCGTCGAAACGTTCGTAATCTGCTGTGGTAACTGCACTTAGGCGTCACGCCGGTTCAATTCCACTCCGTCCAGAACGTGGCTTGTTCATAGCTGTTTCAGATTACTGTGTTGATCAGGAGTGCCAACTGCAGCCTTCGTGAAACCAACTTCGCATCGAGTGAAAATCAACCGCCGCCCAGGAAAATCAAGCTAGACATAATGCGGGCGTAGAGGATTGCAAGTTGCGGATCACGGCCGGCCAGGAGGTTTTGGAGGATTGCCCCACTGGGCACTCCCGTCTGCAAAACTGCGTTGTTACGAGTGAACAGGCCCGACGCTGTGAACAGCGAGCAGACAAACTGCACCACGGTCGCCGCAACGGCCGAAGGGAACGGGGCGGGGAAGTGCATCTCCGCCACTTCTTGCGTTAGTTTCCAGGGCTTCCCGCATGGATGCCGCAATCAACATAGCAGCCGCCGCCCAGCGCGCGCAAAGCACTGGTCGTTTTGGTGCCGAAGGTCGGGAAATCTACAACGCGTGCTCCCAATTCCCGACCTACTCCCAATGTCCCGGATTTCCCAACCTCTCGCCCGAGGAACTTCATCATCAATCGAAACCTCTTTGGCGTTCCATAGGCACCCCCCCGGCCCCACTGCTGGACGGCTGCGGTGAAAGCCCACACCCGCTCACGCGGGTTTCCGTTGGCGGCCCTTAAGCCCTTGCCCGCCTGCCCGGCCAGATCCCTGCCTTCGTGGCGGAGCAATGAAAAGCTGGCAACCGCCGCGCCAGGGTTCTGCTGCGCTTTTACCAGCGCAGGCAGTCGATTGTTGACAAGCGCTGCCCCGCAGCTCCTGAGCCTGGCCAGGGCATGCTTGATACAATGGTGGTTGGCCTAGACGCCTCGGCTGCACCTGGTGGTGTGGCGGACCGTGTGGCCAATCCGCAAGCGCGATAGAACCGCCAGTGCGAAGCAAGGAGGCCTATAGCCCGCCACACCGCCACAACCGGCGGGTTTCCGTGTCGAGGCGGGAGTTTTCGGTCGCAACGGGTTGCCACAGTGTGGCGCCCCAAACGAGCGGAATGGTCCATCGCTTCATTCCTTGTGGCGGTGTGGCGGCTCACTTCCCCCCGTTTGGCAGAGACCGCTCGAAGGTCTGGTCAAATGCCGAGGAAGCGCACTCATCTGAGTAATCTCTTTAGCAAACCTGCGGGATCGACTCCCGTGATGCCGGCGAGCCTAAAAGCCATCGATTGCGCTCGCTGGGCCCGAAGAGCGACAACAAAATTCCTGCCTCGCGGGTGGAACTTACGAAAATACCGAAAACTCGCGTCGTTATAACCAGTCAGTTGCGATTGGCAGTCAATTGCCTCGATCTCACCATTCTCTCGAAAGAATAGGAAATCGAGTTTGTGGTTCTGGTGATCCCGCCAATAGCGGATTACTGTGCCGTGTTTGTCCTCCGGAGCGAGCGTCTGAATATGCTGGAGGACAACATGCCGTAACAAGAGTTCCTGGTTTTCGGAGGAAACGCGGAGCCAACCACGAACTGCGCAAACGAGACCCGGATCGAAAGCGTAGAAAAGCGCGAGTTTGCACGGGCCACGCATTCCGGAGCTAAAAGGGAGTACTCGGGTCAAAAAGCGGGCTTCCTCGATTGCGGTCAGGTGGCGCGCGATGGTTGTTGTGCTCAGGCCGACCGCCCTGGAAATCTGGCTTACTTCGAGATCGGCCCCGCTGTTTTGCAGAAGGAATAGGAGCAGTCGTTCGACCGCCCCCTTGTCGCGAAAGCCGTAGATCGGCTGCACGTCGCGGGCGAGAAAGGCCTCCAGCCAGGCCGGGTACTCTGCAGGTCCTTTCTCATCGCCGAAGAAGGCTGGCAGACCGCCCTTTGCAAGGCGACGCGTCCGAGCATCAGCACGCGTCTTTACGACCTCGCTCCACGTAAGTGCCGGCAGCGTTATGGTGGCGAAAGTCTCGCCAAGCACGCTGGCAATTTGGTCCCGACAGCCGAGGCCTGCCGAACTGGTCGCCAAGATCCGGCTATCCGGGGCGCACTGTCTTATGTGACGGACGAGAGCTGCCGGATTCCTTGCCCGGTGAATTTCGTCAATGATCACCCTGTTCTTTCCCTCGATTATCCGATGAAGTGCCAAAGCGGTTGCCTCGCCGGACTGTCCATCCTCGCAATCCAGGTGGGCGCTATCGGCACAAAGGCTGCGCGCGAGCGTAGTCTTACCCACTTCACGAATTCCGGTCAACCACGTCACCGCCGAGGAGCGGAGGGACTCGGATATACGTTTCCGCCACGGGCAGGTGGCGGATGCAATCGAGGTTCCTGTCTTTGATCGCGACTTCCCAGCGCCGGCGCGTCTCGTCGGTCTTCCGTTCGACGATGTGCTCCATGACTTCCTGCCAGGTGCGGGTGCCGAGTTTGGGATCGGCGCCGTTGATGTAAACGCGGGCCAGCGCGAGGTTGAAGTGGGGCTGGCTTTTGGTTTCGTTGTGGGCCTGGAGGAGCCGCTCGGCCTCGGCCCGGTCGCGGGTCTTGAGGCTGGTCTGCTCTCCAGTGGTTTTGTTTTTGAGGTAGAAAACGCCCCAGGGGCGTTGAATCAAACCGAACTGTTGCTTCATTGCTTCACTCATGGTTACGAGTGTGAAGCGG
>Ga0181532_10006010_pt1 | contig 10176 bp, 9 predicted proteins | sample PEATcosm2014_Bin_33_FD_119768 | JGI IMG/M metagenome (GOLD analysis project Ga0181532, IMG submission 119768) | Peatland microbial communities from MTU Mesocosm Facility, Houghton, MI, USA - PEATcosm2014_Bin11_30_metaG | ecosystem: Environmental > Terrestrial > Soil > Wetlands > Peat | place... | reverse complement strand
ACTTCAAGCTGGTGCGTCCGGGCATGTATGGCGACTACCTTGGACGTCCGGCGCAGGCGTTCATGACTGCATTGATGGTGCTGTCAGGCCTGATTCTGCTGGCGGCCTGCGCCAACCTGGGCAGCCTGTTTGCCGCGCGCGCAGCTGATCGTTCCCGGGAGGTTGCGCTGCGACTCGCGCTCGGATCGACGCGCCGTCGGATTGTGCGGCAACTGTTTACCGAAGCGCTGCTCATTTCGCTGGTTGGAGGAGCCATCGGACTATGGAGCAGCGTCCTCATGTTGCACGGCTTGAGCGCTTGGCAGCCATTTCCCAGATGGCCAATTCACCTGACGGTGACCCCGGACGCGCATGGCTACGGAGTAGCGTTGCTGTTGACCTTGGTCAGTGCGTTCCTGTTTGGCGCAATTCCGGTGAGGCAAGTGCTTCGCACCAGTCCATATGAGGTCGTCAAGGCAGGATCGACCGCCAGACTTGGCCGGCGGATTACGGTTCGCGATGTGTTGCTGGTGGTGCAGATTGCCATTTGTGCTGTGCTGATCACTTCTTCAATGGTTGCGGTGCGTGGACTGGCTCATTCGCTGCACAATGACTTCGGTTTCGAGTTGCAGAACAGGACAATGGTCGAGACGGACCTGAACGCAGCCGGTTACAAAGGTGACCAGGTGGCTGCCATGCAGAAACGCCTAACCGATGCCATGGCAAGCATTCCCGGGGTCGAGTCGGTGGGATTGGCGGATGCAGTGCCGTTAGCTGAAGGCGCGAGCGACTCCAATGTTTTTGCCGACACCACCACCGATCTGCGGCCGGCGAACGCGGTTGCTGATGCCAACCTGTTTCGGGTCTCCCCCGAATACTTCCACGCGGTCGGCACGGCTTTACTCATGGGCAGAAGTTTCACCTGGCATGACGACAAGGATTCACCACGCGTCGCCGTGGTGAATCGCGAGTTCGCCCGCAGGATGTTTGGCTCGGCAGACAAAGCGCTCGGACGCTACTTCAAGATGCCCGATGAAACGCGTGTCCAGATAGTGGGTATCGCGGAAGATGGAAAGTATAACTTCATCACCGAGAATCCGCAGACGGCGATGTTCGTTCCCATTCAGCAATCGCCCTCCACCGCGACCTTCATGATAGTGCACTCGGATCGCGATCCACAGCAATTGGCGGCAGCCATACGGAGCACGCTGCGGAAGGTCGACGCTGCGCTGCCTGCGTTTATCGAACCGCGTATCAGGACATTGGACATCGCTCTGTTTGGACCGCGTATGGCGACCATTGCCCTGGGCGTGATGGGTGTGATGGGGGCAATGCTAGCGATTACGGGCATCTTTGGTATGGCTGCATACTCCGTCAGCAAGCGGCTGAAGGAACTTGGGATCCGCATTGCCCTTGGCGCTCAACGCCGCGAAGTTTTGCAGGTGGCGCTAAGACGGCCGTTCAAGCTACTGGCCTACGGTTCGGCGGCGGGATTGATTCTCGGAATCCTGGCAAGCCGGGTGCTGGCCTTCGTCGTCTACCAGGCGACGCCGCGCGATCCGGTGGTCCTGGCAGGTGCTGTCCTGGCCATGGCGTTGTTAGGCCTGCTGGCCACTTGGATTCCAGCGCAGCGCGCGATGAAGGTTGATCCCGTGCTATTGCTGCGCGACGAATAGAGCAGAGTAGCTTAGGCATTCTCTCGCAGCACCAACTGCTCGGCGGGCGAGAACACGTACGCGCGAATCATCATCGTGCTCAGCAGCGCAGTCAGGCCCGACGACGCCAATATCATGGCGATCACCACGAACTGATAGATCGCCGCATACAGCGGGTCGGCGCCGGAGAGCAACATGCCGGTCATCAGTCCGGGTATCCAGACGATGCCAAGCGAACGCAAGTTGTCGATGGCCGGAATGAGCGAGGAATGAATGCTCGCCTCTGTGTAGCTCGCGATCGTTCTCTCCGGCGCAGCGCCAAGTGCCAGCGCGGTTTCAATCTCGCCCGCGTGCGCCAGCACTTCGGAGCGGAAGCGGTTCAGCGCGAGCCCATTGGTGTTCATCGCGTTGGCGATGATCATGCTCCCGACCGGAATGAGCGACGTGATAGCAGTATCGATCACGCCCGCCCACGTCATCACCGCAGTCACCAGGCCCGCGCCCGCGGCGATGGAATAGGTCGAAACCTTGCGCGCACCGGGAATATTCTGCGCCCGCTTGGCGGAAATCGATCCCGCCGCGATGATCATGCCGGCAAGCAGAAAGACGCTGCTCCAGCGCGGAGCCTTCAACAGCAGCACCAGCACGGAGCCGACAACGACGATCTGCACGATGCCGCGCAGCAGCGCCACTGCGGTGTCGCTTTCGAGATGAATGTTGCGCCGCCGCGCCAGCAAGATTACGAGTAGCGCCAGGACCGAGGCGATGGCCGCCTGCGCGAATCCCAGCGCAATTTGCGAATGGAAGAGCGACTTAAGCACCCAGCACCTCCGCGGGCGTTCCTTGCTGGACCAGCCGTCCAGCTTCGATGAGAGCGACGCGATCGCACACCCGCCGCGCCTGATCGCGATCGTGGGTCACCAGAACAAATGTGTAACGGTTTGCGCTGACCAGGTTGCGAATCAGCTCTTCAATGCCGCTCTTGGCATGCTCGTCCAGCGCCGAAGTCGGTTCGTCAAGCAGCAGAATCTCCGGCTGATTCGCCAGCGCTCGCGCCAGCGAAACTCGCTGCTGCTCGCCGCCGGAGAGGTTGGCGACATTGCGGGCGGCAAATCCCGGCAGCCCTACGCGTTCCAGCAAGCCGGCGATTTCGGCATCAGGCAAAGTCTCGCCGCGCTGTGCCGGCCCAAAACGCAGGTTGGAAGCGATGTCGCCGGGAAAGAGAAATGGCCGCTGCGTCACCATGCCGACGCGCCGGCGCAATTCGGGCGGCGCGATCAGGCGGTAATCCTGGTCTTCGAGAAATACAGTTCCGGTGGTCGGCTCATCCAGGCGATTCAGCAGGCGGAGCAGGGAACTCTTGCCTGAGCCGCTGGGACCGACCAGGCCTAACAGCTCGCCGCGATGCACCTCGAGCGAAATATCGTTGACGATCCACAGCTCGCCGACGCGGCGTCCCAGGTGCTCCGTTCGCAGAACCACCGCGCCGGATGAGCCGCTCATCGGTCCAGATGTCCGTAGTAGATGTTGGTGTCGTATTCCAGTACGACGCGATCATCGCTGGCGTGCTCCGAGAAAAGCTGCGGCAACGCCTCAATCATCGCCTCATGGCGCTGGCCCGACTTGGGAATGTACGACGATGACAGCAGCCGTCCGCGTAGTCCGTCGAAGTCGAGACGCTGCTGGTTGTGCTGCTGGATCAGGCTCATTGCGTTGGGTGCAAAGAAGCGCTGCAGGGCGTCGTAGCTGGCGACGTACTGGTGCGACACCTGTTCGTAATCGGTGGAGTATCGCTGCACCAGTTCCTCATAGGCGCGAAGGAAGGGCGTGGATTGCGTGTCGCGATTATGCCAAACCAACACCGCCCATCCGTCCGGCTTCAGAATGCGAGCGAATTCAGCGCGCGTCTCCGGCGGCCGAAACCAGTGAAACGCCTGCCCGGCGACGACGAAGTCCACGCTCGCGTCCGCCAGCGTCGTGGACTCGGCACTACTTTCCACTATTCTGAAACTGGCATTTCCTGCCATGCATTTTTCGCCGGCCAGCCGCATCTCCCGATTGGGCTCGACGCCAATCACGCGGTTGCCGTTATCCAGAAAAATCTCTGCCAGCAGCCCCGTGCCGCAGCCCACATCGGCAATCAGGTGCTGCGCCGTCAGGCCGCAAGCCTGTTGCAGCGCATATACCACATCGTGGGAGTAGCGAGGACGATACTTGGCGTAATCTTCCGCGCGATCGGAGAAGCGAGCAAGCGGGTCCCGAACTGATCCTGCCATGGCAAAGATGTTAGCATTCAGCACTTAGCAGCAGCATTTAGCACTTTGCATTTGGTAGGCAGACCGTGTTCGAGGCTGCTCAGTGTGGGACAGACCCGAAATGCAAGAACGCTGAGTGCTAAATGCCAAGTGCCAAGTGCCAAGTGCTAAATATGGCATCCTCTAGAAAAAAGCAGCCGTTGGCCGTTGCCATCTGTGAGGCGATCCGCAAGGTACCACGCGGCCGCGTCAGCACCTATGGCGCGATTGCCGAGGCCGCCGGATACCCACGCTGCTCGCGGCACGTCGGCCGAGTCCTGAAGCAGGTTAGCGGACTGCCCTGGCAGCGGATACTGGGATCCGGCGGCCGCATTTCGCTGCGTGGAGAATCAGCTCTGGAACAGCGTTTTCTGCTGCAGGCGGAGGGAGTTCGGTTCAAGGGACGCCGGGTGGATTTGCGGGAGTTCGAACACCGCTTCGCAGCCGCCAGCCGCAAGAACGACTCCGGCGCCCGGGGCAGGGCTAAGGCGAAAGAATTACCGCCAAAGTTGTAGAGTTTCCCATTGCGGGCCTATGTACCGTTTTGCCGCTGGCGTAAGATAGACGCAGTTTCGAATCAATCAGGGATATGTTTACCGTGGGCCGAGTCCGCCTTGTTGTCTTAGCAATACCAGTCCTGTTTGCGGCGTCGCTCTTGGCGCAGCGTTACCCTGAGCACGATCACACGGTTTTTCATCGACCAGCGCCAGCCACGACCACGAAACGCCCACCCGCCGCTGTCGGAACTCCGGCGGCGACTCGCACTCCAGTTGCCGCATCCAGCACAAGCTCTCGCACGACTGAATCAAACCGCCGCCACGAACTGACCTACGGACAGACGCCGACATTGACCGAGCCGCACACTACCCAAACTCAGCAAGCCCCGAAGTAAATCGCCGACGGATCAGGAAATCTCTTCGTAATAGCGCTCGCCCGCGCAGCTGCGGCACAGAACCCTTCCGTCTCGCTTCACCTCGCGCTGGAAATTAATGCCTTCGCCGCATTCCACGCAGACAATGCGCTCGCCTTTGTATCCCGGCAACTCTTCCGGCGGCAAGGCCACCTTCACCCATTGCTCGGTGAACAGATCGTCATTCGGCATCTCGCGATAGGCAAGCATCTGCTGCTGGTTCTTGTTTTCGATTTCGGGATGCATCTGCCGCGCCAGCGCCTTGGAACTTTCCTTGGCGCACACCCGCACGGCCCGGCCGGAGTTGAGATCGACGAAGGTCGCGGCGACCTTGCCCCAATCACGAAACTTAAGCGCCCGCTTGCCTAGCCGGCAGCCGGTGACCACCGCGACCGCATCGGTTGCGCAGCGATCGATTTCGACAAATGTGATCAGCCGCTTGCGGTCTTTGCCATGCGGATCGTCGATGCCCAGCAACTCCAGGCCGCGCATCGCCAGCCGCACGCCGAGGATCTGCCCGGCACACAGATGGCCGTGCGCCACTTCCGCATCGCGCAACAGTTCCTCGAAACTCTTCACCGCAATCTGCTCCGCTTATTCCTCATCCGAGTCGTTATCTGGGGCCTCATCCGCAAACCGTCCGCTCACGTTCACTGTGAACTTGTCGCCGCCCCGGGGCAGGAAGGTCACCCGTGGTGGTTGCCGGTCCCAATGCGGCGCCGCGCAATTCTGGTCGGACGAATCTTCTGTGCTGACCTTGCCCAGTTCCTTGCGAAACAGCGGCTTCTTGCCACCGATTTCGGAGACCACGGCATTCACCCGTTCACCATTGGATGTGATGCCGCAATACGCCGCGTAGTCGCGATACCAGCTGACTTCCGAATAGAACGTGTCGAAGTCGGGCAGCTTTATCAGTGCGATCTTCCCTGACGCGCGGTCCACCAGTAACCAGCCGCCTCGTTGCCAAAGCCACTTCGTCGACTTGCGCGGGTCATTGGGCAAGGCGTCATTGATGCGATACGCTCGCCGGACCACGAACTCGCGATCGGTGACATCATGTGCTTCACCGGTGGTGAAATCTTTCATCTTGCTATCCACGTAGAGTGGCCTCACCGAAATGTCGATCGTCTTAGCTTCCGCGGGCCCGGCGAACAGCTTGACCGGCGTCGCTTTTCCCAGGCTTACAACGTGAGGCTTCGAGGCGGCAGCGGCCGTCAAGCCAATCGGCAACATCGCGACGAGGAGAACGGCAACGCGCATAGAGAGTCTCACGGCTAAACGGCCAGTTTGGCAGGGAAGGGCTGCAAGCTTCGCCTCGCCGTCGCCGGGCTGCAAACTTTTCTCCCTTCGATATTAACCACCTGACAACTGGCTTACAATGAATTTGCGTCTAACTGGCTTGAGGATAGCCTTGACCTATAGCTTCGTAGTTCCGGCATACAACGAGAGCGAACGCCTTGCCGTATCGCTGCCCAAAATATTCGACTACATTCGCCAGCAGCAATTGCCAAGTGAAGTCATCGTAGTGAACGACGGTTCCAGCGATAATACCGCCGATGTTGTCCGGCATTTCATGTTGCTCTACCCGGATCTCAGGCTGGTGGAAAATCCCGGAAACCGCGGCAAAGGATACAGCGTCCGCAATGGAGTTCTGCACTCGCACGGTGATGTGGTGCTGTTCACCGACGCCGATCTCTCCTCACCAATTTACGAGGCAGGGAAGTTGTTCGCCGCACTGAGGCAGGGCGCGGACGTGGCCATTGGATCGCGTTGGCTGCAAGCAGACCTACAGACCGAGCGCCAGCCGTGGCATCGGCAGCTGTTTGGACGCTGCTTCAACCTGGCGCTCCGTATTGTGTTGGGGCTGAACTATTGCGACACGCAGTGCGGCTTTAAGGCGTTCACGCGGGCCGCGGTGCAAACCATGTTCACCCGCCAGCGAATCGAGCGCTGGGGCTTCGATCCGGAGCTGCTGTTTCTGGCCAACAAGTTCAACCTGCGCACGGTCGAGGTTCCGGTGGAGTGGGCCCACGATCATCGCTCCAAGATCAGCCCGCTGCGTGACGGCATCAAGATGGGGACTGAGATGTTGGCGGTTCGCTGGAACGACTTGAATGGGCGTTATAAGAACGAGTCGTTCGTGCCGGAAGAATCTCACGCCAAGCCGGCAGCGTCCGTGACCGGCGAAGTGGAATTGCCGCTCTAATTGGCAGCTAATTGGTTCTTCACCGCCTCACTCAGAATCTTGCCGTCCACGCGTGCGTCCCCAAACTTGGCCTTGGCGTTCTTCATCACCGCGCCCATGTCCTTCATTGTGGGAGCGCCCATCTCGGCGATGACGGCGCGGACGGTAGCGACGATCTCCTCTTCACCGACCGCCTTGGGCATGTAGCCCTCGATGATCGTGATCTCCTCGGCCTCTTTCTGCGCCAGCTCGGGCCGATTGCCCTTCGTGAACTGCTCGACGGAGTCCTTGCGCTGCTTGATCATGGTGCTCAAGACCTGCAGCTCTTCTTTCTCGTCGAGGTCGGCGCGTTTATCGATCCGTTTGTTCTGCAGCGCGGCCTTCATCATGCGCAGGGTGGACAGCCGGAGTTCTTCCTTGCTGCGCATGGCAGCAACCAGGTCTTTTTGCACGCGTTCGTTCAGGCTCATGGGGCAATTATAGTCACCCAAGCCTGTGATTCAGAGCACAAGGCCAGTGCCCACTTGTGGTAGCTTGCCCGGACGTGGAAGCCTATGATTAGGTAGTCGGCGTTCCTACGCCGCAATCAATCTGCAGAGGTATTGCCATGCTTCGTAAGACACGGCTATTTACTCCCGGGCCGACCCCTCTACTTCCTGCCGCGCAAAATGCTATTGCGGCCGCGGACATGCATCACCGCACAGCGGAGTTCCGCGAAATCTTCTCCCGTACCCTTGCCGATCTGAAAACCTTCATCGGCACCAACAACGACGTTCTGCTTCTGGCTTCCTCCGGAACAGGAGCGATGGAAGCCGCGGTTTCCAACCTCACCTCGCCAGGCGAGAAAGTTGTTGTCCTCAGCGCCGGTAAGTTCGGCGAGCGCTGGCGCGATCTGGCCAAGGCTTATGGCTTGTCGATTGAGCTGATTTCCGCTCCCTACGGCCAGACCTTCGACCTTCGCGAAGTGAAATCGAAGCTCGACGGCGCCGGCGTCCTTTATATGCAGGCGACTGAGACTTCCACTGGCGCGCGCCATGATGTGAAGGCAATCGCCGCGCTGCTGAAGGGCACCGACACGCTTCTGGTGGTCGACGCCATCACTGGTCTTGGCACCACGCACTTTGAAGTGGACAACTGGGGCATCGACATTCTCATCGGCGGCTCGCAAAAGGCCGTCATGATTCCTCCCGGTCTTGCCTATCTGTGTGTCAGCGAGCGCGCCTGGCAGCGGATGGAAACCGCCAAGCAGCCACGCTATTACTTTGACCTGCGCAAGGAGCGCAAGTCGCAGACGAAGGGCGAATCGGCCTTCACCCCGGCGGTGGCGCTGATTTGCGGTCTGGCGGCGGCGCTAGACTTCATTCGCCGCGGTGGCAACGGCAACTTGGCTGACGGCCGTGACGCACTCATCCACAACGCTGAAACGTCCGCCGCGATGGTTCGCGCCGGAGTGCAGGCGCTGGGACTCGAGCTTTTCGCGCCTACATGTCCCGCTGCAGCTGTAACGGCGATACTGGCGCCGAAGGGCGTGGATTCCAGCGCGATCGTGAAGGAGTTCCGCGAGCGCTTCGCTATGGTTGTCGCCAACGGCCAGGGCGAAATGAAGGGCCAGTTGTTCCGCATCGCCCATCTCGGCTACTACGACTATCTGGACGCCATCGGCGTCATCGGCGCGTTGGAGCATGTGTTGGCAAAGGTTGCGCCATCTCACAACTTCGAACTGGGCGCTGGCGTGCGCGCTGTGCAAGAGGTCCTTGCGGGGCAATTCGCCGAGGCGGTTAAAGTATGAAAATCGTCATTGCTGATAAAGTCTCTCCCTCCACACTCAAGGTGTTCGCCGAAAACCCCGACTGGACGGTGGTCCAGCCCGACAAGGAGGCGCTCGCCGGCGAGTTGACCAATGCCGACGCCATCGTCGTCCGCTCGGCGACTTTCGTCGACGCGGCCATGATGGACAAGGCTCCCAAGCTGCGCGTCATCGGGCGCGCGGGCGTGGGCGTCGACAACGTCGATCTCGACGCCGCCACCAAGCGCGGCATCGTGGTCATGAACACTCCCGGCGGCAATGCGGTTGCCGTCGCCGAACACACCTTCGCTCTCATGCTGTCGATGGCGCGTTCCCTGACGCGTGCTGATGCTACCATGAAAGCCGGCAAATGGGAGAAGAAAACGCTGCAGGGCACCGAGCTTCGCGGCAAGACGCTGGGCATCGTTGGACTGGGCCGGGTTGGCGTGGAAGTTTCGCGCCGCGCGCTCTCGTTCGGGATGAAGGTCGTCGCGCACGATCCGTACGTGGCTCCCAGCTTCGCTCAGCAGTTGAACGTCACCATGGTCCCGCTGGACGAACTGTATGCCCAGTCGGACTACATCACGCTGCACGTGGGCCTAACGCCTCAGACGAACGGCATGATCAACGCCGACTCCATCCGCAAGATGAAGAAGGGCGTGCGGCTGGTCAACTGTGCTCGCGGTGAGCTGCTCAACGAGCCCGCCGTCATCGAGGCTTTGCAGTCTGGGCAACTGGGCGGCGTGGCGCTCGATGTCTACAGTCACGAGCCGGTCAAGGACTCGCCTCTGGCAGCGTTGCCCAACGTGATCCTGACGCCTCACATCGCGGGCTCGACCCACGAGGCGCAGGAAGCCGTCGGCGTGCAGATTGCGCTGCAAGTCCGCGAGTATCTGCTGAAGGGCGTGATCCAGAACGCGGTCAACGTGCCGTCGATCAGCGAGGAAGAATACCAGCAGATGCGGCCGTACATCGCGCTCGCCGAGCGGCTGGGAACGTTCCTGGCGCAGTCGGTCGAGGGCGGAGTGGATGAGATGGGCCTCAGCTACAGCGGAGAGATCGCTGAGTGGAAGACCGCGCTTATCCGCAACGCTGCGGTTTCCGGCGCCCTTAACCAGATTGCGCACGCGCACGAGCGGGCGAACCTGGTGAACGCTGCGTCGATCGCCGAAGAACGTGGCATCCGCCTTACCGAGCGCAAGCAAGCGCGCGAGGCCAGCGGTGCTGCCGCTAACGTACTGCGCATGACCTTCAAGGGCGGTCAGCAGGAGAATACCGTGGCTGGCTGCGTACAGCCCGACGGCCTGCCGCGGCTGCTGGAGATCGATGGCATTCACGTTGAGGCGCCGTTGGAAGGCAATGTCATT
>Ga0181532_10006009_pt1 | contig 10178 bp, 4 predicted proteins | sample PEATcosm2014_Bin_33_FD_119768 | JGI IMG/M metagenome (GOLD analysis project Ga0181532, IMG submission 119768) | Peatland microbial communities from MTU Mesocosm Facility, Houghton, MI, USA - PEATcosm2014_Bin11_30_metaG | ecosystem: Environmental > Terrestrial > Soil > Wetlands > Peat | place... | reverse complement strand
TCAAGAGCTTCAGACGTACGATCCGCTAGGTACAAAGCTTCAGCTTTTAGTGCTAACGACATTGGCCTCCCAATCATCGACCCGGTTGCCCGATAATCTTCCATTCCCTCTTCGATTAGCGAGATTCCGTTAGCCGTATCACTGGAAACACTGCACGCCCAACCGCGAAGAACCTTAGCTTCCGCTAGCCAGAACGCAAAATTGCAACGGGTTGAAAGTTCAATTAATTCCAATATTGATCGTTCTAATTCGATAAGACTTCGCTCGAAAAGGGCGAGAAATGCTGTACAAGATAGGGCAAATGCTAAAGAGTGGGTGTCGTTTAGCACTTTCGCTAACGAGACACCTTCTGCCATCGTAGCCTTTGACGAGCTTACCTCCGCGAAATGCCACTCGGACGTGGCCCCGTAGCAGAGACAAGCGACAGCAGGCGAGCTTAGCTCTCCCCCATGGGATTGTACGCCTGCCCCTCGCCAGATCTGAACGCCACGCATCGCGTATTGTCGCGAAATTTCGAAATTCCCCATGAAGTAGAGCGTGGCGGCCAATGCGCGGCAGGCTCCTAGAACTGCAGCAGGGTCGTTCTGTTTCTGCGCCAGTGTATTAACTCGATTGGCAATCTCCATTGCCGTTGTCAATTTTTCGGTAACGGTGGAATAGCGCCACTGACCAATTAGCGCCAAATACAAAAGTTGAGGACGCTTCAGGGAACCACATACGGACTCTGCGCGATCGTAACAAATTCGTGCCTCCGGCGCCCCCATTCCTCGCGTCGCTGTTAGATATAGCGCCGCCTGCATCAGAATAAAGAGCTGATCTTCCGCAGCGAGAATTTGCGTGTCTGCGCCGATCTCGACGAGCGAACCCCAGCGCCCGTTTTCGAAGAAATGCGTTAAAACCGAGAGCAGCGCTCCTCTGGATCCAAGAACGTTCGCGGCGAAGCATGCATGCCCTCGCTGAATCCGAGGAATGTAAACTTCATGAAGCGCTTCGCGAAATAAACCGGCATTGCACGCGCAGATTGTTGCCAAGAAAAGCGGCTCCATCTCGCGAAAGGTTTCGGGAAGCGGCGGCGCAAGCATTCGATAATAATCATAGAGCCGCCTATTGCATTCTTTCCACGCGTCCGCTTGTTGATTCCGAAATTGTTCGCCGAAGTATTCCCGAACAAGGGGATGCAAGTCGAGACGCCCAGGATGGTGCGGATCTTCTGGGGCGAGGAGTCTCGCTCTCCTCAATCTCGCGAGAATCGCTCGCCACTCTGTTGGGTTCAAATCGGTTAGTAACTCTGTTAGCCCACGAATCGAAGGCGGTTTCAGGAGGGATCTGAGCGCCTTTTCGTCCGCGGGCCGATCAAATAGACCCAAAATGCGGAGAACACGCAGCTCCGGGCCCTCGCCTAACCAGATTTTGTAAGATTCCATCACCTTTCGAGCATGGAATCCCTGTCGATCGTCGTGACCAAGATGATCGGACACTTCTTTGCGAAAACGGATGTCTCCATTGTGAGCATCGGTCAGATAACTACCGAGAAGGGTCAAAGCAAGGCAATGGCCACCGAACTCGTCACTGGCACTGCGCAGTTTCTCCTCGTCGCCTATGACACTGAGCGCTCGGAGCAGCTGCGCTCCCGCGTCGCTGGAAAGTTGTTCAAGGTCACAACGCAACACCGAGGGGCGCTCGTAATCCGCCAAGTCAGCTACCAGGAGCCGCGTAGTAATCACGCACAGCCCGGCATTAAACGTGGCAAGCCCGCACAAAAGGGCCTGGAGTGCAGGCTCCCGTAACCATCCTTCTCGCGGACCCAGGCGGATATTGGAGTGGCTCCAGGCCGTCCAGTACCAATAAGGCTCGACGATGCGCGACGAGCTTCGCGAGTCTCTCGCCCTTTTCCCACGCCGTTCCGAGCCGTGGATCTAGATCCCCGAACCAACTCAGAGCAGCGTCAAGAAATTCATCTGCGGACGAAGTTTGCCCGCTTGTGCCTTGTCTGTAAAACGACCAGCCAAAAACATACTCAGCGGAACGATAATGTTCAGCAGCCATTCGCACGAGCCAATGATTCACGAGCGTTGACTTCCCCACACCAGCCCAAGCAGTGATCGTAACCAGATTTACGCGTTGGTTTGCCCATGCCTCATCCAGGAAAACGATATCCGCCTCTCGGCCAAAAAAATGGCTCCCGGTAACGGGCAATCTCGTTATTGAGATCTTCTTCGGCCCAAGTCTAGCCGTCGCAGGGCAGACTACGGCATACGAGTCGAGCGCACTCTTCTGCAACGCCCGTCGCGTAATCCTGGTTCCTGTGTCGATAGCGCCGGTTACCGTCGCAATCGCCGTGAGAACCTCGGCGGGACTCTGTGAACGACGTTTCGGGTCCTTCTCGAGAAGAACCTCAAGTAGAACAACGGCCGGCTGCGGGACGCCTTTGAGTTGGTCAAGCGGCGGTGGCATGTGCAGATGCTGGTGCATCACCTCGGCGGGGCTGCCCCGGAATGGCGATCTGGCCGTCAGCATCTCCCAGAGTGTTACGCCAAGCGAGTAGATGTCCGCCTACAAAGCCGCCAAAAAGAACGGCGTCGGGGAGCTGGACGTCGGGCTGAACGAAGGTAGGAGCCGGATGAACTAGCAAAGAGGCAGTCGGAATCCACGTCCTCTTGACGCACTCGCTTTTTGGCGACGATATTCCGCGTAGGTTGCTTCGGCGCGTTTCTCTAGCGAAACCGACTTCTGCCCCTTTGCTGTGTTGATCGCGGCGCAGAACGAAGCCTCAATCTGGGTCTCCTCAGCACCTAAAACCGCGAGAAACACAGCGCGGAGCCGGTGCAGTTCGGCACACCACCAGCGCTCCCCTGATCTTTCGACCACTGCTTTCGCCTCGCTTATGGCCGCAAGGGCTTCAGAAGTACGATCCGCGAGGTGCAAAGCTTCAGCCTTTCCTGCTAGAAAATATGGCAGCACCACCATCGCGCCGGCTGCCCGCGTGTCCTTTATTCCGTCTTGGATCCACAAGATGCCTTCATCTGTATCACCGGAAGCGCTACGCGCCCAACCGCGGAGAATGGCTCCGATAGGCAGCCAAATTGCAAAATTTTGACGAGTTGACAGTTCAATTAAATCAAGTGCCAATCGTTCCACTTCGGCGCAATTACCCTCGAAGTGGGCGAGATGCGCCGCGAAAAATAGTGCCACGGCTAATGCAGGCATATCGTTAAGCTCTTTCGCTAGCGGGATGGCTTCCGCCATGGTCGCTTTGCAAGAGTCGGTCTCTCCGAAATGCCATTCGGTGAGGGCCTTAAAACACAGACAATTGACGGCAGGCGCGCTGACCTCTTCGACTTGACGCCGTACGCCACCTGAACGCCAAATCTGCAGACCACGCAGTGCGTATTGTCGCGAGGTCTTGAAATCGCCCAAGAAGTAGAGGGTAGATGCCAAAACTCGATAGCCTCCCATCATTAGCCGAGCGTCATTCTGCTCCCGCGCGAGCGCGTAAACTCGTTCGGCAATCTGCATCGTTGCGCTCAGTTTGTCAGTCCATAGGGAATAGCGCCACTGACTTGTCAGGGCGGAGTACAGGAGGAGAGGACGATTCAGCGAATGAGCCAAAGACTCCACGCGCTCGTAACACGCTCGGGCTTCCGGTGCGGCGAAACCTCGCGTAACTGTTAGATATAGCGCCGTCTGCATGAGAATGTAGACGTAATCTTCCGCGGTTAGAGTTTGGCCCTCGACGTCCGTTTCTGCGGGTGAACCCCAGCGTCCGGGCTCGAAAAAGTGAGCTAAGACCGAAAGAACTGCTCCTCTGGCGCCAAGGACGTTAGCGGCGAAAGAAGCATTCCCTCGCTGAATACGCGGCAGGTAAATTTCATGCAGCGCTTCACGAAATAAACCAGCACGGCAGCCACAGATCACGGCCAAGAAAAGCGGCTCCATATCCCTGAAACTATCTGGCAGCTGGGGCCCAAGCGTTCGATAATAGTTGTAGAGCCGTCTATTGCATTCCTTCCAGGCCTCGGTTTGCTGAGTCCTTAGCTGTTCGCCAAAGTATTCACGAACCAGGGGATGTGTATCCAGATATCCAGGATTGTCGGGATCTTGCCCAGAGAGCAATCTTGCTCTTCTTAGTCGGCCAAGAATCGTTCGCCATTCGATTGGGCCCAAATCAGTTAGTAACTCAGTAAGACCGGGGATGGCAGGTACTTTCCGTAGGGCCGCAAGAGCCCTTTCGTCAGCTGGTCGATCAAATAGACCCAACATGCGAAGAAGTGACAGCTCAGGGCCCTCCCCAAACCAGGTTTGGTAAGATTCCATTACCTTTCGGGCATGGACTCCCTGGCGCACGTCATGAGCGAGATGTTCAGACACTTCTTTACGGCGACGAATATCCCCGTTATAAGCATCAGTCAGATAACTACCTAGTAGTGTTAGTGCGAGACAGTGGCCAGCGAACTCCTCGCTCGCAGTTCGCAACTCCCTCTCATCCCCCCTAACGCCCAGCGCTCGGAGCAGCCTCGCACCGGCGTCGCCGGACAGCTGTTCCAGGTCGAGACGTAGGGCTGAGGCGTCCTCGTGATCTGCAAGATCTGCCACTGGCGTCCGCGTGGTAATCACGCAAAGCCCGGTATTGAAAGCAGCGAGCTCGCGCAGGAGTGCTTGAAGCGAAGGCTCACGCAATCGACCCTCTTGCGACCCAGGTGGGTTTTGGAGCGGCTCCAAGCCATCCAGAACAAGCAAGGTTCGACGATCCGCGACGAGCTTCGCGAGCCTCTCTCCCTTCTCCCACGCTGTTCCGAGTCGTGGATCTGGATCTCCAAACCAAGTGAGAGCTGCGTCGAGGAATTCATCTGCGGACGAAGCGTCCCCACGGGTGCCTTGTCTGTAGAAGGACCAACCAAAAATAAGCTCTGCAGAACGATATTGGTCAGCGGCCATCCGCCGGAGCCAATGGTTAACGAGCGTGGACTTCCCCACACCAGCCCAAGCCACGATCGTCACAACATTGACCTGCGGATTTGCCCAGGCACGATCCAGGAAAGCGATATCCTCCTCGCGCCCAAAAACATTGCTTCCCGTAACGGGCAATCTGGCTACTGAAATTTTCTCCGGTCCCTGTCTTGACTTCGGCCTGTGAGTTGATGCGCGCGAAGCCGCAGAGGGCATCTTCCTAAAGCTCTGAGGAGTGATTGTATGCCCACGGGCGATTGCGTCCGTTATCATTGGCATAAACTTCAGCAATTCGGCCGGAGTCTGGAAGCGCTGCATCGGGTCTTTGTCCAGCAGCACCTCAAGGAGAGCAATTGCCGGCTCTGGGACACTTTGGAGTTGGTTGATTGGTAAAGGTGCGTGTAGATGCTGATGCATCACCTCGGCCGGGGTACCTGTGAATGGTGCCAAGCCGGTGACCATTTCCCAGAGTGTCACGCCCAGCGAATACAGATCTGAACGGATGTCCACGCTGACTCCCGCAAACTGCTCCGGGCTGGCGAACTCCGGCGTACCGGCAAAAGCTCCGGGAGTTGAAATCGCGGCGTCAGCAGGCGCGTCGGGTGCGGGCTTCGCTAGCCCGAGGTCAATGATCTTAGCAGTTACAACGCCACCCTCATCCAAGCTCACCATGATGTTGCTTGGTTTGATGTCCCGGTGAACGAGCTTCTGCTTGTGCACTGCAGCCAAGCCGGCGGCGACCTGCGTAACAATTTCCAGCGCCAACTTTACTTCGAGTCGGCCGGACCGTCTGAGAAGGTTCTCGAGCGTTTCTCCCTCGACGAATTCCATCGCGTAGAAATAGTTCCCGCAGCTTTGTCCGAGGTGGAAAACCGAGGCAACGTTCGCATCTCGCACGCTGGCCGCGGCCCTTGCTTCGCGTAAAAACCGAAGCCGGGCCGACTCGTCACCGAGGTATTTTTCGCTAATGACTTTCAGTGTCACGGGGCAGTGCAGATCGATGTCGAGGGCTTTGTACGTAACGCCCATGACGCCACGACCCAGCTCGACTGGTCTGCCGTCTGCGTGCAACATCAGTGTATAATTCTCAAACCGGGAACCAACCGGCTCAGAGATCGACGAAACCAGAGCCTTTTCGGATGCGGATTTCCCTACTGAGACTTCCTCGCTGCTGGCCGCACGCAAAATACAAACCGGACAGACCTCCCTAGTCGCGGAGAACTGCGTGCCACACACGTCGCAGGTGCGCCTGTCGCCTATTTTCATACTAATCGTCCTTCAGATGCGATCAGGGCATCGCAAAGAGCGTGGATCTCCCCATCGATCTCTTTCGGATCTGAAACCGTACGAGCCACCCCCTCGCGTAAAAGAGCTGTGTACCTCTTTCGGAGGCGATGAACAAGAGTTCTGACTGTGCCGACGCTTACCTCGAGCTGATTTGCCACTTGTTCGTACGCCGGCGGTGCCTCGTTATCGATAGGGTTTAAAAAGGGCTTCAGCGTTTCGAGTGCCGCCACCTTCCCCTGGCCGGCATATTCCGCGGAAAGCAGGCTCATCGCCTCGTCCAGCAAGGTTAGCGCCCACCGGGCGTCGAATATTTTTTCTGCCGTTAAATAATCGGTTGGCTCGAGCCGATAACGGTCTTCGGCATTTTTTGCGTCTAGAGGAACAAATTCGGTCTTGCCGCCTCTCTTCAGACAGCGCGCGCGGTCTACCTCCTTCGAAAGGTAATTCTGGATTGATGCGAGCAAAAACGACCGGAATTTGCCTTTAAGCGGGTCGACCTGAGCCAACGCCTTGTGATCAAGTAGGTGCAAAAAAAAGCCCTGGGTTAGATCTTGCGCATCCTCAGGATTGTATCCTCGCCGCCGAACAAACGCATAAAGCGGATACCAGTAGAGCCTGCACAGAGCAGCGAGCGCGGCTCGCGCTCCGGGGGCTTTACTCTGGGCCGAAAGCAAAACCACGCTCCACCGAGTCGGGCGAAACTCAGCCGCATCCGCCAGCGAACTATGATCGGGCTTCAACTGTGACCTTCCGCGGTCAATCGAGAGTATCAGATGCGCCTGAAGGTTTAAATCAAACATTCAAAGCGGCTAAATTCCATCGGCCGCAGTAACCGCAAAACTCGATCAAACCATTCGATGCCCACAGAAACTCTGAAACGTGCGCATCGCAATCCGTTTGTAACTCAGTGAAGGCCAGCATTGTCGCCCATTGGAAAAGGATAGTTTACGCGCAAGGGGGGCTAAATTTATGCCAGCAGAAGATAGCTCGAGGAGCCCTCGCTAGCGTTGTTCCAACGGTAAGGGCAGCTGTATCGGCAGGCTGACTTTGATGCACAGGAAAAAACTCGTGATTCAGCGCCAATTGCTCCATTTCGGCGAGATCGTAGCCATGAATGCCTATTTTTCTCCGGACAAGGTAGGTGCGCGCGATCTCACACGCTCCTTGACCTTTCGCGGTTGGAACGATCGGTCATGCAAGCTCGCCAATGCGCTTGTCGGACTGGGGCTCGAGAAGGGAGATCGGATCGCCGTCCTCGCCTACAACTGCCTTGAATGGATGGAAATTTATGCGGCGGTCGCCAAGGCGGGGCTCGTCGTTGTGCCGATCAACTTCAGGCTGATTAGTTCAGAGGTCCGGTACATCGTCGAGAACTCAGAAGCTAAAGCCCTCATCGTCCAGGACGATCTTCTCGACCGCGTTGAAACAATCCGAGCCGAACGCCTGATCGCCGAGGACAAGTACATTCATTTCGGCCGCAGAACGCCTCCAGGCTACCGATCCTACGAGGACTTGGTCGCGGCGAGCGCGCGGTCTGAACAATCGATCGAAACTGGGCCTGACGATCCCTATGCCCTTCTCTACACCTCCGGCACCACCGGCAAGCCCAAGGGTGTCATCCGCAATAGCGGTAGTTTGGGCCTGCTGGCGTATCTCGTGGCGGCCGACTGGGGTTTCAGTCGAACTGATTTGGGCCTTCTGGTCATGCCGATGTGCCACGCGAACTCTCTCTATTTTGCGCACGTGCTTGCCGCCTGTGGCGCAGGCTCCTGCGTCTACGACCGCAAAAGCTTCGAACCGGACCATCTGCTGAGGACGCTCGCCGGTGACAAATTCACCTTCACCTCGTTGGTGCCGACGCATTACATTATGATGCTCGGATTGGCCGGATCCGTGAAGCGCGAGTTCAACGTAGAGAGTGTCACCAAACTCCTCATCTCCTCCGCGCCTGCCCGCAAAGACACCAAGTTGGCGCTGATGGAATACTTCAGGAGGTCTCAGCTCTATGAGGCCTACGGTTCGACTGAAGCGGGCTGGGTGACTTTGCTGCGTCCCGAAGAGCAGTTGACCAAGCTCGGTTCCATAGGCCGGGAATGCCTCGGTACCGGGAAGATCAAGCTCCTTGATTCAGAAGGTAAGGAGGTCGACGATGGCGAAGTCGGAGAACTTTATTCGCATACACCATACGCGTTTCAAGGCTACTGGAAGTTGCCAGAGAAGACCGCTGAGGCGTTTCGCGGCGCGTATTGTACTGTCGGCGACATGGCCCGTCGCGACCGGGACGGCTACTATTATCTCGCCGACCGCAAGAGCAACATGATTATTAGTGGCGGGGAGAATGTCTATCCGTCCGAAGTGGAGCAGGTTCTCGGCGCTCATCCCAAGGTCAAGGATCTGGCCGTAATTGGCGTCCCTCACGAGAAGTGGGGAGAGGCGGTTCATGCAGTAGTCGTCTTACATCAAGATCAGGGCGCATCGGAGGCCGAAATCCTCGATTGGTGCAAAGACAGGATCGCGGGATACAAACGGCCAAAATCAATCTCGTTTATTACTGAAGACGAAATGCCGAGGACTGCCACCGGAAAGCTTCTGCACCGAGTGCTCCGGAGCAGGTACAGTAGTCAGGAAGCGCGTAGCGCTCTAGGGGGTGCGCCGTGACGGAGCCCGGCAATTCAAGCGAGGCGCTTTCGGGCGTCGTCATGGGAAAAACTGCCGGCGCAGCGTTGGCGGGTCAAGGGGCGGCAGAATCCGTGGCGTCCACGACGATGAAAATTGATGGCGGGGCCTTGGTCGCCCGCGTGCTGCAGTCGCAGGGTGTGAAATACTTATTTGCGGTGAACGGCGGCCACACCTGGCCGATCCTTGCTGCGCTGCGCGAACAAGGCATCAAACTCATCCACATGCGCCACGAGCAATCATGCGCCTACGCAGCGGACGGATGGGCAAGAAGCACGGCAACGCCCGGTATTTGCAGTGTCACAGCCGGCTGCGGACTGACTAACGCCGTAACCGGCCTGTGTACGGCAGGTCTCGCCGGCAGCGCGGTAGTGTGTATTGCCGGCCAGCACCCGACAACGGAGGACCGGCTGGGCTCGTTTCAGGAAGCCTATGGCAGCGAGGTGTGTCGCTCCTTCTCGAAGTTCACCAAGCGAGTACTCGACTGGTCGACGATCGAAGTCGATTTACGGCAGGCGTTTCGAGATGCGACGAGCCCGCCGCAGGGGGTAGCGCTGGTCGAAATCCCGACGAACATTCTCTACCAGGGCGGGATCCAGAGCGACCAACGCCGCGGTGCGAAGGTCTATGCGCCGGGCGAGCTTCGCTCGGCAGCGGACCCGCGCAGCATCGAGCGGGCGATCGAAATCCTCCTCGCCGCCAAACGCCCGCTAATCGCCGCAGGCGACGGAATCTTCTGGTCGAGCGCGACGGCAGAGCTGCGCGAATTCGCGGAGTTCACCGGGATTCCAGTGTATGCCCGGCGCACGGGGCAGGGCGCCGTGCCGGAAGACCACTCGCTCGCGATCCGGGGTCCGTGGAAGAAGCCGTTCACCGGGCGTGCCGACGCGGTTTTGGCGATCGGCTTTCGGTTCTGGAGCGGCGAGAAGTTCGGCGAGGCCCCCACTTGGAGTGAATCCGCACGCTACATTCAGGCTGACGCTACCGCGACTCGGATCGGCCTCCATGTGCCAGCGGAGATTGCCATTGTCGGTGACCCGAAACTCATTCTCCGGCAGCTTTCCGACGCAGCGCGTGCCAACGACTGGAAGCGACCAGACAAGTCGGACTGGCTCCAGGAGGTCGCCGAGGTGCGGACCAACTTTGATCGGGTAATCGCTGAACAGGAGCATAAGCACCACGACGACATACCGATACACCCCACAAGGGTCGCGCGGGAGCTTTGTGAAGTGATCGATCCGGATGCAACGATCGTGATCGACAGCTTC
>Ga0181532_10006005_pt1 | contig 10180 bp, 14 predicted proteins | sample PEATcosm2014_Bin_33_FD_119768 | JGI IMG/M metagenome (GOLD analysis project Ga0181532, IMG submission 119768) | Peatland microbial communities from MTU Mesocosm Facility, Houghton, MI, USA - PEATcosm2014_Bin11_30_metaG | ecosystem: Environmental > Terrestrial > Soil > Wetlands > Peat | place... | reverse complement strand
GTCAAAGCCATCGAGCGCGGATACCCCCAGAAAGAAATTGCCGAGGCCAGTTACCAGTACCAGCGCGCGGTTGAAGCCAACGAGAAGATTACGGTCGGGGTAAATGATTTCGTCATCGAAGAAGGGTCGCCCCACATTCTCTACATCGGCGAAGAGGTAGCCCGCGCTCAGGAGAAAAAACTCCAAGCCCTGCGTGCCCGCCGCTCGAACGAAGAGGTGCAGCGCCGCCTCGATGCCCTGAAACGCGCCGCGGCCAAGAATCCCACCGCGGGCACCAACGGCAATATTTCCGACGCCAACACCATGCCCTACATAGTCGATGCCGTCCGCGCCTACGCCACCGTAGGCGAAATCTGCGAAGCCTTGCGGCAGGTGTACGGGACATATACGGAAGTGAGCATCACATAAATTAAGGTTTGGTTCGCCTCCACAGCGAGGTGCTTCCGATTTCAATGTTGCAGCTCACACCACGGGCAGTTCGGCGCTTTGAGGTTGCAATTTGCAACCTCAAACAGGAAATGCGGTGGCCGACGCTCGCTTCCATACGCCTTCAACGAACACGGCGCGATTCGTGGCAGTGACAGTACTTAACTCGGAACCGGCAACACGGAAGTGAGCGTCACCTGATTTCTCAAAGTCTGATCCGCTTCCATAACGAGGTGCCGTTCGACCGCGCTTCGGATTCATCACATTCGGAGCGTCCATTGATCACAGCCTCCGCTGGGTACGATCGCTATGATTGCAGGATGCAAATCCGCTCACCAAAACCCAGTCAAACGCGCCGACCGTCAGCAGCCCGTCGGAGCGCATCCGTGTTCCCCATCGAATCTCGAATCACTATTCTGCGCCATCAGAAAGTCATCCTTGATAACGCTTTGGCCGAGCTCTACGGAACTCCAGTAAAGCGTCTCAACCAGCAGGTGAACCGCAACCGGAAGCGGTTTCCTTCTGATTTCATGTTCCAGCTCACACCCCGGGAGTTCGCCGCTTTGAGGTTGCAATTTGCAACCTCAAACAAGAAACGCGGTGGCCGACGCTCTCTGCCCTACGCCTTCACCGAACATGGCGCAATCATGGCAGCGACTGTGCTCAACTCGGATCAGGCAGTAGAAATGAGCGTTTTTGTGGTGCGTGCCTTTGTCCGCTTAAGGGCGATGCTGGCCGCCGACAAGCAACTCGCCGCCAGGATAGAAGAATTGGAAGAACACCTCGAGACACACCATGGAACGATCCAGCAAATCATTAACGTCATCAAGAAGCTGATGAACCCAGCGTCCCGGCGCCGAAGCAAGATCGGATTCGCGCTCCCAACGGTACGGACTGGCTAGTCGCCATCTGAATTCCGCCCGGACTGCCGACCCGCAAATCCTGCTCGATATCCTCACCCAGACGCTGGGCATAACTGGCACGGTCAAAAAGCGTATCGCTATCCGAACTGCACCTCGAATTCGGAATTGGCCCCGCGGAACTGTTGCTGAAACCTACGTCGATCTCCGGTGGTGGGCACAACTAGTGAAGCATCGATTAGAAATTCTAATCGGCCTGATCGCCCGGACCGCACCGGCCTCCAAAACGCCCACCACTCGGCCATTGCGTCGCGGCGAGGGTTCTGATAACGTGCCTCTCGTCTCTCAAAGGAGGCCCCCGTGGCTTTTTGCCCAACCTGTGGAACGCAGATCGCGGATGGAGCGAGCTGTCAGAAGTGTGCTGGCGGCGCCGCACAAACTACGACGGCAGTCGTACCCGCGACCGCCGGACTTACTGATAACGTGGCCGGCGCGCTGGCCTACGTGACCATCATTCCGGCGATTATATTTCTGGTGCTCGAGCCGTTCAACAAAAAGCGATTCATCCGCTTCCATGCCTTCCAATGCATCTTCTTCGCGATTGCCTGGACCGTGCTCTGGATCATCCTGGCAATCATCGGCCACATCCCATTCCTCGGGTGGGCAACCATCTTTGTGTGGCCGCTGGTCAGTCTGGCTGGGTTTGTGATCTGGCTGATTCTGGTGCTCAAGGCCTACCAGGGACAGATGTTCAAGCTGCCCGTGATCGGCGACATCGCCGAGCAGCAGGCTGGCAAGTAGGCGGGGGGATTGACAATTCGTTGCCAGAAGCGCGCAGGGACGGGCGGTAATGCCGTCCTCCGAAACATTCTCTCTTTTTGCACGTCAATAAGGTAAGGTAGTAGGTGCGTGTTTACTGGTCTTCAGCCCGCGAATCTTCAGCCCATGGCTTCGAGATTCCGACGCCATGGTGCGGTAGGAGTGTCGGTAGCCGCGCACTTGGCGTTGTTGGCCGTCATCGCGTTCCATAATCCCAGAGTGATCGACCTGAGCCCCGCCTGGCTTGCCTATGGAGACGGCTCCCACACCTACAGGCTGATTTACTTTCCGCCAGCCGCCCAGAACGCTGACGTGCCTCCGGACACGGCTAAGCTGATGTTTCCGCCGCGGGCGACGAAGCCGCGTCCACGTCCGCAATCCCAGCCGCCAAAGCCCGCGCCAGAGCCTCAGCAGGCCATGGTCAACGCCGACGCGGAAGCCGGCGATCACAATTCCCACGCCGGATCTCCGCTGGGCACCATGATTGACGGGCCGATCACCGGCCATGAAGTCCACGTCGCGTATCCGGTCGTATACCCAGATCCTCCGGTGGAGCGTAGTGCACTTCCCCGGGACCTGGTTGGCGATGTTGTCATCGAGGTGACGATCGACTCGCAGGGCAACGTCGTCGAAACCAGGATTGTGCAGGCGATCGGCCACGGCGTCGACGAAAAGATCGAGGCCACGCTTCGCCGGTGGCACTATCAGCCAGCTACGCTAGACGGCGCGCCGGTCGCGTCGAGGCACGACGTGCACTTCCATTTCCCATCGTGAAGAGCATAGGGTGATCGGGCGATCTAAGAACCGAATAGAAGTCAGATGACCCGATCACCCGATCGCCCGATGGCCCGATCTTTCTGATTCGCCATTTGTTCGCCTATGTGCTAAACTTCCTCTCCGTCAAGCGAGGAGCCGATCAACCATGCGCAAAGCCATCCACCACCTCAAGAAATCCGACCCCGTGATGGCGGCGATTATCGAGCGCGTGGGACCGTGCCGCATGACGTTTGGCGAGCCCACGTTTCACGCGCTGGCCGAATCGATCCTTTATCAGCAACTGAACGGCAAAGCGGCTGCGACCATCTTCGATCGATTCACCGCTCTGGCCGGCGATCCGCTGACGCCGCAAGGCATTCTCAAACTCACCGATGCCGAAATGCGCGGGGTCGGGCTGTCGCGGCAGAAGACGGCGTATCTGCGCGATCTGGCCGAGAAAACCAAGGCTGGCTCGCTGGAGTTCGAGCGCTTGCCAGAATTGCCGGAAGAGGAAGTGATCGCGCATCTCACCCAGGTCAAGGGCGTGGGCGTGTGGACGGCGCACATGTTTCTGATGTTCACGTTGCGGCGTCCGGATATTCTGCCGACCGGCGATTACGGCGTGCAGGCTGCCATCAAGAAGCATTACAAGAAACGCAAATGGCCTAAGCCTGCTGTGATGGAGAAGATCGCGAAACCGTGGGCGCCTTATCGTTCGATCGCCTGCTGGTATTTGTGGAAGAGCCTGGATATGAAAACGGTCGAAAAATAATCTCAGGGGGCTTTTCGCCTGGATTTTGGGTGGCGCAGCGGATAGCCTGCCAGCGCTGAAAACACGCAACTTATTGATTTTATAGTGGTAACTAAAGGAATAAAAGGTAATCTTACTCACGCCAGCTTTCACAAACTTTCACAGACTCCAGCCCGTCACTGACCCACTTTCCGCCAGAATGCTTTCAAAGTACAACCGAACGTCTCCCCGGTCCTTACAAGCGCAAGAAAGTAAGGATCAGACGACCGGAGGGTCGTGTATGACGGCAAAAGTAACCCGATGGCTCCGAAGTACACGGCTATGTACTCATGAGTTAATGGCAGGAGTGAGCGGGGCGAGCGGGGAGCGTTTGGTTTTCAGACGATTTGTAGAGTCAGGTGTCCGAGTGGCGGTTTTAGCTGACACTCGTTGCGAACCTTGGCCTTGAAAGAGTGCGTCTCCACGCAACAGACCGTCCTCGGGGGCATTTTTCTGTTCGAACTCGAAAAGTTGTGCGTCCGCTTCCAGCAGAAAGCGAACGAAGGTTTCGCCGAGTGGAGACAACGTGCGATGCGACAGCCGAACAATGGCCCAATCAGCCGTCATCCACGGAGCCACAAAAGAAAGAAGAGCGAGTCGTCCGTCTCGGACCTCTTCGATGACAGTATTTAGGGGCAATAGGCCTACCGCGTCCGTTCCCGCGGAGATCGTCTTCATCATTGCGATCGATTCGCACGCAATCGCGGGAAATGACTTCGATCTGGACTGTTCCACACTCTCTGCTCGCCTTCCGGCGGCAAATTGCTTAAGCACGGGCCCGGAAAGGCGCGAGGTCGACACCACGGGAAATTGCAAGATTTTCTGCAGTGTCAGTAATTCTTTCGATGAGAGTAGGGGATGCCCCCGGCGCACCACAAAATAGCCCGGGTGCGGGTTCAGCTTGGTTACGTGTAGTTCCTCTCCATCTTCAATTCCCATTGGAGCTACCACGGCAAGATCTAGTTCGCGTCTGCGAAGGGGCGGCAAGAGGTTTGCCCAATTGTCGTTCCAGATGTGCAGTCGCACCGCGGGATGGGCGCGTATCAGCCGTACAATTGCTCGGTCAACCATCATGGCGGATGGGTAAGTGCCCGAACCAATACTCAGTTCCCCTTTCTCAAGTCCTTTCAAAAGGTTCATCTCGCGCTCAAGGTCGGCAGAGCGCGCAACCAACTCCCGAGCTTGCTTCAGGAAGATGTTCCCGGCGTCGGTGGGAACAACATCTCCAGTTCCTCTTTCAAATAACCTCGTGCCAACCTGCCGTTCAATCTCCTGAATGTTCCGCGACAGCGAGGGCTGGGACATGTGTATAGCACGGGCCGCCCGGACGAAGTTGTGATGTTCGGCAACGGCCAGAGCGCAACGTAGAAGGCGCAACTCCATTGGCATACGCGCAGAGTATAGCCTAAATGCATTAAATGCATTGGACGAATAAGCCGTGGTGCTCTAGTGTTCCTCTTAGGGTCGGGGAGAGAGTAGGTGACATGCGATGCAAATGTTGCGGATCAGCGGACCGTTGCAAGTTAGCGGCGGAGGTCTGCATCCATTTTCCTGGCCTGAGCCAAATTGACAAATCTGCTGTGTTCCTATTTCCCGAGCTTACAGTCTGCGTGACCTGTGGCATCGCGGAATTCCTCGTGCCGGAAACTGAGTTGCGCTTAGTGGCAGAACGTGACGATGACGCAGGGACAGTCTGTGAATTCATTGCGAGAACTGTCAGTTCTGCCAGTTTGTCGCGCGACACGACCTTCATAAACTACATGGTCGGCCGAACCCCGGCCTTTTGGCCCATCGGGTGAGGCGAACAGACAAAAACCGAGTGACACCAGTGTTGTGGCGCGGTGTTTGACCGTCGTCTTCTCGGGAACATCTTTTTACATGTGTTCGATTACCAATCTTCGGCCCGCAAAAGGAGCGAAACATGGCTGCAAAGAAACCAAATATCCTAATTATCTGGGGTGACGACATTGGCTGGTTTAATGTCAGCGCTTACAACCACGGCGTCATGGGGTACAAGACCCCCAACATAGACCGCATTGCCAAGGAAGGCGCGTTGTTTACCGATTGGTACGGCCAACAAAGCTGCACTGCGGGCCGCGCCGCGTTCATCACTGGCCAGTCGCCAATTCGGACCGGCCTGACCAAGGTCGGCTTGCCCGGAGCGAAGCTCGGCCTTCAGGCGGAAGACCCCACCATCGCCGAACTGCTCAAGCCGCTCGGCTATGCGACCGGTCAGTTTGGGAAAAACCATCTCGGTGACCGCGACGAATTCCTCCCGACCGTGCACGGCTTTGACGAGTTCTTCGGCAACCTCTATCACCTGAACGCCGAGGAGGAACCGGAGAATGAGGATTATCCGAAGCCCTCACAGTATCCAGATTTCGCGAAGAAATTCGGGCCGCGCGGGGTGTTGCACTGCTTTGCGAATCCGGACGGCACACAAAAGATCGAAGACACTGGCCATTTGACCAGAAAGCGCATGGAGACCATGGATGAAGAGATCACGGCGGGTGCGATCGACTTCATCGAGCGCCAAGCGAAGGCCGACAAACCATTCTTTTGCTGGTGGAACTCCACCAAGATGCACGTCTGGACGCACTTGAAAAAGGAAACTCAGGGCAAGACGGGACTGGGCATCTATCCCGATGGCATGGTCGAGCATGACGGCCACGTGGGACAACTCCTCGACAAACTCGACCAACTAGGAATTGCCGACAACACCATCGTCATGTACTCAACCGACAATGGCGCAGAGGAATTGAGCTGGCCTGACGGCGGTAGCACACCGTTCCGCGGTGAGAAGGATACGAACTGGGAAGGCGGCTGGCGCGTGCCATGCGCGATCCGCTGGCCCGGTGTCATCAAGCCCGGCACGGTTTCCAACGAGATATTCTCGCATCAAGACATGCTTCCCACTCTTCTGGCCGCTGCCGGCGAACCGGACATCGTCGAGAAGTGCAAGAAGGGCTACAAGGCTGGCAACAAGACTTTCAAGGTTCATCTCGACGGCTACAACCTCATTCCCCATCTGAAAGGCGACGTGAAACAGAACCCACGTCCCGGTTTCATCTACTGGGGTGACGAAGGCGACCTGATGGCGCTGCGCTACGACAAGTGGAAGATCCATTTCGCCATCCAGCGCTCAGAGGGAATCAATGCGTGGCAGGATCCATTGGAAGAACTGAGACTCCCGATGCTCTTCAACCTGCGAAGTGATCCTTTCGAGGAGGCAGAAGTCTCCTCGATCTTCTACGGTAAGTGGCGTGCAGATCGCATATTTGTGCTGGCGCCGGCCGGGGCTATTGTCGCGATGTTCATGAAGAGCCTGATGGAGTTTCCGCCACGTCAGAGCCCAGAGAGCTGGAGTCCTGGCAAGGTGATGGAGAAACTCCGTCGCCATCAGGAGGCTCTGGAGTCTGGATCGGGTGCCGGCGTGAAGTAAGCGGCCCGGCTACAAGCAATGCATCGCGTTCAGTTGTCATCGAAACAGGTTCCCCGGCGAACATCGCGTCCGCCGGGGATTTGTTGCCAGAGGAGATCGGTGAATCATATCAACAGTAAACACACCAGAACAAAGTCCATCCAGAAGCAAAACAAAAAACCCTCTCGACAAACGAGAGGGTTTGCGAACTGGTTGGAGAAAATTTATGCCGCGCGCACAACGTTGCCCGCCTGGAAGCCCTTGGGGCCTTTGAGCAGATCGAACTCGACGGTTTCACCCTCGTTCAGCGAGCGGTAGCCGTTCTCCTGGATGGCCGAGAAGTGCACGAACACATCCTCTCCCGTGGAGCGCTGGATGAATCCGTATCCCTTCGCCCCGTTGAACCACTTCACAGTACCCTTCTCTCTCACAAAGATTACTCCTTTCGACTGATCAAAGAATTATTCTTCCGTCACTTGTCTGTTTGCCCTGGAAAACAGGACACCCCCTCAAATGGACGGTGAGAATTCTTGCCGGCGTCGCCGCACGCACGGGCGAACCGCACCAACAGAAACGGCTCCTCTGCATTCCGTCGAACGGTTGCCCGCAACGAAATGCGGCGAAGCCGCGAAAACGGAGGCGCGATATCGGACCGCTGCACAGAAACGTCTATCCTGCTACGCACTCGCCAACCGGGTCCGGCTGGCGAAGCACCAGATAATAGCAGGAAGATGGCGGTTGGCAAGAGCTAAGTTGCTGAAAACGAACATGACCCCGGGCTCAATCCAAACCATGCCGCGGAGACCCGGCCGAGCGTGCCTCGACGGGAAGCCGTAAGTATTTGATAATATTTGAGTAACCAGTGTCGTCGCTGACTCCCATCGAGCTTTCAGACAAGCAGGGCGCGGCCGAGTTTCGCGCGGCTCCCGCCGAAGGCATCGTGCGCTCAACCGCGCGCTATCTGCTCCGGACCGAGGTGCACACCTTTGCCTTCTCGGTTGCCGCGAACTCCATTCTGTCGTTTTTCCCGTTTCTGCTGTTGCTGATGACGCTGATCCGCTACGTCTTTCACTCCCAAATAATGTATGGCGTGGTCGAGAGCCTGTTGCGCGACTATGTTCCGACCGGCCAGGAATTCGTGATCCGGAATCTGAATGTGCTGGTCGGCGCGCACCATCGCGCGCAAGTCTTCTCGCTGGCCATGCTGCTGATTACCTCCACCGGAATTTTTCTGCCGCTCGAAGTTGCGCTGAACCGGGTCTGGGGATTTCGCAAGAACCGCTCGTATCTGGGAAATCAGTTGATGTCGCTTGGGCTGGTGTTTGCCTGCGGATCGCTCGCCCTGCTCTCGGTAGGATTGACCGCCGGAAACGTTGCCATCGTGAAGAGCGCGCTGCACGGTTACGGCGCCTGGTATGTGCAGGTGGTGCAATTTGTGACCATGAAGGTCTTTTCGATCATGGCTAGCATCGCAATTTTCTTCCTCATCTACTGGCTGTTGCCGAACGGCAAGGTTGCGGCCAAAGGGGTCCTGCCGGCGGCGGTGATCATGGGACTGCTATCGGAGTTGCTGAAGTACGTTTATATGTTCGCCCTGCCGCGGCTGAATTTTGCGGAAGTGTACGGGCCGTTCGCGATCTCGGTCAGCCTGATGTTCTGGGCGTTTCTGTCGGGAATGCTGCTGCTGACGGGAGCCCATTTGTCGGCGCGAAAGCTGCGTGAGTTATGAGTTGGCGGCGGAAGAGTCCATTCTCCAGCCCGGAGGAGGCTGCCAGGAACATGGTGGAACTGCTCGCCAAGGAGGCAGAGAAGGCGGGGACGCCATTAACCGATCAGGAAAAAGAAACCCTTCTTCAGGCTAGCTCCGAATCTCCATTTTCAGTTTCAGAAGAGTTGCGACGAAAAGCGAAGGCCCTAATCAGCAGAATATTCGAGACCGAATCTCCCGAGGAATTCGATAGGGATCCCAGGAGCTTCTCACACTCCATGCTACAGGCAGGCGACACAGCCTACTCAAACGTAGTCGCTCTTGCCGAGGAAGTCTCCCGTGACATTAGAGAGATGGGCTATCCGCCGCCCCAAGGTTGGAGATTAGCCAAAGACCGCATGCAACTCGTCGGCTGCGGCTGTCTTGTGGTGCTCGTAATGTTCGTGATGGTCACCATCGCCGGCTTCGTCTATCACTGGAAATAGGGGGCTGAAAATCAGAAGTTGGATTTTCTTGCCACCTTGTGGAATCACAGCTTCCATCGTGTCGCCGACTTCGGAAAGCTCTCTTCGATGAATCCAAATACCGTCTTCGGACGCACGATGAAGATCGGTTCTTCCATGCTCCGCGGGTCCATCTTGTATTTTTTCTGGTAGGCGGTCGCGATGCGTTCCAGCGCCGCTGCGTCCTCTACTTGTACTTGTGTCGCCAGTCCCTCAACGATCACAGCTTCTTCACCATCGTCGTTCGTGATCGTGCATGCGGGATTGGCGGCGAGGTTTTGGCCCTTGCGGGATTTACGTCCAGTCGAGAAGAAGAAGGCATCGTCGAGCCACACTCCCCACAGCGGCATCACATGCGGACGTCCCTGACCCGCGTGAATTGTGGCCAGCCAGAACGTCCGGCAGTTGTTCATCTTGTTGGCAACCCATCCCCACGGAAGCAAGCCCTTGCCGTCTTCAGCTCCGACGATGCCATAGCCGGGCGCAAACGGACGGTCCGCTTTAGGTTGCGACTTCGCAGTCGTCGCCGGCCGCGTGGACGATCGCTTCGCAGCACGCTTCGCCATAAAGCTTCGAGCCTCCAAACTACTTCTTCAACTCCTGCACGGCACGGTAAGCCTGATCGATGGCGCAGTCGGTGTATGCATATGCGTCCGCGTCCGAGTTTGCGATCGCCAGACGCCCGAACGGTTTGCGCGCCACCTGGCACGGCGTTTCGCCGCCTTCCAGCCAGAACTGGTCGGCCAGCGAATTGTATTCATAGGCGTAGCCGTGCGGCCAGCGGTTGACCGTGATCGCCATGATGTCGCTGGCGGGGTCGAAGCCGCCCGCACCGAGCATGCGGCCGAGCTGGCCGCGGATCTCGCGCTCGAAGACCTCGAACGGCGTCGCCAGCAG
>Ga0181532_10006001_pt1 | contig 10183 bp, 7 predicted proteins | sample PEATcosm2014_Bin_33_FD_119768 | JGI IMG/M metagenome (GOLD analysis project Ga0181532, IMG submission 119768) | Peatland microbial communities from MTU Mesocosm Facility, Houghton, MI, USA - PEATcosm2014_Bin11_30_metaG | ecosystem: Environmental > Terrestrial > Soil > Wetlands > Peat | place... | reverse complement strand
GCCGGTGAGTTTTGCGCCGTAAAGCCCGCGCGGGGCGAAGCCTCCCGCGCGGACGTCGACCAGCTTGCCGTCAAAACGGGCAACCGTTCCGTCGAGCCCCGCGGTGATGCCGACGTCCAGGCTGAGAAAGTCTGCCGCTCGCCAACCGGGATGTCGACCTCCTTCGACCGCTTGCCAAGTTTTTCCTCCGTCCCGCGTCGTAATCACGCCGGTCGGGAATTCGGCCGTTGCTTCTCCGACCAGGATGCCCTCGGTGAGAGAAAAGAAACGGACGCCATGCAACTGCGGCACGCGACCACGTCCTAACTCCGTCCAGGTCCGGCCGCTGTCCGTCGTGCCGAGCACGATGCCGACACCCAGCTGGGTAAAAGGCATCGTCGCCCCGCCGACGATCCAACCGACGCGATCGCTGAGAAAACAGACGTTCCGCAAAGCGCAATCCGCCGGACAGGGAAGTAGCTGCCAAGTCAAGCCGCCATCTTCTGTGCGCCAGATGACGCCATGATCTCCGACGGCCCATCCGATGCGACCGTCGACGAATTGGACATCGTGCAGATTCGCATCATCCTGAATCGGCGCGGGGGCCACGGTCGGCGTCGCCACGCCCGCGGACGAAGATGTAGCGGCACCTTCTCCCGCCACGGCATGTGTCGAATCGCAGTGAGCGAGTAAGAGCGCGGCAACACACAGGACAGTGCGACACGGATTGCGAGTGAACCGACGGGCTTCTCGGTCCCACTGGTCACGGATATTCATCGGCGGACCTCATGCGAACGCGCGAGCGGCAAGCGAGAAGAGAAGGGCGCAGACCGTACCAGATCACCCGTGTCTTGCGGAGATGGAATGAGACAAGACGCAAGTGTATTTGTGGATGCGAGTTAAGCATCCCCCCTTTAGGAGCAAGTGCCCGGTTCGACCGGAGTGCGCGCGAAAAAGTAAGGGCGCAGGCTCACGCCAAGTTGTGAATACAGCACGCGGCGATTGTCATCGCGGCGGTGTTGTTGCCGGTTCACTTCGCGAATTGCGGAGGAACTGCGCGGCGCCGGCTAGATCGTCGGTGTTGATCAGATCGACGTTCGCTGAGTAGAGCTCTTGCCAGGTCGCCAGGTTGTCCGGCGCCGCCCAGAATCGAATTCGGCGTCCGTGGTCGTGTGCCTTTTTCACAAAGGACAGCAGCTTTTCGCGTTCGCCGGCCGGCAGGGGACCCTTACCGCGCCATTTGAAGAACGAGCGCCAGCTCTCGCTGATAACGGGGATCAGATCGGCCGCCAGGTCCGAGTCCAGATCGGTCGCCTTGCCGTCGATGGCGGCCAGCCGATCCTTGTCGGCCTCGATCTCGGCCCGCGGGCAATCTCCCGTGATCACGACGTCGATTGCCCGCCGCCGCACCCCGTTTGGCGAAAAGCTCGAGATCATGTCGCGGTACTCTTCGAGTATCGGGCGCAATGCGGCGTACGTCTTGCGGCCGGCCGTCTTGAGATCGATGAAGAGCGTGACCGGCGGACCGCCTTTGTAAACGCGTCCACCATTCTCGGCGACCCGTTGTTTGAGTGGATCGAGATACAGCGCCTGCAGCGTTCGATCGGGCCGCAGCGAACGCCGCGTGTGGCCGACGAGCAGTTTTCCCTCGACGAGGTAAATATCCGCCTCGACGCTGCAAAATCCCTGGTCGAGCGCGTCGAACAACGGACGCTTGTGCTCGTAGTCGTTGTGCGCATGGACCCGCGTCAGCGGCGTCGGCGCAGCCGCAGTCTGCGTTGCCGGGAGAACGCGCGCGAGCAGTCCGCTCAGAACGATGATTGCGGCAACTCGGTTGGTCAAGACAATTCGCTGAGGCATCGCGCACAAGCTCCCGATGGATTGTCGTGGTATGAATTGTCGCGGTTGAGATTGCAAGGGGCGTTCATTGTCCCAGCCATTCCTGAGCTTCCTGATGACACTGACACATGCGTCGACGGACTTCGTCGAGCAGGGCTTGTTCGTTTCCTTTCACGACCAGTTTGGCCAGGATCTCGTGGGGAATTGGGTCGCCGAAGACGACGCGGCACGGCTTGAGCCGCGCGAACCATGCGTTGCGCGGCAAAGCGGCTCTCGTCCCCGCGACGCCCACCGGAATGACGGGCACGTCGGCTCGCCGAATGAGTGCAATAAACCCCGGTTTCAACGGGCCGATTTGTCCGTCGTGGCTGCGAGTCCCTTCGGGAAAAATGGCAACGAGGAATCCGCGTTTCAAACGGTCGGCCGCCATCCGCAGACTCGACGAGCTGGCCGCTTCGCGGTTTACCGGCATGGCGTACGAGTTGCTCAAGATCCATCCGACGATCGGCACGCGGAACAACGAGTCGCGCGCCAGAAAACTGATGGGGCGCGCGAGGGGAGCTCCCACCACCATTCCGTCGAGAAAACTTTGGTGATTGATCACCAACAGAGCGGCGCCGTGCAGCGGGATTTTTTCCACGCCGCGGACCTTCAAACCGAACCAGACGGGGAACACGAGCCGAGCAAGGGCCCTCAGCGATCTCCACAGTCGGTTGGGCCGCTCGGGAGATTCGCGGGCAGCGGTGTCTCCGGATAATGCGGATGCCGCCCCAGAGGCCAATCGGTGTTCTCCCACGGCCGCGTTGCGACTTGAAACGCCTTATTCCAAGGGCGGGAAAACGGTTTTCGTATCGTCGTCGTCTGGGCCGGCCGGCAAGGCGTCCGGAATGATCGACATCGGAATCGCCTGATTCGACGCAGGGTCCGCAGGAATAGACTCCGGTGCGTCGGCCTGAACCGTGTCACCATCGAAGAATCCGGTGCCGTGCAACGCCGCCTGCCCCGGCATCTCCGCTCCGGGGGAAACGGTTGGCAGCACAACGCCCACTTGGCTGAGATCGATCTGACCGATCATCTCGCCAATCGAAATCATGTCGTCATGCAGCAGGATTGTCTCGCTCGTACCGATGCGACGTCCATTCACGAACGTCCCGTTCTTGCTCCCCAGATCGCGGATTCGAAGTGTGTAGTCGTCCAGGAGGAGCACACAGTGATGACGGCTGACGAACTCGCTCTCAGGCCGCAGATGACAGTCCTCTTCCCGTCCGATCAACAGTTTGCCGCGTCGAATCTCGATCGTTTCGCCAGCGTGGGGACCGCTAAGAACTCTCAGCCTTGCGTCCATTGGGGCAGCACCTTTTGCAAGCCATGTACGCCACGAGTTCCGGACATCGCCGAACCACGGCACGCGAGAAAGAAATCGGCCGAGCGGCTTGGCTCGCGTGGGACGGCTTGAATAGCGTCAAGTTGGGGTGAGCGCACCCCGGTAGCTTACACGTCGCCGGAGTCGGATCACAATCCCCCGGATTTGAAAATTTCCATGAAATTTACCAACTGGGGTACACTTGTACCCTTTCCGTCAGGATGCAATGCACTACAGAGGTTGGCTCGGAGCCACGGGGCGCTCTTGGCGCCCAATGAGCGGTGTTTCGGAGACTATCCACTCTGGCCGAAGCTGATCGAAGTTTGCCGCGGACTGACGGAGAGTATCAAGCTCGAAAGGGGACCGGTCAGGTCGGCCAGCGCCGTTTCGAACGACTGCTGGGCGGCGCTGCCTGAACCGCGGGCACCCTCGGCGGCATGCAGAATGCGCGCCTTCTGAGCTGCGGACGAAATGAGGCCATCGAGCTGCGAATCGCCGGCGATCAACGCGTCGAGCGCGGACTGAGGTGAATTGGACCCCAATACGTGCGCCGTGCCGTTGGCATCGACCTGCAGCGCGACGCCGCGGCTGATGTCAATTCCGTTCTGCGCGGCGTCCGCAGTCAATCGCGACTGGATTTGCGTCAGGTCAGAATTGGCCGATGCGCGCAGCTGGCCGATGTCGACCAAACTTCCATCGGGAAGGTGAAATTGCCTGGCGGAGCTCTGCGCCGGGCTCAAGGCGCCCGGTTGCAGGGACCGCAGCTTACTTCGTACCAGACCGGCAAATTTTGTCGACTGCCCCACGATCGTCGACGCAGCCGTCGAGGCTCCCATTGCCAAGAGTCCAGCGGTTTGAATGGGCGCCAGCGACATTGCGACGGAGCTCGAGAGGATCGCATTTGAAGAGCCGAGCGGCTAGGGAAGGGACGCACGTTCCCCCCTCCCCTGAGTTTCGACAGAGGGATCGCCTCAACTTCACCGTTTTGGCGAGTCAGCCGAATCGGTTTTGGCGGCACAGCCGGTTCAATCGACGGAGCCGAAGAGCTTTTGCCGCAGCGCACGGTAGCGGGAGGCGTCGGGATCGGCAGTTTCCGCCGCTCGGTCGAACGGCCAGGGATCGACAAAGAGTAACGCGGGCTGCGCAAGCTCGAAGCTTCGTGCAAGGTTGGTGATCAACGATTGCTCGGGGCGGCTCAATTCATGAGCATTGCAGAGTTCCGCCAGAAGGTCCTCCGGCGAGGATTCTTCTCGACTCGCACGCGGCTTGCGGTACGTGTTCCAAAGGTAAAAGCCGACGATCGCCAGGACCACGGCCGCGATGGCTGCCAACAGCAACAAGTACTGCGATGCACCGCCGCGGGATCGGTAAGAGCCGGCATCGGCCAGGAGAAACCGGATTCGGTCCACGTTCAGTCTCCTGCGCTATGAAACCGGATGAGCCTGCGGCGATTCCGCGGTCCGGTTTCGCTGTCGTCCGATCTCTTCGAGAGAACGTTCTGCCGCATCGCGAACCCGCTGACTGGTGTCGTTCAAAAGTGCGGTCAGTCCGACCACGACCTCGGGACTCGGTACGGAAACGAGCAACTCTGCCGCGGTCCGCCTTAGGATCGTGTCCTCGTCAGACAGCATCGCCAAGAGGCCCTTTTGAACGTCGAGCGCAAGTCCCAACGCGTCGGCGGCCCGTGCGGCACGGATCCGCCGTCTGCGGATCGGGCTATTGAGCTCTTCCAGCATCTTGGGAATGCACGCGGGATCGGTCTTGCGCATGAGAGCGCCGACCCGCAGGCAAACGCTTCGGTCCAGTTGCTCGAAGATATTGAGCACCAGAGAAAGGTCGAAGCTCGCAAGTTCCTCGCGCGCCGCCTCACGGACTGCCGGCAGCGGACTGTCGAGACGCTCGATCAACAGTCGGATTGCCTCGGGGACGCCTTGGGCCCGCAATTGGCCCGTCGCCCAGACCTGCACATCTTCCTTCTCCGAATCGAGGCTGCCAAACAGGATTCCGCGAACGGACTCCGGCGCGATGGCTTCCAGAATTTGGGTGGCGGCCTGCCGTCCCGGCATGCTTCCGTTCAGCAGGATCCATTTTTGAATCTCGATCTTGTCGTCCAAGCTCATTCCGGTGGCCTGCACGAAGGCGACCAGCGACTCGTGAAGTCCGGGCGGGATGGCTTCCAACGGCAGCAGCTCATCCGCGATCCATGCCACCCGCGTGAGCTGCCGGAAGTTCTTCTGCTGGTTCTCCGAGAGCCGCTTGGGAAACGCGCGGAGCACGTGGCACACAAACTCGGGATCAAACCGCTTTTCGAAAGCCTCAAACGCCTTCGTATTTGGATAGTTCTGCCCCATGAACTCCATGAGCAGCCGCATGACTCCCGGATGCTTGCTGTTTGCCAGCAGGTTGGCCGCCATCTCGCGACAGGCTGGCGAACTTTGCAAGCAGGCCTTGCGAACGGCGCCGCTGTCGGGATCGCCGAGCACGAGGATGCATTCGACCACCTCGCGTGGAAAGGCCAGGTTGGCAAACCGGTTACAGGCGGTTTCGAGGGCCAGCAACACCGCCTGCCGTGCCTGAGGAACGTTTCGCTGGTAGCGGTCGCCCGGCTTGCGGCTTGCCCCGAGGTAAGTCTGCTCAAACAGTCGGTTTACGAGTTCCTGCAGGGTTTGACAGGCGGTCTCTTGGAACGGATCGTCCCGCTGCTCGATGATCGCGAGCAGCGTCGGGACCTGGTCATGGCACTCCATCTTCGAGACGATGGCCAATCCGTTGGTACGCAGCTCCGCGTCACCGTGCAACAGACACTGGCGGAGCGTCGCCGACATTCGGCCGACCTGTTCTTCCAGCAACTTGCAACCCGCGGGCGACAAATCGGAAAGGCGGCGGATCACTTCGGTCTGGCAGCGCGTCGCCGTGCGTCGCAACAAGGCGGCGACCGCGCGATCCTGGATTGTCGGCAGCTTCGAGTCGAGCGCGGCAATTAACACGTCGACTGCGGCCAGGCTCTTGGCCGTGGAAAGGACCTCGAACGTTCTAGAAAGTGGATCAGCCATGGGTCAGTTTCGATATCGTGTTTTCCCTTAAACTTCTGCATCTCCAACTCCGCGCACCTCGGCATGAGTTCGTTTTGCGAAGCGGCCCCAGCTTTTTGAAGGATGGTAGGGATTACACAGACAGGTCGGTACATGCGTTCAGTATGTGGCGGGGCGGCGATTGACGCTCGCGGACTCGACCGCTAACGTATCAACATACGTGAATGGCTCCCTCAGCCAGGAGGTTTGCTGAGCGAGCATTCCGAGACCCGTGACCGTCGGCCCGATTCGACGGCCCGCCTCCGGGAGTCTTCCGGGAGAAGGGATCGCACCGAAAAGGAATTCGCGCCATGTCCCGTTGGAAACGCCGGGAAAGATCCGCTTTCCTGCCCGCGAGCCTCGTGCCGACTCTGGGGATTGCCTTCCACTCCTGTCGGATCGGTTGCTGCGTTTGGCTGGTCCTTTGCGGCTCCGTCGCCGCGGCTGCCGAAGCTCCACTCCATGCGCGGATCGATCTGCTGGTCCGGCAGGCCGAGCCGGGTCGACCGGCCCCTGCAGCCAGCGATGCCGAGTTCCTGCGGCGGCTTTCGATCGACCTATTGGGTTCGATTCCGTCGGCTGACGAAGCGCGGCACTTCCTCGACGATCGTTCACCCGGCAAGCGGACCGCACTTGTGCTGCGGCTGCTCGATCATCCCCGTTACGCGGTCCACATGACGCACGTTTTCGACGTGATGCTGTTGGAGCGGCGCAACTCCGACGTCATCAAACAGGAAGATTGGGAAAGGTATCTTTTCGACTCATTCGCCGCCAACAAGCCCTACGATCAACTGGCCCGTGAAATCCTTGCCTCCGACGGGACCGATCCCAAACTGCGGCCCGCGGTCAAGTTCTACCTGGAGCGAAACGGGGACCCCAATCTGCTGACTCGCGACGTGGCCCGCATTTTTTTTGGCAGGGACTTTCAATGCTGCCAGTGCCACGACCATCCACTGATCGACCACTACCACCAGGCCGACTACTACGGGCTCTTCGCGTTCCTGCAGCGCGGTTTTGTCACGGTCGACAAGACGAAGCCGGAGAACAAAGACAAGCCGGCTTACTTCGGCGAGAAGGCCGACGGCCTGGCGACCTTTCAGTCGGTCTTTGACCCGAAAAAGACCAAGCACGGCACGCGTCCCCGGCTGCCGGGAGGCGTCGAACTCGACGAGCCGTATTTCCCCATTGGTGCCGAATACCAACAGGTAGCCGCCGGGGCGCCGTATCCGCCTCCCAAATACAGCCGCCGTGCGCGGCTGGCCGAGGAAACGCTCGCGACAGCGAACCGGGCCTTCCGCAGAAATATCGCCAATCGCCTGTGGGCTCTGATGATGGGACAGGGGTTGGTGGAACCGGTCGACCTCGATCATCCGGACAATCCCCCGGTCAATCCGCAGCTTCTTGATCTGCTGGCAGACGATTTTCGAGCGATGCATTACGACATCAAAGCTTTTCTTCGGGAAATTGCCCTCACCGAAGCCTATCAACGGTCGTTTGACTTGCCACCGGACATTGCCAAGGAGGCCCGTGATGCGCACGCTCGGCGATTGCGGGTGGAGGCCGATCAGAAACGGCTTGCCGCCTCCACCGCCCAACTGGATGCTGAAATCAAGCGGGACGAGCAGGCGCTCGCCTCGCTCCGCAAAGCGGCCGACCGCCGCGGCGAAGAGCTGACCAAGGCCGAGACTAAAACGGCCGAGATCAAAAAGACCGCGGATGCGGCGGACGAAGCGGTCGCGAAGACTCAGACCGCACTGGCCGACAAGCGGGCCGCCATCAAGGCCCTGATCGAGGCCGCCGCCAAAACGCGCGATGCGGCTGCTCGTTTTCCGGCAGAAAAGGAGCTGGCCGAGGCGGCCACCAAGTTCCAGGCACGAGCCGCGTCAATCCCGGCCGAGATCAAACAGCTGACTGCGACCGCAGCCCAGCAAATGGAAATTGCCAAATCGACGGCCCGCACTCTGGAAGCCGCCCAAAAGGAGTCGTGTCGAGTCGCGGCCCTGTTCACAGCGGACAACGTCCAGGCGGCTCCGGCTGCGAGACAGCTCCAGGAGGCGGTTGCCCGGCAGCACGACCACCTCACTCAGCTCAACTCGCTGAAGCAGGCGATCGCGGCGGCCAAGTCGGTTGAGGATTACGCATCACATCGTACCGCCGCCACGTCCGCAGCAGATGCGGTCCGGCGGGCCAAGGCTCACAAAGACATCGCGCAGCAAATTGCCGCGATCCGCCGTCCCCTGGTGCCTGCTCTCGAAGACGAATTGTCATTTGTCGGAGTTTCGTTTGCCGCAGACGAACACGACGCGCGCAATGTCAAACAAGTGCTCCAGACCGCCGTCGCGGAGCTGGCGGCCACACAGCGGGAGATTTCCGAAGCCGACGCCGAGCTCCGGAGTGCGGAGACTCGCGCGAAGACCGAGCGAGCCGCGGCCGTTACCGAGCTGGCGGCCCTCTCGCGGCACTGGTCGAGCCGCTCGGCCGTCGCCCCCCTGCGGCCCCTTTCCCCGGAACAACTTGGCTGCAACGTTTTGCAGGCGTTGGGTCTCGTTGCCGCGAATCGGGCTGCAGCCGTTGCGGAACTCGAAAAACAGAAGCTCACCAAGAAGCAGCCGAGCTCCGCCGCCCCATCCAGCGCCGCACGGCCCGTCACGCAGCCCGCCACATCGGCGTACCAGGTTGAATGGCAAACCGATCTGAAACTGAGAGCTAAGCTGCAGCAGTTCGTTACGTTGTTTGGTGCGGGGGCGGGCCAGCCGCAGAGGGGATTCTTCGCCACCGTCGACCAGGCCCTGTTCTTCGCCAACGGCGGACAAGTTCGCGGCTGGCTGGCGCCGTCGGCCGGCAACCTGAGCGATCGCCTGCTGAAAATCGGCAACTCGCGGCTGCTTGCCGAAGAGCTCTATCTCAGTGTGTTGACTCGGCGACCCTCGGACGAAGAGTCCGCCGAGATCGATCGTTACCTGGCCTGCCGACCGAAGGAGCGGTCGGCGGCCGTGCAAGAAGCCGTCTGGGCCCTGCTGACCTCCACTGAATTTCGTTTCAATCACTGATCCGATTACATCCCGGTTGAAGGACTCGCCGCTATGTTCTGTAACTACGCCTGCAGTTTGCCGCAGCACTCGCTGGCCCGACGCCAATTCCTCGGCGGACTTGCCGCCGGAATGGGGGCGGCCGCCGGACTCGGGTTCCTGACCCGTCCCTCCGCGGCGGCTGAAATGACTCGGCAGCAGAAGCGGGTCATCTGCATCTACATGAATGGCGGTTTGAGCCAGCTCGAGAGCTGGGATCCCAAGCCGAAAACGGACACCGGCGGCCCCTTCCGCGCCATTGGAACGTCCGTCCCCGGCTTGCACATTTCCGAGCTCTTGCCGTCCACCGCCAAGGTGATGCACCACCTGACACTTGTCCGCAGCATCAACACGAACGAGTTCGATCATGGACTCGGCCAATACTTGATGCTCCACGGCCGCCGGCAGACGCCCGCGTCGGAATATCCGGAGTTGGGCGCGGTCGCCGCACGCGCGCTGGCCCCCGACGACAATGGCTTGCCCGGCCACGTGAAGATCTATCCGGGAGGAGCCGGCGGACGCAGTGCCGATTCGGCCTATCTGGGACCGAAGTATTCGAGCATTGTGCTCGGCGGCACTCCCCCCTCGAACTCTGAGCGGCCGAAAGGTCTGTCCGTCGCGGCCGATGAAGAGCGCCATCGCCTTCGTCGGGCGGTCAACGATCGTTTCGCCCTGCGTCGCCGCACAGCTCAGACCGACGCCTACACGCAGAACTACGAACAGGCCATCGACCTGATGAACCGCCGCGACATCTTCGACGTCTCGAAAGAGCCGGCCGCGCAGTTGGAGCGGTACGGCAAGCACGACTTCGGCCGGCACTGCCTGCTGGCCCGCCGGCTCGTCGAACATGGCGTCACTTACGT
>Ga0181532_10005999_pt1 | contig 10185 bp, 8 predicted proteins | sample PEATcosm2014_Bin_33_FD_119768 | JGI IMG/M metagenome (GOLD analysis project Ga0181532, IMG submission 119768) | Peatland microbial communities from MTU Mesocosm Facility, Houghton, MI, USA - PEATcosm2014_Bin11_30_metaG | ecosystem: Environmental > Terrestrial > Soil > Wetlands > Peat | place... | reverse complement strand
GCCACTGGGCAATGAGCCTGCTTTCCTTCAGACTCGGAGGCAGCCATACTACCGGCATCGGCCATGAGCGAACACTTTCGTTTTTCCGATCTTCGTGAGCTGCTTGCAAAGGCGAATGAAGAAAAATCTGGCGATCAACTCGCCGCGATCGCTGCTGGTTCGGAGCTTGAGCGGGTGGCCGCAAAGAGCGCTCTGGCTGATTTGCCACTGAAGGATCTGCTGAACAACCCGGTGATTCCGGCAGAGACGGACGAGATCACTCGGCTGATTCTCGAATCACACGATTCGTCTGCCTTCGAGCGAATCCGAAGTATGACCGTCGGCGAGTTTCGCGAATTCATCCTCGACAGCCGAACTACAGAAACTGACTTGAAGGCTCTCAAGTGGGGTATCACACCGGAGATGGCGGCAGCCGTAGCGAAGTTGATGGGGAACAAGGACCTGGTTCTCGCGGCGGCTAGGATTCGCAACGTTACCCGTTGTCGAAATACCATCGGCGAGCGAGGCGTATTAGGGATTCGCTTGCAACCCAACCATCCAACCGATGACATCGGCGGCATTTTGCTCAGTGCGTTTGATGGTCTGATGTACGGCTGTGGAGATGCTGTCATCGGAGTGAATCCAGCCACGGATTCCGTCTCGGGCGTTTCGGCTATACTCAAAGCGCTCGATCGCCTGATTACCGAGTTTGCCATCCCGACGCAGGCGTGTTGCCTCGCGCACATCACGACCCAATTGGCCTGTTTGGATCTCGGCGCTCCCATTGATTTGCTCTTTCAATCTATCGCCGGCACCCAAGCTGCCAACGCTAGCTTTGGCATCAATCTTGCCATGCGGCGAGGAGGGCGCGAACGTGTTCTGGAACATCACCGCTCGCGGAGTGTTCCGTGGATAGGCAACAACGTGATGTACTTTGAGACCGGTCAGGGCAGCGCGCTCTCGGCCGAGGCCCATCACGGAGTCGACCAACTGACACTGGAAGCACGAGCCTACGGCGTCGCTCGGGCCTTCGAGCCTTTTTTGGTCAATAGTGTGGTGGGTTTCATCGGTCCAGAGTATTTATACGACGAGCGCCAGATCATTCGCGCGGGACTCGAAGATCACTTCATGGGCAAGTTGCTGGGGCTGCCGATGGGTTGTGATGTTTGCTATACCAATCACGCAATCGCTGATCAGAACTCCGCCGACAATCTCATGCTTTTGCTTGCGGCCGCTGGCTCTAATTACTTCATGGGCGTGCCCGGTGCTGACGACATCATGCTGAACTACCAGTCCACCAGCTTTCATGACGCACTTGCGGTTCGCAAGCTCTTTAACCTTCGTCCTGCCCCGCAGTTCCTCGATTGGCTCGAGCGTATCGGTATTTACCGTGACGGCGAGCCCATAGCGCTGGACGCAGGTAGTCGGCAAAAGCTGTTGCACGGACTCGAAGGAGTGTTACCAACACCTGCTTCGTGGGCCAATTTGAAACATGAGTAACGACCACAATCTTGCCCCTCCTCCCACTTGGTCTGAAATCGTTCAGAAAATCCGGTCGAGCACACCCGCGCGCATCTTCGTGGCTCGAGGAGCCTCCTACAGCACACAAATGGGACTAGAGCTTCGAGCTGCTCACGCCAGAGCGGTCGATGCGGTCTGGACTGAGTTCGACCTGCAAAAGGCCCTTCCACCCAATTTCCTCGCGCAGTCCTGCCTTTTTCAGGTTTCAAGTCAGGCTGAATCGAAATCGCAGTACTTGCTTCGTCCTGATTTAGGCCGGAAACTCAGTGACGACGCTAAGAGCCTCATCGCCCAGCGCTGTCGCAAAGCGCCTGACTTCCAAATCGTGATAGGCGACGGCCTGTCTGTAGCTGCGCTGTCAGAACAGGTGCCCACTTTGTTTCCGCTTCTGCAGCAGCAAGCTAGGGCCGATGGGTGGTCGACGGGCCTCTCTTTCGCCATACGTTATTGCAGGGTTGGCATTATGAATGACATAGGTGACCTTCTCGCACCGCGCGTGCTGGTGTTGTTGATCGGCGAGCGGCCCGGCTTGGCGACCGCCGTAAGTCTCTCCGCTTATATGGCGTACTGCCCTCGCTCTGGAAACACGGATGCTGACAGAAACCTCATCTCTAACATTCACCCTCGCGGTGTTCGCGTTGAGGATGCGGCGGATCGCATCATAAACCTGGCATCTCGCATGCTGGCACTGAAACGGAGTGGCACGACCTTCAACATCACTGCCACAATGACTTAGCCGGACCGTTCGGTTCGGCGATCCAGGTGTAGTGTTGCATTTCGGACATAGGTTCGACGGCGGTTGCTCCAGGAGCAACGCAATCCATGAACATTATCTATCTCTATGCGCCTCCATCAAACTCAGGCGGCCTTACCCGAAGCCAATCATTCTTGGACGCTCGTTCAGATTCGTCCCATTAGTTGTGAGATGCGGATATTCCCAAACCTTCAGAAGCTACCGCAACACCCGTCAGGGCTCCCCGTCGTTTGGGAGCGTTCGATAGGGAAAGCTGAAATTCTTTCAACGCCTGTTTCGGCTGACCTTGTTGCAGCAGCAGGTCTCCAAGCTGCTCGCGCGCCGGAATAATCGGGCCTGGACTTACAGGGAGTTTTTCAATGGCATCTTCGTCATCGGCGGCCTTTCGGACCAGATTCCGCGCTTCATCTGCCTCGCCTTCGGCATGGGCCGACCACGCCATGACCTCAACCTCCTGAATCTTCATCTGCTTAGCCCAATACCCGCCGTAGTCCTCGCCGGAGGCGTGGAGTTGCTGTTCGAGCTGCCGCAGCTTCTCGACTTCCTGCCGCGCTCCGGCGGGGTGACCTTTCCTCGCCAATCCAATGGCACGGGCCCAGACAGCGATGGCGGTCACATGAGGTGGCGCTCCGCTGGGTGGCACGATGCTCGCAGCTTCGGCCCACTGCCGTCTTTCGACTGCAAAGCGAGCCGGCATCGCCGTCGAAGCATACGCGATTTTGAAGTCGCCCATATCCAAGTTGGACATTGCCTTGAGCTGCTGAATTACTTCGTTTGCTTCCCTTTCGCGGCCCTCCTGGAGGTAGGCATAGACGAGATAATCCATCGCGTGCAGCTCTTCTCCGATGTCACCCTGGTTTTGCGCCGCGAGTCGCGCAGCCAGATTGGAAGCGATGGAATCGTCCCACATGCCTAGGCGTGTGAAGATGTGCGACGGCATATGCACGGCATGCGGGGCGGACGGGGCGATTTTGGAGTACGCCCGTGCTGCAGCGAGGCCTTGCTGAGCCATTGCCTGATTGTCACACGCATGGATCAAATAATGTGCGAGTCCAGGGTGCTGCCGGTATTGGTTAAAGAGTGGTTCGAGAATCTTCACTGCATGCTTCTCTCTCACATGAGTCTTGTCGAACGGAGAAGCGCTAGCAAGAAGCGCGAGGGCATAAAAGACTTGCACTTCCGTGTCCCCAGGATACGCTGCCGCGAGTTCTCCCATGGCACCTTCGTATTTGGATACTCGCACAGAATACAGGACGGCACCGAAATCCCGATCGTAGAAAAGAGCGAGTGCGCGGATGAAGCCGCGTTCGAGGTCAGTGCCGCCACCGATTTCCTGCGCGTGCCGAATCTCCTCGCGACCTGCCGGGATAGTGTCCGGTCGGATGGGCGGATCCCACAGTTGGTGAAAATAAGTCATCGCAATTCCCCAGTGGGCGATCGCACAGTTGGGGTCCTGCTCCAACACTTCTCTGAACGAAGCCTCCGCGGCGGAATAGGCAAATGAGTGAAGCAACGCCACGCTTCTTTCGAAGTCTTTCTGAACTCTGGGCTTGCAAGATGTGTCGAACGAAACCACCCCGAGGTTTTCGGGCACTGCATGATCGTGGGTGCTCTGGCCGGCACGAAGCCCCGAAGTAAGGAAGAAGCAGACTAGAAACGTCGCGCGTAGACGCGGGGTCGTGAGATCAGGGCGCCTGGACGTGCGCATGCAGTCGAACTCCGTCCTTTGCAGTCAGCTCGCCATACGAGCTTCAATATTCGATCTTAGCAAAAGACTCTGGTCCCCGCTCTCAGGCGCCCCCAAAAGCGTCGTACAGGAGTCGCACAGTGCATAATCAGCCTATTCACCGTACAGCGGACGTATGACATGCCTCGAGACATAGTCCGCGACCGTGCTTCCGAGCGTGTTACCGAGGACGCAGGAAGTGCGGAAATGGATGCCGCCAAAGACGCGAGCGTCAACGATTTCTGAAACGGCGCTGGAGAAACTGGAGAAGGAACGAGTTTCGGGACGCGATTCGGAGGTAACGGTGAAGGAGGTGTTGTCTCCGAAAGTGGAGGCCAGGATGAACGCCGCGGAGCCGCTAATTGAGGAGTGGGCTGAGGGATACTCCGGAAAGGCAGGAGTGCCGGGCGGAAAGAAGTCGAGCCAAGGCTCCCAGGTGGGGTCGGCATCTGCTGGGGTGAGACCTTCGCGAATCGCGGTGATCGGTCGCCAGAAGCTGTAGCGGTATTTGGAATCCCAGCAGGCGATGACGGCGTCGGCCATGGTCACATTCAACAAGGCAAAGAGGTGGACATTCTCGTGGAATGAGAGACCGCGCTCCGCGGAAATCTGAGCGGCGACCCGGTTCCAGGTGAGCGGCGTATTACTTTGCCAAAAAAGCGCGAGCTCGGACTGATCCGCTGTCCGCGGAGAGCCAGAAAAGGCACCCATGGTTTTCGTTTCATTCAGATCCGCGGCGTACTGGGCGCTGTCAAGGGAGTAAGGGGGCGGCAAGCGGAACTGGGAGGCCCGCACGAGAACCCAAGGAGTCATGGTCGCTAACTGAGTCCCGGCTCCTGGCGCATTCGGCGGAGGAGTGGGACGCCAATAGCCAATGGCCGCAGGGGTTCCGACAATGGCGAGGACACCTTCAAATGGAGGAGGCGGTGGCGCGTTGCCGTCGGTGAGGCGCCAAGACCAGATGGCGTCGGCGACGGTTTGCCCCCAAGCGGCGCCGTCTGATATGGATTGCGCACTCTCGCTCGGAGCAAGCGCCGCCAGCGACGCGTTCACCTGCGTGGTGAGCGATGAGGCCTGCGTCGGGTATGCGTCCGAGAGGATCACATAAGCGGCTTCAATGGCTGCCGCCCGTTGCGATGCGCCGTCCGGCGCATTCGGCCACACGTGGATCGGCCGGTAGCGCGGATCAATGCCGTTGACGGCATCGAAAACCGAGGCGGATACCATCGCGGCTATGCGAGAGGTAAAAAACGGGGGGGTACCCCCCGCAAGTACCGTGTCGTTCATGATGTTGATCCACTCCAACACTGGGTCGGGCGGGGCTGCGACGGATGGGCCAGGCATCACCGAGATGCCGATGAGCAGCAGGGCGCAAACTGAGGTAATTCGAGAGAACTTTTTCATGGGATCCCTCCTTTTGGGCAAGGGCCATTTTGGATAGGACGGGCGTAGTGTCAATGGACTGCGGCTGGACTATTGCCGGACAGTTGCCGGACAGACAAGTCGATTCGGGAGAATAACGTAGGACAACCGTTTGGTACTCCGGCGAGCCGCGAAACGGAATTGCGATGACCCGCAGTAAGCCTTATAGTGCTGCCTAACCGAAGGGGTCACTGTTGACTGCCAACGCTCAAACCTCCCGTCTGGTGCGTTTTGACGAGTTTGAGCTTGACCTGCGCTCGGGCGAGTTATGGGTGCGCGGCAAGCGGGTTCGGCTCCAAGACCAGCCCTTCCAGGTGCTCCGCGTGTTGCTGGGTCGGCGGGGCGAGATCGTTACCCGAGACGAACTGAAGCAGATTCTTTGGCCGAAGGATACGTTCGTGGATTTTGATGACGGGCTAAATACGGCTGTCAGAAAAATCCGCGACGCGCTGGGAGATTCGGCGGAAGAACCTCGCTTCATCGAGACCATTCCTAGACGCGGATACCGCTTCATAGGACGGTTGGTCGAGGCCCGGCCGGGGGTCGTTCCCCTGCTGGCGGAGGAGTCGAAGGAAAGCCCTGAGCAGAAGAACGGGGGTCTAAGTACTCCGGACTCCTTTGTTTTGGCGACTCAAAAGGCTTTCCTCCCCTCACACTGGAGGGTGGTTCTTGCGGGAGTAGCCGCGCTGGCTGTCGTCTCTGTCGCTTTGGTGCTCTACCGAAGCAGCAGTACCAAGGGCGCGAAGCAGTCACCCATCAAATCGCTGGCGGTATTGCCTCTGGCGAACCTCTCTGGCGACCAAAAACAAGAATACCTTGCGGATGGGATGACTGAGGCTCTCATCGGACGCCTCTCCGAGATCCATAATCTCCGCGTCATCTCCCGGACCTCCGTGACGCGCTTCAAGGACACACACTTATCGGTACCCGAGATTGCCAGAACCCTTCATGTTGATGCCATCGTCGAAGGCTCCGTAATCCGTGACGGCAGTCGCATTCGCGTTCATGCTCAGTTGATTCGCGCCGCAACCGACGAGCACCTCTGGTCGGAAGCTTACGATCGCGAGCTGCGCGACGTGCTCAGCCTGCAGAGTGACGTGGCGCAATCCATCGCGCGAAAGGTCGAGGTTACGATCACCGGAGAGGAACACGCGAGGCTTAGCTCCGCGCGCACCGTAGACCCGGAAGCGTACGAAGCCTACTTGAAAGGCCGCTATTACTGGAATAAGCGGACCGCCGACAGCATGTCCAAAGCGGCGCTTTACTTCGAACAAGCAATAAGCAAGGACCCAGGCTACGGCGCCGCCTACTCGGGATTAGCCGATTGCAACAGTGGACTGGCCTGGCACGGGTTTATGTCCCCGGCAGAGGTGCTTCCGAAGGCGTATGCAGCAGCTCAAAAGGCGGTTGAAATCGATCCGCGCTCTGCTGAGGCTCACGCCTCACTCGCTCTGGTTCTTGATCACCAGTGGGATTGGGCTGGAGCGGAGGTTGAGTTCAAGCGCGCATTGGAGTTGAACCCTCAATACGCCAATGCGCATCACTGGTACGGCGATTATCTGTCGATCCAGGGACGGCATGATGAAGCTCTGGTTGAGGCCAAACGCGCACTCGAACTCGATCCGTTAAATCTCATGATCGGAACTTGGGTCGGTTTACGCTACTACCTCGCGCGCAGATATGACGGCGCAATCGAACAAAGCCAGACTACGGTCGACTTAGATCCGAACTTTGCGGCCGCCCACCTCATCCTCGGCGAAAGCTACGTACAACAGGGGAAGCACAAGGAAGGTCTCGATGAGCTGCAGAAAGCCGCCGGTCTGTCCGGAGATAGCCCACTATACATGGCCCAGGTCGGAGTGAGTCGAGCTATGGCTGGAGAAAAAAAGGAAGCCCTTCACGCCATTCGCGAGCTGCAAGACGTTTCTGGCAAACGTTATGTTTCGCCTTACGGTGTGGCGCAGATCTACGCCACTCTGAATGATAAACAGCAGACGTACAAGTGGCTTGAGACTGCCTATCGTGATCGTTCTGTCTGGATGTCGTATCTCGCCGTGGATCCGGTTTTCGATTCGATTCGCTCGGAAGAGCGCTTCCGGGATTTGCTTCGCCGTGTCGGTCTGCCTGCTTAGCACTTGATTCTGTCGAAGAGCGGGACGGTTGACCGGGGGACCAGCCCCGAGGTTGGGCTTCCAGCCGCATCCGCTTTCGCGGCTTGGGCTGCCAATTCTTTGGATCAGAATGAAATGCTGCAAGTCGCAATATATATGGATAGTCTTGTAAAGAAACTTGCTCCAACTCCCACCGTCGCTGAACCTAATCTAATAGAGGATACAAACTCTTTAAGTGGCCAAACATGGTCCGCAAACCCCGCTTCCATCGTAGCAGTCGCGCGGAACGCCTGGTGAATGCGGCAGAAGTTATGCCAGAAAACTGAATAGCTATCGCTGCTTTCAGATTCTCCAACTTCTTAGAGAATGCGTCGGTCAGCCGCGTAAATCTCCGCAGTTGCACCCGAATCGTTAGCATTGGCGTTCGATAGGCGGCGTACGACGATTTTAGCGCCATTCTTAACCGATTGAAAGTACACCATTTACATCGCCTCCCCCAAAGCGACTTGACGATTTATCAACTTTGATGTAATATTTGATCATAAATGGAGGTAGCCAGATGGCAACGATGCAACAGGCCGTTGTTGGGTTCTCGTGGGATTCGGCCGTCGACTTGTCGAGAAAGGAAAACCGGAACCGACTCAGTCCTGCTGCAATCAAGGGACTTCTTCGGATCGCGACACATTGGAAACTACGTGACGAAGATACCCGAGCTTTGCTCGGCGGTATGTCCAGTGGCAGTTTCTACGCGCTGAAGGCTCAGCATACCAAAACACTGGATGAAGATCAGCTCACCCGAATTTCGATTTTGATCGGGATATATAAGGCGCTGAATATTCTTTACAGCCAAAATCTCGCAGATACTTGGATAGCGTTGCCGAACACGAATCCGATGTTTGGGGGAGCCTCGCCGCTCAATTATGTGAAGAAGGGTGGCATACCTGCTTTCCTGAGAGTTCGCCAATTGTTGGACGCACGTCGTGGCGGCAGATGAAATTTCCGAAACAGATCAAGGTCGAGCGCGACAAGACTCATCGTCTTATCCCGTATCGTTACAGCGATCGTGGAAGGCCAATCCTCAATCTTCTCGCACAAGACGACAACAACCTGCTCAGTGACCTGACTGAATTGGAAGGAGCAACGAATGAGAGATTACTTGGGGAGAGTGGCAGGCTGCCAGGCGTAAGCGCTATTGAGCTGGTTTCCGGCTTCCGCCTCGCACATATAGTGAATGCATCATTCACTCACGCGTCTCCGTTGGGAGGACGGTTCAATGGTTCTGGACGAGGCGCTTGGTATGCGGGTTACGAGCTTCAGACTGCCCGAGCAGAAGTGGCCTTTCATAAAGCCGTCGAATTAAGAGAAGTCGGATGGAAAGCAGAAGAGGTCTCTCCATACATAGACTATCTGGCCGATTTCAGATACGAATTTCATGATATTCACGGAGATCCAGATTTTGCGGACTGCTTAAACCCGAACAGCTACACCGCCTCCCAAGCACTTGGGCTTAGACTGTTGACGACTGGCTCAGCGGGGATAGTGTATCCGAGCGTGCGGCACGAGGATGGCGTTTGTATCGCCTGCTTTCGTCCCCCTTTAGTATTAAATGTGCGGGAGGGGCCCATGTTGAGCTTGACTTTCAGAGATGCAGACTTGATTCCAGATCCCGACGAAAACTGACACTATGCAGCCCAGAGGTGGCCCGCTGGCGGGTAGAGTTCGTCCCCCGGGGCGTTGGTGTTCGGCATCGCAGGGCACTGGCTGGCATTCCGCAGTTGAGATGAGATTCTTCTGGGATGCAGGCCCCAAGCGGGCGAATCGACGGGCCACACCTCTCCTTCTGCTAATTAAGGAACAACATCCAGTCCGTAAGACGGATGGCTGAAGCTTCCGCCGATCTTGATGGGCAGTATCTCTCCGGCATCTTTCTTTTTTAAGAATGGCTCCACCGACTTGAGCAAAACTGATTTCACCCCCTTCGATCCCTTGGAAACCTTGCTATCGACTTGTAAGGTTCCGTGGAGATTAATCTGCTCCGTCAAGAGGTCGTATGTGCCATGCACTCTAGCAAGCGCTCCCGGAACGCTAAAGGAGAGATCTGAGAACGTCGCGGTCGCATCTCTGAGTTCAACATGTCCTTTCAGATTTTCAACGACGCCTGCCGAATCGTCGTTCACCTTCTCTCCTTGTGCCACTTGACTGAGGTTGTCAACCTTCTCCTGCGTGGTCGAGCCGCTGAAACTTGCCGCGTCGATCCCAAAATCTCCCCGCAGGTTAACCCTTTGAATAAAGTCGCGCTTCCCTGGAGGAACCAGGATTTGTATTTTGAAGTTCATCGCTCCTGTCATAGACGGACGCTCCGCCTTGGACAGGAGGAGCAACCAGTCCTGAATCCGGCCATCCTGCTCCGTCGCGCCCAGCGAAACCGTCTTGCCTTCCGAATCCGCTTTCTTTGCCACTTCGCCCTGAGACACAACCGACGTCCGCTCAAATTGAGCGTGTACCGACTGTAGAGAGACGTCACCATCCATCCCGTTCACAATCGCATGGAATTGTGTCTTTAGGTGTACCGCATGCGCGCTCCTCTTCACTTGAAAATCGGGTGCGTCGGTACTGCCTTCGATCTCGATGTGATCGAGTACCCCATTGAGCTTGCCTGTGGACGACAGAGT
>Ga0181532_10005990_pt1 | contig 10193 bp, 7 predicted proteins | sample PEATcosm2014_Bin_33_FD_119768 | JGI IMG/M metagenome (GOLD analysis project Ga0181532, IMG submission 119768) | Peatland microbial communities from MTU Mesocosm Facility, Houghton, MI, USA - PEATcosm2014_Bin11_30_metaG | ecosystem: Environmental > Terrestrial > Soil > Wetlands > Peat | place... | reverse complement strand
TTTCTTGTCGCCCGGCTTGCCGTCGGATTTTTCGGGCTCGCGCATCGAAACGCGGTCGTTGAGGCCGAGCATGACGACGACCACGTCGGGCTTCTCGGCAGAAAGGATGGCCTTCGCCGCGGCCGCCCAATCCACCGGATCGCCCTTGGGCTGGTATCGGATGAGGCCGGAGACGGTCTTGTGGCGGCGGATCACGCCCATGTCCGGCTGCTCGATGTAGGCGTCCTCAAGACCATAAGCGAGCCAGTCCGCCATGGCGTCGCCGAGCACCAGCACGTTGCGCTCAGCAACGGTGTCGCGCTTTTCCGGCGGCGGCGCCTTGGAGAAGTTCTCGATTACGCGCTTGGGTGCCTGCTGCTGGAACGGCGCGAACAGGTCGCCGCCGAACCAGCCGCCGGGTCCCCGTTGCGGGGTGGGTTGGGGCGCCGGTTGGGGCGCCGGTTGCGGCCGCGGCGGCCCGCCGAAATTGAAAAACTGAGCCGACGCCGGAGCTGCGACGCCAATCAGAAACGCGACCGCAAAGGCGACCAGCGGTCCGGTCTCCGTGAACAGGCGCAAAAAGGATCGGGTCTTTGGCATGCGGCTCAGTCGCAATAGGTCGTTTGATCAGCAAGGATAGCAACAAAATCGGGCTGCAAGCGGGCGGATTTCGGGCCCGCCGGACGATGCCACCACATGCTACCGTTAAGGACCAAAGGCAAGATCGTAGAGCACGATCCGGCCGGCTTTTCGGCCGTAATCCCGCGAAAGGCCCAAATAGGCTTACTAACGGCCGGAATCAGCCCACACGAATCAGCGCCCGCGCAGCCGCTCGAGCATTTCGGACGAGGCAAATCCGTCCGCAGGGGCCCCGATCGAGGCCTGAAAGCCACGCAGCGCCTCCCTGGTCTCGCCGCCGAAGTGCCCGTCCGGGGTGCCGCGATAAAACCCGCGCTGCGCCAGCAGTTGTTGCAGCTCCAGCCGCTCGGCGCGCGACAACTCCCGTTCCTGCCGCGGCCACGGCTGAACGAAAGGCGCCCCGCCGCGTAAGCGATCGGCGAAGTGGCCGATGGCGAGCGCATAGGCTTCCGCGGGGTTGTATTTCATGATCACGCGGAAGTTCTGCAGCATCAGAAAGCCGGGCCCCTCGGCGCCTGCCGGGGCCAGCAGATAGGCCTTTTCGCTTGAGGCCGGGAACGGCTGGCCATTGGCGCGCTTGAGACCCAAATGCTCCCACTGCGTAAACGTCATGACCTTGGCGCGGTCCGCGAGTATGTAGTTGAAGCCCTTCGGCACCACGACCTCGTAGCCCCAGGTCTGGCCGCTCTGCCAGCCGTCCTTTTTCAGGTTGTTGGCAGTCGACGCAATCAGATCGGCGGGATCGTCAACGACGTTGCGGCGGCCGTCGCCGTCAGCATCGACCGCATAGCGCTTGAATGCCGTCGGCATGAATTGGGTCGGCCCGAAAGCGCCTGCCCATGAGCCGCGCATCTGTTCGGGAAGAAGATCGCCGCGGTGAAGGATTTCCAGCGCCGAGAGAAACTCATCCCGGAAATATTTCTGGCGGCGGCCGATGCAGGCGAGCGTCGCGGTCGATTGCAGAACGCTGCGATCGCCCATTTGCGTCGAGTAATTGGACTCGATGCCCCAGATCGCCGCGATGATATAGCGGTCGACGCCATAGGCTTTCTCGGTCGCGTCAAACTGCGGCTTGTATTTGGCGAGAATCTCGCGGCCTTTGGCGAGGCGATTGTCGTTGACCAGGATGTCGAGATAATCCCAGATCGACTTGGTGAACTCCGGCTGCGAGTCGAGCAAGTCCATGATGCGCAGATCGGGGGTAAGGCCCGCGGTGAAGCGCTGGAAGCTTTCCTGCGAGATGTTGCGACGTGCGGCGTCCGGCCACATCCCGGCAACGCAATTGTCGAAATTCGCCGCCGCCTCGCGGATGGCGCTCGCCGTCATCAGCGGATGACCGGAGGCGCCGTCTTCTCCGCTCCAAGGCGTCGAGCCGCCGGTCGAGGCTGGCTGAGCCGCAGGCGCGGAGCCGGTCTGATCCGCCTTGGAGGGTTTTCCGCTAAAAATGTTGCCGAGGAAATCGAGTGGGCCGCTGGCCGACTGAGCGGGCGCCGGCGCCGACCAAAGAAGCGCCGCCGCGAGGACCGCAGCGCCTGTTCGCCTGATTGGCTGTTTCGTTTGCCGCGTCATTTCCACTTCCGCCACAAGCCGTAGGCCGACCTTCAGGTGGCCTCGCCATCGTTTCCAATAGCTTAACAAAGGCGCGTTTTTTGCGTTAGGCATTTCCAAAACGGGCAAGCGGGAAAGGAACCGAAAGGCCCATATCGGCCTTTGTTCTCGGCTATAAACCAGCTACCAAATATCGTTTTCCATCAAGCCCCCGCAAGGCAGTGCCACGCCCATGAAAATCCGCAAAGCCGTCTTCCCGGTCGCCGGTCTCGGCACCCGTGTGCTGCCTGCCACCAAGGCAATGCCGAAGGAGATGCTGACCATCGTCGACAAGCCGCTGATCCAGTACGTGGTCGACGAGGCCAAGGAAGCCGGCATCGAACATTTCGTCTTTGTCACCGGCCGCAACAAGGGTGTGATCGAGGATCATTTCGACCGCATGTACGAGCTTGACGCGACGCTTGCGGCGCGCGGCAAGAAGGCGGAGATGGAAATTCTCGCCCGCGACCAGCCCCAGGCCGGCGCCATCAGTTTTACCCGGCAGCAGGCGCCGCTCGGGCTTGGCCATGCGGTGTGGTGCGCGCGAGACATCGTCGGCGACGAGCCGTTCGCGGTCGTTTTGCCCGACGAGCTCGTGCTCAACACGCCCGGATGCCTTGCGCAGATGATCGAGGCTGCAAGCAAGCTCAGCGAGAAGTCCAACCTGATCGCGGTAGAGGCCGTGCCCGACGATCTCACCCACCAATACGGCATTTGCGGCGTCGGCAAGCGCCACGGCAAGGTCTTCGAGGTCGACGGAATGGTCGAGAAGCCGCCGAAGGGCACCGCGCCGTCGAACCTCTCGATCACCGGGCGCTACATCCTTCAGCCTGAGATCTTCAAGATCCTGGAAACCCAGGAGCGCGGCGCGGGCGGCGAGATCCAGCTCACCGATGCGATGATCGGGCTTTCAAAGACCCAAAAATTCTACGGCGTCGAATTCGACGGCGAGCGGCACGATTGCGGTTCGAAGGCCGGCTTTCTGCGCGCCAACATCGCTTTCGGCATGGCGCGTGCCGAACTGCGCGAGGGTCTGCGCGTGGTCATGATGAAGTATTCCGGGAAGTGATGGAAACCCGTCAGGCCGCCAACGACAGCTTTGTCATGCTGGCGACCACGGTGCGGTTGCGCCCGCCGGCCTTGGCCGCATAAAGTGCCTTGTCGGCCGCATTGACCATCTGGGTCCATTCGGTGCGGGTGTCGGGTATCAGGCTCGCGACGCCGATGCTGACGGTCGTGATCGCCGTATCGCCGCACCATTGCTCGACCTTCAGCCGGATCGTTTCGGCCACCAGGAACGCTTGGGCGGGCGACATGTCCGGCAGCAGCACGGCGAATTCTTCGCCGCCATAGCGGGCGGCGCAGTCGCCCGCCCGCTGCACCGAATCCGAAATGCAGATCGCAATCCCGACCAGCACCTCGTCGCCGGCCTGATGTCCGAACGTGTCGTTGAAGGTCTTGAAATGGTCGGCATCGATCATCAACAAGGCCAGCGGCCGCTTCTGGCGAGCCGCGCGCCGCCACTCGGTTTCGATGGCGGCGTCGAATTTGCGGCGGTTGCGCAAGCCCGTAAGCGCGTCAGTGGTGGCAAGCTCCTCGAGCTTCTCCTCGGCTGCGGCGCGGCGGCTGATTTCGCGCGCCAGAAACAGCGAGACGCCGAGCACGAATATGGCGAGCGCCGCCATGATCGCGCCGATCCGCGTCGCTTCGATGCGCCAGAGCCTGTAAATATTGCCCCACGGCTTGCCGATCATGACGACCAGCGGCCGCGCGCCGTCGCGCCAGACATAGAGCCGTGGCGAGTGAACCGGCGTTGCGACCCCGGAATAGGAACCGCTCGGTTCAGACAAAGCACGCTTCACGCCGGGCATATCGCCGAGATTCTTGCCGATAATATCGAGGTCGAATGGCGTTCGCATGATCACGGTGCCGTCGTGTCGGAATACCGTGATGACATCATCGGGGTCGAGGCGCAGTCGGCCGAACAGGTCGTGAAAATAGGAAAAGCGGATCGAGCCCGCGACTACGCCGAGGAAGTGCCCGTCCTCGTCCGATATGCGGCGGCTGAGCACGATGGCATAGGCGCCGTGATGCAGCGTCGGGCGGCTGATGAACAGGCCCACATCGGGCTGCTCCTGATGGACCTTGAAATATTCCTCACCGCTGCGATCTTCCGGCAGCGGATCGAGCGTCGAGGCGTCGATGATCAATTTGCCCGTGGAATCGAATACCTGAATCGCGCCGAAATGCCTGGCAGTCGCGGCATGATCGAACAGGATCAGTTGCCGCAGCGGCTTGCTGACATCGCTGATCTCCGGTGCCACCATATTGGTTGCTACCGAACGCAGCGAAAGATCGTACAGTTCGACGTTACGGCCGATATCGGTATCGATGCCGGATGCGAGATTTTCCAGCGTCTGGCGTGCCAGCTCTTCTTCGCTGCGGCGCATGTCGAGCATTACGCTCGTGCAGATCGCCGAAAAGCCCATCACGGTGAAAATAGAGGAAATGATCAGCAGCTTTGCCGATAGCCGCCAGGGCCGGCTGACCTTGTCTTTGCGCCGTCCAAATCCCATCATTCGCTCCCGAATGAATGGGGATGCGCCGGGAATGGTTGCCGTCGGCTTAAATAGCGTCCAATGGAACCATAATGCGTTAATGTTTCGTTGCTGCAGCCGGTTCGAAGCGGCACCAGCCATGCCAGTTGAGGACTCCGTGAACGATTACGACGCGCTGCGCGATTATCTGAAAGGGCAGAAGCTGCCGGAATTCGTGCTCAGCTTCGAACAGATCGAGGAGATCATCAATGCTGAATTGCCGCGCGCGGCGCAGCGCGCATCGTGGTGGGACACCTTGCGCAGCCCGCAGGAAAAGATGCCGCAGCGCGAAGCCTGCCTTGCCGGCGGCTATGTCGCAACCAGGCTCGCTGACGGAAAAAGCGTGCGGTTCACCCGGATGAAGAGCACCCGTCGTCCCCGCGAAAGCGGGGACCCATAACCACAGGGTCCCGTTGTAACGAAGGTAACCAGCCTCAACGCCGCATTGATAAGCCGCGCCGCCGCGATGAGCGCAATTGCGCTCACGCTTGGGGTCCCGGCGTTCGCCGGGACGACATCGAACTAGCTCGCCGCCTCTAACCTGACCTCGGTCAACAGCCGCATCGCGGCGTCGGCGTCCATCGGCTCGCCGAAGGCAAAGCCTTGCGCATATTCGCAGCCCAACTGGTAAAGCTCGACGGCGTCGGAATCGGTCTCGGCGCCTTCGGCCACCACGTCCATGCCGAGGTCGTGGGCGAGCGCAATGATCGATTTCAGGATCACCGGACGGGTGCCGCGGCTCGTGGTGCGCACGAAGGACTGGTCGATCTTAATGGTGTCGAACGGGAAGCGCTGCAGGTAGGCGAGCGAGGAATGACCGGTGCCGAAGTCGTCCAGCGATAGACCCGTGCCGAGTTCGCGGATACGCGTCAGCATTTGCGCCGCGTGTTCCGGGTTTTCCATCACGAGCGACTCCGTCAGCTCGAGTTTCAGCGTACCGCGCGCCACTGAGGAGCGCGACAGCACGGTGCGGATGTCGTGAATGAGATCATGCCGCAACAACTGCCGCGAGGAGACGTTCACGCTGGCAAAGATCGGCTCGCGCGAGCGCATCGCGCGCTGCCAGATCGCAAGCTGCCTGGCCGTCTGGTCGAGAACGAATGTGCCAAGATCGACGATCAGGCCGATCTCCTCGGCGATGGTGATGAACTCCACCGGCGACATCCGCCCGAGCTTGGGATGGTCCCAGCGCGCCAGCGCCTCGAAGCCGGCGATCGATCGGTCTTCCAGCCGGACGATCGGCTGATAAAGGATCGTGATTTCCTCGCGCTCGATCGCACGCCGCAATTCGCTTTCCAGCGTCAGGCGGTCGGTCTTTCGCGCGCGCATCGCCGGCTTGTAGACGTCGATACGGTCGCCGCCGATGCGCTTGGAGTGGTACATCGCAAGTTCGGCGTCCTTGATGATCTCGTCGGAGAGCTGCGTCTGCGGGTCGGAGAGCGCAAGGCCGATGGATGCGGTGAGGAAAATCTCGCGGTCGTTGAAGGCGATCGGCGCGCGGATGGTCTTGCGGATGGTTTCGGCAAAGGCGGTGATGCGCGCGGGGTCCTGCTCCGACATCAGGATCAGGCCGAACTGATCGCCGGCAAGCCGTGCGAGCGTGTCCTGCGGCTTGAGGATGCGGGTTAGCCGCCGCGCCAGCGTCAACAGGATTGAATCTCCGACCGCAATGCCGACGGAATCGTTGACCTGCTTGAAGCGGTCGAGGTCGATCACCATCAGCGTCGGTCGCAGGTTTGGCATGCTCTTGGCGAAATTGGCCACCGCGCCCAGCCGGTCGATGAACAGTTTGCGGTTCGGTAGCCCCGTGAGGTTGTCGTGCACCGAGTCGTGCAGCATGCGTTCCTCGGCGTTCTTGGCCTCGGTAACGTCGGTGAGCGTGCCGATCACCCGGGAGACCTCGCCGTCGGAGGCGACCACGGGGCGGGCCTTCAGCGCGAACCACATGAAGTGCCCATCCGGGGTACGCAGGCGGAAATCCTGCACCAGGCGGCCGCGGCGCTGGTCGAGCACGCTGTCGAGCGCCGCGCGGAAACGATCCTGGTCGAGCGGATGCAGCACCTCGAGCCACTTGGCTGCCGGGCCTTCCAGCGTGCCGCGTTTCAGGCCGAGCAGGCTTTCGGTCTCGGGACTGGTGAAGACCTTGTCGGCGGAGACGTCCCAGTCCCAGATCAGGTCGCCGGACCCCGCAAGGGCCAGTGCCCGGCGCTCGACGTCGGAAACGATGCCGGTCGTGGCGCCGCCGCCGGCAAACGCGTGCTGCATGACGGTGAAGCCGATCAGCATCACGATCAGAACAAGGCCGCCGAGCAAGGCCGGACCGACAATGTCATTGGTGACGCTGCCCGCAACCGTCATGCCGGCGGCGATCACCCAGACCACCAGCAGGAACCAGGTCGGGATCAGCAGCACTGCGCGGTCAAAGCCGTGAGTGGAGAGATAGACGATCAGCGCAAAGCCGGCGAAGGCGATCAGGACCAGCGACATCCGCGCGATGCCGGAGGCGACCGCCGGATCGAACAGCGCGAGCGCCACCAGCGAGCCCAGAAACGCCAGCCAGCCGACGGTGATGTGGGAGTAGCGCACGTGCCAGCGGGAAAGGTTGAGATAGGCGAACAGGAATACCAGCAGCGTCGCGGCCAGGATCGCTTCGCCGCCGGCGCGCCAGACCCGCTCGGCATTGTTCGACATGTCGAGCACCTTGCCCCAGAAGCCGAAGTCGACGCCGATATAGACCAGCACCGCCCATGCGAGGGCTGCCGCCGCCGGGAACATGATGCTGCCCTTGACCACAAACAGGATGGTCAGCACCAGCGCCAGGAGGCCCGAGATGCCGATCACGATGCCCTGGTACAGCGTGAAGGAATTGACCTTGTCCTTGTAGGCCTCGGGCTCCCACAGGTAGAGCTGCGGCAGTTTGTCGGTGCGCAGTTCCGCAACAAACGTAACCACGGAGCCCGGATCGAGCGTGATGCGGAAAATGTCCGCCGTCGCGCTCTCCTGCCGCTCCGGGCGATCGCCGGTCGAGGGCGTGATGGTCGCGATGCGGGACAGTCCGAGATCGGGCCACAACAATCCCGACGACACGATGCGGTAGTGAGGCGCAACGATCAGACGGTCGAGCTGGTCGTCGGTGTTGTTGGCAAGCGCAAACACAACCCAGTTCTGCCCGCCTTCGCGGGCACGGACTTCGATGCGGCGAACGATGCCGTCAGTGCCGGGTGCGGTCGAGACCTGGATGCGGTCGGTGTCGCTGCGCTGGTGATCGAGGACTGCGGTCAGGTCGATTGCGGATACGTCACCGCGCACGCTGACTGCGTCGACGGCGAGTGCCGGCGTGGCCGCAAAAATCATGAGGCCCAACGCCAGTAGCGTAAGGCACCTGATCAGACGCAATGTCGGTTCTCCGCGATCAACACCATTCGCGGGCGTCGATCACCGCCCAGCGTGCCGGATAGATGACACGAATGCGAAGGAAATCAAAGGGTTTCCGCCACGTCATCGGTTGCGAGCGTTAAAGGGACAACACAATTTTGCCAATATGCGCGCTGGTCTCCATGCGCCGATGCGCGTCCGCTGCCTTTTCCAGCGGGAAAGTGCTGTCCATCAAGGGCTTGATGCGGCCTTCTCGCAACAGCGGCATCACTTTGGCCTCGATGGCTGCGACCATCGCCGCCTTGTCCGCATTACTACGGGGCCTAAGCGTCGAGCCGGTGTGGTGCAGCCTTTTCACCATCAGCTTGGCGATATTGGTCGTGATCTTGGCGCCGCCAAGCGTTGCGATCTGCACGATACGCCCATCGGTTGCGGCGGCATCGTAATTGCGTTCGACATAGTCGCCGCCGACCATGTCGAGAATGACATTGGGACCCTGGCCCGACGTCATCGATTTGGCTGCGGCGACGAAGTCATCGGTCTTGTAATTGATGGCGTGGTCGGCGCCGAGTTTTAGACAGGCATCGGCTTTGTCCTTCGAGCCGACCGTGACGATCACCTTTGAGCCGAACGCTTTCGCAAGCTGGATCGCCATGGTGCCGATACCGGACGAACCGCCATGGATCAGGATCGTTTCACCCGGCTGAAGACGGCCACGCTCGAACACATTGTGCCACACAGTCATCAGCGTTTCCGGCGTCGCGCCAGCTTCAAGGATCGACAGTGCGGCGGGCACGGCCATCGCCTGCGCGTCCTGCGCGATGCAATATTGGGCGTAGCCGCCGCCGGCAACAAGCGACATCACCTTGTCGCCGAGCTTGTGCTTTCGAGCTCCCTCGCCAAGCGCAACCACTTCGCCCGCGACCTCAAGGCCGGGCAGGTCGCTCGCGCCGGGCGGCGGCGGATAGGAGCCCGCGCGCTGGGCCACGTCGGGCCGGTTAACACCGGCGGCCATCACCTTGATCAGGATTTCGTTGGCCGCAGGCATCGGCACCGGCCGGGTCTCGGGCAGAAGTACCTCCGGACCGCCGGGTTTGCTGATGCCGATGACGGTCATTTGCGAAGGGATTTTTTCCATGATTTGTCCTCGGCCAAGCGCTAAGATTTTTTGGAAGAGGCACCTGATTAGCTACCGGCGTCCGGCGTTGCAACCGGTCACCGCAGCGGGGAGCAGGCAAATGGCCATCGAAGACGACGACAAGCCGCGAAAGAAGATCACCCATGAGATCGGGCAAGACCTGTCGCTGCTGTCGGTCGAAGAATTGACCGAGCGCATCGCGCTTCTGAACGGGGAGATCGAGCGGTTGCAGGCGGCTGCGGCGAAGAAGCGTGCTTCAAAGGAAGCCGCCAACAATTTCTTCAAGTCGTGAAGTCTCATGTCCCGGACGCGGTGCAGCGCTTCTTCAGCGATGCGCCGCAGAGCCGGGACCTACGTGTCTTTACAGAGTGGGCCCCGGATCAGCAGCGCGGCACTTCGCGCCGCACTGCGTCCGGGGCACAAACCGGCACTCGGCCAATGACCGACATGGCAAACAAAGCCTGAAAAAATCCGCTCGTTTACGATCGATTAAGCTTTCTCAGGTATGACTTGCAGCGTCCTCTTTGGACACCGAGTGGCTCCTGTCCACTCTGTTTGACGCCTCCCTGTTATCAACTTCAAAAGCCGCCGGAAACGGCGGCTCTTTTTTTGGGCGTCTGCGCCGGGCCGCCCCCGGCTGGAAACCATAAGAAACCATAAAGAGTCTTGCGGCTGGACTCTCGTCCAGGACCGCGCAATGATTTGTTCATCATAACCGCCGCGCTTTTGGGCCGGCGGGGGTAAATAGTGGCGTGAGGCGTTAACCATGTCGGACCGTTCGCAAGGCGAAACCGCTCTAGTGCAATTCAGCGAGCGGCTGACCAATTCCGCGGCGTTCGGCACCCTGTTTCGGGAAGGCATGGATCTGGTCGAGGAGA
>Ga0181532_10005988_pt1 | contig 10198 bp, 9 predicted proteins | sample PEATcosm2014_Bin_33_FD_119768 | JGI IMG/M metagenome (GOLD analysis project Ga0181532, IMG submission 119768) | Peatland microbial communities from MTU Mesocosm Facility, Houghton, MI, USA - PEATcosm2014_Bin11_30_metaG | ecosystem: Environmental > Terrestrial > Soil > Wetlands > Peat | place... | reverse complement strand
GTCACGATGTTTGCGTATCAAGCGGCGCGCACCGCGACCTCGGCGCTCTCGACCGAGTTGTTTCCGACCTCGATTCGAGCAACCGGATATGGTCTGTGCGTGCAAGTCATTGGGCAGATCTGCTGGATGCTGTCGCCGGTCGTGATCGGGCTGCTCTCGGGGCGGCTGGGCGGCTTGGGCAACGCGGCGTCGTTCTTTGCAGCGGGCCCGATCCTTGGCGTCGTGATCGTGCTGTGGTTCGTCCCCGAGACTCGCGGCAAGACACTGGAGGAACTCTCGCCGAGCATCGGAGAGACGCCCCCAGCCACCGCTGAATAAATCGATCGCCGATTGCGCCAGCCTGATCGCATCCGTGCGCGCCTTTTGAGTGCGGGATTGCGCTTCCGTTCTAAACTGCACTCTGTTACGCCTCGCTCATAATGTAATTGCCTGAGGAGAAACACCGTGGATTTTAATATTCCCGCCGATATCATCGCCTACCTCGCCGAGCTGGATGCTTTCATCGAGAAGGAGATCAAGCCGCTCGAACGCGAGAACGACAACATCCGTTTTTTCGATCATCGCCGCGAATGGGCGCGCACCGACTTCGAGCGCGACGGACTGCCGCGCCATGAGTGGGAAGCGCTGCTGGGCGAGATGCATCGGCGCGCCGACAAGGCGGGGCACTATCGCTACGCGCTGCCCAAAGAATACGGCGGCAGGGACGGCACCAACCTCGCGATGGCGATCATTCGCGAGTACCTGGCGGCCAAGGGACTCGGGCTGCACAACGATTTGCAGAACGAAAGCTCAATCGTCGGCAATCTGCCGACCGTGCTGATGTTTCGCGACTTCGGCACCGAGCAGCAGAAAAAAGAAGTTATTCCCAAGCTGCTGGACGGTTCGATGAGGATCGCGTTCGGACTGACCGAACCCAAGCACGGTTCCGACGCGACCTGGATGGAGACACGCGGAGTTCGCGACGGCGATCAATGGCGAATCACCGGCGCCAAGATGTGGAATACGGGGCTGCATGTCGCCACGCATGATTTCGTGTTCGCACGGACCAGCGGCAAAGATGGCAGCCCGCGCGGCATCACTTGCTTCATCGTTCCGACCAAAAGCGCAGGCTTCAAGGTCGAAGAGTATTTGTGGACGTTCAACATGCCTACCGATCACCCGCGCGTCTCGCTGACCGACGTCGCGGTGCCGGCCGACTCAATTCTTGGCGATCCGGAAAACGGGCTGGCGGTGGCGCAGCATTTCGTTCACGAGAATCGCATTCGCCAGGCGGCGAGTTCGCTGGGTGCGGCGCAATATTGCATCAACGAGAGCGTGAAATACGCCAAGGATCGCAAGCCGTTCGGAAAACCGCTCGCGAGCAACCAGGCGATTCAATGGCCGCTGGTCGAGCTGCACACCGAAGCCGAGATGATCCGCAATCTCATCCACAAGACCGCGTGGCAGATGGATCAAATGTCGAAGCCCGAAGTTGCGCTCAAACTTTCCGACAAGGTCGCGATGTGCAACTACCGGGCGAACCGGTTGGTGTGCGAAGCGGCGGACCGCGCGATGCAGGTGCATGGCGCGATCGGGTACTCGCGGCATAAGCCATTCGAGCACATTTTCAGGCATCACCGGCGCTATCGCATCACGGAGGGCTCGGAGGAAATCCAGATGCGACGCGTGGCGCAATATCTGTTCGGATTTTTCAAAGACAGAAAGCAGGCCGAAGAATAAGACTGAAGCGTTCGATTCAGCTTCAGCCTGCTTTGACAATTTGGACAACCGTTAAGAAATGGGCGCGCGCTGTATGCGCTGGCGCTGCTCAATGCTCACGTTTCTGGACGATGATGACTGCGACGATTCAGGCCTAATCTACAAGTGTATCGAGCGGGTCCAGTTCGACGTCTTATAGGTGAGGCTAATGAAAATGAAGCGCAAGATTTTGATGTTGTCGGCGCCTTTTCTAGCGCTTGGAATGCTGGCGCTTCAAGGGTGCTACGGTCCTGGATACGGCTACGGTGGTGGATATGGATCTCCTGCATATTCCAGCATCGGCATGGGTCCGTCATACGCGTATGGCGGGGGATACCCTGTGTATGAACCTGGTTTCCGAGGCGGGTACGGCGGATGGGGCGATGGATGGTACGGTGGCCATGATTGGAATCATGGCTTATATCGCGACGCACATGCATTCACTGGCGGACATAGCGTCGGTGGCAATGCGCTGGCTGGTGGGCATTCATTTGGCGGTGGTCGTTCTGTCGGTGGCAGCGGGCATGCAGTTGCAGCGCATGCGGGTGCGGGACACGGAGGCGGCGGACGCGGGGACGGTCATGGTCGCAGTTGACTGTTGCGAGTGAAGCCCTCCATGGTCTTCTGAATCACGCGCCGGTGCTTGCCTCGGCGCGTGATTGTATCTGCATTTTGCTTTTATTACCGGCCAATTTTTTCCCGCACGGCCCTTATAACCCGAAATGGAGGGCCGTGCGCCGATTCCTCAAGGTCCCAACTTGAGCGGCGTCTAATGTATACGTCGTAAGGTTTATCGACAGCGTAAGCGCCACGCCGGAAAACGTCGATGACTCTTTGATTTATGGTGAGCGTGAAACAGGCACGGATGTTGGAAACGTCGCTCGTGTCACAAGCACGGGGCAGGGCGCTTCCCGAATGACACGTTCGGCGATGCTCCCTAAAGCGAAATGCTTGAAACCGGTGCGCCCGTGTGTAGCTATTACGATCAAGTCCACTGCGAGCTCGCGAGCAACTCGCACGATATCGATATCAGGCGCTCCCGTCCTGACATCGATTACATATTGCACTCCTGCAGTCGTCGTGTCTTTGGCTATTTGCACGAGCTTGGCTCTGGCTTCCTTCTCCCAACGAGGTTCGGCATCAAACGGAAGCGGGACGTCCATATCCTGGGTAGGCACCCTGGCAATGTGCAATATGTGAAGCGTGGCGTTGTTCTCCTTGGCTAATGCGCTCGCCAGAAGCAATGCGGCCGTCGAAGTTCCATCGAAGTCAAACGCACACAATATCTTGGTATATTTCAGCATAACGTCCCTTAGGATGCGGAGGCTCGTTACAAATTGGCTATTGCCGCTGGAATTCCGACAGCGACCGGCCTGTCGCTCTGTCAACCGCTGCCTTAGTGATAGAGAATCCATAGAGAGCGTCGGCGTACCCAGCATCGTCATAAGTATAGTTACGTTGCGCATCTTCTAGTTCGATAATGCTCGTTAGCCCTGCTTCGTAGCGCTTCTCCGCGAGTTCCAGTTCCGCGCGCGAGGCAGCAAGTGTCTTTTCCGCGCGCATGATGCGTTGAAGAGAAGCCTGCCAATTGAGAAATGCGGTATGAACCTGCAAGATTATTTCCTGCCGCAGGTCTTCGATCGCGCGAAGGATCGCGTGTTGCCGAAGCCTGGTCTCTGCAATTTGATCACTGGTAAGAAAGCTGTTGAAGATTGGCCACGTGACAACTATTCCGGCGTTGAAATTGTTCACAGCAGGAGTCCCGGTCCCCAACGCCGAGTATCCGCCTACAGCGTTGACAGTAGGATAGTAGTCACTCTTATACTGGACGATTCTCGCTCCCATCGCCTTTGCTTGATCCTGAAGCGCCGTCAGATCGGGTCTGGCCCGAAAAGCGGTGTCAAGCAAAACCTGCAATGAATCCTTAACCGGATAGTAAGTTAAGATGTCCGCCGGTTCGTATGCAGGCGCCGAGTCGCTCAGCCCCAAAGCATTGTCGAGGGCAACCTTTGCATCTTCGTGATCATTGCGCGCATCGACAAGATGCAATTGGGCTCGCTCGACCTCGGCTTCCGTTACATAGGTATCGATCTGTGGCCGCAGACCGGCATTAGCCTTAACCTGCGCCTCGTGCAGGTGATACTGGCGCTGCTCCACTGCTTTCTCGTAAACCCCGATCAATCGTTTCGCCTGCAGCAACGCGAAGTATCGTTGAGAGACTTCGAAGATCAGATCGAGCTCGGTGAGCTGTTGATCGGCAGCCGCGGCAGCGGCCTCAAACTGACGCTCCGAAACAAAGCCATGCCGGCGGCCGAAGTCGACAAGAAACTGGGAGAGCGCCACGCCCCCCATGTAGTTATTGCTGGTGTCCGAATTTTGCGAAACATCATTTGAAGGCAGGTTGTGATTTGTTCCAGTCAATCGCGGAAATGCTCCGTCGGGATTGTAGTAACTTGCATTGCCGATGCCGTTGTCGGTGCTGCGCAGATATTGTGCCGCGCCAAACAGTTGCGGTCCCAGGTATGATTGCGCCTGGCCGATCTGCTGCTGTGCGGCGCTGGTGTTGTCCGCTGCTTCCTGCAGTCTTGGGTGATATTTCAGAGCGATCGCGATTGCATCCTTGAGCGTCAATTGGGAGCCTGGCGGAATCGGCCCTCCGGTGGAGTTGGTGGGCTGGGATTGAGCTGTTACGCTGAGGGTCGAGGGGTTGACAGTCGACGAAGTCCCTAGCGGCCAGTTCTCTCCAGGCATCATTGGCGTCCCGGGGGCGGATGCCGTAGCTTGCGCATCACCGGGTATCCCCGCCGTGGGGCCCGCTGCATCAGCGACTCGATGCGCCGAAAGGAGCACGCATGCGCAAAGAACCAGGATTCGTGAAGATTCCATTGTCAGATTACCTGCCTGTTCCACCATCGATGTTGCGTCGACTCTTTGGTTTGTTCAGCTCAGTCGGAACTCTGAACCGATGACGATGTAGCCTGCATATCTCCGTTCTGGATCCGGCAAACTACCTGCTGTCCCGAAGTGAGAGTGTTGCTGTAGGTTGCGACTACCAGTGATTGGGCGGACAGGCCCGACGTTACTTCGACATAGGCGCCACTGCTTATTCCGGTGTTCACTGGAACTTCGACAAGACGACCGTCGTTCACGATCAACATGCGCGCCGAGTCTCCCGATCCGTGAATCGCTGAGGCCGGGACACTCAAAGCGTTAGGATGCCGGACCAGCTCGATAGTGACGTGCGCATAGCTCCTCGGGTAAATTATGCGTTTCGGATTGTCTATGTCGATCTCGGTCAGCATTGTCCGTGTTGCGAGGTCGAGCGACGACGCATATCTGGCAACGGTGCCTTTGAATACTCGATTGGGAAATTCATCGAAACGCAGCGTCGCCGGGGTCCCAAAATGGATGAACGGATATGAAGCTTCCGGAACGTAGGTATAGATACGCAATTTATCTATGTCGGCAAGCGTGAGGATCGGCCCGCCGCCCTCGCGGTGTCCTCCGGCTCCCTCGGTAGCTCCCGGGGAGATCAACCCCGAGGTCTCATCAACCCCAAGGTCACCGCCACCGGCGCGGATCAGCGCCCCGGGATCGGCGAATCGGCCTGTGATTACTCCATCGAAAGGGGCGATGATTTTGGTATATCCGAACATGGTCTGCAGGGTCGCTACCGCGGCCTGAGCCTCGCGATACTTCGCGTAGGCCATATCGACGTCTTGCTGTGAGATTAACCGTGAGTCACTCTGCTGAACCTTCTTGAGACGATCGTAAGTTATGCGCTCGATTTCGAGGCTCGCCTGCGACCGCACCAGGTTCGACTGCAGTTCCGGTACTTCGATTTCGGCCAGTACCTGACCTGCCTTCACCGAGTCGCCTTTGTCGACGCTAATAGTCTTCAAGTATCCTGTGACCTTCGAGTGAAGCGCGGCTTCATAGAAACCCACTACATCGCCTGGCAAGTCGATAATCTTGGCTATCTCACCACGGCGCGGATGGACAACGTCCACCGTGGCTCGTTGAGGTGTTGTCAGAGTAGCCGGCGTATTGCACCCGCCCGCCAAAAAAACGGCGATCGATAAAATAACCCTTACCGCCCAACCAATACTCCTCACTGCTCTACCTCGTTATTGTCGCGGATCACGCACGTCAGTATTCGCGATCAAGACCGCACTCACGCAAGCGACCGCCCCCTATGCTGACTTCGTTGCGTCGTCACCGATTATCTGCCGCCGCTCCGTTGAAAAAAATCATGGCCATCGGCGTCAGTTCTCGTTGGGCGCCTGAACGGCCGCCGCCTGTTGGATCCGCCGATAGAAGAACTCGTAGACACAGGGGACGAGGAACAGCGTGAGCCCGGTGGAAACAATGAGACCACCTACTGCCGCCCTTGCCAGAGGAGCTGAAGCTTCAGATCCTTCGCCTAGTTTCAGCGCGATCGGCATCAGGCCGGCCACTGTCGCCAAGGCGGTCATCAAAATTGGTCGCATTCTTATGCGGGCCGACTCGACCGTCGCGCGTCTTAACTCTTGTCCTTGGCGACGTCGTTCGTTGGCGAAGTCTACGAGCAAAATCGAATTCGACACAACGATGCCGACCATCACGATGATCCCCATGAATGACTCGATGTTGAGCGTGGTTCCGGTTAACCAAAGCGTCCAAATGACTCCTATCAGGCCCATCGGGACCGCGAACATGATGATGAGGGGGTCCAGGAAAGACCGAAATTGAGCCACCATCACCAAGTATAGCAGAATCACCGCCAGCGAGAGTCCGAAGCCGAAGCTAGAGAAGGATTTGTGCATCGAGCTTACCGCGCCACGATACCTAACAGACACTCCAGGAGGCAGGGTCATCTTGCTCACCTGGTCCTGAATCTTTTCCTGCGTGCCACCCTGATCTTCGGTGCTGGGCGCGACGAGCAGATCGACAACACGTTGAATGCTGTAGTGATCTGCTTCGGAAGGGTGGAATTCGGGAGAAATCGACGCCACATCTCGTAGCAAGAGACTCTGCGCGTGCCCGGTTTCCTTGTTAACGGTCTCGATTGGAATGTTCTGGAGGACCTCCAGAGAATCAAAGCCCTTGTCGGAACCTGGATACTGCACCGTGAGAAAGTAGTCGTCTTTGTTTGCGCGATCGATCCAGATCGATGGCTTGATATACAGGTTTGAATCGAGCGCGGTGATCACATTCGATATGACTTCCTGCTGTGCAACGCCCAAGCGCGCCGCTCTGACGCGATCGACTTGTATGTTTAGCGTCGGATAGTTCGACTCTTGTACGATGAAACTCTGCGAAACCTCCGGCAAATGGTTAATTCTCTCCTCAAGTTCCTTTGCCGTCTTATTGAGCTCGCTAAAGCTGTTACCGGCAAACTGAACATCGATCGAGGCCATCATCCCGAGATTGAGAACCGAGTCGACTATGCTTCCCGAGGAAAACAGGGTCCGGGCGTCCGGAAGTTGTGCAGGCAGAAGTTGCTTCAACTCGGCTACGTAGTATTTGGTCGGACGCCGGTGACCGGACTTGAGTGCAACCTGAATGAAACCTGAGTCCTGGGCTGCGTTAGGTGAGTAAATCGCGGATATGCTAGGAGCAATTCCGATATTCGAAACGACCATGTCGAGGTCATCTGGTGGAATCACCTTGCGGACGATGACTTCGATTTGACGCGCCATATCAGTGGTCAGTTCGATACGAGTGCCGGCTGGCGCGCGAAAATGGATCGTGAAGGTTCCGGCATCGGTCTCCGGAAACAGTTCGGTACCGAGATGCGGATACATCGCGAGGCTGACTATGAACAGGATCGCGACGCCCACGATGACCACGGATTTGTGGCCCAGCGCATTTTCAAGAAGACGTTCGTATCCGGAGGCGAAGCGCTCATATGCGCGATTGAAGGCCGCGAATACACCGGATGTTTCGCCATGTTCCGACGCGAGCGCCTGTTCGCTGGTAAGAAAGCGAGCGCAGTAAAGCGGTATTATGCTCATACTGACCAGGTACGACGCGGCCATCGATAACACTACCGCCAGCGCCAGTGCACTGAAAAGATACTTGGCGACTCCAAAGAGAAACATGACTGGGAAGAAGACGATGCAGGTAGTTATCGTCGAGGCGAGAACTGGCAAAGCGACTTCCTCAGCGCCTTCTCGTGCGGCCGCTTGCGGCTGTTTGCCGTCTGCCAGATGGCGATTGATGTTCTCGAGCACAACCACCGAGTCATCGACCAGCCGGCCGATCGCAAGCGCGAACCCGCCAAGCGTCATGATGTTGATGGTCGAGTTATTGATATAGAGACCGAATCCACCGGCCAGAATGGAAAGTGGGATCGACAGAAAGATCGCAAAGGTCGATCGGAAGCTGCCGAGAAATATGAGAATCACAAGCGAGGCCAGAACCGACCCGGATATAGCCTCATGTTCCAGGCTAGCCACTGCTTGCCTGACGTAAATGGACTGGTCGAAGATGGTTCTAAGCTTCATCCCGGCTGGAAGGCCGAAGACCTTCGGAAGCAGTTGCTTGATGCCATCCACCACGGAAATGGTATTCGCGCCGACCTGCCGGAGAACCGGGACATATACTGACGGTTGCCCGTTAATGAGCACCTTGTTGTACTGAATTTGAGATGAGTCTTCGACCTTGGCGACATCGTCGATTAGCACTGGTGCCTGACCACGTCCGATCTTCACGGGTACCTGGCCGATATCGGGCACCTTTTCGATCATGCTGTTTGAGTAGATGTAGTAATCTTTGGATCCTATCTTGACGTCACCTGCGGGCAAGATGAGGTTGGAGGTATCGAGAGCATGGACGACGTCCATCAACGACAGGCCACGCGCTTGCAGCGCTTGAGGATTTGCGTACGCCATCACCTGGCGAAATTTCCCGCCAAAGGGAATCGGCGCGGACGCGCCCGGCACCGTAGCGAGCTGGTTGCGAATGTTGTAACGCGCTTGATCCTCGAGCTGCGTCTCGTCATAACCCTTCCCCTCAAGGGTGACCAACACCACCGGCAGAGAAGATGCGTCATACTGCAGCACCAGCGGTGGAAGCGTGCCCGGGGGCATGATTCCGAGATCAGCCATCGCCAGCGTTCCCATCTGCGCAGCGGCAGACTCGATATTGGTGCCTGGCTGAAAGAACACTTTGATGATGCTCACGCCTGACAGTGAACGCGACTCTATATGCTCAATGTTACTGCCTAGTGTAAAAAATCGCTCGTAACGGAAGGTTATGTTGTCTTCCATGTCAAGCGGCGGCATGCCCTGGTAGAAGGTAGCCACCACAACCGCGGGGATTTTAATGTCGGGGAAGACGTCTACGGCCATCCGCGAAAACGCGGTTACACCCAGAATCACGATCACAAGCGCGCCGACAATGATTGTGTACGGATTGCGCAGCGAGAAACTTGGCACGATGCAAACTCCCGATCCCCGGCTAAGTGCTTGCGCCGGCGAATCTTAAACTTGACCACAACCGCCCGCGAATACTTGCTCGCGGGCTAGCGAATCACGGGTATAAGGTTTGCTTAGAGCGGGTCTTGGCTTTCCCCGCGCGGGGGAAGCAATTTGTATCGTCTTACTATTGGTCGTACGGAAGGAGTTGTAATTCTGAAACTCAGTGATGGTGTCGCGGACTGATCGTCCGTTATAAGCTTCAGATACTGCGGTAATGGAACGCTATTTGCCTCACATCCAGCCTTGAGATCGGGCAGACGCGACGAATCATTGGTGAACCGCTGTGACCCGGTGAGAGTTGTGCCCTCGGTCGATCCGCAGGAGACGCGTAAGTGCGTACGCTGCAATCGAGGCGTGAAGGCCACTATGCTCAATGCGACAAGAATCGTGGCAACCAGTTGCAAATGTCGGCGGGGAAGTATCACTCGAAACGGTATTCTAGCGTACCGCAGTTTGAATGCAAGGGGATACAAATTTCCTTCGTGTCCGCGAAGATTCCAGATTCAGCAAACGACGGTTTGTAATGCGTTCGCCGCGGAGTCAGCACACAAAGGTTATGTCGCGAGTCGCATTGCCCGCGTCCGCGCCGGACATATCGTCAAAATCGTTTCATCTGGATTTCCCTTCATTGCAGGCTGACGCGATTATCACACTCGACGATTGACAGCATCTTCATGTCAAATCCCGACTTCTGCAGGTTCCTAACAGCCTGCTATGCCTGAATGTGAGTCTTGTAGATGGCTACAACCGAGTCTATTTTCGTCATGACGTAAAGCCCTTATCCTTCTGTTTGACCAACCGAATCGTTTTGTGACGAGCTACCGTCAAGGAGCGAGCCATGGTCGCATACAGATGAACACTCCAAGCGGAGTGTCACGTACAGTGCCATCAAAACGACAAAGCGGCTAGTTACCTGAAGAACCGATAGCGCCGATCGCTGGCTGAGCGTGGCTGTGAATCTGCTAACATGAGGTCGCGAAGCTGCTCGTTGTATCACC
>Ga0181532_10005986_pt1 | contig 10201 bp, 7 predicted proteins | sample PEATcosm2014_Bin_33_FD_119768 | JGI IMG/M metagenome (GOLD analysis project Ga0181532, IMG submission 119768) | Peatland microbial communities from MTU Mesocosm Facility, Houghton, MI, USA - PEATcosm2014_Bin11_30_metaG | ecosystem: Environmental > Terrestrial > Soil > Wetlands > Peat | place... | reverse complement strand
GCCCTCACCTTTTGTCCTCTCCCCCCAGGAGAGGAAATAGCTTTCGATTGCTTCTGGTTTTGCGGATGAGCGTCCGGCCAAGCCAGTCGTATGAATTTTCAAAGGAGCGGCGAACGATTCTCCTTCTTGTCCCTCGCCCATCGGATGGGAGAGGGTAGTCCCGCCTTTGCGGGACCGGGTGAGGGAATGAGTTTGGGCCGGGGTGAGGGCGGATGTCATCCTTGCTTCCCTGATGTCGTGGCTGCATCCGAAGAGTCCGGTTTCACGCCCCTTCATCCATTGAAAACATCGAAGAACCCTTTTTCGTGAACAATCAGGACTGGAATCGTGAGTGGATCCGTGAACAGCGTTCTCGAGAGGCACGGGGAAACAAACGTCATCGTCGCGCCAATTAAAATCAAAAATATTTTCATAATTATTTAGACGGTTTACAGCGTAAAATGCTCTAGCCACTTCCAATTTCTGACAGGCGCTGAATTTTCAACGCCTTGCCGCTGGCGTCATCAATTTCAATCACAGCGCCGTGAAGCAGGACGCGGTCTTTGGCCACTTCAAACCGTTGGGGCATGTTGGTGAGAAACCGGCGGATGACCGGCTCGATTTCGCGGCCCAGAACGCTTTCGTGCGGGCCGGTGAAGCCGGCGTCGGTCAGATAAGCCGTGCCGCCGGGGAAAATCTGCTCGTCCGCCGTTTGGACGTGCGTGTGCGTGCCCACCACCGCGCTCACCTGGCCGTCGAGAAAACGCGCGAAAGCAATCTTTTCCGAGGTCGCCTCGGCGTGAAAATCCACAAGGATGATTTTCGTCAGTTCGCGCAACCACTTGACTTCTTCAGCCGCGAAGAGAAACGGATTTTCGAGCGGCGGCATGAACGTCCGGCCCTGCACATTCAAAACGCCGACTGAAATCGGACTTTGGGCCTTGGACTTCGGACTTTGGACTTCAAAAACGCCGGCACCCTGTCCCGGCGTGCCGGGCGGATAATTCAACGGACGCAGGAAACGTTTTTCGTTGGCGAGCAATTCCATGACATCCTTCTGGTCCCACAAATGGTCGCCGCTGGTGATGACGTCCACGCCGGCGGAAAAAATCTCGTCGGCGGTCTTGGGCGTAATGCCGGAGCCGCCGGCGGAGTTCTCGCCGTTGGCGATGACGAAATCGAGCGCGTGCTGCTCGCGCAGGTTGGGCAGAAGGGTTTTGACCGCGTTGCGACCGGGTTGGCCGACGATGTCGCCGATGAAGAGCAGTTTCACACGGACATTTTAACCGCGAAACAAGCGAAAGACACGAAAGAAAAAACGCAGCAATGGACGTAATTCCGCTCTGAGAAGTATGAGCCGACTGACATCGGCTGCTAAAGCGCGGCGAGCACGCCAATCATCACGGCAAGCAGCCAGATGACGAGCACTGCGCCGGTCTGGGTCATTCCCGTTCGCACGAGCCGGTGCGAAAGATGGTTCGTGTCCCCGATCCAAAACGGTTTGCGCGTGCGCGTCCGCAAAATCACGACCCACGCAAGGTCGGCCAGCGGCACAGCCAGCACCAGCAACGGCGAGAGCACGGCCAGCGGTCGCGGATTTTGTTTCGTGTAAAAGTGCGGCAGAATGGCCATCACCGCGAGCAGATAACCGACGAGATGGCTCCCCGCGTCGCCGAGAAACGCGCGGGCGTTCGGAAAATTCCAGGGCAGAAAACCGAGCAACGCGCCGCACATCAAAAATCCCGTCAGGGCGACGAGGTATTCGCCGTTTGACGCGGCAATAATGGCGAACAGCAACGCGCCAATTGTGCCTAGTCCGGCGCACAAGCCATTCATGTTGTCCATGAAATTGAAGGCGTTGATGACGGTGAGCAGCCACAGAATCGTGATGGCGTAACTGAAATAAATGTTCGGTACAAAGAGTGTGATGCGTTTGCACGCGGCGGCGACGGCAATGGCGACGAGCAACTGGCCGGCGAATTTAGGCAGCGGTTTCAATTCGTGTTTGTCATCCAGCCAGCCAAGCACGGTGATGGCAATCGCGCCACCGGCAATAACGGCAAGCTCAAGAGCGCGGCGTTCCAGACCATGCGCGATGGGAAGCGTTTGGGACGCGACGTTCACGCCGAGCTTTAGCACAATGGCGCCGGCCGCCAGCGGCAGCAAAATGCCGGTGAGCACGGCAAAGCCGCCCGCCAGCGGGATTGGCGCGTCGTGGATTTTGCGCTGGCCGGGATCGTCCACGAGATTGACGTGCAGGCACCATTTGCGCCAGAGCGGCAGTGCAAGCAGCGTCGTCAAAAACGCGCCCGCAAACGCGGCGAGAAAAAAGTTAAATGGAAAAGTCATGGTTGGAGTTCAGGCTTTAGCCTGCCCCGCGCGACGAACAAGCTGAAGCGTGAACTCCAACCCCCTCGCCGGCCAGTTTCAAATAAAGATTGTAAATGGCGTCCACCATTCTTTCGACGGCGAAATTTTCGCGGACAAAGTCCCTGCCGGACTGGCCCAGCTTTTTACAAAGCACAGGATCATTCGCGAGTTGGAGCAAATGATTGGTCAAGCCGGTCAGATCGCCGGGCTGAACCAAAAATCCAGTCCGGCCATCGAAACAAACTTCGCGTGCACCATCGCAATCGTAAGCGACGACAGGTCTGGCGGCGGCAAGCGCCTGCGGCAGCGCGCGCGGCAAACCTTCGCGCATCGACAGGTGCACCAGCGCGTCCATGATGCCAACCAGGGAAGCCATTTCTGCAGGCGGGATGAGGCCGGTGAAAATGAAATGGCCTTCGAGGCCGGGAGACTTTGCAAGACTTTCAAATCGCCCGCGCCATTCGCCGTCGCCGACCAGCAGAAATTTGATTTGCGGGCAGCGGCGGACGAGTTCGGGCGCGACGGCGAACAAATCGTCATGGCCCTTCAGTTTAAACAGCCGCGCGATTTTGCCGACGACGAAATCGCCGGGCTGCAAACCGAATCGCGCACGGATGGCGGGGTCGTTTTTCGCCGCGAGAAATGGCTCCAGCGGAAAGCCGCTGAAAATTTTCGTGTATCGTTCCGGCCGGCCAATGCCGGCGGCGAGGTATTGGGCTTTCATCGCATCGGCGACGACGATGAAGTGTGTCGTAACGCGGGCGGCATGTTTTTCTGCGGCGCGGAAGACAAAGTTGGCGGCGGCGTTTTGAAAATTTCCGAACGACGGGCCGTGGATGGTATGGATGATGAGCGGAACCCCGGCGCGTTTTGCGGCGAGGCGGCCGAGAATGCCGGCCTTGCCGCTGTGGGTGTGAACGATGTCGGGCCGGGTTTGCCGGAGAATTTCTGTGAGCCGGCGCAGGGCCATCCAGTCCTTCCACGGATGGACGGGGCGGACCAGTTCGGGGACGCGATTGAGGATTCCGGGCGCGCGGGCGAATTCGGATTCAAGCGAGCCTTCGGGACCGGCGGTTGGACCGGAGATCAACTCAACAGCGACGCCGGATTTTTGGCGCAGGCCGAGGACGGTGGCGACGGTGTTCTCCTGTGCGCCGCCGACAACCAGCCGGGTGATGATGTGGGTGACGCGCATTGGCGCGTTTCAAGGTGAATGGCCTTCGAGTTCGCGGAGCCGCAGGATGACATTGGTGGCCTCGGCAGTGTTGGGATTCGCGTTGGCCAGATAAATTTTGTAATTTCTGATGGCCTCGTTGGTCTCGTGTTCGCGCCAGGCGATTTCGCCGAGGCCGTAGGCGACCGGGGACAAGTTGGTGAAGGTTTGCTGCAACTGGCGATAGTCGGCGCGCGCGGCGTCCAGTTTGTCACTGTCGAGATACGCAAGCGCGCGGTTGAAGCGCGCGTTGGTGTTGTTCGTTTGGATGGCGAGCACGCGCGTCAAGGCGTCAATGGCATTGTCGTAGGCGTGAAGCTGGATGCAAACGTAGCCTTTGGCGAAAAGCCCGGTCGGATCGTCGGGCGCCGTCTTCAATTTGTGCTCAATCAGCGCCAGCGCGTTGGTGGACAGACCACGCATTACAAAGGCCTGCACGGTGGCGGCCAGCAAATCGTCGTTGTCCGGGTGGCGGGCGATTTCCAATTCAAGCAGCCGGATGCCCTGCGCGAAGTTGGTTTTTTGGAGATAGGCGCCAGCGGCCAGAACGTTGAGTTCGGTGGAATTGGAATCCGTGAGCGAGAATTTTTGGGGCTGCGTGAGCGGGTCGTGGAGCACTTCCAGCGTGCGGTCAGGCAGCCGGCAGAAAAAATAAATTTGCGCGAGCCACAGCCGCGCGCGCAGATAATCCGGAACGAGCTCGCATACGCGGGCGAGCGGGATGACAGCCTCGCGAATCAAATGGTTATCCCTTGCCAGCAGGACGCCGTATGCGAAACAAAAACTCGGTTCGTCAAACGGTCCGTTGGCGCTGATAACTTCGCTCCAGTTGTGGTATTTGCCGAATCGATCTGTCGTGGCTTTGGCCGGGTCAACGGGTACGGTGCGACCGGCACGCAGGTCCTGGTTGAACTGAAGGTTGATTTGCGCGACGACATTGTCCGAATTGAGTTTTTGCGCCAGTTCAAAACAGTCGGCGGCCTTTTCCAGTTCCCCGGCGCGTTGCAACTGGACACCCCAGAAATCGAGGTCGCGCGAGTAATAAGCGCCGGCGACGACGGCGTTTGGGTTTGGCTCGCGCACCACGTGGAGGCGCGCCAGAAGGCTTTGCCCCGAGGTCTTGGGCGCATTGGGATCGGCTGACGTGATTTCCTGCTCAACGGAAGGAAACACATCGACTTTCAGTCGCGACCAGAAGGCTGCGTTTTCGGCAATTTGATTTTGTTCCAGGGGCGGCGGCAGGAGCGTGTCGCGCGGCAGCAGTTTCAATTGGTAAACCGAACCATGTGGTTCCAGATAAAATTGCTCGAAGTAGTACCCGAAACTCGGGTGCAGGTAGTAAAGTTCGTTGGTCGTGGAAAGCATGGTTAAAAGGCCGATCAAATGCAAGGGGCTGACATTGTTGGTCATTTCGGCGTCAACGATGGTATCGGGCCACTTGTGAGGAAATCTTTGGTGCAAAAATTTATGATAGGCCGGATATTCAAGCCACTTCGTGTAGAGCGGCACAAAGTCCTTCACCCGTCCGTCCCGCGCCAGCGCCGCCTGCACGAGAAAAAAATGTTGAGGATCGTCGGACAACAAAACGCCTCCGCCATGCGGCAAATTTTCCTCCAGGAGCGACGCATATTGAGAGAACGTGCTGTCATTGAAGTCACGAACTTGCGGTCTGTTTTTATATACCAGTCCCGTGATGGCCAGTGCCGCCAGGACAAACACGCCAGCGACGACGAAGGGATTCAAAAATTGAAGCGGCGCCGGCGGCGGCGGCGGTTGCGAGCGGCTGAAGGCCTTTTTGCCAAACACGAGCAGAAAATATCCGCTGTAGTAACCGACGCTCAACGCGATGAGATAGTAAAACGACAGTCCAAAACCTTTTTCGCGCGGGCTGAAGGGCGGATCAAACACCAGCCAAACACAGACAAAAAGAATGATCGCATGCACCACGTGAAACATGAAACTCGCCAGCGCCATGCCCATCCGGCTGCTGTCGCCAAACGATGACTGCCAGCGGATCGCCAGCACGAACAACGGCATCAGGTAGGCCAATAACAATGCCACAAGCTCAAAATATTGTTGCGGGTGAATACACGAGAGAAAATAATGCCTCAGCACGTTATATTGCGGAGCCAGACTGGATTTTACCGCCAGCCACCAGAACGCACCCGGTATTTTGCCGGAAACCGCCGCCCATGTCGGCAGCAGCAGGGCCAACGACATCCCCGCCAGACCGCACAACACCATCCTCTGGAGAAAACGCAGATTGAAAAAGTTCAGCCCGCGAATCCAGATGATCGCGGCAATGAACACCGGCAAAAATCCCACCATCGCCCAGTTCTCCACCATCCCCGCGCCATAGACCGCTGCGGCCAGATACAAACGCCCCGCCCGTTCATCCAGCCGGTATTCCAGCAACAACCAAGTCACGACTGCGATCAACAACAGGTCAAACATTTCGCCCGTAAAATTCGTGGCGTGCTCCCAGAACGTCAGTTGCAGGCCGCAGACCGCCACCGCCAAAACCGGCGGCAGCCACGCGCTGCCAATCGTCAGAAACGAAAAATCGCTGCGCTCGCGCCGGCGTTGCGCGTCCGTGCGGTCGTGCGGCAGCAGCGCGACCGAACGCGCGAGCAAGCCGAGCGTCGCCGCCGCGCACACAGCGGCAAAAACATTCAACGCAATTGGAACTTGCGTCGTCGGCAGCCAGCGGAAGGGACAGGTGACAAGAAACAGAAGCGGATTGGCCAATTCCGGCTGCCACATCCAGCCTGAAATTTTTGCCACACCCTCCAGGTTGGGCAGCGACACCCAGCGGTTCAGGGTAAACCAATAAACTGCCAGCGCCGCCGCCGCCAGCAGCCAAGGCAGAACGCGCGGAACAAAATTCTTCCGCGGATCAATGCGTGTTTCCGTCATCATTGGGTTGCCCCAGTTGAACCCATGTTTTGCCAATTGGCAAGATTACTTTGCCCGGCGCGCACGTCCGCCACGCATTCCACATGCTGTGTTTGCGGGAACATGTCCAGCGGCGTGACACGCCTTAACTCAAAGACATCGTTACCGCACAAAATGTTCAAGTCCCGCGCCATCGTCGCCGGATGGCACGAGACATAAACAATTTGTGCCGGCTTCATTTGACGCAGGAATTCCAGCGTCCGCGGCAGACAACCCTTGCGCGGCGGATCAAGAATGACCGTGGTCATTTGCGGCGAAAAGCGCTTCAGTAGCTCCGGCAAAACTTCCTCGACGGTCGCGGCGATGAACCGGCCGTTCCCGATTTTGCGCGCCGCTGCGTTGTGCCGTGCCGATTGGATGGCGCGCTGGTCGTATTCAACCCCGACAAACGATTCAACTGCCTCTGCCAGTTCAATGCTGAAAAACCCGACGCCGCAATACAGGTCCACCAAATGCCGCGCCCCGCTCGCGCGTAAAAATTCGCGGACGGTTTCAACGAGCTTGGGCAGCAGGAAAAAATTGTTCTGGAAAAACGAGTCCGGCGGCACGACCCAGTTTTCCGGCGGAATCCGCAGCACCACCTTGATGCCGCCCTTCGGCGGGGGGTTCTGGCGGACACGCCGGATTTCCTGATTGAGCGCCGGCTCGGCGATTTTGCATTCCTCGATGTCTTCGACCAGACCGCAGTCCCAACGGACGAAGCCGATGTTCAGTTTTTGCTCCGGTTTGTTCCACTGGCTGCGAATCATGATGCGATTGCGATAACCAAACGGTTGCGGACAGGGAACGACCGGCGCGACAAGGTCGGGGGAACATTTGCCGACGTGCTCGAATAGATCGGCGATTTGCTTTTGCTTGAGCCGCAACTGCGCCGCGTATTCCACGTGCTGATACTGGCAGCCACCGCACGCGCCGAAATAGCGGCAAGCCGGCTCGACGCGCTCCGGTGACGGTTGCACGACGCGCAACAGTCTTGCGCGGGCAAAATGCTTTTTCACCTCCCTGATTTCCACGGCGACAACTTCGCCAACCAGGACGAATGGAACGAAAACAATCAAACCGTCATTGCGCACATTCCCCTCACCCGGCCCTCGGCCACCCTCTCCCCGCCCCGGCGCGGAGAGGGGCGCAGTCAGGGGCTCGTTTCCTTCGCTCGAAACCGTTTCGACAAACCGCCCGACCCCTTCGCCGCCGAACGCGATGTCGTGAATCGTCAAAGTGAACTGGTCACCGATTTTGAGAGGCACGCGGAAAGATTAAGTGACCAGTGGCAGGTGACAAGTGGCAAGAAAAACAGGCGCACGCCAAAATCCAAAAATCCGTCACCTGTCTCCTGCCAATCGCCGTTTCTCAGCCAGCGGGCTTGCTTTTTTCCGCGATGGCTTCGGAGAAGACGGCGAGCACTTCGGCGCGGGACACAGACCCGACGAGCCGTTTTTCCACCGGGTTGTTGACCACGGGCACGTTGCGCAGTTCGCTTTCCAGCACGACCGGCAGCGCGTCGAGCAACCGTTGGCCGGGAGTAAGGAATTTTGGCGGCGGTCGCATCACGTCGTAGGCAATGACTCCGTCGAAACTCTGGCTGGTGTTCAAAAATTCCTTCAAATCCTGCAAGGCCACGACCCCGATGAATTGTTGTTTGGCATCCACGATGGGCAGAAAATTGTTGGAACTGACCAGAAACCGGTCGGCAATTTGCCGGAACGTTGTCGTCTCGCGCAACGGCGGTATCGGCGCGCGCATCAGATCGCCCACGGTCTTGTCCATCGCCACACCCGTCTGTTCGCTTTCGCGCTGGAGCGACAAACCTTTCAAGCGCATGTGTTCGGTATAAATGGATTCCCCGTGCAATTGCCGCGCCACGAGCACGGACACGACGCACGCCAGCATCAACGCCGGCATGAGCGAGTAATCCAGCGAGATTTCAAAGGCCATGATCATCGCCAGCAATGGCGATCGGGTCGTGCCTGCCAGCATGGCACCCATCCCGACGAGTGCAAACGCACCCGCCGGCTCGCCCGGCGCACCGCCAAGCAAGTGTAGCGCCGTGCCGAACAAGGCCCCTACTCCCGCGCCCAAAAACATCGTCGGCGTGAACACGCCGCCAACCGTTCCCGCGCCGACCGTCGCTACCGTTGCCAGCAGTTTGGCGAGAAACAAGCCGCATAATTCCGGCAGCGGATTGGAAGGATCTGCAAAATCGCCGCTTAGAATGCGGTTGGTCACAAAATAGCCATTGCCGCACACACCGGGGAAAAAAACGGCAATACCGCCCACAATCAAGCCTGCCAGCATCAGCTTCACGTAAATCGGCCAGTGCAGCTGGTTGAACCGTTCCCGGCTTCCCCGCAACAATTTCATAAAAAGCGCGCTCACCCCGCCGCAAAGCACGCCCATCAGAATAAACCACGGCAACTGCGCCGGTGTCGTGGCTGGAAACGCCGGCACCTGATACCAGGGTTCAATCCCGAAGAAACTCCGCGACACCACCGATGCAATCACTGACGCGCACACGAGCGGCGCGAAGAGACTCATGGAAAAATTGCCGAGCACGATCAGCGACGCGAACACCGCGCCGGCAACCGGCGCGTTGTAAGCGGCCGAAATGCCCGCCGCCGCACCGCACCCGACCAGCAACCGCAGCCGGTAGGGCGGCCATCTCGCCAGTTGCCCGAGTTTAGATGCCAGCGTGGCCGACAGTTGTGTGATGCCGCCTTCGCGTCCGATGGACGCGCCCGTGGCGATGCTCACAAGCGCCGACGCCGTTTTTACCGATTCCGTGCGGAACGGCAGCCGGCCGTCGCCGGCAACGACCACCTCCAGCAAATCGCTTGAGCCTTGCCGCCCCACCAAACGGAAACCCCAATACAAAATGAGGCCGGCCACCAACCCGCCCAGGGTTGGCACCAGAAGGCGTTCCCAATCAGGCAGCTTTTCCGCGAACTCCACCGGATCGCCGGGTTGGACCAGGTGCACCGCATAAAAAAAGAAAAGGTTCACCAAACCGCCGATGACGCCGACAATTCCAGCCAGCACGAGGTGGAAAGCTTCCTCTTTGAAGACAAACTTTTCGCGCCAGCGCAGCGCGCGTTGCCAGTGACGGCGGAACAAATCGCGCGCCCGGGCCACAACCCGGTTTTTGAGCCACCACTCCACGTCCGGAATCTACCAGCGAAGGCCGGTTTTGACGAGCCGGGAATTTGGGAAGAAAATTTTTACGCCGCGAGTGTCGTGGTGGCGACGAAACGGTGCGCGATGTTGTCCACCGTGACGCCGAAACCTTCCAGCGTTCGGACGCCAAGCAACGTCAGATCGCCCGGTTCGGCGAAGACAACTTCATCCGCGGTCTCGTAGCCGTTCGCGCGCAATATCGCGTAACCGACATCGCGCTCAACGGCCTGCTTGGTTGCGGTAAGGAAGGCGCGCTTTCGGCGCGGTGTGACACCAATCTTCAGCAGCACATCGGCGGGCAGCCACGTCAATTCAGAACCTGTGTCCACCAGCGCTTCCAGCGGCGGAGTCGCCCGCTCTTCGCTTTTGGGATTGCAGGCAATGACATTGACTTTGAAGATGCTCATAACTCTATTAAACACCCTTTTGCAACGGACGGCAAGTGTTTCAATGCGGTTAATTCGTTTCTTGTTCACCACACTCGTGCGAATTCAACTGGCTTTGAAATGCGTT
>Ga0181532_10005982_pt1 | contig 10204 bp, 9 predicted proteins | sample PEATcosm2014_Bin_33_FD_119768 | JGI IMG/M metagenome (GOLD analysis project Ga0181532, IMG submission 119768) | Peatland microbial communities from MTU Mesocosm Facility, Houghton, MI, USA - PEATcosm2014_Bin11_30_metaG | ecosystem: Environmental > Terrestrial > Soil > Wetlands > Peat | place... | reverse complement strand
TAATGACCGTCAACCATCTCTCCGAGCTTCGAAAGGGCCTGGAGACTGTCGCGGGTACGGGCCTTCTGCACGTTCTTCTGGGCTCTTTGTGCGCCCTTCTTGGCCTGAACGGCCGACCGCTTCGTCCGAGCCCCCATGGTGAAGGTGCGGATCGCGTCCATCATCTCTTGTTCGGTTAGATGTGCGTACCAGATCTCCATGTTGTCCATGTCAGCAAACCCAGCCATGGCCTCGCGATACGCCGCCACCGAGGCGAGCGTCGTCGCCGCCGTGTCGGCGGCGCTGAACACGTTGTTGCGTGCCGCGATGGTGAAGCTCGCGGCCATGCGTTTCACGTCGTACTCGAAGGGTCCGGGAAGTGTTTCATCGAAATCGTTCAGATCGAACAGCAAGGTTCGTTCGGGTGACGCAAACCCACCGAAGTTCGACAGGTGCGCGTCACCACACAGTTGGACGTTGAGACCGGCTGTCGGCGTGTCCTTCAGGTCGGTGGCCATGATCTTCGCCGCTCCCCGGTAGAAGGTGAACGGCGATGCCAACATCCGACCGTGGCGAACCGGTACCAGATCCGGCTCCCGGGTGAGATTCTGCGCCTCGAGCAGCGCCACCGGGTCAGGTCGATCCCTCGCCGGTTCCCATCCACGGCAACCGGCGAGCGGCGACCGCTCGTGGGCCTTCTTGCCCTTCTCCCGGCGTTCTCTGACGCTCGGGTGCCCAATCATTGTCACGACCATGGATCTCCTCCCCCACGCCACAAAACGCCATGATCGGCTGAGTGTGACCCCCTATTCGAGCCTCGAATGACGGTCACGCGCTCATTTCCGATGTTGATTCGACCATATCCCGAAACAGCGGCTGGTGCGATCCAGTTGGTGGTGTGCTTGGGACAGAGCCCAACTGAGACATACGCCTCTGGACCCGCAACCCGAACACCAATTTCAACGATCCACGTCTCCGCAAGGAGGGGCGATTGTGAGCGCAGGGATCCCCGTGAGGCCATGCTTGTCGGGCTTCGATCCGAATACGGAACCAAGTCAGGCGACCAGCCGGTCCTCGTTAACAAAGTCACAAGGCACCCCGGTCGATGCGAACACACTCGCGGACCCGCCAGCCGAGGTACCAGCGAACCTAAGCTTGCTCGCATGGTGGATCAGACCGAATCAGTCAGCCCAGCGACAGAGCAAGAGCAAGAGCAAGAGCCTCCACGCAACCTCCCTCGACGCGGAACTGGTGGCCTGAAGCAGAGGTACTCGGGCTCGTCGGCGGAGCACCTTTGGAATCGGCTCAATGCCATGGACTTCATAAACAAGGGGATGCTTTTTGCTGCCATATTGCTCCTCTGCTTCTTTCCGTTCCTCATCATCATCAACGCACTGGCAGGACGGTCGGCCGTTACCGGTCTCACACGACATCTGGGTCTCAACCAGCAGGCGGCTCTCGATGTGAGCCACCTCTTCGCCTCCTCCACATCAACCTCAAGTGCCGTCACTGGAACTGCCTACGTGTTCTTCGTGCTGGGTGGGATCGCCGCGGCGACGGCCGTCCAAGACCTCTACGAACGGGCCTTCGATCTCGAGGCCAGAGGAATGAAGGACATCCTCCGGCGAATCCTTTGGTTGGGCGTCGTCGTCGGTGGAGCGTTCGTTGCCGGTTGGGCAGGCCCCTGGCTGAGCAAATCCGGTGGGCCGGTTCTCCTTGGCCTGATCGGTCTCGTGGTTCTTACCCTCTTCTGGTGGTTCACGATGTGGTTCTTGCTGGCACGAAGAATCTCATGGCCTGACCTGCTGCCCTCTGCAATCGCTACAGGGATCTTTTGGATCGGCATGGAGGTGGTCTTTTCGTTCATCTTCTCCAATATCGTGATCTCCGATGACAAGAAGTACGGATCGATCGGGGTGGTTTTCGCCCTCATGTCCTGGCTCATTGCGATCGGGGTCGTGATCATTCTTGGAGCTGTGGCCGGTGTGGTGTGGCGTGAACGCGGTCTGTCCTTGAGACGCAGCAAGGACCGCACTGCCGCCCAGCGGCCTCAGTAGTTCGCTGTGGTGGAAGTAGTCGAACAGTCGAAATACCACGAGACTCGAACTCGTGGATCAGCCGTCGTCCAATTGCGCGCTTCATGCGCCGACTTGATGCATCCGCTCTGAAGTATCAATCAGGCCTCAAGTCGCTTGCATACCTCCGGAAAACTTGGAAATGAGAGCTGATATCGGGTGCCACGACGGATAGAAGTGCTAACACAAATGAGAAACAGACCCCTCCGTGAGAACATCCGCGACAGCCTCTGACATCCCCGGACTCTCTGGGCTGTCCCATGCCAGCCCACTGCTCACATGGTGTGGTCTCGGTACTAGGACCCCTCGTCGGCGCCCACGTGGGTTGTCAGCCAGTCCACCAGCGGTTCGGCTGTGTGAAGGAACTCCTGAATCCGCCGTTTGGCCTCAGCTGAGGCGAGCCAGGGACCGGGCGGCCAGGACCGCATCGCGACGACTCCCTTGTAGCGCAGCAGTTCGATGCGAGGGTGATTCTTGGGATATCCCCTCGGTGCTGTCTTGAGTTCGTCAAAACTTCCGACCTTGATGTCGGCAGCGCGGAGTTCCTGAACGACGCGCTCGAGCTGGGCGCCCGACCTGTCGGCAGCCACTGCAGCTCGATAGCGATCAAGCTGTCCCGCAGCCATCTGGTGGAAGCCGGCTCCCGCCTCGAGCCCTCGTGCCGACAGTCCGACGTAACCCGTACCGATCATTGCCGCGATCGATGTCTTGTACGGCGTCTTGTCCTTACTGAAGCGCACGTCGCGATAGGGGCGAAAGAGCCGTGGCTCACCGAACTCATCCGTCAGCTCGTCCAGGAGCGCCAGCATCGGGGCCTTGACATCCTGCTCGTACACGTCCTTGTGGTCGAGCCAGTAGGTCTTGCAGTTGTCCAGCTCCAAGCCTTCGAAGAACTCGATCGCGCTCCGCGGCCATCCGCTGAACAGTGCATCACTCATGAGTTGACCCTTTCGCACCTAGCATCTCGTGCCACGTGCTGATGGCTTCGGCGAATTCGTCCGGGGCATCGGATTGGAGGAAGTGCCCCGCGCCGTGAATCTCCACGGTGCTGCGATCGTGCAGCAATCCTTCCCATCTGATTCTCTCCTTCTCGCGAAACGCGAAGTCGGCGTCACCCCAGACGATGAGTGCGGGTAATCGGTCGAGCGTGCGGAGGTCAGTTTCGACCTGGGCCAGGAAGTCGCGGCTTCTTGTGATCGCACGCGGGAGGATCGCGCTCGCTTCCCGGCGCGCCGGCGTACCAAGTGCCAACCGGTAGTGGGCCATCTCGGCGTTGGAGAGCTTCCTCCTGCGGTGGCCGGCGGGGATCATGAGATTCACGAACAGGTTGAAGCGTTTGATCAGCTCGCGCCCCACCGCATCGCCCAACATGTGCGAGAAGACCTCGAAGTGCGTGTCACCGTTGACGGGCCACCCCCAGGTGTTGCCGATCACCAGTCCCCGGATGGCCTCGGATCGCTGCTCGGCCATGCGTAGTCCGATCGGGCCTCCCCAGTCTTGTACGACCAGCGTCACCTCGGAGAGCCCGAGGCGCTCGACGAACGCCCCCGTCACCGCCGCATGGTCGGCAGGCAGATACGAATATCCCGGCCCAGCCACGGACAGGCCAAACCCCGGATAGTCGAGTGCGATGCACCGGAAGTGGCCCCGAAGCGACGAGATCACCTGTCGGTACACGAAGGCCCAGGTTGGATTCCCGTGGAGCATGAGCAGGACGGGCCCCGAACCTTCGTCGACGTAGTGGACGACATGGTCGTCGAGTTCAACGAAACGGCTCTCGAACGGGAAGAGGGAATCGTCGACCCACGGGGGCCGCACGCCCGGCAGTTGTGAGTGGCCCATCTGACTTGTTATAATCTACTGCGCTTGAATAAATCAACTACACGCGGTGCCTCGCGATCGTACGGCCAGTACTGCGGTCTGGCACGAGCGTTGGACGTGGTGGGCGATCGCTGGAGCCTGCTCGTCGTACGTGAGCTGCTGGTCGGGCCCAAGCGCTACAGCGACGTGTTGTCGGGGCTTGACGGGGTGGCTACGAACCTCCTCGCACAGCGCCTTCGGAGCCTCGAAGACACTGGCGTCGTCGAGCGAAGAGTCGCCACCAACCCGAACGGCATCGTCTACGCACTGACCCCGTGGGGAGCCCAGCTCCGGGAGACCGTAGAAGCACTGGTGCGCTGGAGCACCCCGCTGATGGCGCTTGGCCAGGGAGACGACGCCTTTCAGGCGGAGTGGCTCGTCCTCGCTCTTCGGGCACTACTCCCCGACAGGACGAGCAAACGTCCCATACGCGTACACTTCGCCGTCGCCGGCGCGTTGATCGGACTACGAATTGACCAGGCCGGCACAAGAGTGGAGCCGAGGCCCACGGATCAAGCAGACGCCGTCCTCGATGCCAGTCCGACTGTGATCCTGGGATTGGCGGCAGGGGCTCTTACGGTCGAACAGGCAGTTGCGGCCGGCAGCCTCAGGGGCAGTCAACGAAGTCTCGACACCGTCTTCACCAGCCACTCTGTGATCGACGACTGAGGCATACTCGCTGTGTGGTCCCGCAGCCAGGCCGGTTGCTTCCTGCACGGATAGCGGCAGAGCAACGATCACCGTGCTGCTTCAGTGAACCGGAACGGAACACGGATTGTGGCGGCCTGCACTGGGGGTTCACGACTCCCAAGCCAACATCACTCCGCAGGAGACATGGGTAACTGGATCCCGAGGAGCTTCCGGACCGCGGGGATGGCGGTGGAGGGTGGCCCATGCCTCGGTGCTCGTTTCTTGCCCGAGAGTTCAGCGCCCAAACTTGGGCGATGCCGCTCGCGAGAGCTAGATGCGCCCCGAACGAACCTGGCACTTTGGTCGCGCGTTTCGCGGCACCGATTCAGTGCCAGCTTGCGCCGTGAGGATCATGAAACCGTGCGCGCCAAGGCCGGGCAGCTTCATTCGCTCTACGCCAAGGCCTTGGGCCTTGGCGAGTTCTTGAAGCTCGTGGCAGCAGTCAGCCGTGGTTGATCCGTAAGAGCGACGCGAGGGCAGCCTGTAGTCCCGGCGCAACCCTGCCTAGCCCTCGCTCTACGAGGGCTACTTCGGCGACTGCAGCCGTGGCCAAGAGCGCAACCTCACGGTCCCGTTCCCAGCCGAGGGCCCGAAGGTCGGGTTCCGTCAAGAAGGCGAAGCGCTGGTTCATTTCTGCGACTGCATCGGCGAGATCGCTGTCGGCGCGGTCGCTGGCCGATGCGAGGAAGCGGACACGGACGTTCCGGATGTACCCGGGGGGAGCCGGGTAGGCAGGCGGAGTAGCCTTGTCCCGACAGCCGGGCTGCTCGATGCGCCCCTAAGAAAGGACCATCCGATGGACCTGAAGGGCTCGATCACCTACGACGCAACGGTGGACGCCGTGATCACCATGCTCCGCGACCCGGAGGTCACCCGCGAGCTGTACGAGAGCCTGGGCCACCGGGACGTAGAGGTCCTCGAGTGCGGGGAGGACGACGGCGTCCTCCGCATCCGGTCGTCACAGGTCGTCGACGTCGACCTGCCCGGCTTCGCCAAGCGGGTGCTCAAGCCGACCAACACGATGGTCCAGACCGACGAGTGGCGGAAGGGTGCCAAGGGCGCATGGGACGGCACGTTCGATGTGGAGGTCAAGGGTGCGCCCATCCACATCTCGGGGACGATGCGCCTCGCCCCCGCGGGGAAGAAGTGCAAGCACGAGATCGACATCGACGTCAACGTCAAGGTCCCCCTCGTCGGAGGCAGGATCGCAGAGTGGGCCGGCAAGGGCGAAGTGCAGCAGACCCTCGACGGGCAGTTCGCCTTCTACAAGGGCTGGCTGGCCGAGCACAGCCAGGCCTGAGCGCCCCGGCACGCGCGACGGGGCCGGCGCCCCGGTCTTTCTACGCAAGGATCTGCGGATGGAGATCCCGGCGACCCCGTACACGAAGAGCGGCGGCACGAACCTCGCGTACCAGATCTTCGGATCCGGCCCGCCCGTGATCCTGATCCCACCGCTGATCTCCAACATCGAACTGGGCTGGGATCAGGAGCTCTATCGGCGGGTTCTCGACTACTTCGACCGCCACGCCACCGTCATCCACTTCGACAAACGCGGCATCGGCATGTCCGACCGCTTCGACCGCCTGCCCACGCTGGAGGAGCGGATCGGCGACATCACGGCGGTCATGGACGCCGCCGGTGTCGGGCGGACCAGCCTGTTCGGACTCTCCGAAGGCGGCCTGATGGCGTAGCTCTTCGCAACCCTGCATCCCGAGCGGGTGGACAAGCTCGTGCTCATCAACCCCATCCTCGGCGCCAACGGCGTGTGGTCGCATCCGGAGGAGATGCTCGGCGACCTCCTGGTCAAGTTCGCCCACGTGGTCGAGACGTGGGGCCGTGATCCCCAGTACTTCGTCGACTGGTTCATCCCCGGCCAGTCGGACGACCCCTCCTTCGTGGCGTGGATGGGGCGCCCGCAGCGTCAGTCGGCCAGCCCCGCCGACTTCGAGCGTCAACTGCGGAGCGTCTACGTGCTCGAGGCGCCCCAGGACCTCACGCGGATCGTCGCTCCCACGCTGATCACCCCCGTGGTGGGCGACCGGGTCGTCCCCATCGAAGGATCGCGGGCGTTGGTGACTGCGATCCCGGGTGCGGAGCTCGTGGAGATCGCGGGGCAGGACCACTTCCCGTGGATGCTGCCGACCTGGCGGGAGGACCTCGACCGGACCCTGACGTTCGTCACGGGAGAAGTCCCCCGGTCGAAGACGACGCAGAAGGCGGCGACCGTGCGTTCGTGGACAGGGGGGAGTTCGAACTGAAGGACATCGAGGGGGTCTGGCGCCTGTACTCGGTGATCGGGTGACCGGGGGGATCCGTCCGGAGGCGGGCTCCCACCCCCGGTAGGGCTACGGCAGGATCAGGTGCGTGTCGCCGAACTCGTGCCACAGGAAGCCCGGGCTGCGCATCTCGAGTTGCTGCGGGAGGAACTCCCGACGGCCCTCGGTAGGCTCCGACGCGTGGCAGAGCGAGCTGCCGATGCGTCCGGGAACCCGAGGAGACGAGTCGTGACCGACACCACCGCCAGAGCTGTGCTCTTCGACCGCTACGGGGACCGCAGCGTGCTGTACGTCGCCGACGTTCCCATTCCGGTCCCGTCCGAGGGCGAGGTGCTGGTCGAGGTGCGCGGCGCCGGGATCAACCCCGGCGAGGCCGGCATCCGCGGGGCGCCCTCCACGAGCGGTTCCCGGCCACCTTCCCTTCCGGCGAGGGAAGCGACCTGGCCGGAGTCGTCGTCGGCCTCGGCGCGGGTGTGAGCGAGTTCGCGGTCGGCGACGAGGTACTGGGGTTCTCGTGGAAGCGCTCGAGCCACGCCACCCACACGACCGTTCCCGTCGGCCAGCTGATCCGGATGCCGGCATCCCTCCCGTGGGAGGTTGCCGGGTCGCTCTACGTCGCGGGATGCACCGCCTATGCGGCGGTCCGTGCGGTCGCCCCGCAGGCGGGCGAGACGATCGCCGTCTCGGCGGCGGCCGGTGGCGTCGGCAGCATCGTCGTGCAGCTGCTCACCCGAAAGGACGTGCACGTCCTCGGTATCGCCTCTGCTGCCAATGACTCGTGGCTCAGCGCCCACGGCGCGACCCCTGTCCACTACGGCGACGGGCTGATCGACCGGCTGCATGCCGCCGCACCCGACGGCATCGACGCCTTCATCGACCTCTACGGGGAGGAGTACGTGCAGCTGGCGGCGGACCTCGGCATCCCGCGTGACCGCATCGAGACGATCATCGCCTTCGCCAAGGCCGAAGAGCTCGGCACCAAGGCCGACGGCAGCGCCACCGCCTCCAACACCGACGCCTGGCGGAGATCGCCACCCTCGTCGCCGGCGGGGAGGTCGAGATCCCCATCGCATCCCGGTACGGGCTCGACCAGGTCCAGGACGCCTTCGCTGAGCTCGAACAGCGTCACACCAGGGGCAAGATCGTCCTGATCCCGTAGGAGCGTCGTCTGCAGTCGCCGCCGAGGTCTGTGCAGGCGATCAGCTCCTCGTGACCTGGTGCCCGGCGCGATCGACCGCGACGCAGGATGACGGACGCGCGCACGAGATCGCCGTCAGGCCCGCGCTGTCGACGCTCGTCGACGATGACCACGACGAGCCGTCATACGTTGCGGCGCCCCCGGCACCGTCGACGGCGACACAGAACGTCGTGCTTGCGCAGGATACGGCGGTGAAAGCGGTCTGGGCGATCTTGGAAGGCGTCGTCCACCTCTTTGCGGTGCTGAAGGTGACCGCCTGGCCGCTTGCGTCGACGGCTTCACAGAACCCCGGGCCGCTGCACGACACGCCGGTCAGGCCTGTGGAGTCGACCTTCTGTGGTGCCGACCATCCGTCCCCGGCGTCGCTGAGTGCACGCCCGGCGCTGTCGACAGCCACGCAGAACGTCGAGCTGGTGCACGACACTGCCGTCAGGCTCGAGCTGTCGATGCTGACCGGCGAGGACCATGTGGACCCGTCGAACATCAGGACGTGTCCGGTGTTGTCGACGGCCACGCACGAGGTCGAGCTCGAGCACGACACCGCGTTGAGGCTGACGGTATCGATGGCCGCCGGCGCCGACCAGCTGCTCCCGTCATAGCTCAGCGCGAGGCCGGCGTCGTCGACGGCGATGCAGCTGGACGGGATCGCGCACGACACGGCGGTGAGGTAGCCCACCGGCTGGTCGATCCTGACCGGTGCGGCCCAGGCGCCGCTGGTCATCTTGAGGGCGTTCCCCGTGACGTCGGCGGCCGCGCAGGTCCCGGACGTCGGACACGAGACCCCCGAGAGGCTGCTGGCATCGATCCTCGACGGCACCGACCAGGTGGAACCGTTGTAGGTCAGCGCGTTGCCGACGCTGTCGACGCTTGTGCAGTGCGAGGTGTCAGGGCAACTCACCGACGGCATGTCGTAGTAGGAGTCGACCTTCTCCGGTGCCGTCCAGCCGCTCGGACCGCGGTAGCGAAGCGCGTTGCCTCTGACATCGACCGTCACGCAGAAGGTCGAGTCGTGGCACGACACCGAGACCATCTCGTTCGTGCCATCGATCCTGGTCGGCTTCGACCAGCCGGTCCCGTCGTAGGCCATGGCATTGCCGTGCACGTCGACCGCCATGCAGAAGGTCGTGCTCGGACACGAGACGGACCGGAGTTCGCTGGTGTCGATACTGGTGGTCGACCAGGTGCCGTTGGCGTAGGAGACGGCGTAGTTGGCGCTGTCCACGCCGACGCAGAACGCCGGGCTCGCGCACGACACCGAGTAGAAGGCACCGTAGGGATCGACCTTCACGGGGGAAGACCATGCGGAGCCGTCGAAGGTGAACGCATTGCCGCTGACGTCGACCGCCAGGCAGAAGGTCGCGCTCGGGCACGAGACCGAGACCAGTCCGCCGGTGGGCTCGAGTGAGGTGGGCGCCGACCAGGACCGGCCGTCGTACGTCAGGGCGTCGCCATAGCCGCTGATCGCCATGCAGAACGTCGTAGTCGGGCACGAGACCGAGAGGAGGTTGCCCTTGGTGTCGATCCGTTCGGGCGCCGACCACGTGGTGCCGTCGTAGATCAGCGCGTTGCCCGGTTCGTCGACAGCGGCGCAGAACGTCGAGGTCGGGCACGACACCGATGCGAAGTAGCTCGCCGAGTCGATGCTGACCGGCGACGACCACTGCGATCCGGCGAAGGTCAGCGCCTTGCCGCGGAAGTCGACGGCGGCGCAGAAGCTGGCGCTGGCACAGGACACCGCGCTGATGACGTAGTACGAGTCGATCTTGACAACCTTGGTCCAGCCGCCGGACGCCGAGTAGGTGGTCGCGTTGCCGTACGCGTCCACCGCACCGCAGAACGCTGTCGTCGGGCAGGACAGGGACTCGATGTCACCGTACTGGTCGATGGCGGAGGGGGCCGACCACCCTGGCGGGCCGGTGTAGGTAAGGGCATTGCCGGCGACGTCCACCGCCACGCAGAACGTCGACGTCGGGCAGGAGACGGCGTTGAGACCCGAACTCGGATCCACCTTGTCGGGCTTCGACCATCCTGACGCGCCATAGGTGAGGGCGTTGCCGGCGACGTCGACCGCCACGCAGAACGTCGACGTCGGGCACGACACGGAGCGGAGGACATTCTGGTCGATG
>Ga0181532_10005981_pt1 | contig 10206 bp, 7 predicted proteins | sample PEATcosm2014_Bin_33_FD_119768 | JGI IMG/M metagenome (GOLD analysis project Ga0181532, IMG submission 119768) | Peatland microbial communities from MTU Mesocosm Facility, Houghton, MI, USA - PEATcosm2014_Bin11_30_metaG | ecosystem: Environmental > Terrestrial > Soil > Wetlands > Peat | place... | reverse complement strand
GCGGCGATCATCGCTTCCGACGACGAGAATCCGCAGCGATGGAGACTGGCAGAGAGCTGCGGCTTCGAGCAGGCAACGAAGACCTTTCTTTTTCCAGTCGTTGCCGATCAGGAGCAACACAAAATCACTGTCTAAAAAATTGAATTGCGCGCGGGCTGCCGCGCGCCGCGAGAGACGCACAGGGAGATGAAACAGATCGTGGTCCACTGCATTCGGGATCACGGCAACATCCGTGCGGCCGAAACAAGAGCGCAACTGCTCCGCAGCGAACTTCGAGACCGCGGCAAGATGCACCAGCGGATTGGAATAGACGCGGCGCTCCAGCGCGATGATCAGCCGGTAGTACAGCTTGCGGTGAATCGCGCGTGGCCAACTCCAGATGGGCACGCGAGGCAAACGCAACTCGTCGCGCGTCAACCTGTAGAATTCGCGAAAAACGATATGCACAACAATCGCATCCGCGTCCAGACAATTGACGCCGGGCGAGAACACAATTTCAGGAACGAGGCCGCGAAAACGGCGATCCCGCCAGCGCCAGAGACGATTCGCATAGAACCACCACAGATAGGAAATCAGATGCGGGCCGGGCAGGGCGGGTACGCGATGCCAAGCCACGCGGGCTAAATCCAAGTCTTCGACGCGGTTGCTGTAGATCTGGAATTCGAAATCCTCCGCGAGGCGGGAGATGCACTCTATCATCGCGCGTTCGGTGCCGTGGCGCCTATCCAAGAAGGGCGAGACCACTGCGATGCGGGGCCGAGTCATGATGCGCAAATCGCAGAACCGCGCTGACGATCAGCGGCAAGTTCGTCGCGGGCAAGCACGGCCTTCACTTGCTTCCGCTGACCATCCCAAAACGTAGGGTCGTCCGCGAACGCTTTGAAACAGGAACGGGTTGGGGCATCTGGGCGAGCTGCGGCAACCGGAAGAGAATTCCGGTCAAGATCCAAAGATACGCGTTGTTTACGAAGTTCTGATACGGCTCAATCGTGAGATACGTGAGCGGAATCAATATCAGGAAGCTGTACCAAAAGATTGCAAAGGCGATTGGGAAATAGACGGTCTCGCGCATTTTGCGCACGATTCCCCATTGAAAATACAGCATCGTGCAAGTCCAGGCGAGCCAGAGAAGCGGCCCCAGGATCCCCAGTTCAACGACAAGAGTGCCGAAGCCATTTTCTACTCCGATTGAACTCGGGGGCTGGCCGAGAAGCGACGCGACGTACTGGGTTCCGAGAGAGGCCGTTCCCGTTCCATACCCAAACATCCAATGTTCGTACAGAAACGCCTTTTGCAAATTTGCCCAAGGATATTCAACGACGCGGCTGTGGAACTGCGAGGCGCTGCCTGTGGGATCCATGGTCTCCGAGAAAAAGGCCCAATTCGCTCCGAAGATCGTAGGCGAAAACACCATGAGCAACAACAAGCTTGCCGCACCGATGAGGAAAGTTCGGCGGATGGCCTTGGAGAGCCTATGGCCCTGGCCCCAACGCCAGGGGGCGCCCCACATGAACGCAGCGGACATCGTCAACATACTGATGGCCGTAAAAATAATAGCGTGGCGCGTGCCGCAGAGCATGGTGCTGCCAGTAATTAAACCGAGAGCGATAACCGTATATTTTGAGCCGGGCCTTCGAGCGAGAAATGCATACCCCAATTGGCCCATCGCCACAATCCACATCAAAATGAGAAATTGGGCGAAGCGTCCGCTACTCACGAAGACTCCCGTGGGGACATGGACGAGTTGGTGGGTTAACGGCGCGATGCGCGTCAGACGCCCTAGTTCACGGAGCTCGGGAGCCAGAATTGCGGGGCTCAGGAAGTCCACGTTCACCGTCTCTTGGTACAGGCCAATTATGGAAATCGCAGCCGCCAAGGCGACGCTGAGCTTCAGAAACCGATTGAGTTCCTCAGGAGAACGAACCAGGGCGTAGGCAACAAACATCAGCGGGAGGTAGTAAAAATAGAGCTTGAGGCCGAGGAAACCGTACAAGATGGAAGGAGATCCGCTGTTAAAAACCTGCACCGCGGCTAGCCAGAAGAAGATGCTCAGCGGAAGCCAGAACGGAGGGCGGAAGGACTCAAATTGGCGCCGCCGTTTCGCCATCAGGCAAGATAAATAAATCACGGCAACCAAAAAGTCTTTTCCGAAGAAGACGAGCATGCTGTTGCCGAGGAATTTGCGCGCCAAGTCCTCAAACATGACCCAAATAATAAAAATGTAAAAACCCGAGCGCCAATCATTGAAAATGTAAATTGTGGCGGCCAGGACGCCGATAGCCACCCCAGCCAACAGAAGCATCGTGTCCTGACCGGCGACGATCCAGGCCGCAAGCTCCCAGGTAACAGCAAGGATGCCCAGACCGAACAACAGGCCTTGGATGTTTCGATTGCTGCCGAGCGTTCGAACCGAACTGCTCATTTGTACGTTAGCCCCTCAGGCGAGCTGTTTCCCCCGCCCATAATTATGTTGTGAAACCCTGCTCGCCGGAAGCGGAAACTGCATCCGGGTTGCCAGTGAAGAAATTTTCCCGCACGCAGGAGATAACAGAACACTGCCAGGGATTCTGCTTCTCCCATCCGCGCGAAACGCCTCGCGGTTTCCGATACCCGGCAGGACTCATGCCCTCGGTTTGACACCTTCGATGCACATTCCTTCTCCGTTCAGAACCCGGCTAGCTTGTTCCACTTCGGCGATGCCTTCGATCCGGCTCACACGAAACTGCATTCTCTGGACTTCGGCGAAGCCCCCCGATTCCATCTGCGCGACGAGCGCGCGCTCATCGTACATCCATTTGTGCTCGTGAAAATCCACCCAACTGCTGTAGATGCGATGCACGAAATTTCCCGAAGGACGATTCAGGGGATGCATCAAGAGACGACGGTTCAACCGGTCGGCGGGCGTAAGTTCTTGAAACTCTTTCGGCAGCCCGCCAAACGGCAATTCGCCAAGATATTCGCGCACGATCGATTCCAGGTCTGGCACGACGACACGAAATGCCCCGCCGGGCGCCAGCACACGGAAGCATTCCTTAACCACGCGGCGGGCCTCTTCAAAGTACAGATGTTCGAGCAAGTGAGAGGCATAGATTGCGGAAGCGGAATTCGAGGAAAAGGGCAGCCGCTCGCGCACATCGTGGACCAAAATACTTGAACTCCAGGGGATTTCCGCGCGGTCTTTCGGGATCAAGCCGAGTGCAGCCGCCGTCCGCCGAAGCAGGGGATGTTTGGCAAGGCGAGCATTCCACGAGCCGTCGATGTTCACCCAGCCGGGCGGGGTGATAAGTCCGCACCCCAGGTGCAAGCGGTTTAGGCCCGATATTGACGGGCCAGCGTTCGCCGAATTGTCGGACACTGAGCTCATCCTCAACTAACCACGCTCTCCTACAAAGTTCCATCAACCGATCGCCCAACCCTTGCAGCGGATCACTTCACCCCGATTGTACTGAAGTCAGCGCACCATCTGCTTTGCCGAACCATTGCATGAGCCGGCGACGAACGGCGTCGGTTCTCGCCTCCGTGAATGACGCGACGAGATACGCGTAGGCGAGCATCAGGGCTGCGAGACCTGTGCCATAGAGAAGGTGCAAAGCGCCGGGCTGCCAATCGCCCGAAGGACTCCAGAGCGCACGAAGCAGAAGCAGCGCGGGGAAATGAACTAGGTATAAAGTGTACGAAAATCCAGCCAGGGTCCGAGCCGGGGCCGAGTACGCGCGCGGGACTTCCGCGCTTGATACGTGTGTAAGAACGTAGAGCCATAGGGCGAACGCCGCGCCAATGAGGAGATCCTCACCGTCCCCGAACAAGCCCGGGCGCACGAGGCTGAAGGCGAGCGCGCCCGCAAATAATCCACACGTGAAGAGGGCCGCAGGCCAGAAGAACCACGGTTTGCAGAGTGCCGCAAAGCGGGGACCCAGAGCAACGGCCGCGCCGGCGAGCCAGATCAGAAAATACAAGCAAATATGGGGCCCGACAAGAACCGCTACGCCAATCGCCAGCAGGAAGCTGGCGGCACGGCCCAGTACCGAACCGCGCGAGAAAATGGCCAACACCAACGCCGGGAAAAGCAGGTAATACCAGAACTCGTAACTCAAACTCCAAAGAGGTCCATTGGAGCCAAAAACCGGAAACCGAACGCTCTGCAGGAAAAAAAGATTGCCGAAGAAACAGGGAACAGTCGAACGAAGAGCCACACTGGGAACGTAGAACTTGTACAAGCCAGAATGATAGAGCGCGAAGCCGGAAAACAAGCGCATGCCGATTTGGTCCCACAGCGCGCCGAGAAGGAGCGCCGGAAACAGGACCAACTCGAGTCGCGAAACTCGATTGATCAAATAGGCGCGCCAAGACCACCGGCGCTCCCGCAGCGCGGACACCACCGAAGTGCTGATAAAAAATCCGCTCAAAACGAAAAATACCATGACGGACTGATGGCCGAGGCCTGTAAGCGCATAAAGGATCGTTAGGGCGGGCGGCCTCCGGGTCAACTCCGAGTAGTTGACGAAATATAGCCCGCGCACGTGGCCGAACATGACTGCGGCCGCGGCGAGCCCGCGAATCCAATCGAGATGAGCAGACGCACGCGGAGAGACGTGGGCGCGACGCGAACGCTCGACCGGAGCCGGTCGCGAGGCAGACTGCGCGCCTGCCAAGGGTTCACTCACTTTCGAAGCGCCCGAACTTTGAAGCACAGGAGCCATGACTACAGCACCTTTTCCACAGTTCTCCGGCCTGCCCGGTGGATCGTTGAGCTTGCGCTGGCGTTGCGTCGGGCGGTCTCGACGGCCACTACCAAATCCTCAACATATTCTCGAGGGGACCACGTCTCCATGCGGCGGCGGGCGGCGGCGCCCATTTGCCGGAGGCGATTGGTGTCCGCCAGGAGCGCTACAAGAATCGAGGCGAGCGCGTCCACGTCGCGCGTCGGAAAAACAAAACCGGTTTCGCCTTCGCGGATGAGATCGAACTTCGCCCCGACGGAATCGCTGACGATCGCAGGAATGCCACAGAGCATGGCTTCATTCACGACGAGACCGAATGGTTCGTAGCCGGAAGGCAACAGCAGCACGTCGGAAGCTGCGTACACTCCGGGCAAAGCGGATTGATTGACGAAGCCGAGAAATCGCACCCGGCCGGCGACGCCCAATGCCTTCGCGCGGGCTTCGAGCTCCGGCCGGAGCGGGCCATCGCCCGCGAAGATCAAATAGGAATCGGGCGCGTCTGCGCGGGCGAAGGCGAGAAGAGCGTCTGAAGGCCGCTTCCAAGTTTGCAATTTCGCACAGAATAGCGCGACCGGCGCATTTGTGGGGACGTTCCATTCCGCGCGCACGGCGGAGCGGTCAACGGTAGCCGCGCGCTCGAGCCACCATTCGTTCTCGACGACGAAAGCCGCGCGACGAATGTGAGATTCATCGATTCCCAGCGACTGCAAGTACTCGAGCGAGCCACTGGACATTCCCAGCGTCACGTCCGCAAGACCGAAGATCCGGCCCACGATCCAGCGTTTCAAGCGTTGGGCGAATCGCGAGCGCACACGGCGGCTGCCCAGCGCGTGCGCGTCCGTGCTCTGGATCAGCGGCACGTGGAACCGCTTGGCCGCGAGCATCGCAATCCAGAAACTCGCCACCGCATAACCCGTCACGTAGACAGCGTCAAATTTTCCATCGCGCAACAATCGCCACAGGCCGGGATTGAAGCATCCCCAGAAGCGGCCGAGACCCGGGCGCGTCGAACGATTGGGCACGATGACGTGCGGAAAGCCTTCAGTGACAGGTGTGTCCCATGCAACCTTCACACCAAATTCCGGATCCATCGCCGCTTCCGCGCCTTGCGAGCTGCAATAGGCGACGAGGAGATCGAACCGCGGATCCGCGGCCATCCGGCGGAATTGCGGGGACGCGTACTGCACGAAGTGTGTGACGACAATAAGCAATCGCCTGCGCGGCGTTCCGTCTCCAATGATCTCGCTCATCGGGTGGACCGTTCCAGAATCGCGGGCGCGCTGCGCTCGATCAGCGCCTGCGCGATTCGCTCGCCAGCATGGCCGTCGCCAAATGGATTCGCGGCGTTGGGTCGTCCTTTCGTTGAGCCAGTGCCCAATCGGCGTTCCGCTGCTTCGATAATTTTCGCGCGCGACGTGCCCACCATCTCTGCCCAGCCCGACTCGACCGCTTCGGGCCGCTCTGTGACATCGCGCAATACCAGCACGGGGGTTCCGACGCTCGGCGCTTCTTCCTGCACGCCGCCCGAATCACTCAAAATGAGCTCGGCCCGCTTCATCAGATGCACAAACTCGGGATACCCCAGCGGCTCGGTCAGCAAAATGTGTGGATTCGCTTCCAGCCGCGCGTGGACAGTGCTGCGCACGGATGGATTCGGATGCACCGGGAAGACGAAGGTGAGATTCGGATGACGAGTGGAGAGTTCCAAGATCGCTTCGCAAACGCACCCGAGCGGCTCCCCAAAACTCTCGCGCCGGTGCGCCGTGACTAGAACAATCTTGCCGGACAACGCCGCGAGCCGCGCATCCGCGAATTCCACAGGCCGGCGCAGGATGGAATCGAGCGCATCCACTACAGGGTTCCCGGTGACGACGATGCTCTCTTCCTTAATGCCTTCACTGCGAAGATTTTCCGCGGCGCGCTCTGTGGGCGCGAAGTGCAGATCGGCGAGCGCGCTGGTGAGACGGCGATTCATTTCCTCGGGAAACGGACGGAACTTGTCGAACGTGCGCAGCCCCGCTTCGACATGGCCAATCGCAATGCGATGTTGGTAGCCGACCCAGGCGGCCGCGAAAGTGGTGGTCGTATCGCCCTGCACCAGCAGCCAGTCCGGGCGCACCCGATCGAGAACGGGAGCCAGCTCCTCGAAAATGCGCGCGGCGACGCCGAGCGGAGATTGCTTTTCCTGCATGATGTCGAGGTCGAAGTCCGGCCGCAGATCGAAAACCTCCAGCATCTGATCGAGCATCCCGCGGTGCTGGCCGGAAGCGCAGACAATTGCCTCGAGGCCCCGGCTGCGCAGCGCAAGGATGACGGGCGCGAGCTTGATGACCTCCGGGCGCGTGCCAAATACGGTCAGGACGCGCATGGCACGGCCTCCGCCGCGGGCACTTTGCGTTCGAGCATCACGCTGGCGATGCGATCCGCCAGCGCGTTCCAATCGTAGGGGGCGACGAGCGCATCCCACTCGGGCCGCCACTCCGCGCGGCAGGCGCGCAGCAGAGCGTCCACCCAGGCGTCTATGCGCAACTCCGCGAGGAACACATTCGGCCAGGCGAGGCGCTCCCAGGTGAGCAGCGGAGTGGAAACTACAAACTTCCGGCAGGCGGAATACTCGACAACTTTGATTTGAAATGCCAGTTCGGTGCCGAGCGTTTTTTCCTGCGCGAGGACGCCGACATCAAGCGCGTTGAAATATTCCGCGACCTCGCCCGGCGCGACGGGGCCCGTCCAGATCACGCCTTCGCCGCGCGCGGCCTCAATGCGGTCACGCCAATACTCAGCCGGGCCAACAAGCAGAAGGGCTGCTTCGGGAATTCGCTGCCGGACCGCGCGAAACGCGTCGAGCAGGAAATCCACACCCGTGTAGCTGCCGAGATTACCGACGTAACCGATCACGAATTTCCCGTCGAGGCCGAGGCTGCGCCGAAGTTCGGCGACGCGCACGGGGGGAATGGAGCGGAGATGCGCAATGTCCGCGCCGTTGGGAAGCGGCAGAGCGCGAATTCCACAATCCGCCGCGAGCTTTTCCGCCAGCGGCTCGGAAACTGCAAAAACGCCCTCGGCTCCCGCGGCCATGCGGCACACTTGCTCGCGCTCGATGGCGCTCTGTTCGGGAGGGAGAACATCTTCGGGGAACCAATCCACCACATCGAAGTAGCCGTGCACGCCGGCCGCTTTCGGCATGCGGAAACTGGCTCCCGACAGCAGAACATACTCGATCCCGTAGGCGCGCGTGAAGCGCTCGAGCATTTTGCCGTTCGCGGATTGGCAGTATGCCAGCGCGTGGCGCAAACCAATCAATCGTTGCAGGAGAAGCGGTTGTCGAACGGGCGCCTGAACATAAGTAATCTCGCCGGCCGCGCGTCGCAAACGCGTGCGCGAAAGCACGGAGCCCAGCGCGGTGCGAAACTGGCGCCACTGCCGGTCAAGGGAACGCGGCCCATCCACGTGCAATGCATCGCGCCACGCCAGGCAATAGACGTCAAACTGCCGCGTGAGGCGGCGCGCGAATTCAATTTCGCGCACACTGATATTTTCAGCGTAGATATGCGGCACGACGAGAAGCCGCGGTTTCCGCGAACGACCGTCTTTTATTTCGCCCGCGCTCATTTCTCCACCAAGTATGAGCCGATCACCAATGCATCCATGCCGGAACTGAAAAAGGTTCGCACCGCCTCGGTAGGAGTACAAACGATTGCCTCGCCGCGCAGATTGAACGAAGTGTTCATGATGACCGGCACTCCGGTGCGGTTGCCGAACTCGCGAATGAGCTGCCAGTAGAGCGGATACACTTCGCGATGCACGGTCTGCGGGCGCGCGCTTCCGTCCACATGCGTGACGGAAGGAATGACAGCGCGCTTTTCCGGGCGCACGGGATTGGTGAGAATCATGAACGGCGAGTCGTACGAATATTCAAGGTATTCGTCGGCGACTTCCGAAAGCATCGAAGGAGCGAACGGCCGCCACCATTCGCGGAATTTCACGGCGTTGTTCACCTTGGCGTTCATTTCGGGATCGCGCGGATCCGCAAGTATCGAGCGGCAGCCTAACGCGCGCGGACCGAACTCCATGCGTCCCTGAAACCAGCCGATGATCTTTCCCGCAGCCAGAAGTTCGGCGGTGGTTGAGGCGACGTTCTCGAGCCGCGTCGTGCGTAACTTGTAAGTTTGGAGCGACTTTGCGATGTCGTCGTCTGCAAAGCTTGCCCCGAGGTAAACCTGCCGTAACTTCGTGAGAGGGAGCCGCTGGCCGAGCGCCAAGTAAGGAGCAAGGGCGGCGCCCAGCGCGACACCGTCGTCGGAAGCCGCCGGCTGAACGAAGATGTCATCCACCAGCCCTGAAGCTTGAATCTTGCCGTTCGCTTTGGAATTAAGCGCCACGCCGCCGGCGAGACAAATGTTCCGACAGCCAGTTTTCTTCGTCGCCAGACGCACGAGACCCAGCATCGCCTGCTCGCAGCAATCCTGCACGGCGTAGGCGACGTTCTTATAGCGATCTTCTATTTCGCTTTCGGGAACGCGCGCCGGGCCGAGCCGTTTGACGATTTCCGACGCACCGCCCGCACTGTTTAGCAGGGCGCGCGCATTGACGCGATACACATCGTGATCCAACGAAATAAAATCGTGTAAGTCCACACCAGGCTCGCCGTACGGCGCGAGGCCCATCACCTTCCATTCATCGGCGTTGGCCTGAAAACCCAGATACTCGGTGAATTGTGCATAGAATAGGCCCAGCGAATTCGGCCACGAAATCATCTGCACAAGGTCGAGCGCGCCATCGTGGCCATACCAGATCGAGCTAGCTTCCCACGCGCCCCGGCCGTCCGCCACGACGATTGCGGCGTCTTTGAAACCGGAGTAAGCGTACGCGCTGATGGCGTGCGCCAGATGGTGATCCACAAAACGCATCTGGGCGCGCGTCGGACCAAAATATTGCGTGAAACGACGGAAGCCGCCGCGCTGGTGCGCCAAACTCGCAAACACGCGCGTGGTGGTGAGGACATTCACATACGTCACAGGTTGAATGCCTTTCGCCATACACTTCAGGTCCGTGACAAATCCGCAGTGCGGTCTCGGCCAGCCCAGACAGATCTCGTCAAGCTGGTCGGCGCGAACCCCGGCGAAATCCAAGCAGGCGCGAATGGCGCGGTGCGGGAAACCGGCGTCGTGCTTGACGCGGCTCAAACGCTCCTCGGCCACGGCAAACAGCAGTTCGCCATCGCGAACAATGCACGCGGAAGAATCGTGCATCTGCGTATAGTTGATTCCAATAGACAGCATCAGATCTTTCCCGCCATTCCCCAATTCAGGATCCGCAAATCACCGCCCTCGCTTTCGCTGTCTACGCCCTCGCGTACCTAGCTTCGGCATTTCCGGTGAGATGAAGCATGGATTCGAGCTGGGCGGCGGCTGTGGTCCCCGCGCCCTGAAACAATGTCTTCTTCTCCCGAAGCAAGCGTGGAATCTCGCCGCCGATATCCAAT
>Ga0181532_10005980_pt1 | contig 10206 bp, 10 predicted proteins | sample PEATcosm2014_Bin_33_FD_119768 | JGI IMG/M metagenome (GOLD analysis project Ga0181532, IMG submission 119768) | Peatland microbial communities from MTU Mesocosm Facility, Houghton, MI, USA - PEATcosm2014_Bin11_30_metaG | ecosystem: Environmental > Terrestrial > Soil > Wetlands > Peat | place... | reverse complement strand
GCCGTGTCCACACGCACGCCCACGCCGCCCGGCAGGTTCAGCCCGGTGATGCGGCCGGGGCAGGGCGCGAACGTCTCCGGGTGCTCGGCGTTGATGCGGCACTCGAGCGCGTGGCCGCGCACCTGCAGCGGACGCCGCAGAATGTCGTCGAGGCGCGCGCCCGAAGCGATCAGGATCTGGCTCTTCACCAGGTCCACGCCCGTCACCCATTCGGTGACCGGGTGCTCCACCTGGATGCGCGCGTTCACCTCGATGAAGTACAGCTCGCCGTTCTCGTCCATCAGGAACTCGACCGTGCCCGCGTTCACGTAGCCGGCCTCGCGCATGGCGGCGCGCAGGGCGCCGGCGACGCGTTCCCGGTTCTCCGCCGTGAGCGAAGTCGAGGGCGCTTCCTCCACCAGCTTCTGGTGGCGGCGCTGGATGGTGCACTCGCGCTCGCCCAGAACCTCCACGTCGCCGTATTGATCGGCCAGGAACTGGAACTCGATGTGGCGCGGCGCTTCGACGTACTTCTCGATGTAGACGTTGGGGCAGTCGAAGCTGGCCCCGGCTTCCTGCTGGGCCTGTACGATCTGCGCCGGCAGCTCCTCGGGCCCGCGCACGATGCGCATTCCCCGGCCGCCGCCGCCCGCCGACGCCTTGATGATGACCGGATAGCCCACGGCGCAGGCCACCGCCAGCGCCTCGTCCGCGCTGCGGATGATTCCCTCCGACCCCGGCAGCACCGGCACGCCGGCATCTTTCATGAACGCCCGGGCCCGCTCTTTAAGGCCCATCAGGCGCGTCACGGCCGGCGGAGGGCCGATGAACTTGATTTCGGAAAGCTCGCACACCTCGGCGAAATCGGCGTTCTCGGAAAGGAAGCCGTAGCCGGGGTGGAGCGCGTCCACGTTCGTGATCTCGGCCGCGCTGATGACCGAAGGGATGTCGAGATAGCTCAGCGCGCTCTTGGCGGGACCGATGCAAATGGCTTCGTCGGCGAAGCGCACGTGCAGGCTGTTGCGGTCGGCCTCCGAGTACACCGCCACCGTCTGGATGCCCAGGTCCTTGCAGGCGCAGATGACCCGTAGGGCGATTTCTCCGCGATTGGCTATGAGGACTTTCTCAAACATGCGCGCGGAGCCTCAGAGCGGGCGAATGGCGAACAGCGCCTCGCCGTACTCGACGGGCTGAGCGTTATTGACGAACTTCGTCACCACCGTGCCGGCGATCTCGGCCTCGATCTCGTTCATCAGCTTCATCGATTCGATGATGCACAGCACGTCGCCGGGCTTTACCGTGTCCCCCATCTTGACGAACGTGGGCGCGCCCGGAGAGGGCGCTTCGTAGAACGTGCCGACGATGGGCGATTTGACCGTGACTACGCTGGCGTCGACGATCTGCCCGGCTGCGGGGGTGGGCTCGGCAGTGGCGGGAGCGGGCTCGGCAGACGTCTCGCCGCCCACGGCAACGGCGGTGGGCACGGCGATCCCATGGCCACGCGGCCGCAGAATGCGCCGGATGCGGACGCGGCTGTCGCCACGCTCCACTTCCAGCTCCGCCACGCCGGTTTCGGTGACAACTTTGATGAGCTCGCGGATTTCTTCGAGTGTCATGGTGCGGTTGGTGCTGTCAGAGAACCAGCAGTTCCTTCGATGTTGGCGTCAAAACCTCGCACCCGGAAGAGGTTACCACAACTGTGTCCTCAATGCGAATGCCTCCGAACCCTTCCAGGTACGCGCCCGGTTCCACGGTAATCGCCATCCCGGCCTCGAGCGGCGTAGCCACTCCCTTCGCCAGGCGCGGGGCCTCGTGAATCTCGAGCCCCAGGCCGTGCCCGGTCGAGTGGACGAACGCCTTCTCCAAGCCGTGGGCGCGCAATACCCGCCGTGCCGCCCGGTCCACGCTTCCGGCCGTTGCGCCCGGCCGCACGGCATCGACCGCCGCCGACTGGGCCTCCAGCACGGCGCCGTAAAGCTCCCGGACCTTTCGTCCGGGCCGTCCCAGGAAAGCCATCCGCGTCATGTCGCTCGCGTAGCCTTCCCGGCTGGCGCCCATGTCTACCAATAGTAGCCGATTGTTCCGTATGGTTTGGGAAGATGGCTGGGCGTGCGGCATGGCGCTGCGGGCGCCCGCGGCCACGATGGTGTCGAAGGCCGGCCGCTCGGCGCCGAGAAGCCGCATCCGGTAGTCGATCTCCGCGGCCAGCGCGGATTCAGTCATGCCGGGCCGCAGATTCGCCATCGCGCGCGCGAAGGCCTCCGAGTTGAGCTGCACCGATCGCCGGATCAGCTCGATCTCGCCCGCGGATTTCACCGTCCGGAGTACCTCGACCAGGCCCGCCGCGGGTTCCAGTGTGACACCCAGAGGAAGGCCGGCCTCGATTTCGCGATACGCCTTGCAGGTGAGCCGGCCGTCCTCGAAGCCCAGGCGGCGCAGGCGGCGCCGGGCCGCAGCCGCGATCAACGCCGCCTGCAGCGGCCCGCGAACCACCCGCACGGCGCAATCGACCTCGCCCTCGGCCTGTATGGCGTAGCGCGGATCGGTGAACAGAGCCGCGCCCCCCTGCCACACCAGCGCCATGCCGGCCGAGCCTGTGAATCCGGTCAGGTAGCGCACGTTCGGCGCCGACGAGACGATCAGTGCGTCGATTTTCCGGGAGTCGAACGCCGCGCTGGCCCGCCGGCGGCGTTCGACAAATTCGGAGCGCGCCACGTCGTCACTCCGGAACGATCAGCAGCTTGCCGCTGGTCTTCCGCCCTTCCAGGTCGCGGTGCGCATCGGCCGCGCCGGAGAGGTTGTAGGTGCGGTCGATGCGGACATGCAGCTTGCCGGCGGCGATCCAGCCCAGCACGTCGTCGGCGCGCCACAGCAGCTCCAGCCGTGTGGCCAGGTGATGCGCCAGTGTGGGACGCGTCAGGAACACCGAACCCATCTGGCCCAAAACCAGCGGATCGATAGGGGGCACCGCGCCGCTCGATTGCCCGAAGGAAACCATCATCCCGCGAGGGCGCAGGCAGATCATGCTCTTGGTGAAGGTGGCCTGCCCCACCGAATCGTAAACCACGTCCACGCCGCGGCCGTCGGTGAGGCGCCGCACTTCGGGCTCGAAATCGTGCCGGCTGTAAATGACGATCGCGTCGGCGCCGGCCTCGATCGCCAGATCGGCTTTGGCCTGCGTGGAAACCGTCCCGAGGACGCGGGCCCCGCGCATCTTCGCCATCTGGATCAGCAGCAGTCCTACTCCCCCGGCCGCCGCGTGTACCAGGGCGACTTCGCCTCCCTTGAGCGGATACGTGGAGTGCGTCAGGTAGTGCGCTGTTATGCCTTGCAGCATGGCGGCGGCGGCCATCTGGAGATCGATCGAGTCGGGGATCTTCACCAGCGCCGAAGCCGGAACCGCGGCGTATTCGGCATAGGCGCCGGGCGCAGTGGCATAGGCCACGCGGTCGCCGGGCGCTATCTCGCCCACGTCGGGGGCAACCGCTTCCACCACGCCCGCGGCTTCCTGGCCGGGCACCATCGGCATCGGGGTCTTGTACACGCCGGTGCGCAGATACACATCGATGAAATTGACTCCGGCAGCGGCAATCTTGACCAGCGCCTGGCCGGGTCCCGGCGTAGGCGTTGGCACGTCCTCGAGATGTAGCTGCTCCGGTCCGCCGGGAGTTCCAACAACGATAGCTTTCACAGTACAAGTGTAGCCGAAGGCCCGTCGCCCGTCGCTCGTGGCCCGTCGATCCGGTCCGGCTTCCCCGGCTGCGCCTTCTGGATCTGTCCCGGTGCGCAGCAGACAAAGCCCTCGAGGGTCCGACGGGCGACGCGCGACGAGCCACGAGCGCCCGCCGCAGGCGGCCCTTTGACATGCAACCTCTAGGTTGCCTATCATGGTCCCGTTGGAGATCGACGATGTCTTCAAGGCGCTGGCCGATCCAAGCCGCCGCAAGCTGCTCGACCGGCTCTGCGCCCATAACGGCCAGACGCTTACCGCGCTCACCAGGGACTTGCATATGACGCGCCAGGCCGTCGCCAAGCACCTGGCCATCCTCGAGGCGGCCAACCTGGTCGCCACGGTCCGGAGCGGGCGCGAGAAGCTGCACTATCTCAACCCCGTGCCGATCTATGAGATCCACGAGCGCTGGATCGGGAAGTTCGAAAGGCAGCGCCTGCGGGCCTTGCACGACCTGAAAACGAAATTGGAAGGAGGGGACGATGGATAAGCCCGAATTCGTGTACGTAACTTACATCTTGTCGACGCCGGAGAAGGTGTGGAACGCGCTGGTCGACGGCGAGATCACCAAACAATACTGGTTCCGCCACCGCGAAGCACTCGCGCGTCACCTTCGAGATCGAGCCGTTTCAAGACGCCGTGCGCCTGAAGGTGACTCACGACCGCCTCGAGCCCGGCTCCGACATGCTCGCTGGCATCACGAAGGGATGGCCGCTGGTGCTCGCCAGCCTGAAGACCCTGCTCGAGACCGGCCGGCCGCTGCCCATGGCCGCCCGCCGCATGCCGCGCCCTCCCGAGTGAGCGGCATACTGGGACCATGATCCGAGTCGCGCTCCCATTCGGCGCTGGCACGCCGGAAGAGAAACGAGGGCACTACCGCGACGCCTTGCGGCAGGCGGGCATCGAGCCGGTCGAAGGCGTCGCGGACCTGGCCGGCCTCGATGGCCTGCTGCTGGCCGGCGGCACCGACGTCGATCCGGCCTTGTACGGTGCCGCGCCTGAGGTCGAAACCGAAGATCCGGATCGCGTCCGCGACCGCCTCGAAGGCGCGTTGCTGGACGAGGCGCTCGGCCGCGACCTCCCCGTCCTCGCCATCTGCCGCGGCCTGCAATTCCTCAACGTGCACCTCGGAGGCACGCTGCGCCAGCACATCGAGGACCACAAGAAGCCGAAGGTGCGCGACGCTCACACGGTGAAGATCGCGCCGGGCAGCCGGCTGCACACCATTCTGGAAGCGCAGGAGTACGTCGTGAACTCGCGTCACCATCAGAGCGCGGATCGCGTGGGGCAGGGGCTGGCCGTGACCGCCACGGCGCCGGGCGGCGTCATCGAAGCCCTGGAGCTGCCCGCCAGGCGCTTCGTGCTCGCGGTGCAGTGGCACCCCGAAGCACGCACAGATGGCCCCGACGCGCGGCTTTTCGATGCCTTCCGCAAAGCGATGCGAGGCGGGCGTTGAGCGCGCGGCTCGAACGCGGGGATCGCGTCGCGGCGCCCGGCAGCCTCACTTGTGGACACGAATGATGAGCGCCCCACCCTTCATGAAAATCGTTCCAACGGGTCCCGGGCAACTCGAGCACTCATCGCCCCGGCTGTGGAACCAGAGCGCTACCTCGTGCTTGTCGATCGAGCTGACGGCGTCGGCGTCGGTTCCCCAATACGTCTGGTAGTTGGGGGTCAGGCGGCGGTAGTGCAGAGTGGTGGGTCCGCCAAAACTCGCTGCCAGAGCGCGGAGGCTTCGAGCGGGGATCCGGCACATGGCGCGAAACAGCAAGCTGGAACGAACGGGAATGCTGGCTTTGATGACCTTCCCAGCGAGGCTGAAGTCCGAATAGGGCCGCTCGCCGTACCCTCCGGCGTTCCAACTGGGGCAATTCCACGCCGGATACAGGAGAATCACTCCGCCGTCGCGCACCACGCGCCGTATTTCCCGCAGGGCGTGTTCGGGCCTGGGGATATGCTCCAGCACCCAGATCGACCAAGCGCCGTCGAACCTGCTGTCGGGGAACGGCATCGCCGTCGCCGAGGCCAGCACGAACTTCTTGTGATAGAAGCGGCTCACGCTGGAGGAGATGTCCAGGCCCGTGTAGTCTTCGGCGACATCCTGCAAATAGCCTCGTCCCGACCCCATCTCCAGAACCGGCCGCTTGCGCAGGCTGAAGCGATTGACGAAGTCCTGAACCTGTTCCTGAATGTGAGCGAGTCCGGCGGCTTCTTTCGCCAATTGAATGTACCGCGTCTCGTACGCAGAGGTCCCTGGCTCTTCGGTGGCGGGTGCCTTATACGCCTCGGCATAGTACTGGCGCGCATCCGCCAGATCCTTTGCGCTGGCCGGAACGTCTACGTCGTACGGAAAAGTGAGCGCGACAAGCGTCGCAACCGTGACGGCCAGGAGTGCCGCCAGGGCGATCAGGGCACGTTTCAATCTGCGGAGGATGCGTGGTGCTGGCACGGCGACGGAGCCCAGCTTATCACAGGACTGGCTCGCGGCTGGCTGCAACCACTCGCTTACAGGCGCCGCCTGGCGCCGTCCGCAGCTCAGATTGTGCCTGCCGACGGGCCGGCGAACGGCCCGAACGCGCAGTCCACGTCCCCGGTGTTTTTCAGGTGACGGAGCGGCTGACGAGCTGCTTGCGCCCGAGCTGCGCCCGCGGGTGGACCGTCCCGAAGCGTCGATGCTACACTTTGTGATCGTGCTGCTGGTGTCACCGCGAGCGCGCAGCCTTAGCGCTGGCCCGCTTTGCCACCTGTGAGGCCGGCGCAGCAGCGTGACAAGGAACGATGATACCGATGCCGAATTCGGATGCCGCGTCTGTCGCGCCGCGGGCACCGTTAGCGGATCGCATCGGCCGCTGGGGGATGGTCCTGTGGAAGTTGCTGGACCGCTTTGCGCGGCGCCGCGCACTGACCTGCGTGCTGCTGGCGGCCTTCCTCATGTCCCTCCGGCTGGCGACGCTGCCCCTAATCCCGATTCCTGAACCGGCCATCACCGATGAATTCAGCTACCTGCTGGCCGGGGAAACGCTGGCCTCCGGGCGGCTGACGAACCCGCCGCACCCGATGTGGGTGCATTTCGATACCTTTCACGAGATCTTCCAGCCCCATTACATGAGCAAGTACCCGCCGGGGCAGGCCTTGTTCCTGGCGCTGGGCTGGAAATTGCTCGGCCACCCCTGGTACGGCGTTTGGATCAGCTTTGGGATATTCGCAGCGTGCCTGTGCTGGATGCTGCAAGGCTGGCTGCCGCCCCGCTACGCGCTGCTGGGCTCGCTGCTGGCGTTCGGGCAGATCACGGTGTTCGGTTACTGGATGGATTCGTATTACGGCGGAGCGGCGGCGGGGATTGGAGGATGCGTTCTGCTCGGCTCCTTGCCGCGATTGCTGCGCCGAAAGAGCGCGTTACTTTCGGCAGCGGCCGCGAGCGGTCTGTTCATTTTGGCCATTACGAGGCCTTTTGAAGGGCTGGTGTTGGCGGTTACGGCCGCAGCGGCTTTCGCTTGGCTGAACCGGCGCCGCGGGAGAAGTTTGCGGGGCCTGTTCTCCCTTCGCATTCTGGTGCCCTTCGTCGCGATTGGCGGCCTGGGCGCCTGCTGGTTGGGCCTCTACAACTACCGCAACACGGGCAGTCCGCTCGTGATGCCGTATACCGTCTACCAGCGCACCTATGAGATCAGCCCTGTCCTCCTCTTTCTTCCCGAGAATCCCAAGCCGGTCTACCGCCATGCCGTCATCGAGCGCTTCTGGCGGCACCACGCTGACCTCGTCCGGAATCGTCCCCTGCTGGCCCTGCGGCGGATTCGGCACGTTTTTCTCGCCACGCGCTTCTTCGCTTCGGAGTTGATTGTCTTGCTGGCGCTCCTCGGCGGCTTCCTGGACCGCGGATGGGCCGCGCGGCTAAGCCTGGCCATTCTGGCAATCTTCCTACTGGAGCTGCAGGTAGCCACCTACTGGCACCCACACTACCTGGCTGGGGCGGCCGGATTGGTGGGGGTGGCGGCGGCCGGCGGACTTCGGTTCCTCCGGAGACGGTTGGGGCGTGTTGGGCCGGCCCTGGCGCTGCTGTGCGTCGTGCTGGCGTGGGGGCAGGCTGTCGACGAGGCGCTGGACGCCGCGGCCGACCGCAACTACAAGTCAAGCCGAAGCGTCGTCGCCGGCCTGGTGAAGTCGTACGGCGGCCGTCATCTGATTCTGGTGCGGTACGCGGAGACGCATGACCCGGTCCGCGAGTACGTCTTCAACGCGGCCGACATCGACCGTTCTCCGATCGTGTGGGCCAGAGACATGGGCCCGGAAAAGAATCGGGAGTTGCTGGCGTACTATCATGACCGCAAGGTCTGGCTCTGTCAGGCGGACCTCGTCGCCCCGGCACTTACTCCCTATCCGGACGCCGCCGCGCCGCAGGCCGGCAGCGCCCAACCCGGTCCTGCCCCGGCCGCGCCGGCCGTGCCGTGACTGACCCGATAAAAGCGATAGCCGGCCGGTTCCCCCTGGCGGGCCGCTTGGCCGTCACACTGCGCCACTCGGGACGCGCTTGCGCCGAAGTGGTGGAATCTCCCTGGTTCGCCTCGGCTGTGCTCTTGTTGGTTGTGGCGTCGGAGCTTGTTGCCCTGCTTTCGAAAGCGAGCAGAAAGCCCTTTTGGAACGACGAACTTATTGCTCTTGGCGTTTCTTCTCTGCGGCCGTTCTCCTTACTTTGGAAGGCGCTCCAATCGGGCGCCGATTCGATGCCCCCCAGCTACTATCCACTCGTTCAGCTCGCAGGGACCCTCCCCGGTGACCAACAGGTCACACTCCGGTTGCCTTCCATCCTCGGGTACATTCTGACTTTGCTGGGGGTCTACTGGTTTGCGCGGAAAAGACTGCCAGTGTCTGCCGCTCTGACGGCCGTGGTCTTAATAACGCTAACTCCGTTCCGGGAGTATGCCTTCGAGGCGCGATCCTACTCGTTGCTGGTCGGTTTCCTCGCCATATCCGCTGTCTTCTGGCAGAGGATCGGCGAGAAGCGGTTCATGACGCCGCTTTTTGCACTGTTCCTGGCTTTGGCGGTTTCCTGTCACCATCTTGCCGTGCTGGCAATTTCAGCCTTCGGCGCCGCCGAACTCACCTGGACCCTCCTCTCCCGCCGGATCCGGTGGGGAGTTTGGGCCGCTTGTCTGGCGGCGACCTGTCCGTTCTTGGTGGGTCTTCCCCTGCTTCTAAGTTTCCGGGCTATCTACGCCGAGCACTACTGGTCGCGACCGGGTTGGAGCAGGGTTGTCTTGACCTATGGACCTTACCTAGGGCTTGACTCGGGGTTTCACTCCACGCTCGCTCTTGTTTCGGTCTTGTTTTTCGGGATACTTGCAGGCGCCTCGTTGCGGCGTGTGCTGCGCAGGCCCAGACAAGGATCCCCCGCGCGTGATTTCCACCTGCCCGAGATGGTCCTTCTCGGCGGCTTTCTGCTTTACCCTGCTTTACTGGTTGTCCTGGCGAAGCTCTCTAACGGTGGCTACACGCCGCGATACGGATGGCCTGCAATCCTTGGTCTGGTTCTCGGATTCGTGTACTTGTATCGCGCCGCCAAGCTCTCTTCCGCCCTCCTCCTGGTGGCGTTACTGGCTGCCTTCACCGTTCGGAACGGTTACGATTTCACGATGTTGTCCAAGGCCGGCTGGAAGCTAGTGGATGAACGCTGGACCGGGCTAGTGGAGCTCAGCCGCGGTGAAACAGGCATCCCTGTGGTGATTGCCAGCCCGCACACGTACTTAGAGGCGATGGAGTACGCTCCTCCGGAACTCCGTGACCGGCTTGTTCAGGTTGTCGATCCCGGTAAGGCTGCACGCTTGTTCGGGTCGAATACGAGCGAGAAGCAGAATCGCATCCTGGCCCGGTTCCTTCCTTTGCGAGTCGAAGATCTGGCGCCGTTTCAAGCTGCCAACAACAGGTTCATACTGTACTCTGGTGGCGAGCGCGACTGGTTCACTCAGTATCTTGCCGCGAGCGGCTATCGCATGAGGCTGCTCTCAAAAGCGGGCGACTTTTCAGTTTTCATCGTGGACCGATGAGCGTTACCGCCCGACAGGCATTCTCCATCACGGAAATCTGCAGCGACCATCGAGCCGTCTTCTTCAGACCTGCCTCCGTCCACTGGGACTTCTTCCATCACTACGTCGAATTGACCGAGCTGTCACTGAAATTGCGTCTAGCAGGCTGCTGAAAAGTCCCCTCAGGGGTTGGGAGAGGACAAGCTGAAGCTTATCCCACATGGCAAACCAATGACTTGCAGCCGCACGTGGGGCATGCTTCAGCTTGCCCAGGACTCTCAGGGAAGCGCGGTTCCGGCGCACGGGCCTGCTGCGGGCCCGCCTCCACCCATGGGGATGAACACGTCGCGGGACGGCCGTTCCGCCTGCCCGCGCGGGCGGAACGGCCTGCCTGGACTCCAGCAACTTACAGCTTTCGCGGCGTGAACGTCAGGTCGACGCGGGTGATAGCCTCCACCCGTTTCCCATCGATTACCG
>Ga0181532_10005979_pt1 | contig 10208 bp, 9 predicted proteins | sample PEATcosm2014_Bin_33_FD_119768 | JGI IMG/M metagenome (GOLD analysis project Ga0181532, IMG submission 119768) | Peatland microbial communities from MTU Mesocosm Facility, Houghton, MI, USA - PEATcosm2014_Bin11_30_metaG | ecosystem: Environmental > Terrestrial > Soil > Wetlands > Peat | place... | reverse complement strand
TCCGGTGCTGGCCATCGCCGAGGACGAAACCCGCGCCTACGACTACACGACCAAGGGCAATTTCGTCGCGGTGATCACCAACGGCACCGCCATTCTCGGCCTCGGCAATCTCGGCGCACTGGCGGCAAAGCCGGTGATGGAGGGCAAGTGCGTCCTCTTCAAGCGTTTTGCCGACATCGACTCGATCGACCTCGAAGTCTCCTCCGAGGATCCCGACGAAATCATCAATTGCGTGCGGCTGCTCGGCAAGAGCTGGGGCGGCATCAATCTCGAGGATATCAAGGCGCCGGAATGCTTCATCATCGAGCAGAAGCTGCGCGAGCTGCTTGATATTCCCGTCTTCCACGACGACCAGCACGGCACCTCCATCATCGCCGCGGCCGGCCTGATCAATGCGCTCGAGCTCACCGGTCGCGAGTTCAAAGCGACCAAGGTCGTGTGCAACGGCGCCGGCGCCGCCGGGATCGCCTGCCTCGAGCTGTTGCGCGCGATCGGCTTTCGCCCGGAAAACCTGATCCTCTGCGACACCAAGGGCGTAATCTACGAAGGCCGCACCGCCGGCATGAACCAGTGGAAGTCGGGCTTTGCCGTCAAGACCAAGGCGCGCACCCTCGCCGAGGCGCTCATTGGCGCCGATGTGTTCTTCGGCCTCTCGGCGAAGGGCGCCATGACGCAGGACATGGTGAAGTCGATGGCGGACAAGCCGATCATCTTCGCCATGGCCAATCCGGATCCCGAGATCACGGTGGAGGATGTCGCCGCCGTGCGCTCCGACGCCATCATGGCCACCGGCCGGTCCGACTACCCCAACCAGATCAACAACGTGCTCGGCTTCCCCTACATCTTCCGCGGCGCGCTGGACGTGCGGGCGCGGGCGATCAACATGGAAATGAAGATCGCGGCGGCGCACGCGCTGGCCGAGCTGGCGCGCGAGGACGTGCCCGACGAGGTCGCTGCGGCCTACGGCGCGCGGCCGAAATACGGCCCCGATTACATCATCCCGGTGCCGTTCGATCCGCGCCTGATCTCGCACATTCCGCCGGCGGTGGCGAAGGCGGCGATGGATTCCAAGGTGGCGCGGCGGCCGATCGTCGACATGGACGCCTATCGGCAGCAATTGCGCAGCCGCCGCGATCCGATCGCCGGCGTGCTGCAGCGGGTGTTCGAACGGCTGCGCCGGCAGCCGAAGCGCGTCGTCTTTGCCGAGGGCGAAGAGGAGCAGGTGATCCGCGCCGCGGCAAGCTTCGTGCACCAGGGTCTCGGCACCGCGCTCCTGGTCGGCCGCGAGGCGCGGGTGCGGGAGACCGCCCAGACGCTTGGCGTCGAGCTCGGCAGCGGCATCGAAATCATCAACGCGGCTTTGTCCTCGCGCAATGCCGCCTATGCCGCGTATCTGTATGAACGGCTGCAGCGCCGCGGCTTCCTGCAACGCGACTGCCAACGCCTGATCAACCAGGACCGCAATCATTTTGCATCCTGCATGGTGGCGCTCGACGATGCCGACGCCGTGGTCACCGGCGTCACGCGCAATTTCTCGGTGGCGCTGGAAGACGTGCAGCGCTGCATCGACCCCAAGCCCGGCCACCGCGTGATCGGCGTTTCGCTGGTGCTGGCGCGCGGACGAACGGTGCTGGTCGCCGACACGGCGGTCACCGAGATGCCCAACGCCGCCGATATTGCCGAAATCGCCATCGAGGCGGCGCGCGTCGCCCGCTCGCTCGGCTACGAGCCGCGGCTGGCGCTGCTGGCGTTCTCGACCTTCGGGCATCCGCCCGGCGAGCGCTCGCAGCGCGTGCTGGAAGCCGTTCAGCTGTTGGATCAGCGCCGCGTCGATTTCGAATATGACGGCGAGATGGCGGCCGACGTGGCGCTGAACATGGAGCTGCGCGAGGCCTATCCGTTCTGCCGTCTCTCCGGACCCGCCAATGTGCTGATCATGCCGGCGTTTCACTCGGCGTCGATCTCGACCAAGATGCTGATGGAGCTCGGCGGCGCCACCGTGATCGGTCCGATGCTGGTCGGTCTCGATCGCTCGGTGCAGATCGTTCCGCTCTCCGCCAACGACGCCCAGCTCGTCAACATGGCGGCGCTCGCCGCCTATAATGTGAGCGGCTAACAAGGCGTTGCTGCGCCGGCAAAATCGCCGGCGGGCGATTCACGAGCCCGAAACCACTCTCGGTTAACTTGGCCGGATGCTCCCGCCGCTTACACCGCCGCCGCCCTTCGCGCTTGAAATCCGCGGCCTCGTCAAGCGCTTCGAGCGGCCCGCCATTGACGGTCTCGACCTCGCCGTGCGCCGCGGCGAGTTTTACGCATTGCTCGGCCCGAACGGCGCCGGCAAGACGACGACGTTGCGCATGATCGCCGGCCTGCTGCGGCCCGATGCCGGCTCGATCCATGTCGCCGGCATCGACGCGCTGGCCGACCCGGTGGCGGCGAAACGGGTGGTGGCGTGGATTTCCGACGAGCCGATGATCTACGACAAGCTCACCCCGCGCGAATACCTCGCCTTCGTCGCCGGTCTTTGGGGGATCGAGCCGGCGCTCGCCGAAACCGGCGCGCAGGAACTTCTCTCCTGGCTTGGGCTTTCGGCGAATGCCGACGAGCGCTGCGAGGGTTTCTCCAAGGGCATGCGCCAGAAGGTGGCGCTCGCCGGCGCCCTGGTGCACGAGCCGCGTGTGATCATTCTCGACGAGCCGCTGACCGGCCTTGATGCCGGCTCGGCGCGGCAAGTCAAAAGCGTGCTGCGCGAGCGCGCCCGCGCCGGCGGCACCATCATCATGACCACGCATATTCTCGAAGTCGCCGAACGCATGGCCGACCGGATCGGCGTCATCGCCCACGGCAAGCTCGTGGCCGAGGGCACGCTCGAGGAGCTGCACCGGCAGGCCGGCAACGGCCATGACGCGAGCGATGGCATCGGCGAAGGCGCGAGCCTGGAAGACACGTTCCTGGCACTGGTCGCCGCGCCCGCGGCCGCGTGAAGCTTCCACAACAATGATCCAGCCTGGCACCGCGGTGTGGTTTGCGCAGCACGAATCGCGGCTGGCGTGGCGCGATTGGCTGTCGATGATGACCGCGGGCCGGCGCGAACGCCGGCGCCGCCTGGCCATCGGCATCGCCATCTTCGTGATCGTCATGCACGCCGTCGCCTATTCCGTGGTCGGCTCTTTCGCCGCCGCGCCGCCCGACAAACAAATGCTGGTCGGCATCACCGTCACGCTGCTGCTGTCGTGGCTGTTGATGGTGTCGCAGGCGATGGAGTCGATGACGCGCGCCTTCTATGCGCGCTCGGATCTCGATCTCATCCTCGCGTCGCCGGTTAAGTCGCATAAAGTCTTCGCGGTGCGCATCGCCACGGTGGCGCTGTCGGTCGCGATGATGGCATTGCCGCTCGCCGCGCCGTTCATCGACATGCTGGTGGTGCGCGGCGGCGCCCGCTGGCTCGGCGCTTACGGCGTGATCGCCGCCATGGGCGCCGCGGCGACCGCGCTCGCGGTGGTGCTGACCGTCGCGCTGTTTCGCGCCATCGGCCCAAAGCGCACGCGGCTGGTGGCGCAAGTTGTCGCCGCCGTCATCGGCGCCGGCTTCGTGATCGGGCTGCAGGTGGCGGCGATCCTGTCCTACGGCACGTTGTCGCGAGGCACCGTGTTGCAGTCGGACGCCGTGCTGGCGCTGGCGCCGCATGCGGCCAGCGTGCTTTGGTGGCCGGCCCGCGCCGTCATCGGCGACGGCATCGCGCTCCTCGGCGTGCTCGTCGCGAGCTTGTTGCTGCTCGGCGGTGCTATCGCGATGGTCGCTCCGCGCTTCGGCGATTATGCGATCGCGGCGGCGGGTACCGAAAATTCCCCGGCAAGCCGAACGCGGCGGCCGGCGGCGTTTCGCGCCACCTCGCCGCGGCGCGCGCTCCGCCGCAAGGAATGGCTGCTGCTGCGGCGCGACCCGTGGCTCGTGTCGCAGACGCTGATGCAGATGCTCTATCTGGTGCCGCCGGCCGTGCTGCTGTGGCGCGGTTTCGCGGCCGGCGGCGGCGCGTTCAACCTGCTCGTGCCCGTGCTGGTGATGGCGGCCGGCCAGCTCGCCGGCGGCCTCGCTTGGCTCACCATCTCGGGCGAAGACGCCCCCGACCTTGTCGCCACCGCGCCGGTTACGGCGCGCGTGGTCTTGCTCGCGAAAATCGAGGCGGTGCTCGGCATCATCGCGCTCGTCTTTGCGCCGCTTCTCGCCGCGCTCGCCATCGCCTCGCCTTGGCATGCGCTGGTCACCGCGAGCGGCATCGTCATCGCCGCCTCCTCGGCGACCGCCATCCAGCTCTGGTTTCGCAGCCAGGCCAAGCGCAGCCAGTTTCGCCGCCGCCAGGTTTCTTCGCGCGTCGCGACCTTCGCCGAGGCGTTTTCCTCGATCGCCTGGGCCGCCACCGCCGCGGTCGCCGCCGTCAATCTCTGGCTCGCCATGGCACCGGCGCTCATGGCGCTCCTCGTCCTCGCGGGCGCGCGGTACCTGAGCCCGCGGAAGAACTCGTGACGGACTACCGCGCGGCGATGAGCAGAATGACGATCTCGCTCACCTGCTCGAGCGCGCCGAGCACGTCGCCGGTCTGACCGCCGATTTGTTTTAAGCTCAATCGCGCCATCAGCCCGATGACGATCGCGAGCACGACCACCGCCACGATCGCATGCGCGGGACCAAGGCCGGCGACCAGCGCGAAAATTCCCAAAGCGGCGGCGATGGTGGTAGGCACCGCCTGCGGCTGACCGACGCCGGAAGAGAGCCCATCGCTGCGCGCCGGCGCAACGAAGAACATCAACACCGGCAGGACTGCGCGCGCGCCGGCGTGCGTCGCGATCAACGCCGCCGCCACCAGTCCCGGGTCGTCGAGGCCTGCCAGCGCGCTCGCCCGCAACAGGATCGACAGCACGAGCGCGCAGACGCCGTACGTGCCGATGCGGCTGTCGCGCATGATATCGAGTTTTTGCTCGCGGGTGTTGCCGCCGCCGAAGCCGTCCGCGGTATCGGCGAGGCCGTCCTCGTGCAGGCACCCGGTCGCAACGAGCGTCGCGGCGACGGCGAGCGCCGCGGCCGACCAGGTCGGCAGTCCCAGCCGGTAGGCCACCGCGTAGGCCACCGCGCCAATGATGCCGACGATGAAGCCGGCGATCGGCAGCGCCCACAGCGCCTGCGCCAGCGCGGCGCCCGTGATCGGCGCGGTGCGCGGCAGCGGCAGCCGCGTCGAAAAGGCAATGCCGGTCGTGAGCTCGCTGAGGTGCTCGGCGGCCCACGGCCGCCAGTCATCCGAGAAATTCGGCGTCGTCATCGTTGATCCTCGGTGTCGCGCGTGCTGACCATGGCCGTACCGTCGTAACTTTGCTAAAACTTCAGCGCACCCGCCAGGAAGAAATCGCCCAAGAAGGCAGCCATGACCGACTTTACCACGTTCTCCGATCTGCGCGCCGTCTGCCTAGATCTGCCGAGCGGACATCCGGCGGCGAGCGCCGCCGTCGTCCAGCGCGAGGACACGCTGACCAAGCCGCCGAAAAGCCTCGGCCGGCTCGAGGATCTGGTCGCCTTCCTGGCGCATTGGCAGGGCCACGCGCCGCCGCGCCTGGACCGCGTCGACGTACTGGTGTTCGCCGGCAATCACGGCGTCACCGCGCAGGGCGTTTCAGCCTATCCGGCCGAAGTCACGGTGCAGATGGTGGCGAATTTTTCGTCAGGCGGCGCCGCGATCAATCAGCTCGCCCGCACCGCCGGCGCGAGCTTGCGCGTCATTCCGCTGAAGCTCGACGAGCCGACTGCCGATTTCACGGCAGCGCCGGCGCTAACCGAGCGCGACTTCCTCGCCGCGGTGACCGCCGGCTACGAGGCGGTGGCGAAGGAAGCCGATCTGGTCTGCCTCGGCGAGATGGGCATTGGCAACACTACGGCGGCGGCGGCGATCGCGGCGGCCTTGTTCGGCGGCGGCGGCGCGCGTTGGGCCGGCCGCGGCACCGGCGTCGACCACGACGGCCTGGAGCGCAAGCGCGCCGTGATCGATCGCGCGCTCGGCCGTCACGCCGACTTGCTCAACGACCCGCTGCGCATCGCCGCGGCGCTTGGCGGCCGCGAGCTCGCCGCCATTTTGGGCGCCGCCTTGGCGGCGCGGCGGCAGAACATCCCGGTCATCCTCGACGGCTTTGTCTGCACCGCCGCGGTGGCGCCGCTGGCGAAACTGCGCGCCGACACGCTGGCGCATGCGCTCGCCGCTCACGTCTCCGCCGAGGCCGGGCACCGCATGCTGCTCGACGAGCTCGGCCTAAAGCCGCTCGTCGATCTCAACATGCGGCTCGGCGAAGCCTCCGGCGCCGCCTTGGCGGTGCTCATCCTGCGCGCCGCGCTCGCCTGCCACACCGGCATGGCGACCTTCGCCGAGGCCGGCGTCTACGATAAGCCGGCCGACGAGGCGGCCGCTCCGAAGGCCGCGGGGTAGTTTTCTTTTCCTCCCCCGCGTTGCGGGTGGAGAACCTGCGAAGCAAGGATGAAGGCCACCAACCTAGGCGGCCTATCTGGTAAAGGCTCAATTACTAATCGTGATACGCCACGGCGGCCGGTGTAACGCCGAATAGCCGTGCGATTTTGGCGTGGGACATTCCGGCCTGGAGGGCATCTTTAAGGAGTGCTCGTCCGCCTGCGCTAAGCCGACCGCCGTCGGTTCTTAAAAGCTTTCGAAAAGCACTAACGTCGCGCTGATTACGCAACGAATTGCGATAAAAGTCTTTAATTTCATCCTCTTCCATTGGTCAAATAAACTCCGTTTTTCACGTGTCGGCCCAACCTATAGGAGTGATCGTGGCGAGCGCGGCCGTTGCTGCGCCGGCGGGCTTCCGCTATCTAGGCCGGCATAGCTCCATTGCGCCCGTAGCTCAGCTGGATAGAGCGCTGCCCTCCGAAGGCAGAGGTCAGGGGTTCGAATCCCTTCGGGCGCGCCAAAAAACCAAAGCATTTACCGTATGTTCCGAAAGATTTGACCTGCCACTGCCAATGCCACTAATCGACTGCTATTATTGGCTGTCAGTAAACCGATTTGGCAGGTTCTCCATGCGTTACCTCTTCAAGCGTAAAGGCAGCGACAATTGGTATGTCCGGCTGCAACCGCCCGGCCAAAAGGCTGTCGAGAAATCCCTAGGCACCTCTGATTTGAAGCTCGCCGAGATCACGGCGATGCCGATGATCCGCCAGTACAAGACGCTCATGTATCAACGGCGTCAGGCGCGGCTGCCACGGCTAACCGCGCAGTGGCTGCCCGCTTATGCGCCCGGAATGCATGAGGGCTTCTTTGCCACCGAGCGGGAGCTACGCGATCTCACTACCGGGGCGGTCATTGGCCCGAACGGCTTCCCAGCAGAGATTCTGACGCCAGCACCGCTCCACGGCCCGAGCTTCGAAGCCTATGACGCCGCGAAGGCGCGTTCAACACTGGCGATCAAGAACAACGATGATGATCTGCTCGAAACATACCTTCAACACAACGGGATCACAGGTCTTCGCGAGCGCCAAGCCCGCGATATTTGGCACATCTTCAAGACCGTCGTGAACAAGCCGCTGAAACAGTGCACGCGTGACGACGGCCGCGCGCTTGTGGCCTACCTCGAAGAGCAGGCAGGTGGAGAAATCAAGAGCGCAACGCTGCGCCGACGCATGGTGCCGCTTGTCGCCACGGTCAACCTCGCTATCGCCGAAGGAAAGTTGCAGTTCAATGCGTTTTCGTCTGTGGTGCCGGTTCGTGACGACGAAGACGAGCGCGATCCATTCACCGAAGACGATATGGCGCTCATGCGTGCCAACCTGCACCGGCTCAGTGAGAGCGATCAGCTTCTTGTCCGCGTATTGGCAACGACCGGCGTCAGACGCGGTGAGGCTTTCGAGATCGACCATGAGGAGGTTGAAGACGGCATTCGGTTTGTAACTATTGGCACCAAGACAGCGCACTCAGAGCGCCGCATTCCATTCCCCGCAGATTTGCTGCCCTACCTGCCGCCGAGGATCACCGACCGATTGATCACCGGCCGCATGGACTCGGCAGGCAAGCGATTGGGCAAATGGATGGAGGACATCGGTATCGCCGGTATCGCCGAAGCGGACAAGGCCGCCGACCTGGACAAGGCACCGATGCACAGCTTCCGCCACCGCGCTGCACGGCGCCTGCGCGCTATCCCCGATGAGAGCCTGCGTGAAGCTATTGGCGGATGGGCGAACGGCAAGAAGAAAAAGACTTCTAGGAAATACGGCAACAAGCACGGCGCGGGCTATCCGCTGTCGGTGCTGAAAGATGCTATCGACCGGATCGGCTTTTAGGTAGTGTCTCAGTTTGAATTTTGGCACCCTTGACTTGCGCAATCGAAGCCGGGAAAGGGCATTATGGTCCTGCGTTTTTGGGATTTGTCGGACTCTTGACCCCATACCTCAGATGGTCCCGAGAGGCAGTGAAGGCGATCTTGGGAAGCTGTCGTTCTACCACTGAACTACGCCCGCGAAGTCCTTATTACATCGTCATTTCGTGAAGATAGGCTCGAGTTTTGTCCGTCGCTTGTCCGGCACACCGACCCGCCGGCCCATCGGCCGGAAGCGCCGGACAAATTTGTTTGCCGATATAGCAAGCATTCTCGCACCATGATGACAGAACTCCGGGAAGGCCGGCAAGACACCCGCGAACGGTTACATTATAGGCGCCGCCGGGACGACTGCAATTGCTCGGTGCAGACCACGGCGCAGCAAATCTTTAACGCCAACGCTGGATTACGGATGTTTAGCGCCGCTCCGGTGCTGCAAAGCGTGGTGCTCGACACGAACAACGATCTATCGCCGCTTAAATCCAACCTCCCAACTCTCGGAAATTTCGGCTTCCTCTTCTTGATCTTGAAAGTCTTCGGCTCGAATAAACAGCAATGAGACTTGAAACCCATTGCTTTGCCGCATGGTCTGCTCAAGAACAGGAGGTGTTCTTTGGCCCCACTCCGTCTGAAGCCAGACCGACCCGTCAAGCTCCGCCCACGGTGTTGCCACGCGTAGGGGCTGCGCTGGCGCTTTAGGGCTGGAGCATTCTGCTGGCAAGGGATTTCCCGCTTTCACCGCGAGGCGCGGAAACGTTTCGGTGGGACAGATGTACCGGATAAAGCCCTCTTTCGAGAACACGAAGGCGCAGACGTCATCTGTTAGATTAAGCCTAAAGCGCCGATCTTTCGATGCCGCGCGTTTGACGATGCCCCGTACCTCGCAGCGCCCGGCCGGCGCCGCCGACCACACCATCGAATCCGGCGATCGCCCGAGCTCCATCATTCGCCCGCAACCGAATTAAGCGAAAAAGAATTAAACGAAAAAGAAGTGGCGACGGTGGCCGGCAGGCGACGTCAGCGGGTCGCGCTGACCGACCGCGCGTCAATGGATAAAGATGAGCGCCAGAGAGGGTCAGTGTGAAAAGCTGGACATTGATTTCCGGGATTATCGAATCCTCGGTGCGTGCAATCCGCCTCTGGCGCATCAAGCGCTGACTGCCGATGACAAGATCGGAACGATGCTGCCGTGTAACGTGATCGTGCAGGATCTTGGACACGGCAAGATCGAGGTAGCCGCCATAGACCCCGCAATCTCGATGGAACATGTCGGAAATCCGAAGCTCAACACGATCGCCGAATCCGTCACCGGCAAGCTTAGGCGCGTTATCGCGGCAATTTAGTAAGGCCTTTTGCACACGTCGGCGGCGTGCGCCACCGACGATTGGAAACTGTGGCTTATTGCAACGCGGGAGGCTTCGCATACGCGGGCGGAACCTGCTTCACCTCATGGCCAAGCGCGGCAAGCTCGCGAGCAACATAGTGCGTCGCCATCCCCGCTTCGATGCCGATGAGACAGGCTGGCAGGTTCGCAAGCCTCGATGTAATGCGTCCGCGGGAGACCTTCTCTCGCAACACGATGGCGCCGCGCGAATCGAGCCCAATCATGTGCAGTGTGTTCTTGCCCATATCTATTTCGATGGCGGTCACTGCGTGAACGGTGGTTGTACGAGGCATGGTGGTGCTCCTTCTCCTGACAAGCCCCCCCGCGCACTCTGAGTGCCGTCGGGGGCGGGAGCGCGGCCGGTCCATCCCATTCGCGACACTTAGTGCGGTGCAGCGATATGTCTGGAGTTGAGGTCAAAGCGGACTCGAAATCGGTCGCCTCATTCGGTCGCTGTA
>Ga0181532_10005976_pt1 | contig 10213 bp, 5 predicted proteins | sample PEATcosm2014_Bin_33_FD_119768 | JGI IMG/M metagenome (GOLD analysis project Ga0181532, IMG submission 119768) | Peatland microbial communities from MTU Mesocosm Facility, Houghton, MI, USA - PEATcosm2014_Bin11_30_metaG | ecosystem: Environmental > Terrestrial > Soil > Wetlands > Peat | place... | reverse complement strand
TCCATCAGTTGGCACTCGTAGCACGGAGCCACCAACGTGCAATTGAGCCGGACGCTTTGCAGCAAGCGGTCGTAGTAACCTTGGCCGTTTCCCATCCGGCCGCCGTTTCGATCGAAGCCCACGCCCGGGACCATCACCAAATCAAGCTCGTCCGGCATAATCATCTTCGCGGGCTCGGTCCATCGCTCGCGCGGAGGTTCGAGGATGTTCCATTTGCCGACGATCATCTCGTCGATCGATTCCAGCAGCCATAACCCGAGCCTGTTCTCACTGTTCTCGTCGGTTGTGCAATAGGGCACGACAATCCGTTTGCCGCTTGCCAGAGCGTCGGGAAGAGCGTGCCGTGTCCGCAGCTCCGAACGGCAATCGAGATACCACAGGACGGTGTGCGCGTCGCGGTACTCGGGAAGTTCGATCAGCTTGGCGATCGCGAGACGGCTGACCTCGTCTTTGTTCGGTTGAGCATTTCGGGCGTCGTACGCCTTCCGGCGAAGATGGTTCTTGAGTTCGAGCAATTCATTCATAGATATGTCGTGCATTCCGTTGATTTCGGGCGAATGTCGGCCCAGATCCTTCCGGCAAATGAGTCTAACTGCCGGCATCAGAAGAAAAAAGCGGCCGCCCAATCGAAGGAATTCGGCAGGAAACGGAGCCGTACAACCTTGAACGAGGAACCGGGCAGGACTACGCTCGGTGCAACCGTTCGACGAATGTCCGCGATGAAGTTTTACGCAGACCTGCCGAAATTGTACGAGCCGCCGGGTTGATCCGGGCGGTCCGGACTTCGGACTTCGGCGAGCTCAGCCGAGCCGCGAGCTCAGTCGAGCCGAGGGGTAAACCCGCCGGCTCGTTCGACGATGATTTCTGCCGGTCCACCGGGAAATCTGTTGGCCAACGATTCGAAGAGTTATGACGGTGCCCCCGATGGTGAAAGCCACAATCGCGATGACGTCTGCTTTGCTTGCCGCGGCACTCGTCGCCGGTCCATCTATTGGCGGTGAAAAGGACGGCGTGGGGCGAACACGATCTGACAGGCCTCTTTTTCTGGACGTCTTTCGCTCGCGCGATGCGGCAGTCGTCACGAAGGCCGTGGAATGGGTCAGTGCTGTCGGTGAACAACGAGGCTCGCTGGTTCGGCCCGATAGTGAAGAGCGGCTGCCGGCCCTGCTCTTAATTGCGAATGTCCACGCGAACGAATTCTTCCTGCAGTCGGCGCGGGAGTTGGCCGGCATCGGCTACGTCGTGTTAGTTGTGGAACTCGACCAGAACCAAATCGGCGCACCGACTGGAACGCCTCAAGCCAAACGAAGCGATGCGATCGTGCGCGAGCGACGGCTGTCTCAACTGTGCGCGGCCGCGCGCTGGATGCGGAGCCGCGATGACGTGTTTTCCGACAAGGTCGGTGTACTTGGGTGGGGAAAGACGTCGCGCTGGGCCCTGGAAGTGGCGGCCGCACAGAATCTGCAAGCCGCCGTGCTCACCGACGTCGAGTTGCCCCTGATGATCGACGCTCCGCTCTCGGTCGGACTCAGAAACACGGCTGTGCTCATCGTCCGCGGCACGTCTGAAGCGACCCCGTTTGAGGGGGAGCTTGTCGCGCGGCTGGAGCGTGCTTTGGCGGTTGCTCATGTCGAACACCGTGTGCTGGAATTCAAAAACGCGAAAACAGGCTTCATAGATGGCCGGCGGCGCGATGCGGTCAACGCCAAGTCGGCCGATCACGCCTGGTTCGAGATCTACGAATTCCTGGGCAAGCACGTTGAAGACGCGGAGCTCAAGACTCCGTTCGTGGCGGGTCGAAGTTCGAATGACGCGCAGGCAGTCCGCCGTTTTGTGTCGGTCGGCGATGTGATGCGAGCAGTGAACGGACCCTCGGGCGTCCGCGGAGGCATCGCGCAATCGCTGGGCGAGGCTCCCCGCGAAGACAAAGACTGGAAGCTGCTTCGAGCCCGAGCCGCCATCATGGCCGACTCCGGCACGTCGCTCATGGGCCTCAAGCCGCCCAAAGGGGGCGCGACAAGCTGGCAGCGGCACGCGGCCTCATATCGTGACGCAGCCGCCGCTTTGGCCACTGCCGCCGACCGGCGCGACTTTGCCGATGCGCGACAGGCTTTTGATCGTCTCAACATGACTTGTGGCAGGTGTCATTCGGATCATCGATAGGGCCGGCGCGGCACGTCTCGCGAACAGGAAGACGAAGCAGCAGGGGGCCAACGATATGTTGTCAGACGCACGAGCTGCGAACCCGGTCCATGGCTGTCCGTCCGGTGCGGACCACGACCGCGACGTGCCCGAGATCGACCTGCTCAGCCTGCTGACGATCCGGGGGATCACGCTCCGCAATCGCATCGTGATGTCGCCGATGTGCCAGTATATTGCCGAGGATGGGCTGGCCAGCGACTGGCACCTTGTCCACCTCGGCAGCCGAGCAGCAGGCGGTGTCGGACTCGTCATGGTCGAGGCAACGGCCGTCACCCCCGAAGGTCGAATCACCCCCGGCGACCTGGGCATCTGGGGGGATCAGCATGTCGAGCCGCTGGCCCGCATTGCCCGATTCGTCCATTCACAGGGCGCGATCGCCGGGATTCAGTTGGCCCACGCCGGCCGCAAGGCGAGCTGCGAACGACCGTGGCTCGGCGGAGCGCGTCTGAAGACGCGCGAGGCCGGTGGCTGGCCCGTGCTGGCTCCCAGTCCGGTTCCGTTTAACGAGGGCGACCCGCCGCCGGTCGAACTGGACGAAACGGCGATCAACGGCGTGGTGTCCGCGTTCGAGGACGCCGTTCGCCGCGCTCTGGCCGCAGGCTTCAAGTTGATCGAGGTGCATGCCGCCCACGGCTACTTGCTGCACGAGTTTCTTTCGCCACTCAGCAACCGTCGCGCGGACCAGTACGGCGGCAGCCTGGAGAACCGGATGCGCCTGCTGCTGCGAGTGGCCGGACGGATGCGGGCTCTGGTCCCGACGGAATTGCCGGTATTCATCCGGATCTCGGCCACCGACTGGGTCGAAGGTGGCTGGGACGCTGAGCAATCGGTGGTTCTGGCTCGGCATCTCAAAGATCTGGGGGTCGACCTGATCGACGCCTCCTCCGGCGGGCTCGTGCCGAAGGCACGCATCCCGGTTGGCAAGGGATACCAGGTCCCCTTCGCACGACAAATCCGGGACTCGGCCGGGATCATGACCGGGGCAGTCGGCCTGATCACCGAGGCCGCATACGCGAATGAGATCATCACCGGAGGCGATGCCGACCTGGTCTTCATCGCCCGCGAATTCCTGCGCGAACCCTACTGGGCGCTCAAGGCGCAGGCCGAACTCGGCGCAGAGCCGGCCTGGCCGATCTCTTACGGATACGCCGTCAAACGGCGGGCGAAGTAATCGATCAGGCCGCCGTGCTGGCAGTGTCAGGGCGGTTCGAACCGTTTGCCCGCACCCTTCCAGAGGCGGGATCGCAGTTGGGGGAAGAGCTCGAGCGCGTTCTCGCGGAGGATCTGCCGGCCGATCCGTTCAGCATGCTCTTCGAGCAGATCGCCGCGGTCGACTTTCTCGGCAAGGACCTCGGCCAGGCAGCGGCGGGTGAACGCTGTGGCGCCGTAGATTCCTTCGGCGTGATTACAGTCGGCCCCCCACATGATCTTGTTCGAGGGCATCACTTCGAGCCATTCGTGAAAGGCCCGCTTGGCCATCGTGTAGCTGATCGTAGGCAGCCAGCACGAATCGACCCACACGTTGGCCGGAAATTTCATGGCGATCGCCCCCGTTTCCCCCACCCAGGGATATCCGCCGTGGAACAGGATGAACTTGGTCTTCGGGTTGGCCTCAATCAGGTCGACCAACAGCATGGGGTTGGAGCCTTGAATGCGGGCGTCCCCCGTGTGGATCTGGAACGGAAGCTCGTACTTCGCGCCGAGTTCGCAGAGCCGCCACATGATGAAATCTTCGAAGGCTTTGATCTCTTCTTTGCTCAGAGCGGTCTGCCGTTTTCCAAAGGCCTTTTCGGCACGCTCCTTTGGCACGTTGTCGAATGACAAAGTCCGCTGATAGGCCAGTGTCGTCTTGAGACAGATGGCGCCACGGTCCTTGGCTTCCAGGAACATGCGTTCCAGGACTTTCAGATAGTCGTTGAGCGATTCGACGAAAAGACCATGCTTCTTCGCGAATTCATAGGGGCTGTCGAGCGGCTGCGCGAACTCCGAAGAGTGAAATCCGCGGGTCAACGGCGTCACGTTGAAAACCAGAACTTCCCACGGATACGAGGTCGTGAACGCATAGCGGCCCCAATAGGGATCGTTGAACATCAATTCGATGTTGGCCCGCTCGGTCACGACTTGGTAGAGCCAGCGCTGGTTCTTGTAGTTCTCGAAGATCCGCCGATCGAGCTCGCGAGCCTGGTCGTCGGTCAGGTGATCGAAATCGACTCCATACAGATCCTGAAACGCGGGAAGCTGGTAGCGGTAAAAGCTCGTGGCACGCGCGTCCTTGAAGTCGTGCTTGGCGATCTTCCACCAGTCATCGAAATCCATCCCGGCTTTCCAGGGGGCAAGAGGATTGAAGCGGCGGTAATAACTGTTGTGCCACAGCCCGGCCAGATTGACGCCGCGGCCGCGCTTCGTCTCTTCAATGCACGGGAGCCGATCGAACGGGAACAGATGGTCGTGCGTGTCGATCGCCGCGACTGCATCGAGCTTTTGCTTGAAGCGTCGATAGGTTGGCGTGGCCCGCGTGTCCTGGGCGGCCGCAAATGTGCCGCCCCAGAAAAACATCGTCGCGGCCCAGACTGCAAACGACCGGTGCACGCACAAGGGACAATCCAAGCGCATCAGAGCCTCCACCACAAATGCTCGACGAAGTCGAAGCGCGACCTCTCAAGTCATTGTGGTGAAAAAAGCTTGCGAAGATCCAACGTGATCTCGCCTGCGTTATTTATCGGCATTGCGCCGAATCTCGGCCTTCGCGCGTAACCCGCGATTCTCAAAGGTCATGCCGAAGTCGAGCCAGCGCACGTTTTTAAGCGGCTGCGGCAGAGTTGGCCCGATTTTCGGCTGGCCCGGGTGGCCGTATACGGTCGATTCCATCGTTTGAAACTCTTTGTTCCAAACGTATTTGCCGCCACCGGGACAAATGAGTGACGTCTGCCAGAACGTCTGATGGATGGTCATCGGGTCGCGGTCGGGGTAAAGCCGTTTCCATTCGTTGAGGATCGCGATGTTCGACCAGGCGCGGGACTGCATCAGCGCCTGATATTCACGTCGACCGAACACTTGTTCGAGTAGCTCGATCGCCTTGCGATCGATTTGCAAGGCCATGCTCTTACCCAGCCAGGGCCGTGGCGCATCACTGGTGGATTTCCCCTTATCTTTATCTTTCATCGGGCCTTTTCCCGCGTCGATGTTTCCATTGTGCGCGGACTCAGCGGGCTTTGCGGCGGTTTGAGTGTCATTCGCATCTCTGAAGTTCTTCGCCGCAGCTTGCCGGTCGAGCGCCCGTTTGAGCAGATCTTCGTTGAGCGTGACGATCAGCATTTGGGGAGTCGCTGCGTAGTGAATTGCCAGTTTGGCGGCAAACGGGATTGCATTGCGGCCGTTTTCCGTCGCCGTGATGTTGACGTAGTGCTGACCGTGATATTCCCGCGAAGTCCAGCTCAAAAGCCCGGGCGCCGTCTGTTCGATGAATGCGCGGACTCCGCTCAAAAAGAGCGTGAGCTTCAGGCTGTCACGGACCTCGGCGGTGATCGCAACAGGCAATCGATAGAGATTGGCCTCGAAGAAGTTTCCGATCTGACTATCGCCCGACGTTCCCGATTCACGCGCCTTCATTGCCTGAGCCAACTCGGTCCAGAAGGGATCGGGGTCGGCATAGACTGAAATCGATTCACCCAGCCAGCCGAGCAGGCTGACCTTGACTGGGCCTTCCAGAAAGTCGTTGGCCCATTTCAATCGCCCCGACTTGGTGTTGATGGCCATCGCCCAATGCAGCAGGCTGCCCGCGTGGGGATCTCCCGACGTGGGTTTCAGCTCGGCCCCCGTGGCAATCTCAATGAACTCTCGATAGTTGCTGGAATCAATCAGCGGCATGGCCGTCAGATCAACAACGAGGCGGTCGTCACGGATCGAGAAGCCGACGGCAATCGGGTCGAAGAATTGGCTCCAGTTGCGTTGATAGCCTTGCCGCCAACGCTCGTATGTCTCGGCTTCGGTCTTGGTGACCTTCGTGAAGTCGAGCTCGGCAATCGGAGTCTGAAATTCGAGCGTGCCGTAAGTCGATGACGTGACGCCCTCCTTGGTGACCCGCAGCGTTCCCAAGTCGGCGACTCGCAAGATCGTCTGAATCTCGTGTGGTTCGACGGTACCGCCCACCAGTTCCTTCATGAATTGCGCCTGGTCGTGCGACATGATGGCCGCGGCCCGCATTCTCCGCGAAGAGGCGATCCGCCATTTGGCGCTGCACCAGCGGCGAATGGTCTTATCGGTGACGATCAACAGTCCGGTTTGGTCTTTCCCGAGCTGGTAACGGTTGCGGAAGAATCGATACTCGGGCAGCGATGCGAGCGATTCGGACCGTCCGGCCGAGGTGTCGACGATTCGTTTCAATTGCGATAGCGAGTTCGTAACGACGACGACTTGGCCGATCTCGGCCATGTACGAGCAGACCGCGCGGTCGGGCGAGACTGCGCCTTTGTACTTCACATGGCGGAAGAAACCATCGACTTTCTTGCACTGAGGATGGGCTTGAATGGCGGCAGCTTGCTGCATTGCGATGTGTGCTTTGAGGACTGCGGAGTTCCGGGACTCGAATAGGATGGCCACGTCGGTCCCGGTTCGCAGATACGGGTCCGAACCCGTGAATGCGGCGCTCCCGACAACCTGGTCTCCCAAAAGCCGAGAAAGGGCATCGACGGCCAGGCACAACTGTCGTGCGTAACGTTCGCGGGTGCGGGCGTCCTCGGCGCGCGATTGCACGAATTGCAGAACCGGCGTGCCGTTACGCTCCGCCTCGTCCATGGTCCGCAGCAGGGCGTTGAAGCTCGGAAACAGCAACGCATGCTGGTCCGACGGGATCATCGCCGGCAGCGGATCGTTTTGTGGAGGGATGTCCTTTGTGAGCGGCCGCCAATCCATTTCAGCGACGGTGATGCCGGCAAGCGACGCAAGATCGACGGTGGGCTCTTCAGGAGCACCCGCCGGCAAGAGTCGGTCGAGCTGCAAATTTTCACTGACGGCCCGGCCGCCGGAAAAGACCTCGAAGGTGTCTTCGAACTGCGTCTCACTCGCGGCAGTATTGGGTCGTTGCCTGGCCTGAGCCTCGAATTCTGCCCCGCTCTTTCCGGCAAGCGCCGCTTGCGCTTCGCGTGCCTCGTAGCGAAACCACGCCCCGCCGGGAAGCTGGCGATCGATGAGCTTTTGGTAGTGTTTTTCCTTCGCCTGATAGAACGCAGCTCGTTGTTTTGGATCGGCCGTGCCCGCAGGGACAACGAACTTGATCCTCTGCAGTCCAGATCCCCCGGTGTTCGGCAGGTAGAGCGTACCGGTAATGTCAGGCCCCTGTGGAGCACGGATGCAGAGTGCTTCCGCCCTAGCTCCCCCGCTGGATGTCGGCGGTTCGGCACTCGTCACATAGATTTCGCCATCACCGTCCAGAACCGCGTAGGGAATGACAAATTCAGCGGTCGGCCTGTAGAAGTAGTACGGAGTCGAGCGATCGACGGACGCTTTCGGCAATTCGCCCGAGGTGATCTTGAGATGATCGACGGGGACGTGGAAGTACACATCGTCGGCCCGAGTGGTCGCAGTCGAAAGAAGTAGGCCAACGATCCCAACAAACCGCGCGATTCTCGGCGGCGCGCATAGACTCAACATGTTCAATCCCCAAGCGGTTTACCGGATTGCCAAAAGCCGAAGTCGACGCATACCGCGATGAATTGCGCAAAGCGCATCTTTACATCGCGGTCAAAACGAACCGGCCGAACCGGGGGACCGGGACCGTGATGACACCCCGTCGCCCAGGCCGTGTTTTTGAATTACCACGCACACAGGCGGCTGCGATGCGGGATTATAACGCGAGAAACGGAAGTCGGCTGAAAGACAGGCGGTTGCGCCGAATCGTCCTTGGGATTGCCAGACGTCAAAACGGGCCCGATCTCGATGCGAATGCGTCGCCCATCATTCATCTCACGAAGAGTGGGGTCCGCGTTTGTGTGCGAAAATGTCCGGACATTGAGTGCGACCGGACCGCGCGGAACGGTCGGAACAATCCGACATGGAAATTTCATGACCACATCACGAGTCTTGGTGCGGAACCGGAACACTGATCTATATTTCTGCGAAGCGATGTTCGCGGCAAAAACTCAGCCGCTGCACGATTGTCGAAATCTCCTCTGACGGACGGTTTGGGGGGCGCGTGCGATCGGGCGACACTCAAAACGCCCGATGATTCGTGGCCCGTCAGGCTGTCTGCCTACCTAAGTGACTTATGATCGATTGGAAGAACTTACGCGTGCAATTGATGGGGAAAGCGGAGAAGCCGCCTCTTCCGCCAAAACTTGAGATCCCGAAGCTGCCCCAGACCGTCTCGGCAGTCTGCCAGCGCGCAAATCTCCCGGATTGCACCGCGGCGGATCTGTGCGAAGTCCTGGAACGAGACTCGGCAATCACGGTCGATTTGCTAAGGCACGTCAATTCGGCCGCGACCGGACTGCGGACGAAGGCCGCGACGGTTCGGCAGGCCGTGGCTCTGCTCGGAATCAAGAAGACCCGTCTGTTTGTGATTACGACGGTCCTCGAGCAGCACATGCGCAATACCAAGTCGCCGCTCATCTTGGCACAGCTCTTTTGTTTGTCGGCGATGGAGAGGGCCCTGATCGCGCGGGAAATTGCCAAGGCGACCAAACGCGACACGGACCTGGCCTTTGCGGCAACGCTGATTTCGGACTTCATTCTGCCATCACTCTCGCGCCAGAATGTCGCCGAGTACGCCTCGTTCATGCAGCAATTGTCTGTCGGCGAGGGCGAGCTGCCCGCGCTGGAAAGCACGCGGTTCGGGTGCAGCCACGCAGATTGTGCGGCGTACCTGATGCTGAATTGGGGCTTTCCGGACGACCTGATCTGCAGCGCATTGCTGCATCACCGCGCGATGCAGATCTGGACCATGGAGCCGCTTCGTGAAACCGCTTTGCCTGCCATCGCGGTGACTTCCTGGTTGCCCACCGTGCTGGCGCCAACGACAGCGCATCTTCCTCGGTTTTGCAGCTACGTCACGGACAATCTGCAATTGGACGTCACACCCCTGGCGCAATCGGCTGACGAACAATTGCGGGGCCTGATTCCGAATCTGGGGAGCTATGTGACATTGCATCAGCATCTCGCGAATTCAGCAGTGAGTGTTTGAAAAATGAGCTCCGGCGGTCAGACGATCACGTTCTCGATCGACAGGTTGCGAGCCGGGACCACCCTGGCCGGGCCAATCTACGAGGATAACGACGGCAGCGTGCTGCTGTTGACCGCCGGCGTCTGCGTGACGGCTGAACAGATCGAACAGCTTAAAAAGCGCGGCATCCAACAGATTCGCATCGAAAGCCGGTTTGCCGCAGCGGTTTTCGGCGGCGCCCCGCGCCGCCCGATTTCCGGCGGGAGTAGCGCGCGCCGACCTTCCGTGGTCCAACCGGGACAGAAGGCGCCCCCGATTTGCCGCCCCGCCGCGAACGTGAATTGGTCGGCGCAGTTGTCCCAATCAATCGAAAAACTCCGCAGCGCTCAGTCCGAGCGGCTCACGCACATCTATTCGCTGCTGGACAGCCAAGGAGGGTTTAACGCGGACGTGCTCGACGACATCTCGGAAGAATGCGTCGAACAACTGGCCGTGGACATGGATCTGTTCATCAAGGCCTCGATCGAGCCACAAATGAGCGAGGCGGCCGCCGACCACTGCGTGCGTGTCGCCCAACTCGCAGTCGCGGTTGGCGCCGTGGCAGGACATACGCGAGACGAGTTGCGGTGGCTGGCGATGGGATGTCTCGTTTCTCGGAGTCGCGCGACCGCGTCGGCGAAGGATCTGAGCGAGGAACCCAGAAAGCTCACGGCGGTGGAATTCGCGGAGATCAAGAGGACTCCCGGCCGCGTGTTCGACATGCTCTCCAAAATTGACTTCCCCTGGGTGGCCCGAACGGTTGCCTACCAAATCCGCGAACGTTGGAACGGATCGGGTTATCCGCGGGGCAAGTCG
>Ga0181532_10005974_pt1 | contig 10214 bp, 7 predicted proteins | sample PEATcosm2014_Bin_33_FD_119768 | JGI IMG/M metagenome (GOLD analysis project Ga0181532, IMG submission 119768) | Peatland microbial communities from MTU Mesocosm Facility, Houghton, MI, USA - PEATcosm2014_Bin11_30_metaG | ecosystem: Environmental > Terrestrial > Soil > Wetlands > Peat | place... | reverse complement strand
CCCGCTGTCGGCTGCCCAACCGCACCAAGCGCCGGTCGTATCCGCGGGAAGTGTGGGGCCGCGGCTATCGCTTTCCCAGCAGGCGAACGGAGGAAAAGTGAGTGGCATTGCGCTGAAGCGTGCGCCACGGTGGCGTGTGAGAAGATCGAGTTAATGGGTCCCACACAACCGGGCGAAATGCCGAAGCCCCCGATTCCGGGCGTCGAGAATCTGATCGCGGTCGGCTCCGGCAAGGGCGGCGTCGGAAAGACAACCATAGCGGTCAACCTGGCGCTGGCGCTCGTGCGGCTCGGCCGCCGGACGGCGCTGCTGGACGCCGACGTCTACGGTCCCAACGTCCCGCTGATGCTGGGCGTGGACCAGACGCCGGAGGCGCTCGGCGACCGCATACAACCGGTCGAGCGGCACGGGCTGAAGGTGATGTCGATGGGTTTCATCGCGCCCGGCGACAAGCCGCTCATCTGGCGCGGGCCGATGCTGCACAACGTGATCCAGCAGTTCCTGCGGCAGGTGGATTGGGGCGGCGTCGAATACCTGATCGTGGACTTGCCGCCCGGAACCGGCGACGTAGTGCTGTCGCTGGTTCAGACCGCGCCTATCGCCGGAGCGATCGTGGTGACGACGCCATCGGACGTCTCGCTCGAGGACGCCCGCAAAGCGGTGAACATGTTCCGGCAGGTGCGCGTGGAGCTGCTGGGCATCGTCGAGAACATGAGCTACCTGGTGTGCCCGCACTGCCAGAAGCGCGTGGACGTTTTCAGCTACGGAGGCGGCAGACGAACGGCCGGAGAGATGGGAGTGAATTTCCTGGGCGAAGTGCCGCTCGATCCCGAAGTGCGCGTGGGAGGCGACATGGGCGAGTCGGTCGCGCTGCGCAAACCGGACGATCCGCACGCCGCGGCATTCTACGAGCTGGCGCGAAACGTGGCCGCGCGCGTGGAAGCGCTGGGCGCGCCGAAAGGGCCGCGCATCGAGGTGACGGACTGACCGCTCTCTGACGGCCGCGGCTCAGTAACTTCCGACAGGCCGGAGGCCTGTCCTACAGCGCGAAGAACACATCCAGACGGCGCACCGCTTCGGTGCGCTCGAAGACGGCGGCGCTGGTTTCGGCGTCGAGGTCGAGGCCCTCAACCGTGCTCCGCGCACCGTCCGCACGGGTGATCTCGATCCGCGGCGGTCCCGATTGGTGAGCGACGACGGGCACCTGACAAACGGTGAATGCGAGCGTGCCGGGATCGAGGGCGAGATCGTAGAACGGGAAGGTTCTCGGCGCCGTCAGGAACTCGTCGCGGTTCACCAGGTGAGCACGGAACGAGAGCCGCCCCGCCTCGACGACGACACCCATCTCGCCGAGCCGCGAGATGATGTCCTCTTTCACCTGGCCGGTCATGCCGGGCTGTTGCACTCCCGCGAAACCGGGGGTGTGGGAGTAAGGATCGGTGGGGATGGCGCCGTACAGCTCCGGCGGCTTGTGCGCCCCGATGCCCTCGCGGATGTCCTGATAGTGGCGGCGCAGACGCTCGACCACCGATGCGTCTTCGCCTGCGGCGGCCGCGCGGTCCATCACTTCCTGAACCGCGAGCAGGAGCTTCGACACCATGTGCCAGTAGATGCAGCCCAGTCCTTCGTACTTGTAAAAGGTGCCCGAGCGGCCCGTGAAGGACTGATGATCGAACACCTCCTCATACAGCGCCAGGATCTGCGCGCGCTCTTCGTCCGGCAGGCCTAGCGGCGCGAGCGCTTCTTTGAGCAGCGTGGCGTTTCGGAAAGCGGCGTTGAAGTGAGAGACGCCGTTCACGTCCTGGACCACGATGCGGCGATCGGCCAGCGCTTTCGACTTCGCGACGGCCGCGGCGGGAATGTTGTTCTTCTCGAAAAAGCCTGGCAGTTTGCGGTCGGGATAGAGGACGTAGCTGTTCTGGTCGGCCCGGTAGAGCTTGCTGCTTCGGAGCGCGTCGAGCAGCGCGGCCGATTCGCGGGCGGAGAGCGCGCCGGAGCCGAGCACCGCCATCTGGCCTTCGAGCATCTCATAGAGCCGCCGGATCGCGATCCCGTCGCCCGCAACCTTCATGAGGTTGTAGGCGTGATAGAGGCCGTCGCTGCGGCGGTTGGCGCGAATCGAATGATCGATGTGCCGGAGCGCAACGTCGCAGAAGGCGGTCAATTCAGCGGCGGTGAGTGCGGTCTGCGTTCCCGAAAATCCGCTTGCGTAGAGCTGCGCCCGGTAGTCGCTGCCGACGACGCCCAGAGCGTCGAGGACGGCTTTGCGGTCGCGGTCCGAGATGGGGCCCTCGAGCAATCCCGCATGACGCTCCAGCGCTTCCGCGACCCGGTGAAAGGCCTCGGCGACTTCCGCGGAAACCTCGATCGGCTCGGTGAAAAGGCCGCGGCAGAAGGACAGGAACCGGCGCAGTGCGTAGAGCGTCACCATCGAGACGCCGGAGCCGACCAACGCATTGTTGGCGTCGTTCCACTCCGGCCGCTGCGTGTTCATCCACAGGCCAGCCTCGGGGATGTAGTTGAACAGGCGCGCCAGCGCCAGCACCAGCAGCTTCTCGGCCAGGTTCACGCGGTACGGCGTACCGTCTGCGCCCGGCAGAGCCTTGCCGTCGGCTCCCAGCGTGGCCGCGCGCCGGCGGATCTCGCGGTCGAGAGCGGCGTCGAAGTCGATGGTGTTGCGCGAATCCTCGAGAAGCGCCGCATACGGCTTGATGCGGTAAGGAACGTCGGCGTAAGTGAAGACGCGGCGCGCGAGCAAGTTCGCGAGAGCGCCCGGATGGTAGCGCGCCGAAACCTCCAGCAGCTTCAGAAGGTAGACGACCTGGTGATCGCCCCAGTATCCGATGTAGGACCAAGCGTCGTGCGGGTCGAGCACCTCCCAATCGAAACCGTCGCGCATGATGCGGTAAGGGTTGTAGCCGTCGGCGGTGGAGGCGCCGGCGAATTTGAAGATCATGCTCTCGACGTAGCCGGGGAACGAGAGCGCCAGCGCTTCCCAATTCTGGAAGATGTCGCGCCAGTTGCCCTGGTAGTTGAGGAGCCGCTCGCCGTGCTCGCCCTTCACCTCGATGGAAAAGATGTTCCAGGGGCGGCTGGGATCGCCGTGGCGGCGGCTGAAGGTGAGCGGCAGGTATTCGTGCGCCAGGCGCTCGAGATCCGGGTCCCGCCGCTCGCGCGCGAGCGCCAGGAGGCGGCTGTGAAGGACGGGGTCAGGGAGCGCGTCGAGGAACGCGGCTTGTCTGGCGGCGACGGCGCGGCTGGCCTGGGCGATGAACGCCTGGAAGTCCGCGCGGGAAATCCAGTAGCCGCGGTCGGGGATTCCGCCGCGCATGGTGTTGAACAGCGCGCTCGAAAAATGCCGCCAGGAGTTGAGATCGTCGCCGGTGACTTCGAGGCCATCGGCGCCGGCCACGATACGAACCAGGCTCTCGGTGCCGCGCTCGACGTCTTCGTCGAGTTGCGCGCGCAAGTTCTCTCCTGACTTGACGAGCCTGACCAGAGCCGCGACGCCCGCGGCGTCCTGATTGACCTCGGCCACCATGCGCCACTCTTTGCGCTCGCGGGCGGGAAGCGCCAGCCGGGAGTGGATGAAATACGCGCCGCGCCGGCCGCGGATCAGCGTTTCATCTTCCACCGCGAGACCCTGCCGGAAGCGGTCGAGCTGCGCCGCGCACAAGAGACGATGCGCCGGTTCGATGCCTTCCGACCAGACCGTGGTGGCGCGCAATGCTTCGCTCGGCTCGGGCCGGTCGGCCGGGATCGAACTGAGCTTGAAAAGCCCCAAGCCGGTGGCGGGATCGAGTTCGTTCTCCTTGTAGCCGTCCGCCAGCGTGCTGTACTCCATCTGAAACCGGCGCGTCAGGCCGTAGGGCATCAGGTTCTGAATGCCGTCCAACAGGTCGATGTCGATGGGCTCGCCGCCGAGGTTGACCAGCGCCGTGCGCCGCACGAAGCCGAAACGGTCGCTCGTCATCCACGCGCAGGAGAAGGACAGCCCCAGATCGTGGTTGACCTCCTCGAAGACGATTTTGTTGCTGTAGACGTTCTTCGCCAGGCTGCGCGTGATGCGGTACAGGCCTTCGTAACGCTGCGAGAACGGCTCCCAGAGCGAGGTTCGCCCGCCGCGCGTGCCCAGCACGATCGTCTTGCCGCCGGTCTGGTCCTGGCTGTCGTGTATGCGGTCGTCGGTGTAGTAGGGGAACAGCGCGTGGTCGGGATCGCGGCGGCCGGCGGTGAGGGCGCCCGTGCTCGAGACGAACATCCAGTGGTCGGAGTCGCTGACCAGGCTCATCAGGAACGGCGGCATGGCGTCGTAGTTGACGATGCGGTAGAAGCGCTCGCCGCCGATGTCGATGTGGCCGCCTTCAACTTTGCGAGAGCAACGGTTCAGGGGCGCTTCGCCGACGAAAGCGGTAGTCACTTGGCCTCCTGCGCATCGTAACCCGGCGACGTCGGCCCGGTCGGCATGAGGTCCGGATAAAGCCCCTGCATGGCCGGCTTGGCTTTGCGGCCTTCGGTGAACAGGCCCCAGTGACCCTCGGTGCCGCTCCCTTTCCAGGGCTCGTCAAACGCCTCGAAGAAGAAAACCGTCACGTCGTTGGCCTTGGCCCAGGCGGTCAGCTCCTCGTAATAGCGCTTCTGCTTCTGCTCGTCGCCGGCGCGCGGAGCGTTCTGCGGGCTGTTGGTGTAGGTGGCCCAGCCCGCCTCGCCGAGCACAATGGTCATCCCCGGGTGAGCCTTGCGCACGCTCTCGTAGTGCTTGATGGTCGAGGGCATGGCCGTATCGATATCCTTGCGGCCCCACATGGGATAGGCGTGCATGGTAATGAAGTCGACCACGCCGGCAAGTTTCGCTTCCGGCTGCCGCCAGTAGAGGACGTCGTCGGCGACCGTGACCGGGCAGCTCACCGCCTTCTTCACCTGCTGAACGTACTCGATGGCCCGCTCTTCGGTCAGCTTGTGGTCGGACCAGGACACGAGAATCTCGTTGCCGACGCTGACGGCCGCCACGATATCCTTGTACGCGTTCGCGAGGCGGATGCCGGTCGAGATCTGCGCGGCGTTCTCGGCTTCCTTGCCAGGGTGGCCATCCAGCCACACGCCAAGCATCACCTCCAGCGGGATCTTCTCGCGCCGGATGACTTCCAATACGTCCTCGGAGTGCTGGTCCGATCCGTAGAGACGAATGAGCTTCCAGTTCCTCGACAGGATCTTGAGGTCTTCGAGGATCTGCGCCTGCGTGGGGAATCGGTTGAGTTGCGGATTCTGGCCCGCGCGGTAGCCGGAGTAGTCGATGGCGTTACCGTGCCATTTCTGCACGGTCAGATCGGCCGCCAGCGCCGAAGACAGCAAGGCGGAGGCCAACAACAGGAAGGCGGGCCTGGCGACCCGCAGAGTGTGGGGCGGACCCCCTGGTCCGCGCTGGTCCCCCTGGACCCGCTTTCTCGCCGTTGCGTCAAGCTCATCGGTGCTACGGCCAGGCCGACGGGAGCGTCGGCCACGGACCAGGGGTTCCGCCCCACAGCTAGGAGTATGCGCCATTGTCACACCTCTCCGCGCCGCTCCTTCAGGTCCTCCTCGATCCTCACCATCAGCGTCTCGTCGAGGGGGTAAAGCTGCATAAGGGCGGTGGCGAGCAGCATCAGGGCGCAGGGGATCCAGCTCATCGACAGGATGATGCCGTGGAGCGAGCGGGCCGTCTGCGCCACGTTGGCCACGTAGCCGAAGTAGTCGAAGATGAGGCCGAAGATCAACGCGCCGATGGCCACCCCGGCCTTGGTGCTGAAGATGGCCGACGCGAAAACCAGCCCCGTCGTGCGCCTGCCGGTGCGCCATTCGGCGTCGTCGGCCGTGTCCGCGAACATGGCGAAGACCAGCGGCGAGTTGAACCCGATGATAAAGCTGGAGACGATCTGGAGCGCGAACATGAGCACGATATCCGACGGCCCGGCTAGGTAGAAGGCCCCGATCACGAGCCCGCCGATGCCGATGGCCATCATGAACAGGCGCTTCTTGCCGAACACCTTCGCCAGTTGCGAAGCGATCGAAACCGCCACCAGGAACGCCAGACCGTTCGAAACCAGGAACGGCCCCAGCAAATCCTCGCGTTTGACGAAGTACTTGAAGTAGTAGGCCGACGCCTATCCCTTGATCACGAACGCAGCCAGAACCAGGAGCAGCACGCCCACCAGAACGAGCCACGGCCGGCTGGTGAAGAGATCGCGGAGATCGCGCTTGAGGTCCGATTTCTGCTGCGGAGGCGGCGTGACGCGCTCGCGGGTGCTGGCGAAACAGAGCGCCAGCATCAGGACCGCCAGAATGCCGTACAGCACCATGGTGAGCTGCCAGCCGCGTGCGTTGTTGCCGTGGCCGAAGAACCCGACCAGCTTCAGCGTGAAGTACTGGACGAAAACGCCCGCCGTGAACGCGCCGATAAAGCGGATCGAAGCGATGGAGGTGCGTTCCAGCGAGTTCGGCGTCATCACGCCCATGAGCGCCGTGTACGGGATGTTCACCGCGGTATAGAGGAACATCAGGAGGCTGTACGTGATGTAGGCGTAGACCAGCTTGCCGCCGCCGCTGAGGTGAGGAGTGGTGAAGGTCAGCACGCCGGCCACGGCCAGTGGCAGCGCGAACCACAGGACATAGGGCCGGAAGTGGCCCCAGCGCGTTTCGGTCCGATCTGCGATGGCTCCCATGACGGGGTCGGCGACGGCATCGGCGAGGCGCGTGACCAGCAGCATCGTGCCCACGGCCGCGGCGGAGATGCCGAAGACGTCGGTGTAGAAGATCATGAGGAAGAACTCGAAGGTCTTCCAGTAAAAGTTCGAGGCTGCGTCCCCGAGGGAATACCCGATCTTCTCCTTGAGGGAGATCCGGTCTGCCAACGGGATCTTTTCTGTCGCTGTGGTCACACGATCCTCCGCATGGTGCGCGAGCGCGGTTGGAGGACAGAATCGATCCGCCGCAGTTCGTCGGCCGAAAACTCCAGGTTCGAGAGAGCGGCGACGTTCTGCTCGATCTGCTCGACCTTGCTGGCGCCGATCAGCGCGCTGGCCATCGAGCCTTCGCGGAGAACCCACGCGAGCGCCATCTGCGCCAGGCTTTGACCGCGCTCGCCGGCCACGGCGTTGAGGGCCCGCACCTGCGCCAGATGGGCCTCGTCGACATCGGCCTTCTTCAGGAAACCGTGCGGTTTGGAGGCCCGCGAGTCGCCGGGAATGCCCGCCAGATACCGGCCGGTCAGGAGACCCTGCGCCAGCGGGCAGAACGCGATGCCTCCTATGCCCTCGCTCGCCAGTGTCTTGAACAGCCCCTCTTCCGGAATCCTTTGGAACATCGAGTACTTCATTTGGTGGATCAGGCAGGGTGTTCCCAAACCGCGGAGAATCGCGGCTGCGCGAGCCGTCTGCTCGGGATCGTAGTTCGAGACGCCGGCGTAGAGCGCTTTGCCCGAGCGCACCGCCTGGTCGAGCGCCCCCATCGTCTCCTCGAGCGGAGTCTTTGGATCCGGGCGATGCGAGTAGAAGATGTCCACGTAATCGAGGCCCATGCGCTTCAGGCTCTGATCCAGGCTGGCCAGCAGGTACTTGCGCGAACCCCACTCGCCGTAAGGGCCGGGCCACATCAGGTAGCCGGCCTTCGTGGAAATGATGAGCTCGTCGCGATACGGCCGCAGGTCCGCTTTGAGCGCTTGCCCGAAGGCCTCCTCCGCCGATCCGGGCGGGGGGCCGTAGTTGTTCGCCAGGTCGAAATGGGTGATGCCCAGATCGAAGGCCCGGCACAGCATGGCCCGGCTGTTCTCGAAGACGTCGACTCCGCCGAAGTTGTGCCAGAGCCCGAGAGAAATGGCGGGCAGGCTCACGCCGCTCGATCCGCTGCGCCGGTAGATCATCGTGTCATAGCGTTCGCTCTTGGCCGTATACACTGTCATCCTCCTCGATTCACTGCTCCTTGCCCGGTCCTTCACGCTAGCAGAAAGGGAACCTGTGGATCAACGCGAAGCGTTCGACTACAATCACTAAGTTGGGGTCTATTACTATGAACGCAGTCCTGCCATTCTTCATGTGCGCTTGTGCGGCTGCCGCCGCGGCTACGGTCGAGATCAAGGTGGACCAGGCCGGCTACCCAGCCGGCGCGGTCAAACTGGCCATGGTGGTCTCCAAAACCGAGGCCGGGGATTTTACCGTCCGCCGCGCGGCCGACGGCTCGGTGGCTTTCCAAGGCAAACTGGGGGCGCCGGCGGCGGATGCCGATAGCGGCGACCGCGTGCAAACGGCCGATTTCTCGAAGCTCGATTCGAGCGGTAGATACTACCTCGACGTCCCCGGCGTGGGCCGAAGCTGGAATTTCGCCATCGGCCCGGACGTGTATTCGCGCGTGTACTATCTCGCCATGCGGGCGCTATACGGCCAGCGCTGCAACACCGCCGTCGATTTGGGACCGGAGTTTCCGGGCTACAGCCACGCCGCCTGTCACCTGAACGGCGCCTACCATCCGTCGTCTGGAAAGACCGGGCCGCGCGCCCCTTCCGGAGGCTGGCACGATGCGGGCGACTATGGCCGGTATATGGTGAACTCCGGAATCACCACCGGCACGCTGCTCTGGACCTGGGAGATGTTCGCCGCACGCATCAAGGACGTGAAGCTCAACATTCCGGAATCGGGGAACGGCACGCCGGACCTCCTGAACGAAACCCGGTGGAACCTGGACTGGATGCTTTCGATGCAGGATGAAGACGGCGGCGCCTGGCACAAGCAGACCACGGAGGGGTTCGGCGGCTTCATCCCGCCGGAGAAGGACACGGGGCCGAGCTACGTGGTGGGGACCGGCAGTGCGCCCTACAAGAGCTCCTGCGCCACCGCCGACCTGGCTGCGGTGGCGGCGATCGCAGCCCGGGTTTACCGCCCGTTCGACCAGGCATACGCCGACCGCAACCTGGCCGCCGCGCGCAAGGCCTGGGACTGGCTCGGCAAGTATCCGAATGTTCCGTTCCTGCACGACCCTCCCGGAATTCGAACCGGGACGTACGGCGACCCGGACTGCGGAGACGAGCGGCTCTGGGCCGCGGCCGAACTGTGGCGCACCACGCGCGAGGATGTCTACCAGCGCTATTTCCTGGCTCATTATGGCGAATACGCGAAAACGCTCGCGCCCCGCGTCCGGCCACCGGAATGGAGCGGCGTGGCGCCTTTCGGTATGTGGACCTATGTGCTGGGCGGCGGTAAGGACGCCGCGGCGGTGGAGACGATCCGCAGCCGCTCGGCGACCGCGGCCGACGACATCGCCGCCCGCGCGAGCCGCAACGGATACCGCATCACTCTGCTGCCGGGAGATTACGTGTGGGGTTCGAACGCGATCGCTGGGAACTACGCCCTGCAACTCCTGGTTACGAACGCGCTGCGGCCCAACCCGCGGTACGTCGAGACCGCGCTCGACACCGTGCACTACCTGCTGGGCCGAAACACGTTCTCGCTCTCGTGGGTGACCGCGGTCGGGGAGAATGCCTATCGGCACCCGCACCATCGCCAGAGCGCCGGCACGGGGAAGCCGGAGCCGTGGCCGGGGTTCCTGTCCGGAGGGCCGAACGCGGACCGTCAGGATGCGGTGGCCAAGGCCTTGCCGCCCGGCCTCGCTCCCGCCAAGGTCTACGTGGACGAGCAGGCATCCTATTCGACGAACGAAGTCGCAATCAACTGGAACGCCGTATTGGTGTTCATACTGGCGGCGACCGCTCCCTGACGGTCGCGGTTCGGTGCTGGCGGCACGGAACCGCGCGCGTAAGCAAGCGGAGAAAGGGACTCTTACATGCAATACGGTCACTTTGACGACAACAACAAAGAATACGTCATCACCCGTCCCGACACCCCTAAGTCGTGGAGCAACTACCTGGGCACCACCGAATACGGCGCCATCATCACGAATAATGCCGGGGGTTACAGCTTCTATCAGTCGGCCGCCCAGGGCCGCTTCCTGCGCCTGCGTTTCAATTCGCTGCCCATGGATCAGCCGGGGCGGTACATCTACCTGCACGACCGCGATAGCAAGGACTACTGGTCGGCCTCGTGGCAGCCGGTGGGCAAGCCGCTCGATCGCTATAAGTCGGAGTGCCGTCACGGGACGGCCTACACGGTCATCTCCTCGGAGTACAGCGGCATCCGGTCGGAGACGACTTACTTTGTCCCGCTGGGGAAGACCTTCGAGTGCTGGCGCGT
>Ga0181532_10005969_pt1 | contig 10221 bp, 5 predicted proteins | sample PEATcosm2014_Bin_33_FD_119768 | JGI IMG/M metagenome (GOLD analysis project Ga0181532, IMG submission 119768) | Peatland microbial communities from MTU Mesocosm Facility, Houghton, MI, USA - PEATcosm2014_Bin11_30_metaG | ecosystem: Environmental > Terrestrial > Soil > Wetlands > Peat | place... | reverse complement strand
CGAACCCCGCAGCCCCGAACAATCATGCCATGCCCAACGTGCGATAAAGGAAGAGTCTTGAGACGCAACTTTCTCGAATTTCCACTGCGACATACAAATTCGGATGGTTACAGGGCTTGCGGAAGTGATTGAAATCCCAGCAGCCTTGGTTGCGGCGGCCTGGTTTGAAGCAACGTTCGCGGGGAACAAACGATTCCAAAACCCATGGCAGCCGCGAACAGGTATTGCCTCGCAACTTAGGATGGAGACCTCTACCTCATCCAAGGCACGCTACGGCGGCTCCCCGACCGCCGCCGAGTGGAGGGATGAGCTTTCGGCTTGGCCAGCATCCAAGCGGTCATGTCAGCATACGAAATCCTCTCGACCAGCTTGGACGCTCCAAGTTTCTATCCTACGGATAGAAAGCCTTTTGACCCGATCTTCAAGCGGGTGCAAACCAAAGAATGGCTCCCCGGACCAGATTCGAACCGATAACCCTACGGCTGACAGTTTCGATTTCAAATCCATAAATCATTGTTCCACAGTCGCTTATGGTTATCGGGAAGCCAATCTTCTCCCGCAAAGGTTCTGAAGTTGTTCCCAGAGGGCTTGGGCGCGAATGAAAGTGTCGATAAACGAAGAGTTTCTCTCGGACCTACGCGTCAATGACCCCCTGCCCGGTATACGTTTGCCCGAGCACTGAGGCTACGAATCGGTCCTGCTTCGATTAGCGCAGGTTGCGATCAATCGGCGCGGTAGATTTGGGGCGCGGGGCGTGTCCTCGGCCGGAGGAAGACTTGTGGAAATGAAATTTGCGCTTGACAAAAACTTTAATAATGTATACAGAGTAGGGCAATGTCGCAGTTCGCGGAGATGTGTTGGGGCCAAGTGGGAAAACGCTTACTGAAAATCCGAACTGCGGTGGCTTCTCCGGATCAAAGCCTATGAATGCCTCGAGTGTCCGGGTTCCGGAGTGGCCGCGCCGGTCTCTGACGGTCAGGCTCTCTCGGTTGTGGATCTGTAATCTCGCAGGCTAAGGTCGAGGGTGCGCAATGTGCGAATCGAGTGCGCATTTCGTGTTCTGAAGAGAAGGGAGACTACTGTAATGTTGCACTTATCGCGCCGCAGTATATTTCAAGCAATGCTGGTTGGCTTGACGATACTCCTCCTCCTGAACCTTTCTCCTGCTCTCGGGCAAATGACTTCGCTAGGAACGGTTACTGTAACTGTCTACGACGCGCAGGGCAACGTGGTCCAAGGCGCGAAACTCACGCTGACGGAGAAGGCTTCCAACAGGGGGTATGGGGGAGATACGCAACTGGTAGGTAGTTTCAGTTTTGTCACTCTGCCGCTTGGAACCTATCAACTTGTTGTGTCCAAGAGCGGATTCAAAGAGTCTGTCGTTGATTCCATCGTCGTTGAAGGGGGCAGGACGACCGATCTCAAGGTGACATTGCAAGTTGGCCAAGTCGTCGAGAAAGTGGTCGTAGAGGGTGGCGCTGCCCCCCTGATGGACACCACCTCAAACGCCATGGCCACTACGCTGGACATAAAGCAGATTGAGGACCTTCCGCTGTTAGGCCGGGACATCAGTTCGCTGGCGTTTTTGACTGCGGGCTTCAGCGGTGTCCCCGGTTATGGGACATGGGATGGCCTGCCGATGATTGCTCAGGGTAACAGCATTGATGGTATCGCCTCTTCGACGAGCCGCATGAAATTTGGTGGCAATACCACACCGGGTTCCGGAGGGGCAGGGACGTTCCAGGCACGCCTCGAGGACCTTCAGGAAATGACCGTTCAAACCAGCCAAGTTGATTTGAATCAAGGTCTGGGCACGGCGTCAATGCAAGTGAATTTCGTCACACGCCAAGGCACGAACACCTATCACGGGCGGGTGTTTGAAGATTTCAGGAACGCCGCCCTGGATGCCAATAGCTGGTTGAACAACGCGAGCGATCTGCCGAGAAACCCGCTTATCCTGAATGAATTCGGAGGCTCCGTCGGCGGACCGATCGTCAAGGACAAGCTCTTTTTCTTTGGGTCCTTTTCGATGGCTAAGCAGCCAGGTGGCTACCCGGCCACCAATTCTTATCTGACGCCCAGTGCGCAGCAGGGGATATTCACTCTTCCTTCGACGGGGCAGACAGTGAACCTTTTTACGCAGGTGGCCCAGCCAGGTGGCCTTCCCGCGACGGTCAATTCCGTCATTGCCACCGAACAAGGGCTCATCAATTCAGCCGTTCAATCTGGCGGGGCAACGCTGGTTCCCACCGCTGACCCGAACATTGAGACCGTTCGTTGGAACGTGAGTTCTCCCGTAACCTATTATTTCCCTGCCTTCCGTGTTGACTATGATGTCAGCTCGAAAGTTCGTCTGGATTTTTCGTTTCAGAACACCAGGGTGAACCAGCCCAACGCCGCTCCTCCGCCGTTTCCGGGTTCCGGCTTCTCAGACCGCGTGGCAAACAACAAATCGAATAATTACATCACTTCGTTTGGCGTGAATTGGACGATCACACCAACTCTGACAAACCAATTCCGCGGTGGCTATTACTACAACGCGTATTGGTACGATACGGGAGGGAAAGCTCTCTGGGCACCTCCCAGCGAATTGCCGCAGGTAAGCTGGGCACTCGCTGCCTCCGGGCAAACTTTCAACCTACCTACAACGACGTACTATCCGATCATAAACGCGATTGACAACGCCGTGTGGGTTCACAAACTGCACACGGTGACGTTTGGTTTCAGCTTCTACCGCGAGCAGGACCATTACTGGAACCCACCCGACGGAATCCAAAACGATTCACTCGGGCTGGTGAACGGGGACCCGGCACTCAGCACCTTTGATACCTATTTCGCCAATGCCGCTGCTGGCGACCGCTCGGAAGCAGAAGCGCTCTACGCGACACTCATCGGCCGCGTCTCCGGCGTCGCGCCAATCGGCAGCGGATTCCCCTATAATCAGAAGACCGGCCAGTACGCCACTACCCCTGGTCAAGCCTACAACCTCGATGAACTCCAGAAGGCATGGGGCCTCTATGCTCAGGATTCCTTCCGCCTCACGCCGCACCTTACCGTCAATTATGGTCTACGCTGGGATTTCACCGGTGATGACCATGATTTGACGAGCGCCTATCATGGCGCCACCCCCGCTGAAATTTATGGTCCGTCAGGGGTGGGCAATGTATTTAAGCCGGGAACGCTGACCGGCAACCCGAACCCAACCTACGACGCACGCAGCCACCAATACGCTCCGTGGAACGTCAGCCCGCAACCAACGATTGGCCTCGCTTGGAATCCCGAATACTCTGAAGGCTTTCTAGGCAAGCTGGCGGGCGGCAGCTCCACAGTCATCCGGGCCGGCTTCGACATTAAACGCTTCACGGAACCACAGCAATATTTCTGGAACAATGCCACGAACCACGGGATCGCCTATTTCCAGTATTTTTCCTTGCAGCCGGGGACGGGCTCCGGGACCTTTACGCCCGGCACTCTGAGTTTGGATCAGACAAGCAGCATTCCGAAGAGCGCCTACACCTTATCGCCTCCGGCGTATGCAGCCAGCCTCCCCCAGACCGATTGGACGTGGAGCTATTACTGGGGTGGTTCCGGCATGGACCCGCACATTCAGCAACCCTATGTTCAGGAATGGAACTTAGGGATTCAAAGGCAAATTACGTCCCAGAACGTACTTGAGGTGAGGTACCTCGGACACAGAAGTGTCCATCAGTGGATTTCGACGGACCAGAATGAGATCAATATCTTCGAGAATGGCTTCTTGAAGGAGTTCAAGGCTGCCCAGGCCAACCTCGCCATCAACCAAGCCCATGGCGTCACCTCTTTCCAGGACAATGGTTATTCGGGGCAGCAGCCTTTGCCGATTTTTGATACGGCTTTTCAAGGTGTGCCCTCCGCACAAGCCTATACCAATTCCGTTTTCATTACGGATTTGACCCAGGGAAACGCGGGCGGATTGGCTGCGCTGCTCGCGGTTCCGCCAGCCGGGGGCACCGCCGCTTACCTCTGCAACATGGTGGGCTCCTCCCTGTCGCCCTGTGCCGCCCAAGGCTACTCTACGCCTGGACCAGATCCTCTCAACTTCTGGCAGGTTAATCCTTACGGGCAGGGAAATGGAATCGGGACCGGCAGTTATCTGTCGGCACAAGGGTACGGCAGCTACAATGCCCTCCAAGTGGACTTCCGCCAGAAGCAGTGGCACGGAATGCAATTTGATGTCAACTATACCTGGAGCCATACGCTCGGACTTCAGCCAGACAACCAATGGCTCGGCACGATCAACGTCTTTACGATTCGCAACCTCAGGGACAGCTATGGGCCAACTCTATTCGATCTTCGAAACGTGCTCCATGCCAGCGGCACCTATGATCTTCCCTTTGGTGCCGGCAAGACTTACTTGAACCAAAAGGGAATCGTCGACAAATTCGTAGGTGGTTGGTCCTTGGGAACCATCGTCACCATCGAAAGCGGGCTTCCCTACCAGTTGTTTGGCGGCTACAACACCTTCAATGATTACGCCGACGGTGGCATGAATTTCAGCGGCATAAGTCCTTCCCAATTGCAAAACGCTGTCGGCGTTTATCATACGAGTGGACCTTATGCGTACACGATAAATCCCAATCTCCTGAAGCCCACAAGCGCTTGCCCCAGCAGCTACATTACTGGCGTGTGTCAGAACACCACTCCCGGCACTTTAGGTTGGAATCCGTGGTTACACGGTCCTGGCATGTGGAATGCTGATCTTTCGCTTACGAAATATCTTCCCATTACCGAGAGGATCTCCTTTAAATTCCAAGCGGAAATGTTGAATATTTTTAATCACCCAAACTGGACAATACCGGGGTCAAACGTCCAATCGAGTAGTTTCGGCACCTCAACAATCCAGTCCATGATTCCCAACAGTCCCAATGGAGGCGCGCGTCTGATTGAGTTACGTGCCAACATTGAGTTCTGACATTTGTCCGAGCCGCTTTTGTCGGCCTCACCAGGAGGCCTTCACGGGGGAAAATCCTGAGACAATTCGGGAGACCCTGTGAATGCCTCCATTATTTTTATCTACTGAGGACCGGCTGTGCGATCGCTTGTCTTCGCCGCTCGGACTACCAGGGGCGTCCGACGTTCAATCGCGCTATAGTTAGTTTTGCTTCTTCGAGTTGTTTTCTATTCTCTTATGAGCAGAATTCTTCGCACGGCGCTCTGTGTTTCTCTGAAGGTACTTTGCCCCATGGGCCTACTTTCTGCACAGCAAAGTGGGCAGACCGCCAACGTTGTCTTCAGCGCTTCGGTCGAACGGGCCATTGATGCAGCGGCCAAAGGCCGTTGCCAGGAAGCTTTAAAGGTCCTGAGAAAATCGGCTTCTCGGGTTTCCGACAAACAACTGAAGTACACCGCGGAAATGGCGGTTGTTCGCTGCGCCATGAGCTTGAATGAAACGGAAACCGTCGTAGAGGGGCTTTTGACCCTGAATCGGGAATTTGCTGACGATCCACAGGTCTTGTACATCACCACGCATTACTATTCGGAACTGGCCTCGAGGGCTGCACAGCGGATCGCCGCGGTTGCGCCGACATCCTACCAGGCTCACCAACTGGAGGCGGAGGCGTTGGAGTCACAGGAGAAATGGGATGAAGCCGCCCGCGAGTATCGGGAGATTTTAGAAAAAAACCCGCAGATTCCCGGTATTCATTACCGACTGGCGCGGATCGCACTATCCAGGCCCAAGACCCCGACCAGTGTCGAAGAAGGAAAGAGGGAACTCGAGGAAGAGCTACAAATCGACCCCACAAACGCCTCCGCGGTATTTTTTCTCGGGGAACTTGCGCGCCAAGCCGGCCAGTGGAACGATGCCATCGCTTACTTCTCGAAGGCCGCCAAGCTCGATCCGGGTTTCGCTGAGGCCTTTCTGGCACTGGGTATGTCCTTGAACTCCGCAGAACGGTTCCCGGAAGGCGTTGCTCCACTGGAGAAATATGTGAAGATGGTCCCCGAAGATCCGGCCGGGCATTACCAGCTTTCCATTGCTTATGCTCGGGTCGGCCGGAAGACAGACGCAGTGAGGGAAATGTCCATTCAGCAACAGCTTTCCCAGGGGAAGAAAGGAATTGGGCCGGCGTCCAAGGAGGGCACCGAGCCACATTAGCAACCATTCGAGGAAGACCAGATACACGTGAAGAAACATGCTAGCTCGCCGAAAAATCCTGCAACTGCTTGGCTGGTCCTCTCTCGGAGCCATGCTTGGCCGACCTTGTCTTCGCGCCGCAGCCACGAGCGACCGAATCGCCGATTCTGTTCCCGCTTTTGAAGAGATCCCCGCAAAGGCCTGTGGCATTCGCTGGATCCATGATAGCGGCCCTTCCCCCGATATGTATTTGCCGGAGACAACTGGTCCCGGTTGTGCCTTCCTCGATTATGACGATGACGGCTGGATGGACATCTACCTGGTGAACAGTGGGCCGTGCGATTTTTACAAGCCGTCCGTGCCAATACGCAATGCCCTGTACCGTAACAATCGCGATGGGACGTTTACGGATGTAACCGAGAAGGCTGGTGTGTCCGGAAATGCCTACGGAATGGGCATCGCTGTGGGCGACTACGACGGCGACGGCTTGCCCGACCTGTACGTGTCGCAGTATCCGAAAAGCATCCTTTACCACAACAATGGCGATGGCACCTTCACAGACGTCACCGAGAGGGCCGGTGTGGCTGCGCCTGGGATGGCCACCAGCGCAGTGTGGTTTGATTACGACAACGACGGACGCTTGGACTTGTTCGTCGGCCGCTTCGGAAATTTTGAAAAGTCCACGAACATTGTTTGCATGTCCGGAACGCATAGCCGCGTGTATTGCAAGCCGACTCCCTACCTGGCGAGGCCTTGTTGGTTGTTTCACAACAACGGCGACGGTACGTTTACCGACGTCAGCAAGGAGTCCGGCATAGCCTCATCGCCCGCCAAGGCTTGGGGAGTGGTAGCCGCGGACATCAATAACGATGGGTGGATGGATCTTTTCGTCAGCAATGATACTGTACCGAATTTTCTTTTCGCCAATCGCGGCAAGGGCCGGTTTGAGGAGATAGGCTTGCTCGGGGGCGTAGGATACAGCTCCTTCGGTTTGCCGCGTTCGAGCATGGGGGTGGATGCGGCGGATTATGATCAGGACGGTTGGATAGACCTTTTCGTGGCCAACGTAGACCATGAGTCGTATTCGCTTTACCACAACCTCAAGGACGAAACCTTTTTGGACATGGCAAACGGATTCGGCATCGCTTCCTCAACGAGCCTGATGAGTGGCTGGGGGCTGAAGTTTTTTGATTACGACAACGACGGCAATATCGACCTTTTGCTTTGCAATGGCCACCCCGATCCGTCGGTCGAGGAAAGATTCCCTGAAATAAAGTATGAGGAGCCGATGCTGCTGTTTCGCTATGACGGCAAGAGTTTCAAGAACGTGAGCGCGCAGAGCGGGCCGATCTTTGCGAAAAATATGGCATCGCGAGGACTTGCTCTCGGCGATTTTGACAACGATGGTTCGGTAGACTTGTTGATTACCACCAACAACGGCGCCCCTGTGCTGGTGCGCAACAACGCGGGCCGTTCGAATCACTGGCTAGGTGTGCGCTTGGTGGGCCGAAAAGCGAATTTGGATGCTATTGGAGCAAAGTTGTCCTATCAGGCAGGCGACTTGCAACGCCACGTTTTCAAGGTTGGCGGTGGCAGCTATCTTTCCTCGCACGATCCACGCGTGGTGCTCGGCCTCGGACAACACACAAAGCTCGATTGGCTGGAGATTAAGTGGCCCAATCCCAGCGGCAGAATTGAACGATTCACCGATCTTCCGATCGATCGCTACGTGACGATTGTGGAAGGCACTGGAAAGTGGCGGTAGCGAAGCAGTCATGATTCTGAGCTCTCTCGTGTCGCGTCGCATTGTTTCAGCAGTCTTCGTGTTCATCGGATTTGGGGCAGGCCCCTTGCTCCAGGCCCAAAGCAGCCCCGGCTCAGCCGATTCTCCGGTGGAAAACAACACCGGCGTTACGGACCCGCAAGCCGAAGCCGAGCTTCAAACAGGGGTGAACCTGACCCGCCGCGGACTTTTTGCCGAGGCCATACCCCATTTCCTCGCGGCTCAGGGACGCGTGAAAGACGAATACGTTGCCGATTTCAATCTGGCCCTTTGCTACATCGGTACAGGGAAATTTTCTCAAGCGATTCAGGTACTGAATGCCTTGCGCGGCAAAAGCAAGCCGACGGCGAGCGTCGAAAACCTTCTGGCGCAGGCCTACGTCGGGAATGGCCAGTCCGAAGAGGCCTTCGTCGCGTTAGGACGAGCGGCCAAACTGACACCCAAGGATGAAAAGCTATATGTTTTCGTGAGCGACGCTTGTGCGGACCATCAAGATTACTCTTTGGGTCTCCGCATTGCCGATCTGGGGTTGGAGCACCTTCCCGATTCAGCACGATTACACTTTCAGCGAGCGAATTTTCTCGCTTCTCTGGATCGCTTGGACGACGCGAAGCAAGAGTTTGATCTGGCTAGTTCTCTCCAGCCGCATACCGAGGTGGCCTTCGATGCCCAAGCACAGAAGTATTTTCTGGAGGGGAATTTGCCGGAGGCAATTCGGGCTGCGCGCGCGGCTGTTCAAGAGCACCATGCTAATTATCTAACCTTTGCAATCCTGGGCGACGCGCTTCTCCGCGCGGGCGCGAGCCCCGGACAGCCGGAATTCGCGGAGGCGGAATCCGCATTGAAAGAATCCATCGCGGCGCGGCACGATTACGCAAGAGCGCAGATTGCCATGGGCTATCTGCTTCTTGTCGACGACAAACCGGCTGAGTCACTCCCGTACCTTGAGAGAGGGCGCGAGCTTGATTCGCGCAATCCTTCGGTCTACAGGAACTTGGCACGCGCCTACCGAAAGCTGGGAAAGCCGAAGCAGGCCCAAGAAATGCTCGATATGCTCGCTGACCTCAATGCCCAGGAGGTGCAAAGGATCAATGCAGCCCCTGGTGAGCGCAAAGCGATTCCCGGTCGCGATCACACCTATCCCTAGAGATTGCGGCAGGGCATTCCGTATCCCGCGTTATTTGGATTGTTATTTCCAAAGGACACGAGGAAACGGGCGCTCGACCAAGCCTTCGCCTTCCTTGACTGCGATGATTTGGTCGCTCTTCAAGTTTGCCAGCTTCGTCAGCGTCCCGCTCGGCCAGATAATTTCGATCGAATTGACGTTGGCACGCTCTCCCAAACCAAAATGGAGTCTCGGATCCTGCGCCGATTGGTAGCTCATGCCCCCTTTGCGCTGGTCGTAAAGGGTGAGATCGTCGGCGACGAGCTTTACCCGTGCTCCCACACCATCGCGATTCGAACGCGTGCCGATTAGAAAAATCTCAAGCCAGTGATTGGCATTGCCGCCGTCATTGCGTAGCAGCTGAGCGGACTGCCCATTGTTATTGACCAGGATGTCGAGGTCGCCGTCATTGTCGAAGTCACCGACGGCGGCGCCGCGGCTCACGCATGGCCTCAAAAAATCTTGCCCCAGTTGAGAACTTACGTCTTCCAATAGCCCCCGCCCTGTGTTCCGAAACATCAACTTGGGTTCGGCGTAGTGGACACTCGATTGGTAACGCTCAATGTTATCGAGGACGTGCCCATTGGCCATGAACAAATCGCGCGCACCGTCATTGTCATAATCCATGAAGCGTGTGCCAAAACCGCTCATGTGAAAAGTGGCGTAGGAAAGCTTCGAGCGGAAAGTTGCGTCGTCAAACGAGGCGTCACCGGCGTTCTGATATACGCGCGCGAGTTGCTGATCCAGATGCGTGACGACCAGATCCATGTGGCCCGTCCCTGCCAAGTCCGCCGCGTCTGTACCCATACCGGCTTCGAACTGGCCGTCCATGCCAACGGCCACGCCCGACGCATAGGCAACCTCCTCGAAGGTACCGTCGCGATTGTTGTGGAACAGGAAATTCGGCATGTGATCGTTGGCGATGAAAATATCCTGCCAACCGTCATTATCATAATCAAAGGTGACGATGCCCAATCCGTTGCCTGGCTTGAGTCCAAGAGCGGATTTTAGGCTCACGTCCGTGAACGTTCCGTCGCCATTGTTGTGATAGAGCGTTGGCGGCTGTGCGTTATACACGTCGGGATGGCAGTAACTGCGCATTCCAGGTCCCTTATCACCGCACCAGAAGTTGCGGTCCGCTGACCAATCGACGTAGTT
>Ga0181532_10005968_pt1 | contig 10221 bp, 7 predicted proteins | sample PEATcosm2014_Bin_33_FD_119768 | JGI IMG/M metagenome (GOLD analysis project Ga0181532, IMG submission 119768) | Peatland microbial communities from MTU Mesocosm Facility, Houghton, MI, USA - PEATcosm2014_Bin11_30_metaG | ecosystem: Environmental > Terrestrial > Soil > Wetlands > Peat | place... | reverse complement strand
GCGACCGCAACTCGATCGGCAGGGCGTTGGCGCAAAAGCGCGGCGGCGTCGCGGTCGCGCTCACCGTGCGCGAAGGCGAGGTGCTCGTCGAGCTGGGCGCGCGGGAAAACATCGCACCGAGTGATGTCGTGCTGGTGGCCTATCGGCGCACGGCCGTCTCGCCCATCGGCCGCGGGGAGAATGCCGGACGGACCATCAAGGAATTTAACATCGTGCGCGAGTTTCACAGCCTGGGCCGGTGGGAGGGGCAGCCGCGTCAGTATCGGTTGCGCGTGGATGCGCTGCCGGCGGACGCCACCGATGTGGCCATCCTCGTCCAGCCGTTGGGACAGGCACCGATCATCGGGGCAGCGGCGGCGGCGTTGCGCTGATCGGCGATGCCCGGGCTTTCGCGCTTCGTCCTCAGTTGACTTGACGGCGGCGGCCTTGCCAATGAGGCGCACGCAGTTCGCGTTTGAGTATTTTGCCGACACCGGACAGGGGTAACGGTTGGCTGCGGATTTCGACGCTGTGCGGGCACTTGTAGCCGGCGATCAGCCCGTGGCAGTGAGCGATGAGTTCCTCGGCCGCCAGCCGGTGGCCGTCTTTGATGATGACGATGGCGTGCACCGCCTCGCCCCAGGTGTCGTCGGGAATACCGATCACCGCGCATTGCGCGACGGCCGGGTGCTTGACGCACGCATTTTCCACCTCGGCGGTGTACACGTTCTCGCCGCCGGAGATGATCATGTCCTTGATGCGGTCGACGACGTAGAGAAATCCCTCCTCGTCCATGCGCCCGGCATCGGCCGTGTAGACCCACCCATCGCGCAGCGTCGCCGCCGTCTCTTCAGGCTTGTTCCAGTATCCGAGCATCGTGTTGTAGCCGCGCACGCGTATCTCGCCGACCGTGCCGCGCTGTACCTCGCGGCCGCTGGCATCCACCACTTCGACTTCACAACAGGCCACTGCGCGGCCCGCGGAGCTGAGCCTGCCGGCCTTCGGGCCGCCGAAAGTGTGGTATTCGGGGAGCAGGGCGGTGGCGATCGGCGACAGCTCGGTCTGCCCGTAGGCCTGCAGGAACTCACAATGCGGCAGCGCCCGCATCGCCTGGCGCAGCCCCTCTTCGGGCATGGGCGAGGCCCCGTAGATCACACGCTGTAAAGACGACAGATCGGTCTGCGGCAGCATCGGGTGCGTCACCAGCATGTGGATCATGGTCGGCACCAGCAGCATGATGGTCACGCGCTGCTCTTCAATGGCGGCCAGCACACCTGCGGCGGTGAAGCTCGGGATGATGACGCTCTGGACCCCCGCCAGGAAGGCGACCATGGTGAATCCGAAATCGGCCATATGAAACATGGGCGCGGCGTGCAGGTAAATGGAGCCGGCGCCGTTACGCGGGAGCAGGCTGATGCCGGCGGCGGCGCTCGACCACAGCGAGCGATGCGACAGCATGACGCCCTTGGGAACGCCGGTGGTGCCGCCGGTGTAGAATATGCCCGCCAGGTCCTCACCGCTGCGGCCCGCGTCCGCGACCGGCGCCGCAGTGTCGATGAGGCGCTCGTAGCCGCTCATGGAGGCAGGCGTCGGCGCATCCCCCATGTGAACGACGGCGCGCACTGAGCCGATCTCGGTTCGAATCGAGTCTGCCACGGCGGCAAAGGTGTCGTCGACGAGCAGCACAACGGCGCCTGAATCGTTGATGGCGTAGATGTTCTCCGCGGGTGACCATCGGGTATTGAGGGGCACGATGACCGCGCCGGCCCATGCCACCCCGGCATAGGCTTCCAGGTAACGGTCGGAATTGAGCGCCAGCACGGCGACCCGGTCGCCCGCCTCGATCCCGAGGGATTGCAGGCCGCCCGCCAGCTGCGCCGCGCGCCGCGCCAATTGCTGCCAGCTGAGACTGCGCGAACCGCAAATGCTGGCGCAGCCGCCCGGGTATTGCTGTAGCGCCCGCTTGATGCCCTGCGTGATGGCCATCGTTTGACCTTTATTGTTATGTGAAGGCGTTCGTGTCAGCTGCGAATGCCGATGCGAGCATGCGTTCCGTCGCAGTACGGAGCGTTCATCCGCTGCAGTTTACTACAGGCCCTGGGCGCTCGCGCTCCGTCCCGCCGTGCTGCGCGCAGCGCTCAAGTGCGCCTGTCGGCGCTTGCGGCCGCCGCGCGCCACGCCGCCACTTGGGCGAGGGCGGCCTGCGGCCGCTCGCGCACGACCGGCAGCCGGCCGGCGTAGATGCGCCCCGTATCCGCGTCCAGTGTGAGCGCCGCGCCTTCATGCAGCGGCGTATCGCCGATCATGCAGCTCGACGTCTGCGTTTGCGTTCGAAGCGCCTGGCAGTTGACGAGACACACTTTGCCGAGCTGGCGGGCGACCACTGCCGCGTGCGAGGTGCGGCTGCCGGCAGCCGTCAACACGCCCTGCGCGGCCGCGATGCCCTCCATGTCGGCCGTGGAGATGTCGGGTCGCACCAAAATGGCGGATTCTCCGCGCGCCGCGAGCTCCACCGCGCGCGCGGGGTCGAACACGACGGCGCCGGAGGCGACGCCGATGTTCGCGGGGGTGGCGCTCGCCAGCGGCCGATCGCTCACGCCCTGCGCCAGTCGCTGCCGCTCCAGCCGCTCGATCGCGATTCCATCGAGGCGGCGCAGCGCCTCGGCCGGCGTGATCAGCCGTTCGCCCACCATATCGACCGCGATTTGCAGAGCGGCCCATGGGGTGCGTTTTCCGGCACGCGTCTGCAGCAGATACAGCCGGCCGTTTTCCACGGTGAACTCGAAGTCCTGCATGTCGCGAAACTCCGCCTCCAGTACCGCGCGTACGCGCTCGAGCTCTGCGGCCACCAGGGGCAGCCTTTGCGAGAGGCGCACCGTCTCACGCCCGGCATGGCGTCCGGAGACGACATCTTCGCCCTGCGCGTTGAACAGAAAATCGAGATATAGGCGATTCTCACCCGTGGCCGGGTCGCGCGTGAAGCCGACGCCGGCGCCGGATGTGCCGCCGTCGTTGCCGAACACCATCGCCTGTACGGTCACGGCCGTGCCCATGCTGTCGTCGATGCCGTTGGCGCGCCGATAGTGACGGGCCCTTGCATCGTTCCAGGAGCGGAACACGGCCTCGACCGCACCCCGCAGCTGCTCCATCGGATCCTGCGGGAATGGTTGGCCGCTGAGCGCGAGAGCGAGCTCGAGCGATTCGTCGGCGATCCGGCCGAGCGTGACGCTGTCGAGCTCGCTCAAATCCGCGAGCCCCTGCTGCGCGCAATGGCGCGCCGCGAGCGCGTCGAATTGAGCGGCATCGGCACCGTGTACGACCTCGGTGAAGTCGCGCACGAGCCGCCGGTAGCAATCCCTCACCTGGCGTGGATTGCCCGAAGAGCGCAGCAGACCGTGCAGGTTATGGTCGCAAAGCCCGACGTTGAGTATGCTTTGGAGCATACCCGGCATCGATACCGCGGCGCCCGAGCGCACCGATACCAGCAGCGGACGGCGCGCGCCGCCGAATTGGCGCCCGGTAGCTTCCTCCAGGCGCGCGAGTCCCTGGGCAAGCAGTTCGCGGGTGGCGCCGGGAAGCTCGCCCCCGCGCGCAAAATACTCGCGGCACAGGGCGGTGCCGAGTACGAATGCGGGCGGAACCGGCAGGCCGAGCTGGGCGAGCCGCAGCAGACCGGCCGCTTTGGAACCCATGAGGGCGGCCCGATCCGCCTGCGAAGCGGCGGCGGCCGGGTCGGCGGAGGCATCCGCCGTCCGCGGCAGTATGAAGAACAAGTGCTCGCGCATATCGGTATTTCGGCCCTCATCCGGTGAGAACGTCGTTGAGCAGATGATCGCGCAGCTTGAGCGCGCTCAGGCACAAGCCGTCCGCGGCGCCTTCCAGCGCTTGCCCGAGGCGCGACAGCAGATGAAAGATCCTCACCTCGGCGCCGCTCTTGAGCAGCGCGCTGGTCACGGCGCGCTCGGCCGCGTCGGTCTCGTGCTCGAGGCTCACGATGCGGTCGGCGGCTGCGAAGAAATCCTGCAGATCCTCACTCGCTCCCTCCGGTGTGATGTGGCTGGCGGCTTCGAACATTTTCACCGATTCCTGCGCGGCTTCGAGCAGCATGGACGCGAGCGTGCGCACCGGTGCGAGCAGCGCCTCGGGAGCCCCGGTGCCGCCGAGGTGAGTCAGCAGGAATGCGGATTCCTCGAGCCCGTCCGCGGCGTCGTCCGCTGCGTGCATGAGTGAGGCGTACATGTCCGGCGTGGAGGTGCGACGTGCGAGCGAGCGGATGCGGGTCACCAGGGCATCGCACTCGTGCTCCCACGCGCGTGCGCGCCTGGCGGTTCGCTCGAGCAGCTGCGCCGAGTCCGGATCGGCGCAGCGCAACAGCCCCTCGTGCACGCCGGCCGCCAGATCGAAGATGCGTTCGGCGTGGGTGAGCGCGATGGCGAGCAGGCTTGCATGAGCGCTGTGAAAGCGGCGTGCCAGTTCGGCCTTGACGGCGTCTCGGATGAAGCGCTCGGAGCGCCCCTGCAGCAGTCCCGAGGCCGCTTCACGCAGGACGAACTGCAGGTATTCGAACGCCGCCTCCTGGCCGAGCGCTTCGTGAAGCCGCTCGCCGGCGTGAAGCGGCGTGCGCTGCGCGAATTCGATGGCCTCGTACAGCAGCCGCTCTCCGCCGAGCTTGAGGAAGCCGCGGTGGCCGATGTTGTGGTCGGCCGCCCACTTGAGCAGCCGCACGGCATCGCCCTTGCCCAGGAATTCGCGCAGCCGCTTGCGCGCGCGATTCCAATCGATCAGGAACACGATGCGCGAGGCGAGAAAGGCAAGATAGCGCTCGAGCGACTTGGCGTCCTGCGCATCGAAGCGCCCGGTGCTAAGATAATAGTTGGGCTCTTCGCCGAGGCTCTCGCTGTGCCGCGCCAGGGTATCGCTCCAGCGCACGGCGAAGCGCTTGAACAGGTTCTGAAAGAATTTCAGCCGCTGCGAGTGCACGTCGGTGTACGTCAATGTGGCCGTCAAACCCTCCACGTGCAGGACCAGAACGTGCGCATCGGTGGTGCCGATGTCGTTCTCGATGATGAGACGCTGGGCGCTGCGGGTTGCGATGGTGCCGAGCCCCGGGTGGTCGAATTTGAGGGCGGCGGTTTCGTTGAGCCCCGACATGAACGCCCGAATCAGTGGCCGGTCCGCGCTGTCGATGCGCCAGACGCGCGCTCCGTCGATGGATTCCTCCGCCAGACCGGCCTGCAGCCGGTTGATGGCCTTGTGCAGATCCATGACGAGAATGTGCAGACTGTCGCCCGCTGCGCGATTGGCGGACGTGATGCTGCCGATCAGACCCGCGGGCACCTTGTCATTGTCGAATGCCGGCAGCGCCACCGCCAGTCGCCGCTCGCGCTCGGCGAACAGCGGCGCCTCGGGAACGCCGGCAAGAGACAGCGGCGCGGACATCGAGGCAATGTCCTCGAACATCCACTGACGCAGCCGGCCTGCGCCGGACACGCAGATGGCGCCATCCGGATCGCGGCGGCTCTCGGCCACCGCGGCGTCCAGCTCGCCTGCCGGCAGCTGCACGGCACTGCGCTCCGCCGTCAGATCGAGCGGCGGCTCCTGCGGGTGGTTCGCATGGCTTTCCGCGGCCTGCAGCAGCGTGAAGCAGAACTTGACCCGATCATTCGCCGCCAGCGCCTGCTGCAACCGTTGCGGCAACAGCAGCGACGGTTCGCCCAGCTCGCCAATGATCGAGGTTTTCGTTGCCATGAGTGAGTGCGTGCATTCACTCAATTCGAGCGCCGCGGCGCAATGCGGTATCAGCGCACCGCGCTAGGCATTACTACATAGGGATCTCTCCTCCTCGCGGCTCGAGGAGGCGACCCTCAGGGGGAACCGCCGGACGGCGGCTTGCTAGTCGTTCAGCACACGGCCGGCGGCGTACAGCGCGCCGTCGATATGGCGGATCGCGCGGTCCCGCAAGCCGTCGGCATAGGCGTTGTCTTCCTCTCGCGCGATATCGGCACGCGCCTTCTTCAAATATTGCAGGGCTTCGTGAATGCGGCCGGGACGATCCGGATGTTCATCCACCGCAGGATGAAAGTTCAGGTTCTTGCCGTCGTCGATCGCCGCTTTCTTGATATCGTTGATGCCGGCGTCGATCTGCCGTATGGCCTCGGCCTCATCGGCGCTTTGCACAGGATCGCCGGGACGGTGCTCGATCAGCCATCGTGCCGTACGCAGATCCGACAACGCATGCAAGTAGGCCGGATGGTGCGGCGGCGGCGGCGCCACGACGACGCGCGGCGGAGGCGGTGCGGCGCATCCCGCGAGCAGCGTAATTCCCGACGCAAAGAAGAGTATTATTTTGCCTTTGATCGCTTGCGGCATGAATTTCTCCCATTAGCACGATGACCAGCCCATTTCCCACACCCGCTAGGCGGCACGAACCACAGCAATGCGGACCCTACACGCCGGCGGCGCGCCCGTACTGTGCTGCGCATCACATCCGCGCATCCGATGCGAACTCCGGACGGGGGAGTTTTGCCTAGCCGCGAGCTCGAGGGCGTGGCCCCGCTTCTCGGGAACCCGCCTCGGCATATCTGCCTCATCCGGCTCTCGGCCATCGGGGATACGTGCCACGCGGTGCCGCTGGTCCGTGCACTGCAGCGCACGTGGCCCGAGGTGCGGATCACGTGGATCATCGGTCGAGTCGAGGCGAAACTGATGTCGCTGCTTCCGGACATCGAATTCTTGACGGTCGACAAGCGCCAGTTTGCGGCCGCGATGGCGCGGCTGCGCTCGCAGCTCGCCGGCCGGCACTTCGATGTCTTGTTGCACCTGCATGCGAGTTTCCGGGCGAGCCTGATCAGCACGCTCGTGCGTGCGCCGGTCAAGCTCGGTTTCGATCGCGCACGCGCACGCGATTTTCAATGGCTGTTCACCAATTGCCGGATAAAGCCGCGCCGCCGGGAACATGTGCTCGACAGCTTTTGGGGATTCGCCGAGGCGCTCGGGATCTGCGATCGACGGCTCGAATGGAACATACCCTTGCCGCCGGAGGCGGTGGCCTATGCGCGGCGTGTGATCCCGGACTCGCAGCCGACCCTGTTGATCAGCCCATGCTCGAGCCACCCCATGCGCAACTGGCGGCCGGAATTCTACGCCCGAGTCGCTGATCACGCGGCGAGGCGCTGGAGGATGCGCGTCGTTCTCTGCGGCGGCTCGAGCCACATAGAGCGCGAGACGAGCGCCCGGATCCTCGCGGCCGCCGGCGAGCGGCCCGTGGATCAGGTCGGCCGCGACACGCTGCCGCAGATGCTGGCGCTGCTGCGCGATGCGACTTTGCTGCTGGCTCCCGATTCCGGGCCCGCGCACATGGCGACAGCGGTCGGAACCGCAGTCATCGGGTTATATGCGCCGACCAATCCCGCCCGCAGCGGCCCCTATCTCAGCCAGCAGTGGTGCGTCAATCGGTTCCCGGAGGCGGCGCGAGTCTTCATGGGACGCGAGCCGGCGCAACTGCCGTGGTGGGTGAAAATCGAAAAGCCCGGCGTGATGGATTTGATTCAGCCGGACGCGGTGATGCAGCGCTTGGATGAGTTCATGACGGCCCGCCCGGGGCCCTAATCCTGCGGGGACATGGCCCAATCCACCGCGCCGAGCCGGGTCACCTGCGCGCGGTGCAATCGATCGGCGATGGCGAGCAGCGCGCGCTCCGTCGCGCTACGCCCGAGGAGGGTCACGCCGAAAGGCAGACCGTCGGTGCGAAATCCGGCGGGGAGCGCGACGCCCGCCAGATCCAGCAGGTTCGCGAAGTTGGCGTAGTAGCCCAGCGTCGCGTTCAGCTGAATGGGCTGCGCATCGACACGCGCACGCTCATAGATGGTGCCGGCGGTCGGCGTGAGCATCAGGTCGACCCGGTCCCATAGCGGCTCGATCGCGCGCTTGAGCGACATCAGCCGGTATTGCGCCCTGAACATCTCGACCGCCGAGGGAAATTTGCCCGCATCGATCACCTGGCGGGTAACCGGATGCACGGCGTTCGCGTGCCGCTCGATGAAATTCCCCAGCGCGGCGTAGCGCTCGGCCACCCAAGGTCCTCCGTAGAGCAACCGTCCGGCTTCCAGGAACGGATCGAAGTCGACTTCAATCAGGGAGCCGCCGAGGGTTTCGATGCGTGCCAGGCAGCGGTCGAACAGGCGCGCATATTCATGGTCGCCAAAGAATTGCAGCTGGTCGCGACGCGGAACACCGAACCGCTGCCCATGAACCGGAACATCGCCGAGGGTGCGCGAATACGGATCTTGCGAGTCGAAGCCCTCGGCCACCGCAAGGACTTGGGCGACATCGGCGCAGGTCATGGAAAATATCGACACGCAGTCCAGGGAACGGCAGGCCGGCACGACGCCGCGCGTACTGATTCTGCCGCCGCTCGGCTTCAGTCCGACGATGTTGTTGAATGCGGCCGGCACGCGACCCGAGCCGGCCGTGTCGGTTCCGAGCGCAAAGCTGGCGAGCCCCGTGGCCACCGCCACCGCGGAGCCGGAGCTCGATCCGCCGGAAATATACCCGGCATTGAAGCTGTTGTGGCAGGCGCCATAAGGGGAGCGCGTGCCAACCAGCCCCGTCGCAAATTGATCAAGGTTGGTCTTGCTGAGCGGGATCGCGCCGGCGTCGAGGAGCCGCTGCACGACGGGAGCCGATTGCGCCGGGACATATGAATACTGCGCGCATCCCGCCGTGGTGGGGACGCCGGCGAGGTCGATGTTGTCCTTGATGACGAAGGGAATGCCATACAAGGGAAGCTCGCCGAACGCGCGCTGCTCGATCGAGCGTGCGTGCTCGAGCAAGCGCTCGCGCGACAGGCGGGTGATCCAGACGTGCCGCTCAGGCGCCCGATCCGCACGCTCGATGGCGCTCTCGATCACCCGTGTGGGGGTCAGGTGCCCACTGCGATAGCCCTGCAGCAGATCGGCGATGAGAAGACTTTCGCGCACGGTTCGCCGCGCGAGGGGGTAAGCCCGCGCCTACCCCCCGGCGACCGCATCTTTTACATCAGAACGGCAACCCATGGGCCTGGCCGCCCATGCACATCAGCAGCGGTACGGAGAGGATGAAATTGATCCGCGATGCCTGCCCGGCGGTCTTGCGCGCGGCCGCTTTCTCCTCGTCCGTGGCCGGCACCAGCCCGAGTATCTTTTTTTGATTCGGCCAAATCAAGACCCACACGTTGAACAGCATGATCGTCCCGAGCCATGCGCCCACGCCGATCGTGCGGTATCCGGACTGCAGCGTAAACGCATTCACGATGCCGCTCGCATCGACCGAGCCATATCCTCCCAGCAGAAAGATCACTCCCGTCACCCAGGTAGCAACGGCGGCCCAGCGGAACCACAGCAGCGCCCGCGGCGCGATGTACTTCGTTATGCCGGCGCCGCCGGGGCCGCCCTTGTCGGCGGCCGCAGCCGCGAGCCCCGGCGTTTGCACGACATTGAAATAATACAGAAGGCCGATCCACATGACCCCCGAGAGGATGTGCAGCCATCGATCGATGCGCGCCGGGTGGAATGCGGCTGCCATTCCCGACCACATCGTGAGTCCGATGCCGATGATGACGGCGAGCACGAACGCGGTCGTAATGGCGCCCTTGACGGTATTGAGCGGATGCATTGTTCTTGACCCCCCTTGGTTTTGGTTTTATGCAAGTGAATTGTACGCGGTTGTCGGCGTCGAGGTCATCCTGCCTGCGCGTCACCTTCAAAGGTGGCGCGGGTTGTTCGGTAATGGGCTCGAAAGCGGCACGATCTCGTTGAACTTGCTGTAGTCGACATACAGGGTGCCGTCCTCGGCGACCTCCAGGATATCCCGAAACGCCTCGTTCCAGCGGATGGCCGAGCTCGGATACTCCGCCCGCGCCATCAGCACCTGGCCGGTCTCCTCATCCGTGCCGCTGAGACTGAGGATGAACGAGGCCGCGGTGGCGTGCAGCGACTCCTCGGTCTCCTTGTACAGCGGGCTCGCCTCGTCGATGACATGCATGATGCTCCAGCCGAGCGCGAACACCGGATGCCGTGCGCGCACCAGCGCGAGGTCGGTGATGCGGCGAATGTGAAAGCCCTCTTGGGACACCTCGTCGCGCAACATTCGCAGCAGCGCCGATGCCTCCTGCACGACGTTTTGCCGCTCGTTGGCGGCGCGGAACATCAGCGTGAGCCTGCCGTCGATCGGGCGTACGACCGCGTTCCTGGCGAACATGAAGCG
>Ga0181532_10005965_pt1 | contig 10224 bp, 7 predicted proteins | sample PEATcosm2014_Bin_33_FD_119768 | JGI IMG/M metagenome (GOLD analysis project Ga0181532, IMG submission 119768) | Peatland microbial communities from MTU Mesocosm Facility, Houghton, MI, USA - PEATcosm2014_Bin11_30_metaG | ecosystem: Environmental > Terrestrial > Soil > Wetlands > Peat | place... | reverse complement strand
TGGTCGGGAGCGGCAGGCGCTTTTTGAGCATACGCAATGCCTTCCGCAACCAACATGCAGAGCATGATGACTGTTCGTCCATGAAAACGAGACATTCGTTAGCCGGGATGCCGTATCGGCGACCGCCTCTTGAGAGTAACCGGATCATAACACGCGACGTGCGCGGGTCTTCATTCATCGCGTAATTTCGGGGAACATCGCGTGTCCATTGCTCGTATGTGCCGGAAGGGGCTTGTGATGCAGACTCTCCGGCAAGACATAGCCTACGCATTTCGCCAGATGCGTCAGTCACCTATCTTTACACTGACCGCGATGCTGACGCTGGCGCTTGGCATCGGCGCGACCACCGCCATCTTCTCTCTCATCCACACGGTCATGCTGAAGTCACTACCCGTGGTGGATCCGGCGAGCCTCTATCGCATCGGCGATGGGCAGGATTGCTGCGTCGAAGGCAGCCCGCAGGGCAACTGGGGAATGTTCTCCTATCCCTTCTATCTTCGTATGAAGAAGTCCACTCCAGAGTTCGCCGAACTGGCTGCGTTTCAGGCCGGGGGATGGCAGTTCAGCGCGCGTCGCGGAGAAAGCGACCGCATAGCCAAACCCTTGCGCGGCGAATTTGTCAGCGGCAATTATTTTCAGACCTTCGGCTTGGGAGCTTTCGAAGGACGCACCATCATTCCCTCCGACGACCAGGTATCGGCGCCTCCGGTCGCCATGCTGAGCTATCGCACCTGGCAGCAGCAGTACGGCTCCGATCCCAGCATTGTGGGTTCTTCTTTTATTCTCGATGGCCACGTTGTCACCCTGGTTGGGATCACGCCTCCCGGCTTTTTCGGCGAGACGCTGCGCAGCGACCCTCCCGAAATCTGGGTTCCCATCCAGCAGGATCCGCTATTTCGAGGGGCAAGTTCTCTTCTGCACACATTTCCAGCCTGGGTGCGAGTGATTGGACGGCTTCGGCCTGGAGCGTCGCCGAACGCTTTACCGGCACGCCTCACTGAGCTTCTGCGCCTCTGGCTGGTGACCGACAGCGGCATGCCTCCCGAGTGGATGGCAGGGCTTAAAGAGGCGCTGCCCAAGCAAGTCATCCACGTCGTTCCCGCGGGAACCGGGGTCGGCGCCATGAAGGCTGATTATGCCGACAGCCTGCATATCCTGCTGGCGGTGTGCTGCCTAGTGCTGCTGATCGCCTGTGCCAATATTGCCAACCTACTGCTCGCCCGCGGGGCATCGCGCCGCGCACAAACCTCTGTCCGGCTGGCGCTGGGAGCCTCCCGCAGGCGGCTCATCCGTCAATCGCTGACGGAAAGTCTGGTGCTTGCCGTGCTTGGTGGCATTGCGGGGCTGGCAGTGGCATATGCGGGAGTAAAGGCCATCGTGGTTCTGGCCTTTCATAGTGCGCGATTTGTTCCCATCGACGCGACGCCTTCGCTGCCGGTGTTGGCATTTGCTTTCGTTCTGTCGCTGGCGACGGGTGTAATTTTCGGAACCGCTCCGGCGTGGCTGACCTCGCACGCCGATCCCGCCGAGGCCTTACGTGGAGTGAATCGCAGCACGCGCGATACGTCTTCGTTGTCCCAGAAGATCCTCGTGGTGGTGCAGGCTACGCTGTCCGTGGTTTTGCTCGCTGGCGCCGGTTTGCTGACGCGGAGCCTACAGAAGCTGCAACACCAGGACTTCGGTTATCAGACCGATCACCGGGTTACCATCAGCATGACCGGACCGTATTCTTCCTACCCGCAGCCCAAGCTGGACGCAATGTATCGCGAGTTGCAGGACCGGCTTTCGCGTCTTCCGGGGGTCCAGCGGGCCGCACTCGCTCTCTATACCCCGCTGCAGGATAACTGGGGCGAAATCGTCATTCGCCAGGGCCAGGGAATGCCGAATGTGAATGACGAGCACATCGGCTCCTCATGGGACCATGTAACCCCCGGATATCTCGAAAGCCTCGGTCAGCAGATTCTTCGGGGACGCGGCATTACCGAGCAGGACACGGCTTCAACGCCACCCGTCGCCGTAGTCGACGAGAGTTTTGTGCGCAGGTTTTTCAAGCCCGGCGAAGAACCCTTAGGCTCACATTTCGGTCTGGACTTGCCGAAATACGGCAGCACTTACGAGATTGTGGGCATTGTGCGTAACGCGAAATACACCGACGCGGCAAACACCGAAGCGCCTCGCCCCATCTTCTTCGTACCGCTTGCCCAGCGCGTCCACTATGACGAGCCGCTGATGCAGTCGGTGGAAGATGACACCCACTTCATCGAAGGAGCGGTCTTGCAATTGCATGGGAGCATGGCCGGGCTGGAGCCGCAAGTCCGCAGCGTGCTCAGTGACGTCGATCCTAACCTGACCCTGTTAAACCTCCAAACCTTGCAGGAACAGGTCGATTCGGAATTCGACCAGCAGCGCGCGGTGGCACAGATGGTTGGACTTTTCGGTATTCTCGCGCTGCTTCTAGCCGCGGTCGGGCTGTATGGTGTCACGGCCTACGCCGTCGAGCGACGCACCAGCGAGATTGGCGTGCGTATGGCCCTGGGCGCAGACCGGAGCAGTGTGATTAAGCTGGTTCTGCGGGGAGCTTTCTTGCAGATTCTCATCGGACTTGCCATTGGGATTCCAATCTCCATCGCCTGCTCCCGCCTGATCGCCGCGCAGCTCTATCAGGTCAAGGGGTGGGACCCTCTTGTGCTCGCGGTGTCGATTGCCGCACTGGGCGTCAGCGCGTTCTTGGCCAGCATCATTCCGGCGCGCAGAGCCGCGTCTATCAATCCGGTAAACGCCCTCCGTGCGGAATAGCTGCTCCTGTTCGATTCTCGCCCACATTTCCTTTTTGAAGTTCAGGTAAGTGATCGTATGATCGAGCCGACGCCAGTGTCCATGCGGTTTTGATGGCGCAACGGACACTCCGGAGGCTTGCACCCAGTGGGTGAACAACAAAACCAGTCCTTTCAGCTCTCCTTCAACCCCTCGTTGAAAGTCGATTTCCAGGGATCACGAGTAACGTCGGACGGTGGCCTGCTCTTGGTGCGCGAATTGGATGCACGCTTGGGATTGAGCGAACTCATCGCAGAACACTTGACCGACTCACGCGGGAAGAACACGCAATTGCCAATGGCCGATCTGTTGCGTCAGGCTGTGTACAGCCGATTGGCTGGATACGAAGACGTGAACGATGCCGAGCGTCTGGCACAAGATCCGACCTTTCGGCTCATGGCTTCGGAAAGAATCTGGGAACGCGGGGCGGCGCTGACCTCCCGGGTGCAGTCGTTCGAGCCGGAGCTGTTGACCCAGGAAGAGAACCTCTCTGGGCTGGCCGCGATCAACCGGGAGCTGATTGCACGAGCGGAAGCGACCGATTCGCCGCAGAGAGTTGTGCTGGACATGGATAGCACAGAGATCCCGGTGTATGGCCAGCAGGAACAGAGCACCTACAACAAATACTACGAATCGACCTGACTCGGTGGCGGTTCGGAGCGATGCTGGGCCGGATCGCACAGCTACCGATACCGACGGGATAGGTCGAACGTGGTCCAGTCGGCAGCGGAATCCGTCTATAAGCTGGTTCGAGGAAGTGTTGCAAAAGTAGACCACAAATGGGGCAATTTTGGGCTGTACAGGCGCGGATGGAAGACCGTCGGGAGTGCTCCGATAGAAAAATCGTTTCACAATGTTGCGAACCAGCGAGACGGGTGTACTATCGTGCTGTTGTTGAGGTCAAAAAGGAAATTGCGGTTTGCATCGTATCGCTCCACTGACGCGAGGCCATTCCGTCAATTAGCGCTGTAACCCTTCGTCAAAGAGTCGAGGACTTTATGAAACGATGGTTCGCCTATCCGTTCCTGGCTGCGCTCACAGTTTCGCTCACGGTAGCGACCACTCCTGCTGCGCTAGCCGCTACGCAGTCGTCGTCAGCGCAGAGTACCAGCAGCACTAGTAAGTCGCACGGCACCTTTACCGTGGAGCTGACCAAGGCTCTCGATTCAAAGAAGCTTAAGGAAGGCGACCCGGTCGAGGCCAAGCTGACGGGAGGAATTACCCTCCCCAACGGCACGCCCGTGGCTCGCGGCACGAATATAGTCGGCCATGTCACCGTGGCGACAGCCCGCTCCAAGGGTGGCTCGGACTCCACGCTTGGAATTGTCTTCGATAAGATTGCCCGGTCGGGCGGCGAAGACATGCCGATCAACGGCGTCGTCCAGGCCGCCGCCCCAAATCCAAATGCAGACCTAGGTACCGGCGGCGGCGTTGACTATGGCACAAGTATGAAGGCAGCAGGGGCGGCGCCTCAGAACCCTGATATGTCCAGGTCTCCGGTAAAGCCCCTGAATGAGCAGTCAGTAGGAGTATTGGGCATCAAGAATTTGCAACTCGGACCCGATGGCGTGTTCACTTCCAGCGGCAAAGAAGTAAAACTCGATAGCGGTACGCGAATCTTACTCAACGTGACAATGTAATAGGCGGCTCATACGGAATACTGACCACCTGGAACGGAAGGTCCATCAGTTTTCCTGCTTGCGTAAAGCACTCCCGTTGACGCTCCCAACTCGCACGACACTTGGGATCAGTTATGCTTGGTAGAACCCCACCTCGCGCCAGTACGATGATGCCCGCTAAAAGCTATGTCAATTCGCTGCGCGCAGGGTTTTTGTCACGTGCCGCTGGCGATCTGAGCGCTCAGTGTCTCGCGTGAGACAGCAAGAGCGGCGCGCAGGCTAAACTTTTCTGAGTCTCGGTTGATGGATATGCGGAATGCCCTCATTCCCTCCGCATTGCATTACGAGATGGGCTCGCGTGAGTTTTACCAGCGACTGCTGTGTAACATGCCTTGCGGCGTCGCGTCCTGCCAGTCCCGTACTTCCATGGTCAATAATCGTGGGGCGGGGCGGGTTCGGCTTTCAAGGAAGGCAGGTCCTCTGCGGGCACAACGAACAGGAAGTGCGCATATCCCACTTGGGCCATGGGCCGATATTGTCTTGCCAGGTAAACCGACGAAGGATACCATCGATCGACCCCGGTTAGACGGTTGGCACTGACGAGAATACGACCTGCCACAGGCTCCGGCGGATTGAGAATCACATCGGGATTCTTTTTCAAAAACTCTTCGACTACATCGGAGTCCTGCCCCCAATCCAGATTACTGTCCGCCAAAATCTTGTAAGAAAGACGACGGTCCCGGACCCACTCGTTCATATACGGTATCATCTGGGGATAGTAGCTCGCGACGGAACCAGCCAACCACAATACCAAGGTAGCTAGAATAGCTTTCTTAGTCCGTGACATCGATGAGAAATCGGAAAAAGCTGCCGCAGCAATCACGATCTCGATGGCTAAGGCCGGGAGCAGAGTCCTGATTCCAAACTGTGCTCTGCTAAAGGAGAGCCAAAAGAGCAAAACTGCGGCAGCCGCCAGCAAAAGGCCTTCTCCAAAAACGAAATCGTCAAGACTGCGGTGTTTCCAGATCCAGGTTAGACCAAAGACAAATAGGAGCTGAAGGGCAATGGGTTCTTTGTAAAACCATGCGACTACATAATAGGACTTAAATCCGCTGAAGCTTAGACTATGAGAATCGCCCAAGTTACCTAAACAATAGACATTGCCCATGCCATCACCCGTCTCTTCACGGTACTTCATCATGTCAAGTCCCTGTAGAAACGGGTACGGAAGAGGGATAGGAAGCTGACGAAGGAAAGGAGTTTCTTTAAACTGTATAAACGGGCCACTCTGAAAACTATAAGATTCCAGAGGCATAAATGTCCGGTCAAACGAGTATGCAATATTGATTACGGCGACGAACGATGCGGCTGCGATTGCCGCAAACGCAAGAAGACGCCTGGGTGTTAGAGATGGGTGTCGGCTACGTCTGAGGATGGCGAATACTATGGCAAAGCAAACCACAACATATAAAGAGAGAGCAAAGGGCTTAGTGATCTGTGCCAGCCCCAGAGTCAAGCCGCTCAGGAGCGCATGTCTAAGTGTGGGCTCGAGAAGAAAGCGGCGAAAGAAAAATAATGAAGCAGCCACTCCGAGCGCGTGATACATGTCTGTGGTTGCCAGGGTGCCATGCGCGATTAGGTTGGGTGAGAGCATACAGAGAAGACAAGCCGCCAAAGCGGGCCCCGCACCGTAGAGATCATATGCCCACCAACAAACCATTAAGGTCAGAGCGAGAGTCGCCAAAATTGTAGGAAATCGGGACACTCGAAAACTGCTGAGAGCCGCGGCGAAGGGGAGACGCAAATGATGTCTATCGAGAGACAGAGTGATTACCTGGGGCGCAGCATTCAATGCCGAAATTGGCATCTGGCTGTCATAGTAGCCCCCAAGTGAGCGGTCTGGCCGGAGGTGGAGAATGTGCGCGCCGTAGCGCAGATGCTTCCCTTCATCCGTAGTGCCGGACATCTTCAACGCGACAAATATATCCAGTAAAGCGGAGAAGCCAATTAATAAAACAATGACAAAGACAAATGATCTTCGATTGATGAACATGGGTTGATTGAGATGTGCTGCGCCCCGCGTATTATCTTCCAGGAGCATAAGCCGGGATTTCCAATTTGTCCAAGCCGTGAGCGATTATGCTTCCGCCCCCCTTGGAAAACAACCCATTTCGTTGGTCAAGTGAGCATCAGCAGTTCCGTCTCGAAACGACCGCAGGCAGTAAACGTCCGGGCCTGCGCGGCGATAGCCGTCACCAGCAGAATGAGAAGGTCGGCCACTCCTGCCAGCCGAGCGAATTCTGAATTCCGATGTTGCTATGAGCGCGTCATCGGCGTTGCTTTGCAGACTTGCACGGTATCTTGCGAAGACTCGGAACTGCCCCTGTGACGGTTTGTGACGTCGGGCGATGGTCTCTCCGGGGTCCAATAGTCACAAATGGGTCACGCCGCGAGGCATCGCATTTCAAGGGGCGGTGTCATCGTAGAAGACACTGGGTAAAAACACATTTTGCCCATACTGCCTGCTATCCTTAAGATTTGCACGCGAACCTCTGCGGAAATATCCCGTTATGAATTATGTGCCGATTCACGGTCTGCGGATGCTGGTCGTAGAATGCTGCATACTCATCGTCGTATTCCTTATCGGACTTGTCAGCCTGCGCTTTCTGCCATCGGTAGGCCGGTCGAAATGGCTCGACGGGATACTTGCCGTGAATTCGCGGTCTGTGCTGTTTGTCATTGCCCTTGCACTGGTCGGTCGGGCCCTGCTGCTGCCTTTCGTAGGAATTCCGGAACCTCGCATAAACGACGAATACAGCTATTTGCTAATGGCTGACACTTTCTCCCATCACAGGCTTACCAACCCAACTCCCCCGGCATGGCAACATTTTGAAACCTTCCATGTCAACCTGACCCCTACCTATCACTCGAAGTATCCCGTTTCACAGGGACTCGTTTTGGCTGTTGGGAAGATCCTTTTCCATCAGCCGTGGATCGGTGTATACCTAAGCACCGCCGTCTTATGCTGCGCAATCTGTTGGACGCTTCAAGCCTTCGTGCCTCCGGGTTGGGCGCTTGTTGGCGGTTTATTGGCTGTGGTTCGCATTGCTCTCTTCTCATATTGGATGAACTCGTATTGGGGTGGATCCATGGCCGCGCTCAGTGGTGCACTCGCTCTCGGCTCTGTGGCCCGTCTTTTCGACCCGCAACGAACGGACCGGAGCCGTCTGACACTCGCGTCACTGTTCGCGGTCTCCTTGTTGATTTTGGCTACGTCGCGGCCGTACGAAGGCTTCGCATTCTCGATTCCGCTTCTGGTGTACTTCGTGTACAAGGCAGTGCAAGCCGCGCATTGCAGGGAAGGGAAGCTTCGTTTCACGGTAATGCCGGTGGCCGCTATCGGAGTGGCTGGCGTGCTGATGATGGGATACTACGATCAGCGCACAACTGGCAACCCCCTCTTACTACCTCATATTCTGAACGAGCGTACCTATTCCCCCCTCCCATTGTTCCTGTGGCAACGCCCCAAACCCAATCCAACATTTAGAGACCCGGTGTTTGCAAAATTCTTTGAACTTACGGAAGAGGAATATGGGTACCAGAAAACGAAATCGATTTCCGGGCTAATCAGTCTGGTAGGCGCACGCTTCCTGTCCGATTGGTTTTTCTACGTCGGGCCGGCGCTAACATTCCCGGTATTCTTGGGCATGGTTTCAAGCGCGATCCAACCACGCATGCGCATCGTGGTGTTTGCTGCGCTGGCGATGGCTCTTGCCCTGGCGCTGTGTATCTATACCATGCCGCACTATGCCGCGCCGGCGACTGTCGCCGTCTATTTATTTGCAGCGGAAGGGCTACGTTATCTTTGGCAGCAGGGCAGGGAAGGGGAGCGGGCCTTTGTCGTCGCAGTGTGCATCACGGTTGTTGTAGCTTCGTTGAGCAGGCAGACTGGAAGCGCTGCCCTCAATTCGACCTTCGCCCTTCCCGATACGCGCAAGCTGATCACCCAACAGTTGGAGAGTAAAACGGGTGAACATTTGGTTTTGGTTTCCTACGACCTCGAACGCCATTACCCGGGAGACGAACTGGTGCACAACGGAGCGGATTTCGACAAGGAAAAGATTCTATGGGCGCGATCAAAGGGCGCAGAAAGTGATAGAGAGTTGTGTCAGGCGTATCCCCACAGAATGTTCTGGAGCGTGGAAACCGACGACGTGCACTTCTCGTTAACCCCTCTCGATCTCTGCGGACAGTGAACCGCGCCCAGCCCTCCCAGCACCCATCTCCGAGCGGCTCCTACGCGTGCGCTCGTGTACGCCTCCAGCTCCCCACACCAGCGCTCCCGCGTGCCTCCCCGGCTTCCGCGCCCCCAGCGCCCAACGTCCCCTCGCTCAAATCGCGCGTCCTGGACGTTCTTGTCCGATTTACTATTTGGTTAACGTGTAGGAATTTTCCCGGCCGTCGCAGCACCGTGGTGGCGGCGGCGATGTAGGCGACATCGATGCCGAGCCATTCGCCAACACACACGAACTGCTTGAGGGCCTCCTCCGTGAATGTCTCAAACTACAGCAGGCTGCCGATGGTCGCCCGGCCGTCGCCCGCCTCGTCGTTCGGGGACGTACACACCTCTATCGAGAGTTGCCGCGCCTGGCCTGAGCCTAGAAGGCGAGCTCGATCTGCCCCTTAGGCGGGACCTTAAGATCGATGCCGCGGGCGTGGTTGGCGGCGATGGTCGCATCCAGGTTGAGTGCGCTCAGCGGGATGGTACGCTGCCTGTCCCCCTGCTGCACCCGCAGCGAGGTAGCGCTCAAGAGATAGTTGCTAGATTCCAATTTCTCTCCACTGGTAAGGATAAACACTGCTGGCGGAGGCGGAGTCGCTGGCGGCTGGTTAGGCTTGCCAGTGCTGGATGATGCCGGCTTGGTGTTCTTCTCCGCCGCTCTCTCGGCTGCCGCTACTATCTCCGGCAAATGCTTCTGAGCGAGCGCCTGGGCAGCCTGCATGGACTCTGCCATTATAGCGGGCTGTTCTTTCAGTAACTTTTGCCCAGCCGAAGAGTTGTAGAAATTGATGATGCTGCCTACGTCCGCGTGCGTCAGATGACGCTGGTAAATCGGGACAATCGCGTCCATCATCTCATCAATCGACACCGCCTTGTTGCTATCCTGCATGTATTGCCTGGTGTTTTCGGCCACCTTGCGAAGCTCCAGGGGAGTCGCATTGGGATGTTTGAAACGGTACACGTCCGTCACTGAAGTTACCATTTGTTGGTCGAATGCCTGCTGCACCTGTTGCACCCGTGCGCGCGCGCCTGTCAACTCCAGGAGCCGCTTGACATCCTCTTTGGTCGCGGCGTCGAGCTGCTGTTGGCAAAGCGCTGGAATACAGCTGCATAGCAAAACTAGACAAGCGATCAGTACGTTCTTCATGGCGAGGGAATTATGAGACAGGCTGACGGGCAAGTCCACAAAATTGTGCGCTTTGGTGCCGCAGAGCCGCGACACGGGTTGCGAGACAGTCCCAGTAGGTCGTGGCAGCGCCACAGGAAGCGGCTTGTCGTTTGCTGCCCAGCTTGGCCCGATCGGCTGACCCGAGGTGCTACGGCTGATGACGCATCCTGGGGTTGGTGCGCTGACTGGCCTTGCCTTTGTGCTGATCATCGGATCGCCGGAGCGTTTTGCTTGCGGCAAGCAAATTGGCAGTTACTTGGGGCTGATTCCCTGTGAAGACTCCAGTGCCAATCGTCAGCGGCTGGGACATATCAGCAAGCAAGGTAACACTCTGTTGCGTT
>Ga0181532_10005962_pt1 | contig 10226 bp, 7 predicted proteins | sample PEATcosm2014_Bin_33_FD_119768 | JGI IMG/M metagenome (GOLD analysis project Ga0181532, IMG submission 119768) | Peatland microbial communities from MTU Mesocosm Facility, Houghton, MI, USA - PEATcosm2014_Bin11_30_metaG | ecosystem: Environmental > Terrestrial > Soil > Wetlands > Peat | place... | reverse complement strand
CGTTTCACCGTTGCCTTCACCGCCAGTTTGGCCTTCAGAGCGGCGATGGCGTTGCCCGCCTGGTGCTCTTCCCAGAATCCCACTACGGCGTTGGAAAACAGCAAAAGGAGGATGATGAAAAAGTCCAGCCAGTGCCTGACAATCCCCGACAGGATCACTGCCGCTTCAATCATCCAAGGTATGGGGCCCCAAAAATAGGTGAGGAACTTCAGGAACGGATTCGTTTTCTTTTCCGCGATCTGGTTGGGGCCGTATTGCGCGAGGCGCTTCTTCGCCTCGGCTCCGGTAAGACCCTCCGGCGACGACGACAATTGTTTCTCCACTTCCGGCATGGGAAGGGATTTCAGATCGTCCTTGGACTCCGGCTTGATCCCCGGTTTCGATTTCGTATCCTTGGATTCATCTGTATTGGATTTCATGACAACGACCCTCCCTTTGTTGTCACAGTCGCTGGCGGCTCGATGCATGCTACGGCGGCTTTATGCCGCGAAATGGCGCAGTAAACTCGCCCCTCCAAATCCGGCGCGTTACACCTTTGCTTCCGGCGCGTGGGCGCCTGCTCCGGGCGGCAAGCAATCCGGCAGGTCAAGGCGCGCCACGCCAATTCGGTTGTCAGCCATTCCGTAATAGACGTCGAGGCGGTCGGGCATGCCGAGATCGTCGCGCCGGTCGATGCCCGTGGGGAACACGACGTTGGCGATGGTCCCCTGGCGTTCCTGCGGCAGTAGCGGCGTCAATACCGGCTCCGCCGATCGATAGCGGATTATCTGCGGATGCTCTTGCGAGAGCACCATGATCCCGGCCGAGTAACATAATTGGTGTCCTTCCGTGCTCTGGTCCACGATTTCACTGACGCCGTGATAGACAATCAGCCAACCGTGCTTGGTTAAGACAGGCGGCGTGCCGCTGCCAATTTTAAGCCGCTCCCAGGGCGACACGGGAGTTGCCAGCCGGTAATGAGAGGTGAAGCGGCTGAGGTGATCGGGTTGATGGTCTTGCGACGCCGCTCTGCAGTAGGAAATCCAGATGCTCTCCCGATCGAGATCCACGTCACGGGACGCCGCGCGGCAGGCCGTCTCCTCTGGTCGCGTGCCGGGGAAAAGCGGCCGATGGAGCATGCCGAGTTCTGGATTCCCGGAAGGATTGGGAATGGCGACGGGGAAGAGGCTGGCATCTTTGTTATCCACGTCGCCGATATCGATGCCTTGATACAGCCCAAAGGTCGCGAGCCCCAGGCGCTGCCAGTGGAGAAGGTCACGCGATGAGGCCAGGGCGATGCGGGGTCCCTGGGTGGAAAATGCCGTGTACGTCATGATGTAGCGCTTGAGCGGCTCGACGAACGTGATGCGAGGGTCCTCGCATCCACCGCCACCGCCGGGCCGCCGCTCGTAATCGGCCTCCGGCTCGAGTGCAATGCCGAGGCGCTCAACGCCGGCCGGATTACCGGCTTCATTGAGCCGCACTCGGGCAATTCCGATACGCGAGTAATTGCCTCGCGCCACCAGCCGCGGGAAGATGTAGAGCTGGCCATCAGGACCACGAACGGCCGCCGGATTCAGGACGCCCTCGACCTCGTGGGGATTGCCTGGCTCCGGCTCCATTAGCATTCCGAGGCGCTGCAATACAAATCCACTCATCAAATCTCTCCGCACGGTCACACCTTGTGATCGCCATCCATACAGGCAATGATCGTTTCGGTCACCCGTTTGGTCTCAAGGGGGTCACGAACGGGTATGGAAACAACCCCGGCTTCCTCGGCGGGGTAGTCGTTCCCTCCCACAAACAAGGCATCACCGATGTAGATCATATCTTTCAGGGAAATACCCAGGATGTCGCGAAGCTTTCGAATGCCGTAAGCCTTATCGATGCCCGGCCGGGTGATATCAATAGATGTCGCGCCACCGATGCGGACAGAAAACTCGGGAATAAGATTGTCAAGAAGGGCTTTGATCCTCTTTCGCTTGGCGTAATCAGGATCCCATTTGTCCTTTTCGTTTAGGGGAGCTTGCTGCCCTAATGCGGAATAGGTTATCTGGCTTCCCCGGTCTTCTATCACCTCTCCCCAGGCCTTTTCCACCTTGAATCCCGCACCTTCCAACGCCTTTTTCATAGAGCTGAGGATCTTCTCTCTTTGATCCGCGGTGAAATCTTCTTCATAGAGCTTTTTCCAGCCCCCCGAGTATTGGTAGAACTTTGTTCCACAGGTGGGAAGAAGGGATAGATTCGCCAAACGTTCGTCATGGGGAAGATGGGAGAGCAGTTGTGTTTCAAACTGTGGCCAATTGCCTCCGGAAATTACCGCCGCCTTGATAACACCGAGAAGGTCATGCAGCAGCGCTGCCATTTCTGCATCAAGAGGCGATTTGCTTTCCGCCAGCGTGCCGTCCAGGTCATAAACAATGAGCTTTTTCAATAAGCCTCCACCTTTGATCTCTTGCGAGTGCAATGGGCGCTTCCGGCCCTCGCCAAATCCTGCTTTAGCCCAGTCGTGAACTACTTCGGTATCGCAATTTCCAATAAACTTACGGCCCTTTGCGGGTGAAATGCACAGGTTCCGACCTCCGCCGGCAAGAGCCATACTTCGCCTTTGCCGACCCCATGGCTTGAGCCGTTGTGCTCAACATGCCCAGTACCCTCAAGGCAAACCAATACCCGTGGCTCACCTATAGCGCCGACGGTGAACGGCGATTCTCCCTGCAGGCGCCACAACCGGAAGAATTCACAATTAAAGAGCCGCTCGCGGTCCACCGGCGTCCTTGCCTCGATCATAGGAGACACCAGGCCCGCCGACCCATTCTTGTAATCAATGCAGGCAAGCGCCTGTTCGACTTCGAGTTCCCGCGGCTTGCCGGTCTTGGCGTCAACATGGCCCCAGTCGTACAGGCGAAAGGTGGCGTCACTGTTCTGTTGAATTTCGAACACCACGACGTCGTTGCCGAGAGTGTGAACCGTACCCGCCGGTATAAACACGGCGTCGCCCGGCTTCGGGGTAAAGTGGGCAAGTCGTTGCGCCAGCTTCCCGTTGGTCAAAGCTTGGCGCAGATTTGCGGCAGTCGTGGCGGGCCTCAAGCCGGCGTAGATACGGCTTTTTGTTGCTGCTTCCAGCACTACCCATGCTTCGGTCTTCGCGGTCTCGCCCGCGGGCATCAGATCCGTATTTGCTGCCGTGGGATGGACTTGAACTGAGAGCATTTCGTGGGCGTCGAGAAACTTTAGCAATAGGGGAAATCGCGGGCAACGGCTCGCCAGATTTCCCATTAATCGTTGTGGAAACTGCTCCCGCAATTCGCCGATAGACCGCCCATTGAGCGATCCATTGGCAACGTGGCTCATATGGTCATCACGGTCGCTCAGTATCCATGCTTCGCCGATTGGGCCGTCTCCCGGGAGTGACGGGCTGAGGAGGTTGGCAAAACGGCGACCGCCCCAAAGCCGGTACTCGTAAATTGGTGCGAATCGTAGGGGATACAGAGGTATTTGACTCATGGTATGTCTCTTAAATCTTTTCCATTGCCGACGAGCATTTATTAGCGGCCATTAGCGCCTGCGCCGAATTCTCAAAGCTCGCGTATTCACTGGTGACGATTCCTCGGTCGTGAAAACCCATGGAGTCGCGTTATCTTCCGACGGGGCCTGACAGCGACTGCTGCACTTGCCTGTGAGGCCGGAACGATAGGTTTTCGCTCATCACATAGATAACCATGGCCGCAAGCATCAAAGACAACGCTACCCAGAACTTCCAATCACGATGCGCGCGTGTCCAGTAAGGACGGTGGCCTTGATGATCGCTGTTGTGATGTTGCTCGCCATGGTGGCGGTGACTGCGCTTATTCTCATTCATCGGTTCCCTACCTTCTCGATTCCATCCTGAGTGATCTCAGGGCGGCCATGTTGATGTTCGGTTCCATCCATTTCCAATTCCGAACCTCTGGCAAGTCTCGGCCGTGTCGGCCGTTCTCCGGCGGACTGGCTGTTGGTATAGCTGACCTCACGCTGATGTCCTTTCCATCGCGGCACTATATTCGCCACGGCGCGCCGCCCGGTTGCACAGGGCTCGATGATACAGAGCCTTCTGTGCTGCCATGACGTGAGCATCTTCGCCCCGCCAAATCTCCAACGCCGGCTGCTGGATGGCGCGGGAGAACGAAAATGCCAACGCCCAAGGCAGTCGCGCCTTGAATCTGACATTCATGGCATTCAAACGGGCCGAGGCCAGTTCAGCGGGTTGGCCGCCAGACAAGAACGCAATCACCGGAACGGCAGCGGGGACAGCTCGCAAGAAGCACATCACCGTGGCGTCGGCGACTTCGTCAACCGTTTCTTGCTTGGGGCAGGTTAATCCCGGAACCACCATGTTGGGCTTCAGGATCATCCCCTCCAGCATCACCCGTTGTGTATAAAGCTGGTTGAAAACCGTTCGCAGGACATCCTCCGTTACCTCGCGGCACCGCTCCAGGGTGTGCCCGCCGTCCATGAGCACCTCCGGCTCGACAACGGGAACCAGCCCAGCTTCCTGGCACAGCGCGGCATAGCGAGCCAAGGCCTGCGCGTTGGCCTTGATGCATCCCCGGCTGGGAATGCCATCGCCCACGGTAATCACCGCGCGCCACTTGGCAAAACGTGCGCCCATTTTCGAGTATTCAGCCAGGCGCTCGCGTAATCCGTCCAGACCTTCGGTTATTTTTTCTCCGGGATGGCCTGCCAGGTCCTTTGCGCCGGCGTCAACCTTGATGCCGGGAATGATTCCCGCATCGGTGAGGACATTGACAAAGGGAGTGCCATCCTTCTTCTGCTGGCGGATCGTCTCGTCGAAGAGGATCGCGCCGCTAATCGACTCACCCAGACCGGGAGCAGTCACGATCAACTCCCGATAGGCGCGCCGGGTCTCGACGGTCTGGGGAATCCCCAGCTTGGCAAATCGTTTGTTGCAAGTTGGATTACTTTCATCCATCGCCAGCAAGCCCTTATCACCGGCGACCAGCGCCCGCGCGGTGTCTATAAGCTTTTGCGCATTCATTTGGGGTTGCTCCATTTCCAGTTCCGAATCTCCGGCAAGTCTTCGCCGTATTTGTCGATGTATTGCTTGTGCTCGATCAGCTTGTCCCTGAGCTGCTGCTTCAGGTAGATGCCCTTGTCGCCGGTCTGCGGCAGGCGGTCGATGGTGTCCATCACCAGGTGGAAGCGGTCCAACTCGTTCAGCACCGTCATGTCAAAGGGCGTGGTGATGGTGCCCTCTTCCTTGTAGCCGCGGACGTGGAATTCAGCGTGGTTGGTGCGGCGGTAGGTCAGCCGGTGGATCAACCACGGGTAGGCATGGAAGGCGAAGATGACTGGCTTCGATTTGGTGAAGAGCTCGTCGAAATCCATGTCGCTCAACCCGTGCGGGTGCTCGGATTGCGGCTGCAGCTTCATGAGGTCGACGACGTTGACTACGCGGATTTTCAGGTCGGGCAGGTGCTCGCGCATAATCGAGACAGCGGCGAGCGTCTCCAGCGTGGGCACGTCGCCACAGCAGGCCATAACTACATCGGGCGCCTCGCCCTGGTCGTTGCTGGCCCACTGCCAGATGCCAATGCCTTCAGTGCAGTGTTTGACGGCGGCGTCCATCGCGAGCCACTGCGGCGCCGGGTGCTTGCCCGCGATCACCACGTTGACGTAATGGCGGCTGCGCAGGCAGTGGTCCATTACCGACAGCAGGCAGTTGGCATCCGGCGGAAGGTAAACTCGCACGACCTCAGCCTTCTTGTTTACCACGTGGTCGATGAAACCGGGATCCTGGTGGGTGAACCCGTTGTGATCCTGCCGCCAGACATGCGAGGCCAGAAGGTAGTTTAGCGAGGAGATCTTCCGCCGCCACGGCAAGCCCGATGTGACCTTCAGCCACTTGGCGTGCTGGTTGAACATTGAGTCGACGATGTGAATGAACGCCTCGTAGCAATTAAAAAGCCCGTGCCGCCCGGTGAGCAGGTACCCCTCGAGCCAGCCCTCGCATTGGTGTTCGCTGAGCATTTCCATCACCCGCCCAGCGGGCGCGAGAAATTCGTCGTTCGGCACGGTCGAGGCGTCCCATTGGCGCTCGGTCACTTCAAAGAGTGCTTCCAGACCGTTGGAGAGCGTCTCGTCAGGGCCAAAGACCCGGAAATTACGCCTCTCGCTGTTAAGCTTCGTCACATCGCGCAGGAAAGGCCCCAGCACATGGGTGTCACCGATGCCGGGCGCCCCTGGCGAGGGCACGTTGGCCGCATAGTCGCGGAAATCCGGCATCCGCAGGTCGCGCAGCAGAATGCCGCCGTTGGCGTGGGGATTCGCGCCCATGCGTCGTTCGCCCTTGGGCGCAAGTTCGGCTAGTTCCGGTTTCAGGCGGCCCTGCTCATCGAAGAGCTCCCCCGGCCGATAGCTCTTCAGCCAGTCTTCCAACTGCTTGAGGTGTTCGGGATGCTTGGCCGGATCGGAGAGCGGCACCTGGTGCGCCCGGAACGTACCCTCAACTTGCAGTCCATCGACGACTTTCGGTCCCGTCCAGCCCTTGGGTGAATTGAGGACGATCATCGGCCAGCGCGGACGAGTGGCGTCGTTCTTGTCCCTTGCATGGCGTTGGATTCGCCGAATGCCCTCGATGGCCTTTTCCAAAGTACGCGCCATGAGTTCGTGCATTTCTTCCGGCTTGTCACCTTCCACGAAGTGGGGCGTCCAGCCGCAGCCTCGTAGAAATTGCTCCAATTCCTGGTGCTCGATGCGGGCGAGCACGGTGGGGTTGCTGATCTTGTAGCCATTGAGGTGCAGAATCGGCAGCACCGCTCCGTCGGTAATTGGGTTGAGAAACTTATTGGAATGCCATGCGGTGGCCAATGGTCCGGTCTCCGCCTCGCCGTCGCCGACGACGCAGGCGACGATCAGATCGGGATTGTCAAACACCGCCCCGAACGAATGGCTGAGCGAATAGCCCAGCTCGCCGCCCTCGTGGATCGAGCCCGGGCACTCCGGCGATGCGTGGCTGGGAATCCCTCCGGGGAACGAGAACTGAAGAAAGAGCTTCCGCAGCCCGGCCTCATCCTGGCTGATGTTGGGATAGATCTCGCTGTAAGTGCCCTCGAGATAAGTATTGCCAACGACGGCGGGGCCGCCGTGACCGGGGCCGGAGACGTAGATCATGTCGAGGTCGTATTTTTTGATGACCCGGTTCAAGTGCACGTATATGAAGTTCTGCCCGGGAGTCGTGCCCCAGTGTCCCAGCAACATGTGCTTCACATCCGCGAGCGTCAGCGGCCGCTTCAGCAGCGGATTGTCATAAAGATAAAGTTGGCCTACCGAAAGGTAGTTGGCGGCACGCCAGTAGGCATCCATACTGTGGAGTAGTTCCGGGGAAAGGGTTTTTGTTTTCATGGTTTAATTGTCTCCTGCATAGAACGGTACGGCGTTGGTGTGGCCGGCGGCGATCAGGACGGGCAGAAAGATGACTGCAGCAGGCTCATCCTCCGGAAGCCTCTTTTGCTCTGGGGTTGTGCCAGCCGCCGTCGGAAGCGATGATCGCGTCAGCCTCTTTCGGCCCCCAGGTGCCGCGCTTGTAGGGGCGAGCCCGTTGGTGGGTCTTAAGTACTGGATCGACCACCGCCCAAGCGGCCTCAATCGCGTTTTCACGGGTGAAAAGCGCTCCATCGCCGGCCATGGCATCTCCTAAAAGCCGCTCGTAGGGTGATTTCTCCCCCGTTGTTTCTTCGGACAGGTAGAGCTCGCGCTGGTCTCCCACAAACTCCTGCCCTGCAAGCTTAACGCGAGCGGCGATGGCGATGGCCGCGCTGGGGGAAAGTCGGAAGCGCAGGTAATTGGCCCGGCCGGTGGTGGGCGCTGAGTCGGCGAAAAGCCGCTGCGGCGGGGGCTTCAGCTCCACCAGGACCTCGGTCGCGGTGTCAGCCAGGTATTTGCCGGAGCGCAGGTACCAAGGCACGCCCTCCCAGCGCCACGAGTCGATGAAAAGCCGCAGAGCGCAGAAAGTCTCAACGTCGGAGTTCTTCGCCACGTCTGGCTCCTTCCGGTAGCCGGCGTACTGGCCGCGCACCACGTCCGCGGACTTCAGAGGGCGCATCGCTTGAAAGGCTTTGGCCTTCTCGGTTTGCACGGCCCCATAGTCCCGAGCCGCCGGCGGCTCCATGGCGAGTAGCGCAACAATTTGGAAAAGGTGGTTTTGAATCACGTCGCGCAGACAGCCGGCGGTTTCGTAAAACGCGCCGCGGCCCTCCACGCCAAAATCCTCGGACATCGTTACCTGGACGCTAGCCACGTAGTTACGGTTCCAGATCGGTTCCAGGAAGGAATTGGCGAAGCGGAAATAGAGGATATTCATGATCGCTTCCTTCCCGAGGAAGTGATCGATGCGGAAGATCGAGTCTTCTGGAAACGAGATGCGAGCAACGCGGTTAAGCTCCCGCGCGGAGGCCAAGTCGCGTCCGAACGGCTTTTCGACAATGACGCGGGCATGCTGGGCCAAGCCCGTGGCGCCAAGCCCTTTGATCACCGTCTCGAAGAGCGAGGGCGGGATGGCTAGATAGTGCGCTGGACGCCGAGCGCTACCCAGTTCTTTTTTGATCGTTGTAAACGTGGCCGGGTCATGATAATCCCCACTCACGTATCTGATCAGAGAGAGAAGATGGTGGAGGGCACGCTGGTTATCGATCCCGCCTGATCGCTTGATGCTGTCCGTCACGCGTTTGCGAAGACGCGCCAGACTCCATTTCGGGAAGGCGACGCCGATTACCGGAACCTTGAGGGCACCTCGTTTCACCATCGCATAGAGTGCAGGGAAGATCATCTTGTGGGCGAGATCGCCCGTCACACCGAAGAGCACCAGGGCATCCGAACGGGAAACAGTCATCAAGCACCTCCATCCTTGGTGGCAGCCGGTTCCTTTTAGATGCAGAAACGGTCACGAAAGGCAGCGAACATCTTTCCTGCACACAGGCTCAGGTTGATGCGTTAAGGGCCGACAATCGATATCCCGTACGGGGTCCCGTGGCGACCTGCAAGCTGAATGTGCCTCGACGAAATGCCTTTCAGTTGGCCTTCTGCTCTGCAGCAGTCTCCTCCTGCTCCTCTTCAGCTTTTTGCCAACTGGAATTGGGGTTGTATTCCTTCAGAGCTTTGGCGAGAACCTCGGTCTTCCTGCCAAGATCCTTCTGATACACTATTCCATCCTCGTTAACAATAAACGTCATCACGCCCGACGACCTGTATTCCGCCGGATAGGCCAGGAAAGCGAAACCCTCGGCCGTTTTGCCGTTTGGGAGGTAACTATTGGCGCCGCCTGGCCCATTCTTCCCGTGACGCGTTAGCATGCGGTAATAATATCCTCGGTAAGGGGTCGGATAGCGGTCTTGGCTCTTGGCATAGCCCTCAGCAAAGGCCGATGCCACCAAAGGCCCGACGGGGCTTTGGGGTTCGCCCTCAGCAGCTTTCCAATACAGACCATTGTGCTGCCCTTCATCACTGAAGATTTCCTTCGCATACTCGTTGTGCTGCGCGGTATAGAATTCCCTTTGCGCCGCCACGAGTTCCTGGCAAACGCTAATGGCCGATAATTCATTCCGGCCCACTCGCCTGTACAGAATTTCTTTCTTGCCTGCCTCGGTGTCGAAATACCACGAATTACCTTGGTTCACGAGCGGTATGGGCGTGGGCCAATTCTCCGCGCCGATATACAAGACGGTGGTACCATCCGGTTCTTTCATCAGACGGTGCATTTGCTCATATCTCCGTACAAAATTAGCGCGGCTTTCGGCGTCCTCGGTTTCGTCTCCCGACGAGACGATTTGCTTTCCATCTGGTCCGAGGATATCGAGCATCGTTTTTTCGTCGTTATTCTGCGTTGCCGTGACGAGTGCGTTGCTCGCGTCTTCCGGCGATGAAAACGTTTTCTGGCCCGGTTGTTGCCCCACGGAACGGATGGAAAAGCACACCGTCAAAAGGATGGTGACCGCAGCCAATACAGGAAGATTGGCAGATTGAAATTTGTCGAAGTTCAGCTTCATTCGCCGCATATGGCTTCTCTCCATTTCCAATTGTCTAAGCTATTAGTGTCCTGAGTCGGACTTTTGACTCAAGACATTTGGAACATAACGAACCTTGAATTAATGATGCCCACCACCCCCACCGCCACGCGATCCTCCGCCCCCGCCCCCTCCGCCGCGCGCCACTCCGCCACCGCCGCTACGCGCTGTTCCACTGCTGACGCT
>Ga0181532_10005960_pt1 | contig 10226 bp, 11 predicted proteins | sample PEATcosm2014_Bin_33_FD_119768 | JGI IMG/M metagenome (GOLD analysis project Ga0181532, IMG submission 119768) | Peatland microbial communities from MTU Mesocosm Facility, Houghton, MI, USA - PEATcosm2014_Bin11_30_metaG | ecosystem: Environmental > Terrestrial > Soil > Wetlands > Peat | place... | reverse complement strand
CCCGCCGGTCAGCCCCGGAGCGCGGGGCCGGCCCGCGGCCTGGATAACCCGCCGATCTCGGCCTGGATAACCCGCCGATCTCGGCCTGGATAACCCGCCGATCTCGGCCCGGATAACCCGCCGATCTCGGCCTGATAGCCCGCCGGAATCCCGCGCTGGCCCCCGCTGGCCTGTGAAAACCATCTGCCGGGCGTACCCGTCTGTACAATGGTGGCCAGGTAATGAGCGCCAGCGCCAAGCCCCGGCTCGCTGGCCGGCAACCCTCCGTCCCGTGGCGGGGTGCCCCGGGTGATGACCAGGCCTGGCGTAACCGCGCCGGGCAAGCGCGGGCCCCCAACGGGGCACCGGTACGTCGTTGGAGGTCTGCTGTGCCAAGCGTCTGTGCTCCCGGGATCGTCGGCGCCGGGATCGAGGTTCCGGTTTCCGGCGGGCGGTTCGTGCCCTACGCCAACCTCGATTACGCCGCGAGTGCTCCGTGCCTCGCCGCCGTCCAGCACGCCGTCGCCGAGACGCTGCCCTATTACAGCAGCGTCCACCGCGGCGCCGGATACGCGTCCCAGCTCACCACCGAACGGTATGAGCGGGCCAGGCAGACGGTCCGGGAATTCCTCGGCGCCCGTGGCAGCGACTCGGTGATCTTCACTCGCAACACCACGGACGCGATGAACCTGCTAGCCCAGGCGCTCCCGCCGGGAACCACGGTGGTGGTGTTCGAAAGCGAGCACCATGCGGCGCTGCTGCCCTGGGCCCGTCGCCACCGCACGATCCGGCTGCCGGTCCCGCCGTCGGCGGCCGCGGCGGTCCCCGCCGTCGAGGCTGCCCTCGCCGCCGCTCCCGCCGGGCCGCGGCTGCTGGTCGTCACCGCCGCCTCCAACGTCACGGGTGAGATCTGGCCGGTCGCCGACCTGGCCCGGGCGGCGCACGCGCACGGCGCCCGGATCGCGGTGGATCTCGCCCAGTACGCGCCGCACCGGCCGGTGGACCTGGCCGAGCTGGACGTCGACTACGCGGCGTTTTCCGGGCACAAGCTGTACGCACCGTTCGGTGCGGGCTGCCTGGCCGGCCGCCCGGACTGGCTCGCCGCCGCCGAGCCCTACCTGTTCGGCGGCGGCGCCACCGCGGTGGTCGCGCCGGACGGGGTTATCTGGGCCGAGGACCCGGAACAGCGGCAGGAGGCCGGTACCCCGAACGTTCTCGGGGCCATCGCCATCGCGGCCGCATGCGACGTCCTCAGTGATTGGGAACCGCTCGTCGCGGACGAGGAACGGCTGCTGCGCCGGCTGCGCGGCGGGCTGGCCGCGCTGCCGGGCGTCTGCGAGCTCAGCCTGTGGGGGAGGGAGCACCCCCGGGTCGGGATCGTCGCGTTCACCGTGGACGGGCGGGACGCCCGGGAGGTCGCCGAAACACTGTCCCGGGACCATGGCATCGGGGTCCGGGACGGCCGGTTCTGCGCGCACCTCCTGGTGGGCCGCCTGCTCGGCCGTCCCGAAGAGGCGGCCGGATGCGGCCCGACTACCGCGCCCTCCGCGATCAGGGTCAGCATCGGTGTGGGCACCACCAGCGAGCACATCGAGCGGCTGCTGGCCGCCCTCGCGGCGCTGCCCGCTCACAATCCGGCGGCGGTCGGCGCCCTCGCCTGACCGCTACCTACCGGGCTTGGGGTCTCGGTCGGTGTGGCGCTGGGAGCGGGCACGGGTGCCGCAGTGCCGGTTGCACCATTGCTGTCGTGGATGGTCCGCGGCCTGGACATGGCTGTGACGGCGGTGGCGTTGACCTACCAGTGCGCGCTGACCACGAGGATGGCCCGGGGCCGCGGCACCGCTGCGCCGAAGGCCTTCCAGGCCGTGGTGTAGCGGTTGACCTCGATGGCGTTCATCGGATTGCCGTGCCCGACGAACGCGGCGGGCATGGTGCGGTCCGGCGCGTTGACGGTGCCCGCGTCTGTGCCTGGGTCCGTGTCTGCGCTCACGATCATGCCCTTCCTCGATGCGGCACCGGTGCCACCTGCCTTCATTCATCACGCTTCTGGCGTTCCAGCGACAGGATCAGTTCAGCACGTTCCCACCTCGGCGCTCAGGGCGGTTGGGCCGGTCCCGGCGATGGTGCGGTTGCCGACCGCCAGGATTAGGCTGCATGTCGGGGAGTGACACGTTGACCAAATCCTTGCAGGGCGCGGGTCCCGTCCGTCAGGGCGGGGTTCGCCCGGTGTGGCGCCGCACGGTCCAAACGGCATCGATGGTGAAATTTCAGGATGAGCATTCGGGTGGTGAAGCGGGCGTACAAGCACCGGTTCTACCCGAGCAGCAAGACGTGCTCGGCGTGCGGGGTGATCACCGCGACGATGCCGCTGAACATCCGGGAATGGGCGTGCGCCGCCTGTGGTGCGCGCCACGACCGGGACGTGAACGCGGCGAAAGTTCTCTGTGCCGCCGGGCTGGCGGTTCAAGCCTGCGGAGATGGTGTCAGACCGCCCCGCACGTAGTGCTGGGAGGCGACCGTCTATGAAACAGGAACCTTGGCCCGCGAGGGCTGAGAAAGCCCGTCCTGCACGGCGGGGAGAAGTCAACGCAGCACCTGTCGCGACTGATCGTGACTATCCGCAGATGATCGCCGAGATCAATCACGTCGAGCCCGCGCCGCGGCGGGTCCGCGCGACGCTGGGCGGCGAGCAGATTTTCGACACGACCAGTGCGCGGTATGTGTGGGAGGTGCCGTACTACCCGCAGTACTACATCCCGCTCGAGGACGTCGATATGCGCTTTGTGATCGACGAGGGGCATGCGCAGAGTACGAGGCAGGGGACGGCGCACCGGCACAGCCTGCGTGCGGGCGGCACGGAGCACCCTGGTGCCGTCCGGGTCTTCGGTGAGGACGCGGTCACCGGGGTGGCCGGCACGGCTCGCTTCGACTGGAGCGCGCTGGATGCCTGGTTCGAGGAGGACGAGCAGGTCTTCGTCCACCCCCGCAATCCCTATGCCCGCGTCGACGCGCTGCGCTCGCATCGGCATGTGCGGGTTTCCCTCGAGGGAATCACCCTGGCCGATACCACGGCGCCCGTGCTGGTCTTCGAAACGGGCCTGCCGACGCGCTATTACATTGATCGCACGGACATCGCGTTTGAGCATCTGGTACCCACCAGCACGCAGACCGCCTGCCCGTACAAGGGCGTGACGAGCGGTTACTGGTCGGTGCGGATCGACGGCACGGTGCGGGACGGCCACCAGGATCTGGCCTGGGCCTACGATTTCCCGACCCGGCAGCTGGCGCCCGTCGCGGGGCTGATCGCCTTCTACAACGAGAAGGTCGACATCGATGTGGATGGCCGGCGGCGGCCGGGGCCCCGCACTCACTTCTTTAAGTGAAGTGAGCCATCCGGTACGTAGCCGAGGCGTCGATCATGCCCGCGATCACCCGCGGCAACATGAACGTGCCAACCGCCATGATTGGTGCGCGAGTTGCAGCCGTTCTCCTCAGCCTCGACACCGCGCCGCTGGCCGGTGCCGCCGTGCTTACTCGTCCCAGCTGACCGCGTGGGCCGACACGGATCTGGAGGCCCGCAATATAGAATTTTCCCAGGTAGGAGGCTTGGCGCTAGACGGGGGGAAGGCGCCGATGAGTTCCGAACCTGGTTCGTACTGCTATGGCCGCAAGCTCCTGGATCGTGTCGGCTGGGAGATGTACCTGGGCCATGACACCCAGGGGAGCGAACGGTGGGAGCCGATCACTGGCGTGCGGATCACCAGCGGCCAGGTGCGGATCACCGTCGCCGACGGTACAACCTACGCGACCGGCTATGCCGACGCGGTGCGCTGCCGGAGACCGGAGCGGCCGGGTGGCTAACCCCCCGGCAGAGCGTACGCACCATCTCAATCTGCGTGGGCCCGTCTCCGACAGGTCGTGTCTACCTGCCGGGCGAGCGCTGCGCGTCAGCGAAGCGCGGCGCCCCGTCCTCGCGCGCGACCCGGGCGCCGTTGGCCGTGAAGCTGATGGCGTGATACCAGCCAGCGAGCATCAGCAGGTCAAGCAGCTGCTCCTCGCTGAACATCCCGGCCAGCCGGCGCCACATGTCATCGCCAATGTCGGCGACGTCGTGCAGGGCATCGGTCGCCTCGATGAGCAGCCGGTCTCGCTCGTCGGTCCAGCATGGGTCGCACGCACCGCCATGGGTGAGTGAGGTGATCTGTCCGTCCGAAAGGCCGGCCCGCTCGGCGAAGAATGCCACGTGCTGCACTCCCCACTCGTACTCGCACCCGCAGCGGGCGCAGGTCCGGTCGATGATGATCTCGCGGTCACGCATCGAGAGTGAGAGCCGTTCGCTCAGCTCGTAGCCGCCCCAGCCGCTCATGGCCGTGGTCATCGGAAGGTTCCGCGCGAACGTACGGAACAGCAGGATCGGCGGCACACCTGGCGGCATCATGGCGTCGAGGCGCTCGGCGATGGGGGGCGGATACGGCGGACGGACGGGATCGATCCGGGTTGTCATACAGGATCTCCTCTGCTGTTTCTGATTCCGAAACGCTTTGAACAAGATATCGTTTCTGATATCGAAACGCAAAGGAGTGACATGACACCGCGGCTACCGCGTCCCGGCGGGCCGGTCCGGGGATCGATAACAGGGCGGCCACTGATGGCGGCGATGGATCTGCTGGGACGGCGCTGGGCGCTGCGTATCCTGTGGGAGCTGCGCGACGAGCCGCTCGGCGCGCGAGCACTGCAGAGCCGGTGCGACCGGATGTCATCCAGCGTGCTGTACGAGCGGCTGGAAGAACTCACGGCTGCTGGCCTGCTGGCCCGTGACGAGGCGGGCGCCTACCTGCTTACCAATGTGGGAGCCGCGCTCGGGCCAGCGCTCGAATCCCTCGACTCCTGGGCGAGACGCTGGTCAGACGCGCTACAGGAGACAGACCAGTCGGGGTGATTCGGCCAGCCGTCGGACGCCCGGTCGGACCCACCAGGGCGAGTACAGGGGCCTCCCGCCAACCGGCAAGCCCGTCACCTACAACGAGATCTTCATCGTCCGCTTCGCGGGCAGCCGAATCGCCGAGATCTGGGGGGTCGTCGACGTCCACTCACAGATGAAACAGCTCGGCATGATTCCCGCCTAGCGAAGCCGGGCGCAAGAAGACGAGCCAGGTACGGCCGGCACTTATACGCCGTCCGCACACCAACCAAGCTTCTCCGATCGCACCGTTTCGGATAAGCGCGACACGCGGAAGGGGGGAGCGGCGTTTCCTCCCCGGCCTGAAGTCCGGGGTCTCCACGCCGCGACTGCGATGACTGGAAAGTCCGCGGGTAAGTGAGATGGTGCCCGGCCACCAGAACTGCATCAACACACGAAGGAGGCGATGAAGGCCATTCGCATCCGCCGAGGCCTACAGCGCGAAAGCCGCCGGCGGCATCCCCGGCAGGATCGTCCTCCAGCCCTGATCCAGGGGCGGCTCGAATGCGCGAGCGGCCATGACTGCCGGGTCAACTGCGGTCTGGGATCGCAGACCGCAGCGGGCGCAGGGCCGGCGCTCCCGGCGAGTGCAGCGTCTGGGGCGCGCGACTGACAGACGGCCGTTGCCCGCCGGAAGGTTTCGGGACGATTATGCGCAGTTCGCGCAGACCCGCCAGGGACTCTGCCAGCGATGTCGCAGATGCGTGCGGCCCCGAGTCCCCGGACTCTCAAGCAACGGCACCGCACAGCGCCATCGCGGCAAGACAGCACGGTGCCGCGCGCGTTCGAGCGTATCGTCGTGCGCAGAATAGGGACGCTGTGGCCAGTACGGCCATTCCTCAAACCAGCTGCAGCGGCCGTCCTCGCCGAGCCTGATGACCCATAGATCGCGGTATTCCTGGCGGGGCGGGTCCCCATAACGGACCTCGGCCCGGATCACTGCGGTGGGCCCGTCGACAGCGAGGATCTCGGTGGCCAGGGTAAAAACCTCGCCCGGCCCTTCTCTTTCTTCATCCCACATCCGGCTGATTGCGGCCAGGCCTGTAACCGGCTGTTCGTAAGGGGATTGCAGGTAGGTGGCGTCATTAGCGAAAAGGCCGGTGAGGCCGTCGGTCCCCGGTGCCCGCCAGGCAGCCTCGTAACCCGCTAGCCACCGGCTCACCGTCGCGCGGTCGGTCACCTTCCCATGGTGCCCGCCATGGTTTGCCGCCACCATACCTGGCGCCGGGGACGGCCCGCGGTGGCACGAGCTCCTGGCCGGTACCTGGCTGGGCTACGGCCGGTACCGGCTGGGCTAAGGCCGGGTCCGTAATCTGGCGGCTTCCTGATCCTCGCGGCGGGCGGCGCGGGCCGCGAGCGGCCGACCCACATCCCGCCCATGCTGCGCCGGTAAGGAACGTGCTACCGGGGCGTCTTGGTTCGCTTCGCCGTCGTACAATGATCAGGGAGTTGCTCATGTACGTTGTCGACTTTGTCATCTTCGCCGGTTGGGTAGCCTTCTGGATCTATTGGCTCGTGGCCTCCATCGGTGTTAAGGCGGGCCGAACACGTTGGACCAGGTTCGCGGGCGTCCGGGTCGGTGTCATTCTCGTCATTCTTCTCTTGCTGCGTGCCAGAGCTTTCAAAGGGCATGCGGCCGTTAGCGATCCCTGGCTGCAAGGTATCGGCCTGGCCGTCTTCTTGCTGGGGCTGGCGCTGGCTATTTGGGCCAGGGTGTATCTCGGCCGGAATTGGGGAATGCCGATGTCACAGAAGGCCGATCCGGAACTCATCACAACCGGTCCCTACAGAAGGATTCGTCATCCGATCTACTCGGGCATCATCCTTGCGATGATTGGTACGACGATTGGCGTCAGCCTGTATTGGCTGCTAGCCGTTGTATTGCTTGGAGCGTACTTTATCTACAGCGCCGTCATGGAGGAGCGCTTCATGGCCGGCCGCTTCCCGGACTCGTATCCAGAGTACAGGCGGTCGGCCAAGATGCTGATTCCCTTCATCTTCTGAGCTTCCGTGGCGGGGCCGGTTATGGAGCGTTGGTACAGCGTCCACATGGTAGGTTCCTGTGGTTCGACGGCCCAGATGGCCGCGCTGCCACGTGTTGAGACAGGATGATCGCATGACCGAAGATACGCCTATCTCGTATGAGGCGGCGGCCCGGGGGACGCCGGTGCTGAGCAGCGCGGGTACCCAGATCGGCACGCTTGAACACGTGCTGGAAGTGCCGGAAGTCGACGTCTTCGACGGAATCGTGATTGCGACGAAGGCTGGGTTGCGCTTCGTCGACGCTGATGATGTGCAGCAGATCACGCGGACCCACATCAGCTGCCGCCTTGACGACACGCAGGCGACCCAGTTGCCGCCGCCGCAGGGAGCGCCGGTGTATCACGTCGATGCGCTGGCCGACTCCGGGCATAGCCTCCACGACGTCCTCGGCCGCCTATTCCGCCGGCCCCACTGGATCCGCGAAGATGACCAGGAATGACCAAGGCCCCGGCCAAAGCCGGCGGGCAAGAGGGTAAGCGGAAGATCGGTCACCCTCTCTGCGCATTACCGCGGCGTACTGGTCCGCGCCATCGTCAACGATGCGCAGGCGGCCGCCAGGACGCAGGACCCGTACGGCCTCGCGCACCGCCTGTCCGTGGTCCCCGCCCCGGTTTGTTGTGGATCGTCAGGTTGCTGACCACCACGTCGAACGACGCGGACGGGAACGGCAGATCAAAATCAAGAGGGTGTGACACCAGGCGCAGAACTGGCCTGCATAGTCGCTGGTGCCGTCTGCGTTAGAAGGACGACCCCGACACACATCACGGCGAAGGCGGCCGCCGCTACAGTCAGTACTGTGGCGTTAGGAACGAAGTGCTCTTCGAACAACCACACGCTCAGGGCGATGCTAACGATCGGATCGATGATCACCAAGATGGGCTGGGAAACCCGCAGCGGTCCGACGTGAAGCGCCGCTTGCTGCAGCAAGGTGCCCGCCGCACCGCCTATAGCGAGGGCGTACACAGGCCAATGCGTGAACATTCCGGCCACGCCGAATTGGGTGAGCGTATCCGTGGTGGCCTTGATGAACGTCGCCTCGAGAGCCCATATGGTGGCGGAGGCCGAGGCATAGAAGGCGGCGCGTCGGCTCGGGGATCCCCACTGCGCCAACGCCGTAAGGACGGCAGCAGCGGCGCTGCAGGTCACTGTGGCCGCGATCCAGTGATGACTCGTCGGGGTGGGCTGGCCGCCTCGGGGCTCCGCCGCCACGATGAACACGACCAGACCCACGCAGGTCAAAGCGGCGCCGCCCCACGTCACTGGGAGAATTGACTGGTGAATCCAGACCTGGCGCAGCACGAGCACGAAGACGAGTTCCGTGGCCAAGAGCGGCTGCACGATCGAAACCTCGCCGTCGTGCAGGGCGAGCGCCTGGAACAGGAACGCCGCCGCCAGAGCCACCCAGCCGAGAAGCCACAGAGGATTGCGGAACAGGTACAGAACCAGCCGCCAGCCCGCCGACCGGTGTGGATCAGAGGTGCTGGCAATGTGCTGCGTGATGACATTGACCGCGTTGGAGAGAGCAGCCAGTAGAGCAAAGACGATGACCACGGACGCAACAATACGAACTGCCGTCCCCACCGGCGCCGCGAGGCCTAGTACGCGGTGCAGCTACTGAGGCTGCCAGGCGCAGCGATGGCTGCCACCCGACCCAGAAGGCGTGCGACGGCCCCTTCGGGAAGGTACTGACCAACGCAGGCGGTGATGGCTCGGAAGATTCGCTTTGGCCAGAACTGCAACGAGAGCGTGAACGGCGTGGGCGGGCTGCCCGCTCCCGTGAGCGCGAAGAGCAGCAGAGAACCAGGCAGATGGCCCTAGAACAGGAGCAGGCGTCAGCGACAAACGACCCGCTGCCTGGGCTGATGCTCCAATACCCTGACCACCGCCACGCGTTCCGGCAACAATGTCTGCCAGAACAGCGAAAGCGCAAATAATAGGCAATCTGTACCAAACGTAGCAAAACGCCTCCATCGTACAGGAGCAACATGACAAACTCGCCGCCTTCCGCAGCTTCTTCCGTTGCTTCGTCATCCGCACCGACCGAAGCGTCGCTGATCGGTAGGTTCGTTGCTATTCTTACGCCTGTCTTTGCGGTCGCAGCTGGATGGTTCGCAGGGCTCATCGCCCAAGCGGTACCGGGGGCCCACCTAGACCAGAACCAAATCGTTGCCTTCATGACTGCTGCCGCCGTGAGCGCCATAGCTGCGGGCTGGAAATGGCTACAGGGCTGGCAGCAGCACGAGGCACTCGTTGCGCGGGGCATTGACATCCCGCGCAAGGCCGGACCGCCTGCTGCGGGATCGCCCGCGACGCCAGTTGGCCCGTCAGCGCCAAAAATAACCTAGCGCGCGGTCCGTAAAGCTCAGTGTTTGACAACTTGCCGGTACAAACGGGAATCACGGGTCTGATGCGTCAGCGAAATGGCGGCGGCTGAATAACGCCCATCTCCTCAGATGCCAGACGGCGGGCTTGACGGACGGCTCGACGTACAGCCAGTGCTGCCTGGGCCCGGCTTGCCAGCGATGCTGAGCGCGCCCGGGAGGGAACGGGGATCGCGAGCCTCAGCGTAGATAGACGCCGTCCACGCCGATCCGGCCCGGCCCGTCCAACACGTAGATGCCGGCCGAACTGCCCCGGACGTCGAACGCCAGCGTTCCGTCGTGGACCACGATCTCCCGGCCGGTGACGGCATCGCGGTAGGTGCCGTTGAGCACACCCTGCACAATGATGGTCTGGTCGCTGCCGATCCCGAGGCCGACGACGACGTAGCTGCGCCCGCCGTCGTGGTCGCGCACGAAGCTTAGCCCGCTGCCCCACTCGTTCAGATGGCTCATGGGTGCCTTTTGCAGGGCGGGGAGCGCTTGGCGGATCTGGTTGAGGCGCTTGATGTGCTCGTAGAGGGGGTGCGCCTGGGTCTCGCCGATTCGTTCGGGGGTCAGGTGGTCTCCGAAGTAGGCCCGTCCGGTCCGGGTCAGGGTGTCCCGCTCGCCCTCGACGTCCTGGGGAGCGCCCTTCATGAACTCAATCTCCTCGCCGTAGTAGAGGCAAGGAATGCCGCGGACTGTCCAGAGCACGTTGTAGGCGGCCGCCGCCATCCACTGTTCGCCCTTGAATCGGTACTTGAAGTCGTTGTCAGGGCCGACGTCGTGGTTCTGCAGAAACGTGATGAGCGTGGTCGGGTCACCGTAGATCCAGTCCATCGACATCGCCTGCGCGAGACCGCTGAAGGTGCCCCGGCTCAGGT
>Ga0181532_10005959_pt1 | contig 10228 bp, 9 predicted proteins | sample PEATcosm2014_Bin_33_FD_119768 | JGI IMG/M metagenome (GOLD analysis project Ga0181532, IMG submission 119768) | Peatland microbial communities from MTU Mesocosm Facility, Houghton, MI, USA - PEATcosm2014_Bin11_30_metaG | ecosystem: Environmental > Terrestrial > Soil > Wetlands > Peat | place... | reverse complement strand
CCGTCCCAATCTGGCCTCCTGTGGAGACCTCCAGATTAGGCAACACTTCTAATGTCGTAACGTCGTCGCATGGGGACATTTCTAATGTTGCCGCGTGGGGACATTATCAAAGTCGCGCGACACAAGTATTTTTAAAAAAAGTATTGCGCTGCCGCCGGTTTGGTGATTCAGGGGAAATTTGTGCGCCGTCGGCACACTCCAATTTCGGTTGCAGCGGGCGAATTTCAACTCAGGGGTTCCCGGTCAGCGAGGCGTGGAGCAACGGCCAAATCTACCTCGACAATTCGCCGAAACCTTTCACCGCAGTGCTGTAGTACAGTTGTTGTTCATGCCTGATGGCTTTTGCAAAATCCCCAAGAGACAATGAGCCGATGAGCGACTTTCACGCCCTCTATATCGACGAAGTTTTCCGCAGCCTGCGTGGTCACAAGCGCCTGGCGGACGGCGCCATCGCCCAGCTCAGCGATGAGCAGTTCTTTGCGGCGCCCGATCCTGAATCCAACAGTGTGGCAATCATTGTGAAACACCTGGCGGGCAACATGCGCTCTCGCTTCACCGACTTTCTGATCTCTGACGGCGAGAAGCCTGACCGCAATCGCGACCGGGAATTTGTCATGCACAGCGATGCCAAGCGCGAGGAAGTGCTTAGCTCCTGGGAACAGAATTGGCAACTGGTTTTCGAGACCATCAACTCGCTTCACGCCGACGACCTGGGGCGCACGGTCACCATTCGCGGCGAACCGCATTCGGTGTTGCAGGCCATCAACCGACAGGTCGTGCACTACGCCTATCACGTCGGGCAGATCGTCTTTCTCGCCAAACATTGGAAGGGTACGGAGTGGAAGACGCTGAGCGTTCCCAAGGGCCAGAGCGAAAAGTACAACGCAGAAATGGCGACGAAGCAGAAGGCGAGATAGAACGCCGTAGCCGATTTCACCATGCGCTCCGCGTGCTAAACTTGTTCGTTTGCCCACCTCTTCTTATTCATACTGGGCTGACGTAACGCCGCGTTCTGCGGTGGGGAGCCGTCCTCATGACAGATACAATGTTTGCCGTGGTAAAGCCGGGGCCCGCGCCGGGCACGGAGATTCGCGAAGTTCCCAAACCGCAATTTGGCCCGACCGACGTACTGGTCAAAGTCAAGATGGCCTCCATTTGCGGCACCGACCTGCACATTTACCAATGGGACCAGTGGGCGCAACGACGCATTCATCCGCCGCTGATTCCCGGACACGAGTTCTGCGGCACGGTCGAAGCGGTCGGCGATGAGGTTACCAGCGTCAAGCCAGGCGATTTCGTTTCTGCCGAGATGCACGTCGCCTGCGGCAAGTGCCTGCAATGCCGCACCGGCGAAGCGCACATCTGCCAGCATGTGAAGATCATCGGGGTGGACGCGAACGGCGCGTTCGCTGAGTACGTCGTCATTCCCGAGTCGAACATCTGGAAGCTCGATCCCTCCATCCCGCAGGAGTACGCGTCCATCCTCGATCCCCTGGGTAACGCCGTGCACACGGTGCTGGCGGGAGAAATCGCAGCCAAGAGCGTCGCCATCACCGGCTGTGGACCAATCGGGCTGTTCTCCGTCGCCGTGGCACGTGCCTGCGGGGCGACACAGATTTTCGCGCTGGAAGTGAATGAGCATCGTCGCAAAATTGCCGTGCAGATGAAACCGGACTTCGTGCTCGATCCGACCACCGACGACGTGTACAGCATCGTGATGGACAACACCGGCGGCAACGGCGTGGACGTCGTGCTGGAGATGGCCGGGCGGACAGAGGCCATCCGAACGGGATTCAAGATCCTGCGTCTCGGCGGCCGCATGTCTCTCCTCGGAATTCCTTCCCGTCCCATCGAACTCAATCTCGCAGAAGAAGTCATCTTCAAGGGCGCAACCGTGCAAGGCATTAACGGACGCCGGATGTACCAGACCTGGTACCAGATGACTGCTCTGCTCAAGGCCAACAAGTTAGACCTGCATCCGGTCATCACTGACCGCATCGCCATGAAGGATTTCGCCTCCGGCATGGAGCGGTTGAAGACCGGCGAGGCCAGCAAGATCCTGATGTATCCGAACGGTACGAAATAGATTTCAGTCCCGCTAACTGACGGCTGATAATGCAATCATGAAAACTGGAATCATAGGCCTGCCGCAGGTGGGCAAAACGTCTCTCTTTGTCATGCTGACCAAGCAGTCGGTCGCTCAGCGGGCGCATGGCAATCCGCGTGAAGCGCATCTCGGCGTCACCAAAGTCCCAGACGACCGCCTCGATCGTCTGGCCGCGCTCTACAACCCCAAGAAACTGGTGCACGCCAGCGTCGAGTACGCCGACGTCGCGGCGCTCAGCCAGGAGGCGCTGAACGAGACCGCCTTTGCCGCGAACCTGCGCAACGTGGATGCCCTGGCGCACGTCGTTCGCGCTTTCGAGGATGACTCCATTCCACATGTTGGTGCGATTGATCCGCTGCGCGATATCAAGAACATTGACTTCGATCTTATCGTCAACGATCTCGGACAGGTGGAGAAGCGGCTGGAGCGGGTCGAGAAAGACCTGAAGAAGCTGAAGTCGCTGGAGACGGAGAGGGAATTCGACCTCCTGAAGCGCGCAAAGGCCCACCTGGAAACCGAGCGTCCTTTACGCGAAATGGAGATGACGCCGGAGGACAAAAAGCGTGTGCGCGGCTTCATGTTCCTCAGTGAGAAGCCGATGCTGTACGTGCTGAACATCGGCGAAAGCCCATCGCTTGGCAAGGATCTTGAGGAAGCAGTTGCGAAGTACGGCGTAATGGAAGTCGCGTCGCGACCGAACACAGGGGCGCTCGCAGTCTGCGCCAAGGTCGAAGCCGAGCTCGCCGAGATGAGCGACGAAGATGCCGCCGAATTTCTCGCCAGCTACGAGCTGAAAGAAAGCGGCCTGGTGCGGCTCATCCGTAAGACATACGAGTTGCTAGGTCTTATCTCATTCTTCACTGTGGGCGAGGATGAGTGCCGCGCGTGGACCGTAGAGCGCGGATCGAAGGCCGTCAGCGCCGCGGGCGTAATCCACACCGATCTCGAACATCATTTCATCCGCGCCGAAACCATCCACTGGGACCAGTTACTCGACGCCGGTTCCGAAGCCGAGGCCCGCGCCCGCGGTACGCTGCGCCTGGAAGGCAAGGAGTACATCGTGAAAGATGGCGACGTGATGCACATCCGGCACAGTGGATAGAAATCAGTTGTCAGTAGCCGGTTGTCAGTTGTCCAAATCACGCGTGTTCACCTTTGACAACTGACAACCGGCAACTGACAACTCCTCTGTTATCCTTCTCCCGCCCATGAACCCCATCCTTACCAGCATCCTGCTCGGGCTGACCGCTGCCGCGGCCAATGTTTTCGGCGGTGCGGTCATCGTGCAGAAGAGCTGGGAGCGCCGTTATCTGCGCTACTTTGTCGCTCTGGGTGCGGGCTTCATGCTGGCTACCGCGCTGGTCGAGATGGTGCCCGAAAGCCTGGAACTCTCCGGACGCAAGGGTGCGCTACTGGTGCTCGCCGGATACCTGCTCGTCCACCTGTTCGAGCACACCATCACTCCGCATTTTCACTACGGAGAAGAAACTCATTCCGACGAGTATGTGCATTCTCACCGGCGCGTGTCGGTGCTCTTCGGGTTGATCATCCACACCTTTTTTGACGGCATCGCCATCACTGCGGGCTTTCTCATCTCCCCATGGCTGGGCTGGGTCATCTTCCTTGCCGTTTTCCTGCACAAGATACCCGAGGGCTTTACCGTCACCTCCGTTATGCTGGCCAGCGGGTTGAGCAAGAAGAGGTCATGGTTCGCCTCGGTGCTGCTGGGCCTGGCAACGATTGCCGGCGTTCTCACCATGGCCATCGGCCAGCACGCCGTGAGCTACGGATTGCCGGTGGCTGCTGGAGTCACAATCTACGTCGCCGCCTCCGACCTCATTCCCGAGGTCAACCGCGAGCCAGGAGTGAAGATGGCGCTGATCGTCTTCATCGGCGTGGCCGCGCTCTTCATTCTGGATTATTTTGCTCATCTGGCGTGAATCAATTTCGCTGACTTGGCACCGCAGTTGAAGTACTATGTGCGGCTATGACCAAGAGGCTGGCATCCGCTTTACTGTTACTCGCCTTTGCCTGTTCGCTGATCGCGACCTCATTCGCAAAACACAGGAAGAACAACCCGACTTCACAAGCTACCTTTGACTATTACCTGCTCACCATGTCCTGGGCGCCCGAATTCTGCGCGACCAACCCCAAAGGAAAATCCTCGAGCGAATGTGATCCCAAGCGGCACCTTGGTTTCGTCGTGCACGGCTTGTGGCCGCAGAACAACACTGGCGCGTACCCGCAAGAGTGCAGCACGGCGCAGCCGGTGTCGCAGGCGATTGTCCAGCAGATGATGCCGATCATGCCCGACAGCGGACTCATTCAGCACGAGTGGGCCAAGCACGGTACGTGCAGCGGCCTTTCCGTTCAGGATTATTTCGACAGCATCCAGAAGGCGTTCGGCAATGTAAAGGTCCCGGACGAGTATCGCGCGCCCGCAGATATGATCAAAGACAGTCCAAGCGATATCGAGAAGAAGTTCGCGCAGGCGAACAATGCACCGCACGGCGCGTTTCGGGTGTCGTGTCCTAACGCGGACTTTGCCGCCCTGGAGGTTTGCCTGACGAAAGACTTGCAGTACCAGGAATGCGCTACCGGGCTGAAGGAGTGCCGGGCGCCGCAAGTTTCGATTCGGCCGACGCCGTGACGTTTGGGGGATGGTAGGCCCGGCTGGAATCGAACCAGCAACCCTCAGCTTAGAAGGCGGAAACAAGTGATTTCTCTTGTTTGTTACTGATTACTCTAAGTGTTGCAGAATCGCGGGTTTGGCTCCATTCCGGGCGGCCCGCGATTACTACCAGTTTCACTCATTTTCTGTCTAGGGTACCCGCAATTTCCCCCGCAGTTTTCTGCGGTCCCTATCGTCACTGTGAAGTGGGCGGCTATCCGGTAGTTGGATTCTCACTTCGTTTTACCCTGGCGCTCTGCTGCTTTTTCCGTGCGCGCCTTCGCTGCCGCTTTTGATGCCTTTATTGCACCCGCCCGCCGTTCTTCAGGGCTCATCTTTTCCGCCCGTGCCTGCCCGCCGATGCGACCGAGGATGCTCATCGCTTCCGATACGCGCCTAATCTTGCGGCTCTTGGTCATGTACGTTTTAAGCATTTTCCTGGTCATGCGAGTATTTTACTCCGTGCGCCACGGTGAACCAGCTACAAATACGGGACAATACTTTGTTTTTGTGTTGACCACCAATCATATCAGGCGTACACATGAAGAGAAGTGAAAACGCGCCGTGCCGGTGTTACAAGCACCGACACGACGCTAACCAGGGCACCTACCAAGGAGGCGCCATGGCTGTCAGTAAACGTAACACCGCATCATCCCACGCTCAAGAACCACCCCTCACAATTGCTCGCGTCGCTGTGTACGCCCGCGTCTCGACCTGCAACGGGCAAGATCCCGAGATGCAGCTACGTGAACTCCGGGAGTACGCTGCTCGCCGCGGGTGGGAGATCGCCGGCGAATATACCGACCATGGCGTTTCGGGCTCGAAGGATTCCCGTCGAGAACTGAATCAACTCATGGCCAACGCTCACCGTCGCAAGTTCGACGCAGTACTGGTCTGGAAAATTGATCGCTTCGGTCGCTCACTGAAACACCTCGTCAATGCACTCGCAGATCTTTGCGCCTACGGAGTGGCCTTTGTCAGCTTCCGCGACAACCTCGATCTCAGCACCCCCTCCGGGCGCCTCATGTTCCAGATCATTGGAGCTATGGCGGAGTTCGAGCGATCGCTCATCCAGGAGCGGGTTAGGGCCGGGCTGCGCAATGCGCGCGCCAAGGGAAAAAAGTTCGGAAGGCCGCGCGTTCAGGTAGACGCCGGCCGGGTGGCTCAGCTGCGCCGGGACGGGCTTTCTTGGTCCCAGGTATGTCAGACGCTCAACGTGAGCAAGGGGGCAGCCCAGCGATCGGTTGCCACTATTGCCTAAGAGCGCAAGGAACCGCATTGGGAAACGATTGCCGAACCTTCCTCTGCCCAGGTTGAGGATTCTCTCGGTGACAGTACCGCAGGACGGACACGCGAATTCGCGGATCGGGAGCCCTACTCTGAGAAGGTATAATCCTCGCAAGCCCTCATGGCCCTCACCTCAGGTACCAAGCTCGGCCCTTATGAAATTCAGTCTCCGCTGGGCGCAGGCGGCATGGGAGAGGTGTATCGTGCCCGTGATACACGCCTCGAACGTCGCCGCTGTCAAGATTCTTCCCTCACATCTTTCTGAAGACCCTGAGGCCAAGCAACGCTTCGATCGGGAAGCGCGGACGATTTCATCCCTGAACCATCCCAACATTTGCACACTGCACGACGTTGGCCACCAGGACGGCATCGACTACCTGGTTATGGAATATCTCGAAGGTCAGACCCTTGCAGACCGTTTGGCCAAGGGGGCGATGCCCATCGAGCAGGTCTTGAAATACGGCGCCGAGATTTGCGACGGGCTGGAGAAGGCGCATCGCAGCGGCGTGGTGCACCGCGATTTGAAGCCCGGCAACATCATGCTGACCAAGACCGGGGCCAAACTGATGGACTTCGGTCTAGCCAAGGCGTCGCTCGCGAGTGCGTCCGCGGCATCCGGCCTCTCAGCAACTTTGGCCACACCCCCGGGAAGCCACCCCCTCACGGCACAGGGATCGGTGGTGGGAACGTTCCAGTACATGTCGCCTGAGCAGGTCGAGGGCAAGGAGGCCGATGCACGTTCGGACATTTTCGCCCTTGGCGCCGTGCTCTACGAGATGGCAACCGGTAAACGAGCGTTCGAGGGCAAGACCGCGACCAGCGCAATGGCAGCGGTGATGGAGCGCGAGCCGGTTCCGATTTCTTCCGTGCAACCGATGACGCCGCCCGCGTTCGAGCGTCTGGTAAAGATCTGCCTGAGCAAGGATCCGGACGAGCGTTGGCAGACGGTGCACGACATTAAGGTTCAACTTAAGCAGATCGCCGAGGCGGGATCTCAGGTCAGCGCGCCAGCACTGACGGTAACGCGGCGTAAGCATGGCAATATGTGGGCCTGGGGTCTGGCTGCGGTTCTCGGGGTAGTTGCCGGTGTGGCGCTAGTGCTGGCGTATCTTGCCAATCATCGGGACGTGCGGATTCTGCGGGTGGAGATCATCCCACCCGACAAGATGCAGTTCAACCTATCAGGCGATCACGGCGGCCCGGCAATGATTTCTCCTGACGGCCGTTACATCGTCTTTTCGGCCTACGGCTCCGGAGGCGCCCAACTCTATCTGCGGTCGCTTGATTCAACTTCTCCGCAGCCACTTCCAGGCACCGAGGGTGCAACGTTCCCTTTCTGGTCGCCCGACAGTCGCTCCATAGCGTTCTTCACCGACGACAAGCTGAAACGAATCGAAGCGAGCGGTGGCACGCCGGTCACGATCTGCGGTTCGACGCTGGGACGTGGCGGCAGTTGGAACCAGGATGGAACTATTGTGGCAGCCCTCTCCTACAATACCGGTCTATCGCGGGTCCCAGCCAGCGGGGGTACGCCTACTCCGGTCACCGCGATCGATGGCGTCCACTATTCTTCCAATCGCTGGCCTTGGTTCTTGCCTGACGGCAAACACTTCCTCTATATCGCCGTTAAACACAACGCGCCGAACAGCCCCGAAACCGCGGTGTTCCTTGCTTCGCTGGACGGCAAAGAGAATCGCCTTCTGTTTCACACTTTATCGAACGCCATCTACGCGTCGGGACGCTTGCTCTATCAGCGCGAAAATTTCCTGGTCGCGCAGACCTTCGACCCATCCAACGGCAAGCTCTCCGGCGAGCCGCAAACCCTAAGTGAAAACGTTCAATTTGACCCTGGGCTCTGGCGGATGAACCTCAGCGCCTCGACCGACGGCATGATGTTGTACGCATCCGGCACGGCTTCCGGGGCCGAGATCCTGACCTGGTTCGACCGCAGCGGAAAGCGGCTGGGCACGGTAGGCGAGCAGGGGGAATTCTACGATCTGGATCTCTCCCCCGACGAGAAGAGAGTCGTGACCACGGAGCTGAGCACAGCTACTGCAACCATCTGGGTCCACGACCTGGGAAACAATCTGAAGACACGACTCACCTTCAGCGGCGGGGCTCACCTCACTCCGCTTTGGTCTCCGGACGGAAAAGAGGTGGCGTTCACCTCGAACCAGCAGGCCGCGATCTCAGTTAAGACGCTCGGCAGCAGCGCCCCGGAGCGCACCCTTCTTTCATCGCCGAATCCTATCTACCAAGCCATTTCGGACTGGTCGCACGATGGCCGCTACCTGATGTATGAACAGGGTTCCGGCATGAATACGGACCTTTGGGTGCTTCCGTTAGCCAGCGATAGTAAGCCCTTTCCCTATACGAGCGGGTCGTCAAGAGGAACGTTTTCGCCTGACGGACGTTGGGTGGCGTATGTGGCCGAGGAAGGGGGCCGTCCCGAGATTTTTGTCGGCCCATTTCCTTGGACAGGTGCGAAGTGGCAAGTTTCGAACGGAGGCGGCGCGGGACCGCGTTGGCGAGCTGACGGCAAGGAACTGTTCTACTTCGATTTCAACGGCATTACCGCTGTTGAAGTGGACGGCGCGGGTTCCGCATTCCAGGTCGGCAGCGGTAAGTTGCTGTTCCGCCTTCCTTTGAGAGGCATCATATCCCGTGAGTATGCTGCCTCGCACGATGGTCAGCGGTTCATCGCCGTCACGCCCAGTGAAGGAAGCTCTCAGTCGTTGACTCTAGTCCAGAACTGGCCGGCAGAGTTAAAGAACAAGTAATGTTTACTGCGAGCAGAAGACTCGCTCCGTTCGAAGCGCTCTGTGCTGCGAACATTAGGGCCGACCGCAAAGAAGACAGATCGCCGGATAGTAATCCATCGAACCAACACTGACAGTTGATTGAGTCGCGATCAGTCCTATAGGGTTGGCGTGGAGCTGCGGTTTGGACGTTCATCTGGTCGACGGCACATACGAGTTGTTTCGGCACTACTATGCACTACCGTCCGCGCGGGACGAGGACGGCCGGGAGGTCGCTGCCGTCCGAGGCGTCCTCGCGTCGATGCTGGGCATGATCCGCGCCGGTGCCACGCACATCGCCGTGGCCACCGATCACGTTATTGAGTCATTTCGCAACGAATTGTGGCCAGGTTACAAGACCAGCGCGGGCGTTGAGCCCGAACTGTTGGCCCAATTCCCACTGCTCGAAGAAGTTCTGTCAGCGGCCGGCATTGTCGTCTGGCCGATGGTGGAGTTCGAGGCGGACGACGCGCTCGCTGCCGCGGCGGTCGCGGCCGCTCGTGATGCGCACGTTGAACGCGTGATTATCTGCACGCCGGACAAGGATCTCGCCCAATGCGTACGCGGCGCACGTATCGTCCAGTTGAATCGCCGGACGCGCGCCACCTTGGACGAGCCTGCGGTAGTCCAGAAGTTCGGCGTTTCGCCGGCATCGATTCCTGACTACCTAGCACTGGTGGGCGACGCAGCCGATGGCTATCCGGGTCTGCCAGGCTGGGGCGCGAAATCCTCGGCTGCCGTTCTGGCCAAGTTTCTCCATATCGAATCCATTCCCACGGACTGCCGCGAGTGGCGCGTGAATGCCACTAACGCGAGTGCCCTCGCAGACACTCTTCGTCGCGAGCGGGACCGCGCAATACTTTTCCGAACGCTCGCCACTCTCCGGACTGACATCGCGCTCTTCGATGACGTGGACCAGTTGCGCTGGAATGGCCCTACATCGGCCTTCGACTCTCTCGCTGCCAGATTGGACTCAGCATCTGCGGGAAAGCGGCGGCCAGCGACCCGCGGGTCGCGGACCAAGTCGGTCCCCCGATCCGCAGCACGTCGATAAGCGGAGACATCCGTATGTTGCCCGAGAGTTGTTGATCGCACGGAATACCGCGGGACTCGTTCCCGCCGAGTGTTCGCCTTCGGTTTCCCTGAAACAGGCCTGCCTGTAAAAATGTGGCACATCCGCCGTTGCATCTGATTTAGTCGGCCGGTGGGCGCCCCCAGCCGGACATGGTCCGCGAATATTGTCCCGAAGTCTTAGGGCTGTATCGGAAGCGCCCCAGCAAGGGATCATGGATTTCACTGGAGTGTGCGGGCGCTTTCGATACAGCGACTTGAAGGAAGCCGCTTTTGTTCGCGGCGGACGCTATG
>Ga0181532_10005955_pt1 | contig 10230 bp, 9 predicted proteins | sample PEATcosm2014_Bin_33_FD_119768 | JGI IMG/M metagenome (GOLD analysis project Ga0181532, IMG submission 119768) | Peatland microbial communities from MTU Mesocosm Facility, Houghton, MI, USA - PEATcosm2014_Bin11_30_metaG | ecosystem: Environmental > Terrestrial > Soil > Wetlands > Peat | place... | reverse complement strand
GCAACCCTGCTACAGAGAAAAATCAACTTGGCTACAGAGGATTTTCTTCCTCTGTAGCAGGGTTGCGCCCTCTGTAGCAGGGTTGCAAAATCCTCTGTAGCAGAGTTGCGCAACCCTGCTACAGAGAAACGCAACCCTGCTACAGAGGAATTGCAACCCTGCTACAGAGGATTTTTGCTCTCTGTAGCAGGGTTGTTTTTCTCTGTAGCAGGGTTGCGCCTCCTGTGTAGCAGGGTTATCGCTCTCTGTAGCAGGGTTGCGCAACCCTGCTACAGAGGAATGCAACCCTGCTACAGAGGAATTGCAACCCTGCTACAGAGGGTTTTCGCTCTCTGTAGCAGGGTTGTTTTCTCTGTAGCAGGGTTGTTTTTTCGCAGACTCCCCTCAAGTAATGCGCTTTAGTTTACTGTCCCTTGAGGAGGCGCTGAAAGTCGTGCCAGGCCTCGAGGTTCTGCTCGACCTCGACGTGCCTGGGGTCGCGGCCGGCCGGCCAGGCGCGCTGCGGCGGGATGCCGGCGGCGATGGCGGCGACGACGGCCGGGTTGGGGTGGTCGACGAAGAGCCGGCGGGCGATGTCGCTGTAGCCGTGCTGCTGCTCTAGCCGCTTGACGATGGCGTCGTAGGGCAGCGGCGTGGTTGGCTGGCGCACCAAGATCCACAGGTAGGCATCGTGCTCGCTGCCGACGACGGACCAGTCGTAGAGCAGCGGGCCCGCTGCACCAGCAGCGCCAGCGGCCTCGCTGCGCTCGGTCTCGGCGCCTGGTGTGGTGGTTGGCGCGGCGGCCTCCTTGGTGGGCGGCGGCCGAGGCGCCGGCGTGGTAGCGGGCCCCAACTCTAGCACCCAGTAGGTGCCGCGCGCGAGGGGCATGAAGCTGACGACAAACTTGCCCGGCTCGTTGTAGCGCAGGTCGGGCGTGGCGTGGGCCTTGGCGTGGCGCAGCGAGCCGTCGTCGAGCCACTCGTAGTTGTCGACCCTAAAGCCGCCTGGCTCGGGCGTGTAGCGTGCCAGCACGGTGCTTCCTGGGTGCTGGAACATGAGGCCGAGCGGCGCGCCCGGCAGGAAGGCGTAGCACCACCAGTCGCCGACGTAGCGCGCCTGCTCGAGCTGCGGCACGGTGCGGCGGTAGTGCGACGGGCCGAGCAGGCCGGCCAGCTCGGCGGCGGTCGGCTGCGGCGTGGTCAGGCCGAGGGAAGTCGCAGGCGGGCCTGCCATGAGCAAAACAGATGACGACGGCCGGCCGCAGCTCATAAATAGGCTTGGGCGCACCTATAAAAGCAGGCGGCGGGCGTCCACAACTCATTTTCGTGCGGGTGTCTGCTGCAAACCATGGCTGCTGCTCCTGCTGCTGCTCCTGCTTCTGCTGCTGCCCCTGCCCCTGCTGCTGCTGCGGCGCCAGCCGCCGACGACTTCAACCTGTTTGCCTCGAGCCGCCGCACGGCTGCGCCCGTGCGCGTGGTCAATACGCGCGGCGCGTCGCCGGCCGTGCTGATCGTGGCCGAGATGCACGAGACCGCGTGGGTCAGCAAGAAGGGCGCCGACGCGCCGGGCGACGCGGCCGCGGGCGGCAAGGGCAACGACAAGAAAGGCGCCGCCGCCAAGGCCGGCAGCGGCAACAGCTACCGCGTGCGCGGCATCCTGCTCGGCCCGATGGCCGACAAGGTGCTGTGGGACATCCCGGCCAGCAAGCTGACGGCCGACCGCGAGGGCTGGCTGTGCCCGCGGCAGCAAGAGACCGGCACGGGCAAGGAGTGCTCGTACCACAGCATGGCGCCGCTGCTGCTGCTGTCCGGCGACGAGGTCGAGTTCAAGATCTTCAAGACCGGCCTCGAGTATCCCGTGGCGCACGCCACCGTGCGCGGCAACCCCATGGCGCTGCGGCTGGCGCGCGACATGGTCGTCCGCATGCCGCTGAAGAGCGGCCTCACAGAGAGCACGTTCATCTCCAAGAAGGGCGCCAGCATCACGTCGACGCGCTTCAACGATCCCAACGACGGCAAGCTGCTGGCGCCGGCGCTGGACGGCCTGCCGGGCGAAGAGTACAACAAGATCATGGGCACGCTGTGCCTGGCGCACCACAACAAGCACCTGCTGCCGCTGGTCATCAACCCCAACCACGTGTTCAGCAACAGCGAGGGCCGCACCGGCGCGCAGCTGACCTACGGCGAGGAGCTGCACGACATTGCCAAGGGCGACTACTCTACGGAGATGTTCATGCCGGCGTGCGCACACGTCGCCGGCATGCAGCTGGCCGTGCCGCTGCAGGCCACGCCCAACTACGTGTGGATGCGCGCGCGCCAGCAAAAGCGCAACTGCCTGATCTTCCCCGAGGCGCCCGTGTTCGACGACGAGTACGTGCACGCGCCCAAGGGCAGCGACGGCGTCAGCCCGCTGGTCGTCAAAAACAAGGTCGTCAAGCCCAGCGCGCAGGTGCGCTTCCGCACGATGGCCGAAATGATGACGTACGAGCCGGCCACGGACAGCTACACGACGCTGACGCAGCAGATCGACGGCCTCATCTACAGCGACGTGCTGCAGCACGCGCTGCTCGTGCCCGACTACGCGCAGTCGCTCAAGTACATGCTGCTGCTGCTGCCCCACCTGCGCGGCGTGCTGCTGACCGAGATCACAAAGGACTCGTTGGGCCGCATCGAGCACGGCACCAACGAGATTGCCTACTACCACACGTGCGGCATGCGCAGCCGCTGGTTTGCCACGGGCGAGGACCGCCTCGACAAGAGCGCGCTGATGGTCGACCTCGTCGCGACGCTGTACGCCGCCGGCACGCGCACGCCGCGCAGCACCATCGTGGCGCTGTGGAAGATCCTCGGCGCGCACGACAGCTACGTCTTTGCCGACACGCCCAACGCCAACCCGGCGCCGCGCGACAAGGAGGACCAGCCCGTGGTCGTGGTGCCGCCAGAGTCGCCCACGATCATCAACCTGCGCGGCAACATCGGCCGGCTGGCCATCAAGAAGATGGTCGACTACGAGTTCTTCCTCGTGCTCGGCAACTTCCCGGCGCTGGCCGACGATGACGCGCTGCGCGAGGCGTTCAGCCGCGTCTACCCGCCGACGCCGGCCAACGCGGCGCCGACCAAGAACTGTGACCCGTTCGGCCTCGGCGCGGAGCCCGATTTCTGCGTGTACGCCGTCGAGCGCGAGTTTTTGCGCAAGCGCGGCCTCATCGAGCCCGACACCAAGGACCCCACGGTGTTCCTCGACGTGCTCGAGCCCGACGAGGACATCTACTCGAACATCATCTACCCCCGGCTGTACGAGTACGAAACCACGGTGCTGCAGCTGGCCGTCGTCAAGCCGCTGGCCCGCCCGCTCGACGCTGCCGACGAGGGCGACGATGCCAAGGAGGAGGGCGATGCCAAGCGCCAGGCGCACGAAGCCGAGGAGCCGCCGGCCGCTCCTGATGCGCCTCAGCAAGAGTAAAATTGAGGACCACTATATTTTTCCTCCATGAACACCGCGGCGCTGTCCGTCACGGCCTACCAGGAGGTCGCCAAGCGCCTGCAGGGCTGCGCGGCCGTCGTCAACAACAACAAGCACATGCGCGTCGGCGACTTTGCAGAGTGCCGGTTTGTCGACGGCACGACGCTGGACGTGCCCCTGCACGGCGCCAGCTCGCTGACGGCCGGCGATCTGCGCACGACGCTGCAGGATTGGCCCAACTTTGACGTGGCGCTGAACAACGAGGCCGCGGCGGGCCCTCCGCGCCTGTCCGTCCGCGTGCCGCTGGCCGACGAGGCGCGCCGCCTGCGCCGCCAGCAGTTCTCTGCCTGGAGGATACTGAAGGAGACGCTGCGGCTGCTCGTGCTGCTTTATTTGCTGCTGCTGGTCGTCAAGGCCATGTGGTTGTACTGGCAGCACGGCACGCTGCCGTCCTGGCCCGAGCTGTGGCCGCGCGCGGCGCTGCACAACGTAGAGTACATCCGGGGACTAATAAACCGCTGGCGGTAGTTGCACTGTAACACACGGCAGCATGGCGACGCCGGCGGGGCCGCCGCAGGCCGACTGGAGCACGCGGCTGGGCGGCTACGCCGAAATGTGCAACAACGACAGCAACCGCGACTTTATCGTCGCGCTGTGCAACGGCGTCGCGCAGCTGCACGCCGGCAACAAGGCCGAGGTCGGGCCGATCGTGTGGAAGCTGCTGTGCGACGACAACAACCGCGACACCCTCGTGCTGGTCACCGCCGGCTGGTCGATGGCCGTGCGCGAGGCCGACATGGTGGCCGTGCGCGCTGCGTTCGGCGAGCGCATCATCGAGCAGTACTGCCAGCTAAACGCAGAAATCGACGGCCAGCGCGGCGCCTTCTGCGTGCGCTTCACGACGGCCGAGGGCGAGCTCAGGGCGCGCGCGGACGCCAGCGGCCGGTCGCAGTTCCTCGGCCGCGTGCCGCCACCGCGGCCGGTGCCCATGCTGCTCGAGGCCACGCCCGGCAAGCGCCAGCGCAGCGGCGCGCTTGACGCCGTCGCGGCGGCGGCCAGCACAACGTGGAGCTTTTTGAGGGGCGACGACGACTAAACAATCTTTTTTAAAAATCCACCAAGCCGTCCAGCTTTCTGGGTCGCAGGCGCTGCTGCGTGCGCCTCGTCAGGTGGTCGCGCAGCTCGGGCTGGTCGGCCGGCGCGTCGGGCACAAACTGCACGCTGTAAAATCCCGAGGGCGCGTGGCGCGGCGGCGTGACGGTGGGGTCGGGCCGGGCGTCGTGCAGCATCTGCGTGCCGATAGCGGCGGCCTCCTCGGGCGTGGCGCGGCGCCAGGCGCTGGTCTTGGTTTTCTGCACCCAGACGGGCGGCAGGCGGATAGGGCCGTCGAGGATGGTGTCCATGGCTGGTTTTGAGGTGCGGGTGCCGACGAGCAATTTTTTTATGAGTAGCTCCCGTCGGCCTGCGGCATGGTGGTCTCCGACGGCTTGGGGTTCCTGGGGATGCCGACGCGTGACGGCCGAGGGGCAGGCGCTACGCCGCTGGCCTCCGTGGGGGGCGCAGGCGCTACACCGCTGGCCTCCGTGGGCGTGTTGTCCGGCGTGGCGTACGGCCCCATAGCGTCGGCGGGCAGGGTGTTCATGGCTGCAGGCAGGATGCTGACGAGCAAAGTTTTTTTGTTATGGCCAGGCCCCGCGAGGTGCCGGCGCTGACCGTGCTGGCGGCCCGCGCGGCCGTGCGGCTGCTATCGGCCGACGACGCGCAGCTGCACCGTTTTGCGTTGGTGCCGCAGCATCTGCATGCCATGGTGTTCTCGGCGGCGATGACGGTGGCGTCGCCGCGGGCCATCTGCTTGCTGCGCGCGCTGTGGCGCGATGGCTGCTACGCCGACGTGGCGGACCTGCTGCGACAAATGCCGCCGGGCAACGACGAGGAGCTGGTGCTTGCCGAGATTTGCATGCCTGCACTGCATCAGCTGAGCCTCGCTCTGTGCTACAAGCACAGAACCTGCGGTGATGAATGCCCGCACCATCACCGGGAGGTAGCAAACTACGCCTACGGACCCATGTACTGCATCGGCGGCCGACTGTGGCGTCAGCCGCCGCCGACGCGGTCCGTGCGCATCAGGCGCCGGCTGGGCGTGTGGGACCCGCCTGGCGGCCCCATGGTGATGCTGGAGGCCGTGACGACGGCGGACGGCTGCATGATGCTGCGCAGCTCGATCCTGGCCGGCACGCTCACTTGGCCGACGTGCGCCGAGCTGCCACGCAAGGACGCCCCGTACGGCCCAGGGCAGCCGGCGAGCGCCTGGTACTATGTGCAGCTGTCGCTGCGGCCGGCATCGGTCGACGCGGTGTACTGTGCCTGGTCCAACGGCTGCTATGTGGTGACGGACGACATGCAGCGGTACGTGCTCGACGCAACGTGCCGCACGCTGCTGCTGACCGTGCAGCTTGTTGGAGCCGGCAGCAGGATGCCGCTCGATATGGTGTCGACCGCCGCCAGGTCGCAGGACCCCCTGGGGAGGCTCCAGCACCTCTGCGGCAAGCTATACTGGGTCATGCGACTAATCGACGCCGGCGTTGCCGTGCCTCACCTGTATCTGGCCACGGACGGCCATGGCACGACCAAATCGGTCCATGGTGTCGTTTTTGAGGACGACGATGTGATCCTCGCATGGCAGCAGCGGCGCGCCGACGCCGCTTCAATTTAATTGGGCCGGCGCCGGCCGGGCGGCTATAAATTGAGCCTGTAGCTAGTCAAAATCACTTTTTGTCGTCCTCGACCCCCTAGCCGACCACCTCCCCCTCCTCATGGCCCACCTGTCCAAGTCCGAGCCTGCCCTCGCCTCCGCCCCCGCTGCCGACGGCGAAGTAGCCGAGCACGCGGCTAAGCGCCAAGCCGGCGGCCGCAAGGCCAGCGGCGAGCACGTCCAGCCCATCCACAAGATGACGTCAGGCAACCCCAACGTCATGACCGCGATGCACCTGCGCCTGCCGCACACGACGCGCGGCGCGTCCAACTTCAACGACCTCGAGGCCAAGCTGTCGTCGCCCGAGGCGCTTGCAGCCCTCCACGACATCGACAACAGCAACGTCGTCGTGCAGCCGCAGTCGTGGTCCAGCGCCTATCTGGCCGTGCAGATGATCCTCGTCGCCGTCGCCGACCCCGACGGCTACAAGAAGACCGTCTTCGAGGTCGTCACCCACGGCCTGACGCCCAACGACTACAGCAACACCGTCGGCGCCTACGCCAACAAGCGCAACCACGAGCTCGCGCACACCGAGCCCCACCAGCGCCTGTACGCCGCGATCTTTGCCGACCTCCACGCCTCGTTCCAGCCCGCCAAGGAGGCCGTCAAGGGGCGCCTGACCGTCACGGACAGCGACGGCAACGTGCACGAGATCAACAGCCCCGCGCTGCGCCGCAAGATCTTCGGCATCAACGACAAGCCCAAGCAGGCTGCTGCCGTCGACAGCGACGGCAACGTCGTCGCCTCCAAGCCCAAGGCGCCCGCCAAGAAGCGCACGGCCGCCGCCGTCGACGCCCAGGACAACGCCGACCCGGCCGACCCCTTCGCACAGTCTGCCGTGCCGCGCGCGCCGGCCAAGCGCAGCGCCAAGGCCAAGGCCAGCGCCAAGGCTGCGGCCGCCGCCGCAGCAGCGCCCAGCCCGTCGCCGCTGAGCTACCCGACGCCCTCCAAGAAGTGAGCATCTCGTGCCTTCCCGTGTGCGTGGCACGACAACCGGGCCGACGGACAGCGCGACCGCCGACATGGATAAACTAGAAAACATATTTTTAAAAAACTTAAATCGGTCTCCTTTTGTGTGCTGGCGGCTCGGCCCAGGCTACTACGGGCAGCTCCCAGGCATCGTCGTTGTGGTCGTCGACGACCGCGGCCGGCGGCTCCTCCAGCGACCGCTTCCTGGTCGTCGGCAGCACGGGCGCCTTGATGCCGTATTTGCTCTCTAGGTCCGCGGTTTGGCTGTCCAGCGGCACCTGGCCGGGCGCCTCGTAGTTGGGGTTGCGCTCGAACCAGCTGGTGCTGATGACGCCGACCACGAGCAGGATCACCAGCGCCGACAGCACGTAGGCGGCCAGCGCCGAGAACCAAAAGTACGACACGATGAAGACAACGGCGACGACCAGCGCCACGATGATAAACTCGGTCTTGATCGTGGTCTGCTTGCCCTCGGCCGCCACCGCGCCCTGGCGCACGCGCACGAGCATCGCGCCGACGAGCGGCTCGGCCTCGCTGAGGTCCTGTGGCCGCAGCGGGCTGACGGCGGCGCCCTTGCGCACGCGGGCCAGCGCCGCAGCGATGGCGCCGGCGACGTCGACGGTCTGCATGTTGTCGACGACCGCGATCTGCTTGGTGTTGAGGGTCCACGCAAACGGGATGAACATGCCGCCGACCGGCTGCGTGCAGATCCAGCGCACGTGCAGCACGTTCGGGTGCATGCCGGGCTGGAACAGTGTCGGCGGCGGGAACGAGCGCTCGACGTCCTTCGGCGTGAAGCGGTTGTACGGCCCCGCCGGCAGGCTGACCGCGGCGTCGCCGGCCAGGTAGTAGCCCAGCCACACGCCGCACGTGTTGTCGTTGAGGTACTCTGTGGACGAGCGCAGCGGCACCAGCGGCAGCTCGTACTGCCCCTGCGCCAGCACGGGCACGCGGGCGCCGCTGGCCGACTGCACGGCCGTGCCGGCGTAGCCGCCGAGCAGCAGCGGGTCGGCGAAGGCCAGCGCCGTGGTCGGCAGCCCCGCGTAGGTCCAGGCCGAGGTCGACGTCTGCATGCGCACCGTGGCCTCCTGCAGCTGCTGCACGAGCAGCGGGTCGACGACGTCGAGCACGCTGATGCACTTTTGCACGACCAGCTGCTGCAGCGCATAGTCGGTGCCCGACTGGTAGCGCAGGCCGAGCGCAAAGTAGAGCTCCTGGCCGGGCGCTGCCACCATGTCGTGGTCGGCGTACAGCGCCTCCATCGGCATGGCGCCGCCGTGCGCCGCGTAGATCATGCCGCTCTGCTGCAGCACGGGCCGTGCGCCCCAGTCTAGCGGGCTGTCGGCGGCGAGGCCGTACTGCTGCACGCCCTGCATGGCGCACGGCACGGGCAGCTGCGCGAACGTCTGGTAGGCCAGCATGGGCGCCGGATCGGTGCCGCTGACCCAGTAGGCGTAGAGCTGGTCGTGCGGCATCACGTAGGTGCGGTTGTTCAGCACCTTGGTGCACTGGTCGGCGCCGGCGCCCAGCGGCGCCCACACCAGCTGCTCGATGCGCACCAGCAGCAGGCTGCGCGCATAGTTGACCTCGTCGGCACGGCCGGCCAGCGGGAACCGCACGACATACTGCCCGGGCTGGTTGAGGAGCACGTTTTGCGCCAGCAGCACGTCGACGTCCAGCGCGTGCCGGTAGCAGCGCGTCGTCACCGCAGTGTCGTCGGCGGCGGCCGGCCGAGGCGGCGCCTGCGGGTTGGTCGCGACGACGGCGCCAACGACGACGAGCATCACCAAAAGCAGCCGGCGGCATGCCATCCGGCCGTCTATATAGGCCTTTAACCGAGGCATGCACAATAGCGCTTTATATGAGCGAAAAGCAGCTTGATTTCCTGCAGCGCGACGTCGTCATCGTCGCGGCGCGCGGCGCCGTCAAGTTCCGCCACACGGCCAGCGCCGACGCCGTGCTCGACGGCGCGCCGCGCAGCGCCACCGTGCTGGCGTCCAGCTATGTGCGCCGCGTGCAGGTGCGACACGACGGCCTGTGGGAGGCGCTCGACGAGAACGACAAGCTGCTGCTGGCCGTGCGGCTGCGCGTCGTGCGCCGCCACGCCGTGCACATCCTGGCGCGCGGCCGCAGCCTCGTGCTGCGCGACGACACGTTTGCGGCTGACGACTGTCGCTGGACCAACGCCGCCGGCGTCGTGCTGCGCCACGGCTGCCGCCTGACGCTGGACGCCGTGCTGCACAGCGACGTCTACTATCTGGTGCCAAGTCCGTCGCCGGCCGGCCCTGCTGCCCCTAGCGTCGCAGCCGCTGGCGTTGGTAGCCCCCCGTTGGCCGTGCATGAGGTGCTGGTGATCGACTGGTTGGGCCCTGAGCTGCCGCTGAGCACCGGCCGGCGCATCGCGCTGCGCGAGGTGCAGACCGCGCCTGGTGTCGTGTGCCGCGTCGTCGAGCAGGGCGCATTTGCACTGTACGACATCCGCAACTATGCCGGCACGCTGACGATCACGCCGCCGGTGCCGGCAGGGGGCCCGGGGGGCGCTAGCCCCCCGAACTGGTACCTGCTGCCAGGGCTGTCGCGGCTGCAGCTGGACAGCGTGCCCGACGCCGAGCAGATGCGCGTCGAGCTCAGCTCGCTGCTCAAGCCGACGTTCATGCGCCGCGACCACGCCAGCGTCGGCTACCTGTTCGAGCCGCTGCAGGCGACGCTGGCCATCAACCTCGAGGAGCTGGCCCAAGAGTACGTCTACGGCGCGCTGAGCACGGGCCGCGGCGCACAGATGCGCGTCGACGACCCGCTCTTTTGGTCGCGCACGCCTGGCGGCGCCCTTGTGCTCTGCTGCTGCCGAGGGGGGCTGCCAGGGGGGCCAGTATTCCCTCCGGTCAAGGTGCACACCAGCGTGGCCGAGGTGCTGGCCCTGTGCCGCCAGCGCCACAACGCGCTGCACAACGAGGTGTCGACCGTCGGCGTGCCGGCGCCGCCCGTGTTCGGCGTGCGCGAGCTGCTGGCCGTCTACGTCATTGTGCTGCACCCGCCTCGTCATTATCGGACCATCCTGCCCCAAGCG
>Ga0181532_10005953_pt1 | contig 10234 bp, 3 predicted proteins | sample PEATcosm2014_Bin_33_FD_119768 | JGI IMG/M metagenome (GOLD analysis project Ga0181532, IMG submission 119768) | Peatland microbial communities from MTU Mesocosm Facility, Houghton, MI, USA - PEATcosm2014_Bin11_30_metaG | ecosystem: Environmental > Terrestrial > Soil > Wetlands > Peat | place... | reverse complement strand
GTCACCGGGATGCTGCAGGTGGATGGGAGAATCTCAGCCAATGGAAACATGGGACTCACAGAGGGTGGCGGCGGCGGGTCCGGCGGCAGCGTTTGGCTCACAGTGGGAACACTGACCGGCGCGGGCACCATCGCCGCCAATGGCGGGATGGGGAATGGTTCCGGGCTCGCGGCTGGGGGCGGCGGTGGTGGTGGACGCGTCGCCATCCAATACGGGATGAACTTATTCTTCGGGACCACTTCTGCCCGGGGCGCCGGCGGCGCGGCCTTTGGCGGGGCCGGGACGATTTATACAAAGGCCAACAGCGCGTCCTGGGGTCTTGTGCTGGCCGACAATGGTGGCCAGGCGGGAACCAACACCACCCTCGGGTCCACATCCCCGGGCACCGTTGACCTGACGGTGCAAGGCGGTGCCGTGGTGTCCCCTCCCACTTCGCAGACGATCGGCACCCTGCTGGTCGCCTCCAACGGGTGGCTGAGCATCAGCAGCCAGACGTTGACGGTGACAGGCAATGCGACGGTCCAGCCCGGCGGCGGCATCATCGCCGACGCAACCGGTTACGCCTCAGGCACAGGCTCGGGACCGGGGAGGTATGTGTACACGTCATCCGGTTACATTGGTGGTGGTGGCGGCTATGGCGGCTATGGAGCGGCAGGCGGCGTTCCAATTTCGCTGGCAGGAGTAGGCCCGGCTTATGGCGGCAGCACCTACGGTTCTGTGACCGCCCCGACTGATTTGGGCAGTGGCGGGGGTGGATACAATCCTTATGCCCCGGGCGGTGCGGGCGGTGGTGCGATTCGCCTCAACGTGACGGGGGTGCTGGAAGTGGATGGAAGGATTTCTGCCGCCGGAGGGCCCGGTATGAGTGCAAGCAGCGGGGGCGGTTCCGGCGGAAGCATCTACCTCACCGTCGGAACCCTGGCGGGTTCAGGCACCATCTCCGCTAACGGCGGCATGGGTAATTACCTTGGCGGTGGTGGCGGCGGCGGACGCATTGCGATTGTGTATGGGGTGTACGACTTCCTCGGACTGACCTCGGCGTACGGCGGGGGCGGCTACGCGACGGGCGGCGCCGGGACAGTTTGCATCATGGCCAACGCCCAGTCCTCGCCCTTGGTTGTCGCGGACAACGGCGGACAGGCGGGCACGAATACCAGTTGGTCTTCGACCAGCACCATGAGTCTGACCGTGCAGGGCGGGGCCGTAGTTTCTTTGCCCAGCGGGCAAACCATCGGCACCCTCCTGGTCGCCTCCAACGGATGGCTGACCATCGCTAATCAGACCTTAACGGTAACCGGCAACGCCACGGTACAGGCCGGGGGCGGCATTATCGCCGACGCAACCGGCAACGCCGCCGGCCTCGGCTCGGGAGCGGGGAGGTACACTTCCGCATCCTCCGGTTACTTCGGCGGTGGTGGTGGTTATGGTGGTTATGGAGCCGCAGCCGGTGCTCCTGCGGGCTACTCGGCTTATGGCGGCAGCACTTACGGGTATCTGACGACGCCGACGGACCTCGGCAGTGGCGGGGGCGGCTACAGTACTTATGCAATAGGCGGCGCCGGCGGGGGCGCCATTCGCCTCACGGTGACTGGCGCGCTGGAAGTGGATGGGCGGATTTCGGCGGCGGGGGGAGCGGGGGTTAGCGCGAGCGCCGGCGGCGGCTCGGGCGGCAGCATTTACCTTACCGTGGGAACGCTGGCGGGTTCAGGGACTATCTCTGCCAATGGCGGCAGGGGCAATGCCCTCGGCGGCGGAGGCGGCGGCGGACGCATTGCTATCGTCTATGGGGTTTATGACTTTGCCGGGCTGATGTCAGCCTATGGCGGGAGCGGGTACGCCCCGGGCGGCGCCGGGACGGTTTACACCGTGGCTAATTCCGGGTACACGCCGGGCCTGGTCGTGGCGGACAATGGCGGACAGGCGGGCACGAATACCAGTTGGTCTCAGACCAGCACAATTAGTCTTACCGTGCAAGGCGGGGCTGTGGTTTCCCCGCCCAGCGGGCAGACGATCGGCACTCTGCTGGTCGCTTCAAATGGGTGGATGAGCCTCAGCAGCCAAACATTGACCGTATCCGGCAGTGCGACGGTTCAAGCCGGCGGCGGCATTCTCGCCGACGGCACGGGTTACGGGGGTGGCTCAGCACCGGGAGCAGGCGGGTACTCCGGGTCTATTTCCGGAGGCGGAGGCGGGGGTGGGTACGGCGGTTATGGAGCGGCTGGAGCTGCTGCCAATGGGTATTCGGCTGCCGGCGGCACCACCTACGGTTCTGCGACTTCGCCCAATAGCCTCGGCAGTGGGGGAGGTACCAGCTACTCGGGCCCCGTGGGTGGCGCCGGCGGCGGTGCAATTCTCCTCACTGTGAGCGGAGCCTTGGAAGTGGATGGAAGCATCTCCGCGCGCGGCCTTGCCGGAAGTGGTCCGAACGCGGGCGGCGGCTCGGGCGGGAGCATCAACATCAGTGTCGGGACCTTGGCCGGCGCGGGACTCATCTCTGCCAACGGCGGCGCGGGCATCGCCTTGGGCGGCGGTGGTGGTGGTGGCCGCATTGCCATCGTTTACAACGTGGCGAATGCTTTCTCCGGGCTGATGTCAGCCTATGGTGGCGGCGGTTACGGCATCGGCGGCGCAGGTACCATCTACCTCAAGCCCTATTCCTCGTCACAAGGCTCTCCGCTGGTGCTCGTGGACAACGGCGGAATGAGCGGGACCAATGCAGGCTGGCCTTCGGGAGGGACCTTCGACATCACGCTCAGGAACGGGGCTTCGCTCGCTATGCCTACTTCGTCGCCAGAGATTGGCAACCTGATCGTCGGCTCCAACGGCTGGATTTATGTCTCCGGCGGGGCCGGCATTGGCTCGCACACGCTTAATGTCACCGGCAACGCCACCATCCAGGCAGGCGGCGGCATCATTGCCGACGGCGGGGGTTACTCGTCGAGCAATGGAGGCACAGGCCCGGGTGCGGGCGGCTACTCCTCCACCCAGACCGGCTACGTCGGGAGTGGTGGCGGCTTCGGGGGGTTTGGCGGGGCCAGTGGCGCCAGTCCAAGCGTCGCTGGAGGCAAATCGGTCGGCTCCGTGACCGCAGGGGGGGCCGGCAGCGCGGGCGGCACCTATAGCACCACTCTCATCGGGGGGCCTGGAGGCGGCGCCATCAATCTCAACGTCACTGGGACGCTGGAAGTGGCCGGCAGGATTTCATCGGCGGGCGGTGCGGGCCTTTCCTCGAATGCCGGCGGCGGGTCCGGCGGCGGTATCGCGCTTACAGTTGGCACGCTGGTCGGCTCGGGCGTCATCGCCGCCAACGGGGGCGCGGGCGATGGCTGGGGCGGCGGCGGCGGCGGCGGACGCATCGTCATCACCTACAACACCTCCGACTTCGACGGTGTCATGTCCGCTTATGGTGGCGGCGGTTACACCTGGGGCGGTGCCGGCACCATTTACACCAAGGCCAACAAATCCTCGTGGGGCCAGGTCCTGGCGGACAACGGCGGACAGGCCGGCGCCAACACAAGCTGGAGCCCAAGCGGCACAGTTGACCTGACAGTGACCGGCGGAGCAGTAGTGTCGCCGCAGTCCTCGCTGACTTTCGGCAACCTCCTGGTGAACTCGAATGCCTGGCTCAGCGTGAGCAACCAAGTCCTGACCGTCACCAGCAATGTGACGGTCCAGGCGGGCGGCGGGATCATCGCCGACGGCGCGGGCAGCGGGCCCGGCGTGGGCCAGGGAGCAGGCAGGGCCACCTCCACGCCCTCGGGCTACGTTGGAGGCGGTGGAGGCTATGGCGGTTATGGGGCAGCGGGTAGCGCTCCAGCCGGTTATTCGGCCACCGGCGGGAGTCCCTACGGTTCGGTGGCCGCGCCCACCGCCTTCGGCAGTGGCGGCGGCGCGTATGTGAGCGTCCCCGGCCCCGGCGCGCCTCCAGGCAGCATCGGCGGAGGAGCGCTTCGCATGAATGTGACCGGCGCGCTGTTGGTCAATGGGCGGATTTCAGCTAACGGCGGGGCGGGAGTTTCGCAGGGGGCAGGCGGAGGCGCCGGCGGCAGCGTTTGGCTGACCACGGGCACGCTCGCCGGGACGGGAACGATCTCGGCTAACGGCGGCACGGGCAACGACCTGGGCGGCGGTGGCGGTGGCGGATGCGTTTCCCTCCAGTACAACGCCAACACTTTCGGAGGCATCATCTCTGCCTACGGCGGGGGCGGTGGCGCCTGGGGCGGCGCGGGCACCGTTTACACCAAAGCCAACAGCCAGGTGACAGGCTCGGTGGTAGTGGATAATGGCGGCAACTCGGGCACGAACACGCCCGTGCCTTCCTTGCCCACCTTGCCCGCCTTCGACCTGACGGTCAGGGGCGGAGCGGTTGCCAATCCGTCCGCATCGTTCCTGGTGTTGAGCAATCTTTATATCAACACCAGCGGCATCCTGACCTGCCTGGCAACGCAAACCAATCTCGATGTAACTGTCTTGCGCAACGCAACCATTGACTCAAGCAGCCTAATGGCTGTGGATACCAAGGGCTTTAGCGGTGGCGCCGGGCCGGGACATGGAATGACCGTGAACTACATGGGCAGCGGAGCGGGCTACGGCGGGAACGGCGGGCCTTCAACCTCGGCGCCCGGGGGTGTGACTTATGGCTCGGCGCAACAGCCCATTGACCGCGGCAGCGGCGGCGGCTTGGGCCTGGCGGGCTCGGCTACGGGAGGTTCCGAGGGCGGTGGCGCGATTCGGCTCACTGTGGGCGGCGCGCTCACCTTGAATGGCCGGCTGAGCGCCGAGGGCGATGTCGGCTTGCAGGACGACGCCGGTGGTGGTTCGGGCGGCAGCGTATGGCTGACCGCTGGGTCGCTGGCCGGTGCCGGCACCATTGCGGCTGATGGCGGCGCGGGCGAGCTCTATGACGGCGGCGGCGGCGGGGGGGGGCGCATCGCCCTCTATACGCCCCTGAACGTCTTCAGCGGCGCTGTCTCTGCGGCGGGCGGCGCGGGGGCATCGGCGGGTCAAACCGGCACCGTCTATTCCGCCGGCAACCCAGCGGCACCGCAGGTGGTCTCCTTTGCGCCTTCCGGCATTCTCACGGCTGCCGTCAGCAGCGCCGACCTTGTCTTCAGCAACCCGGTAAACCCGTATTCCGTTGGCCCGAACGTCTCGCTGGCAGCGCCGGGCAATTTGTCCGTGGGCAACCTGAGCGTTACTACGCTCAGCCCCTACCACTTCCAAATCGCGTTCCCTGCGCAGACCGCCCCAGGGACCTACGTTTTCACCGTCGGCCCGCAGGTCGTGGACCTCTACGGCCAGGCGATGTCGTCGGCTTATCAAGGCATGTTCACCATCGCGTGGGCGACCGTACAAGGCTCCGTCACCGACACCAACGGTCTGGCCGTCGCGGGTGTTCTCCTCCAGCCGGACAGCGGCGTCCCCGCAACGACTACCGACACCAACGGCAACTACGTGCTGGGTATGCCGCCCGCCGGGACGGTGCATGTCGTGCCCTCGCAGGCCGGCTTGGCGTTCGTGCCAAGCTCCCGCACCTACACCGGCGTGACCATCCCCATCATGAATGAGAACTACCTGGCCGTGAGCACCGTTGCGCCTGCCTTGACCACCCAGGTTCAAACCAACAGCTTCATGTTGAATTGGTATGGCATCTCCGGCGTTACTTACCAGCCGCTCTACTCGACCAACCTGGAGGATTGGATCCCTTATGACGGCACGCTGCCCGGGACCAATGGCCCGCTGCAACTGATCGTGCCGATGGACGCCAGCCCCATGATGTTCTTCCGCCTGGGCGCCGCTTATTGAGGCCGTCGCCTCTGAAACCGGCACGAACCTGAGGCGGTGGAACTGTTTGCCTGCCAGAGAGAGAGAACCAGGGGGCAGGCGGTCGCTGAACTTTGGCCCGGTCCAGAAGGGCTGAATCCAGATTTCGCCGCGCCAGGGCGTCGGATGGATCCAATTCGGGGTGACCAACAGCATTGCCAACGCCACCAACGCCAAGTCCGCGCTGGCGTGCCCGGGCAGGATTTCAGTAACTTGCCAGCGTGCTGAGCTGTCTTTTAAGTGAGAGCCAGCTTGGCTGTTAGAAACTATGGCAAGCAATCGCAAGTCCGGGTGGTCGAAGTGGATCATAACCCTGGTGATACTGGGCGCCGCCGTGGGCGCCGTCTATTACTTCAAGAACGATCACACCGAGGCACCGCAATACCAAACTGTTCCGGTCACGCGCGCTGATCTGACACAAGTGGTGACCGCGAACGGGACGCTGAACCCGGTCCTGAACATCCAGGTCGGCAGCCAGATCTCCGGCAACATCGCCAAGCTGTTTGCCGACTACAACACTTTGGTCAAGTCCAACCAGGTCGTCGCCCTGGTGGATCCCGCCATTTTCCTGGCCGCAGTTCACCAGGCCGATGGCGACCTGGCCAACTCCAAGGCCGCGCTCGAACTGGCGCAGGTGGAAGCGAAACGCCAGAAGCAACTGTTCGACAGCAAACTCATCTCGGCTTCCGATTATGATACCGCCGTGGCCAGCCTGCATCAGGCGGAGGCGCAGGTGAAAATGAAACAGGCGGCGTTGGAGAAAGCGCAACTGGACCTTGACCATTGCACCATCTACGCGCCGGTGGACGGCATCGTCATCTCGCGCAATGTGGATGTCGGCCAGACCGTCGCCGCCAGCATGAACGCGCCGGTGCTCTTCCAGGTCGCCAACGATCTCGCCAACATGCAGATTGATTCCAACGTCTCCGAGGCCGACGTCGGCACCGTCGAGGAGGGACAGAATGTGACCTTCACTGTGGACGCCTATCCGAACCGGACGTTCGTTGGCCGGGTGACGCAAATCCGCAACTCGCCCATCACGGTCCAGAACGTCGTCACCTACGACACCGTCATCGGCGTGACCAATGCCGATTTCAAGCTCAAGCCGGGGATGACGGCCACGATTTCCATCATCACCGCGCAGCGCACCAACGTGTGGAGAATCCCGAACGCCGCGCTCCGCTTCAAGCCGCCGGAGCCGTCCACCAACCAGACCCTGGTGGCACGGCTGCTGGCGAAAGTCGGTTTGGGCAAGGAACCCCAGCCCGCCGCGACGAACGCCGTGCCGGTCGCGAAGGCCGGCGGCACCAACAAGGTCGAGACGGCGGAGAGCGCTTCGCCGCCGCTTACCGGCAACGAGCCGCCGGAGGTGTTAATGCGCCGCGTGCGCGAGATGCGAGACCGGGGTGAAGAGCCCTCGCCGGAGATTCGGGCCAAGCTGCGCGAGTTATTCCAGAGCGGCGCCTTGCAGCGGCCAGGCGGGGGCGGCCCGCCTGGGAGCGGCGGACCCGGAGCGCGGCCTCGTTCCGCACCCAGTTGGCGCACTGTTTACGTCCTCGTCACCAACACCCCGCCCAATAGCAGTGACCCCGTGATTGTGCCTCAAGCCACGCGCGTCCGCACCGGCATCACTGACGGCTCGTACACCGAGATCACGGATGGGCTGAAAGAAGGGGAGTCAGTCATCACCTCCGTTAGAATAACATCCGCCCAGGCGGCGCCCGCGCCCACTGGCACGAGTCCATTCGGAGGCCCGCCGCGGTTCCGATAATGCGAGCTGCCGCCAACCCCGTAGCGCAGATTTGCAGTTTCTGATGCGTCATGCCTCCACAATCCGACAACGCCGCCTCCAACGTCGCGACGGTGCCCGAGGAGGTGACCGGGCAGCCGCGGCGAGTGGTCACCGGGGCGTTGTCGCTGCGGCAGACGTTTGCCGCGCTCAGGCACCGCAACTTCCGCCTCTTCTTCGTCGGGCAGTTGATATCGCTCATCGGCACGTGGATGCAGAACACGGCGCAAAGCTGGCTGGTGTATCAGCTCACTGGCTCGAAGCTGCTGCTCGGCATCGTGGCGGCGGTCAATTCCGCGCCGATGCTGATCTTTTCGATCTGGGGAGGGTCAGTGGCCGACCGGCACCCAAAACGCAATATCCTGCTCTTCACGCAGAGCAGCATGATGGTGCCGGCCTTTGCGCTGGCCGCGCTGGTTTGGGGCCACTGGGTTCGGCCCTGGCACATCCTGGTGCTGGCGGGCCTGGGCGGCGTCGCCATGGCCTTCGACATGCCAGCCCGCCAGTCTTTCATGGTGGAAATGACCAGCCGGGAGGACTTGATGAATGCGGTGTCGCTCAACAGCTCCATCGTCAACGGCGCCCGGGTCGTGGGCCCGGCAGTGGCAGGATTCCTCATGGCCCAGACGGGGATGGCGGCGTGCTTTTTCCTCAACGGGCTGAGTTTCATGGCTGTGCTTGGAGGCCTGTTGATGATGCGGCTGCCGAAGTTCATTGCGCCCGCCGAGCCGGAGTCCACCTGGCAGCATGCCCGGGAAGGGCTGGCCTACGTGATAAGACACCGCCGGGTGCGCACGCTGCTGCTCCTGTTCTCCATCGTCGGAGTGTTCGGCTGGTCCTATTCAGTCCTCCTGCCGGCCTTTGCCAGCGAACTGCTCGGCGTGGGCGAAAAGGGGTACGGCGCCTTGTTGAGCGCCAATGGGGTCGGCGCGTTGTTTGGCGCTCTGGCCGTGGCGACCTTCGGCCATCGCGTTCGACCGCGGCTGCTGGTCTTTGGCGGCCTCGGGCTGTTCTCGCTGATGCTCTTTTTGCTGTCGTTGACGCGCAATTACTATCTGGCGCTGGTCTTTCTGGCGATTGCCGGCTGGGGGATGCTGCTCTACTTCTCGACCACCAATACGCTTATTCAGACCAGCGTCACCGACGACATGAGAGGCCGGGTCATGGGCATCTGGGCGCTGGTGTTCGGCGGCATGCTGCCGGTAGGCGGTTTGGAAGCCGGCACGCTCTCGAACTGGTGGGGTGTCCCGTGGACCGTGGCCATCGGGGCCATGGTATGTGGCGGTGCCGCGCTCGTCACCTGGCTCAACGTGCGGCGGTACCCGCCGCCCACACAGCACCCTTGAGATGATGCAAGCAGTCATCCGGCTTCAGGACATCCACAAGGTCTATCATACTGGAGAGGTGGACGTGCATGCCGTGCGCGGCGTGGCGCTCGAAATCTCCCAGGGCGAGTTCGTGGCCCTCATGGGTGCCAGCGGCTCCGGCAAGTCCACCATGATGAACGTCATCGGCTGCCTCGACCGCCCGACCTCGGGGAAATATCTGCTGGACAGTGTGGACGTGTCACAGCTCAACCGGGACGAGTTGGCCGACATCCGCAACCAGAAGATCGGCTTCGTCTTCCAGGGCTTCAACCTGCTCGCCCGCACCTCCGCGCTGGAAAATGTCGAACTGCCGATGCTCTACACCCGCCAGCGCCTGGCCGGGTCGAGCCAGCGCGAGCGGGCCTTGAAGGCGCTGGATGCGGTGGGCTTGGGCGACCGCGCGGACCACAAGCCGAACCAGCTTTCCGGCGGCCAGCAGCAGCGTGTTGCCATTGCCCGCGCCCTTTCCAACCAACCCGCCCTGCTCCTGGCCGATGAGCCCACCGGCAACCTCGATACCCGCACCAGCGTGGACATCATGGGCGTGTTCCAGAAGCTCAACGACCAGGGCATGACCATCGTCATGGTCACCCATGAACTGGACATTGCCAAATACACCAAGCGCATGGTCGTCATGCGCGATGGCAAGGTAGTGGGCGACACGCCCGTCACTGGCCGGCTGGTCGCCGACACCGAATTGCGTCGGCTGCAAGAGGAGCAGAAAGCAGTATTGCTGAATGATGAAGGATGAATGAAGAATGCGGTACCTCGTAATCATTAAGGTCGCGTTCCGCGCGTTGCGCCGGAACAAGATGCGCACCATCCTTACCATGCTGGGGATCATCATCGGCGTGGGCGCGGTCATCGCCATGGTCGGCATCGGCAATGGCGCCAAGGCCCAGGTCAAGGCCCGCATCGCCGCCCTCGGCCAGAACGTTATTCAGGTCTTCTCCGGCAGCATCAACCAACGGGGCGTCTTCACTGGCTTCGGCGGCGCCGGCACCCTGACCGTCGAAGACGCCCAGGCCATGGAAAAGGAAGTGCCCGGCGTGGTCGCCGTCAGCCCGGAAGTCCGCACCAGCCAGCAAATCATGTTCGGTAACATCAATTGGCTCACGTCGGTCATGGGCGAGAGTGTTGATTACCTTACGATCCGCCGATGGGACCTGGCGGATTGCGTAATGTTCTCCGAAGCCGACACGCGATCCGCCGCCAAGGTCTGCATTCTCGGCAAAACGGTAGCCGACAATCTGTT
>Ga0181532_10005949_pt1 | contig 10239 bp, 7 predicted proteins | sample PEATcosm2014_Bin_33_FD_119768 | JGI IMG/M metagenome (GOLD analysis project Ga0181532, IMG submission 119768) | Peatland microbial communities from MTU Mesocosm Facility, Houghton, MI, USA - PEATcosm2014_Bin11_30_metaG | ecosystem: Environmental > Terrestrial > Soil > Wetlands > Peat | place... | reverse complement strand
TCCGCCTGCTCGGGTGCCATGTAGGCGGGCGTGCCGAGGATTGCGCTGCTGCGAGTCTCGTCCGGAGCGCTCTCGAGCAGCTTGGCCAATCCGAAATCGGCGATCTTGGGGAGGAATTCAAGCTGATCCTTTTCGCCGGCCGAGGGGCTGGAATCGTTGTCGCGTTTCGGGACGAGCATGACGTTGCTCGGCTTGAGGTCGCGGTGGATGATCCCCTGCTCGTGGGCGTAATGGAGCGCCGCGGCCAGAGTGGCCACCAGCGCGGCGGCCGACGCGACCGGGACTGGTTCGGTTCGATGATGAAGCCACGCCGCCAGCGTCGGCCCGGCGCAATACTCTGTCGCGATGTAGCAGACCGGCCCCCACTCGCCCCATTCGAACACGCTGACGAGGTTCGGATGGCTGACGGAGGCCGCCGCCTGCGCCTCGCGCAAAAACCGGCGGCGCAATTGCGATGTGACGAGTACCTCCGGCCTGGGGACTTTCAACGCGAGATCTCGGCCGAGTTCGGGGTCGAACGCCAGAAACACGATCCCAAAAGCCCCGCGTCCCAACTCGCGCAAAATTTCAAAGCGGCCCACGCGCGTCGGCAGTTCGCCCGGCTGCATCGAACTCTGCCAGAATGAATTGCGCTGCCCGGCGGAGGACTGTCGAGGCCGACTGTTCGATTCGTCGTCGTGCCAAACCTGGTGTATCAGCCGCAGGCACTCTTCCGCGCGTTTGAGCCGGGCCGACAGTTCGGGGTCGGCACCCGCGGGCAATTCGGGGGGCGCGGCGCCGGCGAAGCCCCCCGAAAGAGACTCGTGGTACATCGACAGCAACACGACAAACTCGTCCTCGGGAGCGCGCGGTTCATCGACACCCATGTGTCCCATCCAGTTCGTCGGTGAGGAGTTCGACGGCGCGCGACCATAATCGGCGGGCGGCGTCGACGGAACAGTTCATCGCCCGGGCGGCCTCGGCAAACGAGAGATACTCGCGATGCACCAAAACGATGACGCGGCTGCAGTCAAGCGGCAGGCGCGCGACGGCCTGTTCGAACGCCTCAGCCTCCTCCCGTGCGATGGCGTTCCTGCTCGGCGACGGTGTCGCGGTGTCGACCAGCACTCCCCCGCCGTCGCGTCGCGCGGATTCCAAAGGCATTTCGCAAGCGATCCGCCTCTTGGCCGTTTGACGATAGCGCCGGTCGAAATTGGCCAGATGGTCGAGAAGGATGCATCGCAACCATGCCAAAAGCTCGGCCTCTGTGTCTCCTTTAAAGCGGCGGAAGTTGCGGTGGCCTTCGAGGAAGGTGGCCTGAACAAGGTCCGACGCTCCCCCTTTGGCGCGCAAATCAACCGCCAGTTCGCGATTGGCCACAAGGAGCAGGTAGGCGCGGCAGGCCTCGAGCAGCTCTCCCATTGCCTCGCGCGAGCCGTGGCGGGCGGCGTGAAGCCAATCCGCGATCGGTTTATCGGCGGAGCCCTCAAGGCTCCAGGACGCGACAGACATTGGGGCGACACTTTGCGCTTGTCGTCCCGTATGGACGACAGCTTCGCATTGTCGTCCGCCATGAACGACAGCTCCGCATTGTCGTCGCACGACGGCAACGGCCCGAGACGGAAGTACCGTCACCAGTATGAAGGGAATGCAAATGTCACGCAACTAGCCGCTTCCGTCGCCGCGGCATTATTTTTGAAATATTTTTGGATTTCGGTGTTTTTCGCGCCGCAATCCGAAACTTTTCGGTGTTAGGGACTGGCAGCCTGTTGACGAAGAGGCAGGCAGGTGTTTTGGGAGTTTGTCATCCTTTCGAAGGGGCCGGCGAAATGAGATCTCGGAAAGCCTTTACGCTGATTGAGCTGTTGGTGGTGATCGCGATCATCGCCACTCTGATCTCGCTGCTGTTGCCCGCCGTGCAGGCGGCGCGCGAAGCGGCCCGCCGCACGCAGTGCCGCAACAATCTGAAGCAGATCGGGTTGGCTTCGCTGAACTACGTCGACATCAATCAGTGTTTTCCCATGGTCGACAGCGACGTCTACAACCAAAACACCCCCTCCGCCACGAAACCGTGCCATTGCGGGCAAGCCGGCTGTTACAACGATTGGAATGTCCACATGTGGGGTGAAAGGCTGCTGCCCTTCCTGGAAGCGACGACGGTTTATAACCGGATCGACTTCAACTCGCCCTTCATGTCTCCTTGGGTCAGTGTGTGTCCGCCGGAAACTTACACCAGCAAAAATTCGGGTACGTTGTGTTCGTCATGTCCTGCCTACTGTGCCTGCGCACAAGCTACGCCGTCGGCCGCCGTCATTCCGGCGTACGTCTGCCCGTCGGCTCCTCGACTCTCAAACCCGTTCACAGAGCAGCAGCAATCATGGCAACAGTGCCATTTTCCCTCTAAAGCCAGCTTCATCTTCACGCGTTTGAACGGCGCCCTCGACTATCAGGGCCTATGCGGCTGGGGCAGTCCGTTGAAAACCTACTGGCAATATGGCTCTAACTGCGGCAAGAGCGCCATATGCGGCAACGGCATGTTTCACGACACGATCGGTGGCTACAAGATCGAACGGATCATCGACGGAACGTCAACGACGATGTATCTCGCCGAAATTGCCGGCCGGCCGAACTGGTGGACAAAGGGGGTCAACCATGGCCTGCCGGGCCATACCGCCGCGACGGAGACTCCCATCAAAGGTTGGTACAACACCAACCCCGGGGGTTGTTGGGCGTGCTGGGAAAGCAAGGGCAAGTGCGCCAGCGGCACCTCGTTCAATGGCCTGACGAAGCCGGCAAGCTCGACCTTGGGCAATGTCATCCCTGTCTGTTTCTTCAACTGTTCAAACGAAACCGGAACCCAAATCGTCTTTAGCTTTCACCCAGGCACCGGGGGCGTGGTGATGTGCGACGGCTCGGCACACATGTTGAGCGAAAACATCAGCGTGGCCGTCATGCATGCCATATCGACTCCTGCGAACCATGACGTGGTGACTGACGGGTTCTGACGGGTCGATCGAGTAAAGGATCGATAAAAGGCGGTACGAGCCGACGAACTCATCGGAATGCGTGTCCCCGCGTATCGCTCGGACGCAATTGGTCGGGTTGCGGGAAAGACGCCGTTGTTCGAGAGTGGCGCGACATTGAGCGGGACCGTTTTCTATGGCTGGGCGACTGCGTTCGGTTTCCTCGGATCTGGCACTCTGCGGGGTTCTTGGCTGCTTCCTGCTGGCGGCGGGCTGCAACAAGTCCTCCGATCAGAGGCTCGACGAGGAGCTGTCGCGAACCGGCCAATCCAAGCGATCCGTGTTCCCGCTGGCCGGCAAGGTGCTGGTCGACGGTCAGCCGGCCCAAGGTGCGACGCCGGGTCAGAAGATCATTGTCGTGCTGTTCAATCGGGCCCAACCCAATCTCCGCGTGAGTCAGCGGCCGGCCGTCCAATGCAACGAGCGAGGGGAATTCTCCTTCAGCACCTACGGCTCGGGGGATGGAATTGATCCGGGCGAGTACGTCGTCGTGATTGCCCAATTGTTCGCGAACAAAGAGCACGATTTCTGTGAAGGCCCCGACGGGTTGAAGAACCTGTACAACGATCCGGACAAAAACGGAAAAATCCCGGAGTTCACGATCAACCACGCGTCCCCTGGAAAAACCGATTACATTTTCGACCTCAAGCTGGCAGGTAAGGATCCGGACAGCACTCCCGGTCCGCGCGCGGTGACGGAGATTCCCAACGACTGACGACCCCACTTTCGCCGCCGCGGCGGTCCGGCGGCAAATCCGGATTCAGGGAACAAACCCGAACTCGCCGCACTCCGGCGATCGTGGGAGTTTGCGTTCTGCCCTTTCGTGGCTCCCAGCGCGCTGGCGGACAGCTTCGTTTGGTCGCTGGGGTCGCCCCGACTATGCTTAGGAACTGGGTGGCGAGGCCAACGGTCGGGTGGCACGGTCGAGCGAATCCAAGTCCGTTCTCGATAAAATGGCGACCGTCGATGTGCGGTGCGAGGGTTTCGGCTCTCGTGATCGTCTGCGCGTTGTCGCTGGCCGGATCCGTTGCTGCCGACGGACATCTTCTTCCCGGAAAATCCCGCCACGGCGAGGCGTTCGATCGGGGACCCCGATCGGGCGCCTACCTCATGGGCGGGACTGGGAACGTCCAGTTTCCGGTCACGAGCAAAAACCCTCTGGTCCAAAAGTTCATCGAGCAGGGGATCGGCCAACTGCACGGTTTCTGGTACGTCGAGGCGGAACGTTCGTTTCGGCAGGCGGCGGCCCTCGATCCCGACTGCGGCATCGCCTACTGGGGAATGGCGGTGGCCAACAGGTCCCACGAGCCGCGCGCGCGGAAGTTGGCGCTGGAAGCCGCCCGGCATAAAGCCGGCCTGACGGGGCGCGAGCAGATGTACATCGACGCTCTGTCAAGCGAATCGGGCTATCAGGCGATCATCGCCAAGTATCCCCAGGATCTGGAGGCCAAGGCTTTCGAGGTCTGGCGGATCTGGCACAAGGACGAATCGATCACCCCTCCGCCGCGCGAATTGGGCGACGCATTGCGATTGGCCCGCGAGATCCTGAGCGTCTCTCCCATGCACCCCATCCACCATGCGGTGCTCCACATCGCCGATGTGACCAACTCGCCCGACGATGGGCTCGACTCCGCGGCCAAATGTGGCCCGAGCGCCCCGTCGATCGGCCACATGTGGCACATGCCGACGCATCTTTACTACGGGCTCGGGCGCGGCGCCGAAGCCGCTTGGTGCATGGAAGCGTCGATCCGGACCGAGCACGCCCGCATGATGCACGACCGGGTCCTTCCCGACCAGGTCGACTTGTACGCGCACAACAACGAATGGCTGGTGCGCATGCTCTTATTACTCGGCCGCGTCCACGACGCGCGCCGCCTCGCCTCGCAGATGATCGACATTCCGCGGCATCCGCTCCACAACATGCTCGAATCTCCGATACAGGCCCACGCGCACCTGGACAAGTCGCACGAGGACCAAAAGCCGGTCGAGTCCTACGACTCGAGCGCGTACTACGGCCGCCGGCGATTCCTCGACTCGCTTCGCCGATATGAATACTGGGACGACCTGATCGAGGCCTGCCGATCGGGCTACATCGAGCTGGCCGGCCCGCCCCCGGAACAGGGAGACGTGCATGTCAACCTGGGGATCGCCCATTACGCCCGCGGAGAGATGGCGGAAGGGGACAGGGAGCTTTCGTCGCTGCGGCGACTGTTTGTGGAGGAACGGGAAAACAAACAAGCGGCACTGGCCGCAGTCCGAAAAATCCCTACCTCCGAGTGGCGCAGCGCCGTCGACGCCATCGTCCGCCGGTTCGAAGATCCGCTGGAGCATATGACGGCGAGCCTTCTGGCCTTGGAGTCCTATCATCGGATCGCGTCCGGATTCTTCCTCAGCCGCACGATGTTGGCCGCGTCTCTGGCCCTGCTGTTGGGCTTCGAGATCGCCCTGTTGCGAATCCTGCGGCATCGGATGGTTCTGGCCGTCGTCAGCGTGGTCCCGGCGATCGCCGTGGCGGTCTGGCTCATCCGGGCGCATCTCGCGTTGATCAACCTTCCGTACGAAGTGATCGACGTCGACCTTGCCTACCTCTCGAGAAAACTGCTTGAGGCGGGGGACCCCGAGTCGGCCGAGCGGTGCGCGCGCGAATTTGCTGAAGACGGTGAAGCGAATGTCCTTACGCAGACCAACCTGGTGGAAATCTTTTACCGGGTGGGAAAGAAGGATGAGGCCCGCTTGGTGTTCGAGAAGCTCCGCAGCCTGGCCAGTGTGGCCGATCTCGACGCGCCCCCCTTTGCCCGCTTGGCGCCGATCGCCCGTGATTTCGGCTTGCCAACCGATTGGCGGCTCCCGGAAGAAACTCAAAAGGCGCTGGCCGGCCGGCCGCCGCTGGCCTCGCTGGGCCCGCTGTTGTGGCGGCCCTGGACCGCCCCGGATTGGAAACTCAAAGACGCCCAGGGAAAAGAGCACTCGCTGGCCGAGTTGCACGGCAAACCGGTCCTCATGATCTTTTTCCTGGGACAGGGTTGTTTGCACTGCAAGCAACAGCTCGAAGCCTTCGCCAAAAAAGCGAAACAGGTTGGGGAGGCCGGTCTGACCGTCGTCGCCGTCAGCACGGATGACGAAAAGGGGATCAAAAAATCTCTCAAAGACAATGGTTCGGAAAAGTTCCCCTTCCTGATGTTGGCCGATCCGGAGTTGAAGGTCTTCCAATCGTACAAGGCTTACGACACATTCGAGCAGATTGCCCTCCACGGGACTTTTTTGGTCGACCAGGAGGGGTTTTGCCGCTGGCACGACGTGAGCTTCGAGCCTTTCATGGACGTCAATTTCGTGCTGGCGGAGTCGAAACGCCTTCTGTCGCGGCCGGTGGCCCCGGTCGAGCCGGGGGCCCGCGTCATTCCCGATTAACCGAGTACCGAGGCGATCGAGAATTCCATGAAAAACCGCGTCTTGTTGCCTTGCTTGTGCCTCATCCTGTTTTTGTGCCAATTCGTTCGTGCCGGCGGCGTCTTGGCGGCGGACGATACGGCAGCGTTGATCGTCGTCGTAAGCGTCGATCAATTCGCGTACGAATACCTCGAACGCTTTCGGGCTGGCTTCGATCCGCACGGGATCATCAACCGCTGCCGCCGCGACGGGGCCTGGTTTACCAACTGTCACCACCGGCACGGCGTCACGACGACCGGCCCCGGCCATTCCGTGCAACTGACCGGCGCGTACCCGGAGACCAGCGGCATCGTTGACAATGACTGGTTCGATCGCGCCACAGGCCAGGACGTTTATTGTGTCGCCGATCCGCAGGTGAAAACGGTCGGCCCGGCCAATGGACATCAACCCGTGTCGCCGCGAAACCTGCTGGTCGACACGCTGGGGGACCGACTGAAGATCGTGACGGATGGCCGCTCGAAGGTCTTCGGCATCGGCGCCAAGGACCGCGCGGCAATCCTGATGGCGGGGCACGCCGCCGACGGGGCGTTTTTTATGAACGGCCGATGCCAGTGGATCACGTCGAGCTTCTACCGCGATGAACTGCCCGCGTACCTGCGGAGCTGGAATGGCTCCGACGTCGCCGCGCGCTATTCCGGCAAGACGTGGGACCTTTTGTACGACCGCAGCCACTATCAACATCCGAAGCACGAAGACAGCTTCGCCGAGCACCCGTCAAGAAGCACAGCCGACTTCCCCCACAAGACGCACGAGGCAGGATCGAGGGACTTCTTCCACGATCTGCTGGAGTCGCCGTATGGAAGCGAAATCACTCTCGAAGCCGCACGGCTCATCATTGCCGACGAGCAGCTCGGTAAGGACGAATTCCCGGATCTTCTCGCGATCAATCTCACCCCGAACGACTACATCGGCCACGCGTACGGCCCGGAAAGCCTCGAGGTCGAGGACATGACGTACCGCACCGACCGCATGTTGGGCGAGTTCGTCGATTTCATCAACGAGCGGTTGGAAGGCCGGCATTGGATCTTCGTACTGACGGCCGACCACGGCGTGACGCCCATCCCCGAACTGGCGGCCCGATGGAAGCTCGCCGCGAAGCGGAATCCCTTCATCGTGGACAAAAATCACCGCCCCGGACCCGCGAGCCAGATGCTGGAGGCTTATTTGCGCCGCATGCTCGGCGTGACGGAATCGGAGCCGAGCCTGGTCCAGGCCTTCACGGATACGCAAGTTTATCTGCGCGAGGACCATGCCGCCTTGAAGGGGACGAAATTCCTCGAAGCGCAGCGCTACACGCGCGACTGGCTGCTTTCGCGGGAGTGCGTTGCAGCCGCTGTTACGCGTGAGCAGTGCCTGTCGGGAGGAGCGACCGGGCGGACCGACGCGATGCTGCGACGATCATTCCATCCGCGGCGATCGGGTGACGTCCTGTATGCGCTGGAGCCATTCTACATCGAAGGAAACAGCCCCGCAGCGCACGGTCAGCCGTGGGAGTGCGACACCCACGTTCCCCTTCTGGCGATCAGTTTCGGCAACGCATCGGCCGACAACCGCGTGGTGCCGGGCCGCTTTTATCGCAGGGTCAGCCCGGCCTCGATCGCGCCCACGTTGGCCTCTCTGCTGCGCATTACTCCGCCCGCCGGCTGCGTCGAGGATCCACTGGTGGAGGTCCTTCCCAAAAGGACCCTCGCGACCGGCGCGACCGACTCGACTGCCGGAAAGTGAAGGGTTAACTGCCTGCCATCGGACCAGGACCGCCTGTCACGTCGTTCGCCGCATCTTGGTTTCCAGGAAGCCGTGATCAGCCCCTGCCGCGTCGATCGGGGGTAAACTTGTCCCCTCTTTCGCCAGCTGGTCGAACAAGCAGATCGGAATCACCTACTCGATCCACTCATCTCAAATTGACAAATTGTCCCCCGAGCGCACGGGCGGTAAGGACGTCCGCTTGGCCGAGACAACGTCCGGTACGTGGCGGGCGGTGGATGTGGTTCTAGGCGGGGGAAACCGGTTCACAATGCAAGTCGCGAGGGACGCATGGCGTTCGTCGTGTTTACATGTGTGGCGTCTCGGCTGACCCAAATTAGCCAATTGGACGCGGTCACCAACTGCGACAGAGAATCGGCGATCGACCTGCTTGCTGACGCCGTCGGCGAGCGGCGGCGGACATTGTGGCCGTGGCGAATCGGCAGCTGATGATCGGGCGGACGCGACGACACACGCCCCGCGTGACCGTCTCGAATTAAATGGGCGCATCCGTGTCGGGGGTCGTCCTGCTCGACGATCCATCCTTCCTGGCCGCGTCCGCGACGGACGCCTTCATCGCAGCATGCTCCTGGCAGCCGCTCTTCGGCGGGGTGATGATCGGGGCGGAGGTGGGCCGCATGACGAGCCGCTCGGCGAAAGCCGCACCCGAAATACGGTAGTATGTTGGCACGTCTCGAATGATTCATGAGATTGGGAGACACTTGGGGCGTAAACGGCCACGACGAGCCACCGGAACCGAGCACCGGATCTTGATGTTCGAATGCAGCCTTTGCACATCATCTCAGAACAGCGCAGCTCCAGCCCCGTCGATTCACGCCGTTATTGTGTTCGAGACGTTCCAGACGCCGCTGCCGCTGACCGTGATGCCGTTGCCTTCGTTTTCGGTGTAGGACCAAGTGCCGGTGATCACATTGCCCAACGTCGTCTGAATGGCCTTGCCGACAAAGTTGGCGGTGACCGTCACCCCGTCGGATTCGAACGTCACCGTGCCTGTGATGTTGCCGTTCGAGTCGATCGTTCCGGTTCCGGTCGCCGGCACACCGGGGACCGACACGGTGACGACGCCGTTGGCGATCGTAAGTTGAACGGACGCGTCGCTGAGGGTGCTGCTGCCGGGAATGGGCGACGAGGTGATTGTGCCGTTGTTGTTGGTGACGATCGTCCCACTGAAGTTGCCGGCGTAAGATCCGTCAAAAATCAAGACCCGGCTAAAGCTCCACGTTCCCTTGCCGGTTTCGACTTCGCCGCCGCCTAGGTTGGCGGAGAAGCTCCAGGTCCCCGACGCTTTGACGCCGCTCAGAGATCGCGCGGCAGTCCCCACGAAGGTGACTGGGACCGTAACCCCGTTGACGACGAAGCTCGTCGTGCCGCTAACCGCGCCGTTTGCGGTGATCGTTCCCGTTCCGATGGCGAGCCCCGTGCTGCTGGGGTAGATGAATTGTGCGATGCCATCCGAGATGGCGGCAGTAAATGACGTCGCGGCGATCGTCGTCGTGGTCGACTTGCCGTTGAGCTTGAGGACGGTGGAGCCCTTGTAGGTGCCGGCGTAGTTGCCGTCGAAGTCGCTCACAACCTGGGCACTCGTCATCTTCCATGTTCCGTGCCCGCTGACAACGGTCCCGTTGCCGAGGTTCGCCGAGTACTTCCACGTGCCGCTGGCCACCGTGCCCGAGGCATTGGCCGACGTGATCTTCCCAGTGAACGGCACCGCGACGGTGGCGCCGTCAATCAGAACGTTCACGCTACCGGTGATGTTTCCCTGTGAGTCGACCGTTCCCGATCCGGACGCACCAGGGATGTTGAGCGCGATCACTCCGTCGGTGATGGTCGCCTGGTAGGCGGTCGTGGCGACAGGAGTTGACGTGCTCTTGCCGTTGGTGGTCACGACGCTCGTTCCGGCGTACGTGCCCGTGTAATTTCCGTCGTAAAGGGCGAGATTCGGCGGAGCGATCGTAAAGGTCAAAGGCGCGCTTGTCGCGTTGGCGTAGTCGGGGTCGCCGCTGGTGAACGACGCGACCACCGTATA